>B570J29032_109958010_pt1 | contig 11288 bp, 8 predicted proteins | sample LakMenEpi16Nov12_FD_29032 | JGI IMG/M metagenome (IMG submission 29032)
AGCCACTTGCTGTGATACGTTTTGTGCTGTTTCTGCTGATAGTCCCGCCATACTTTGGAAAACCATATTAACGGCGGCGGCATCGGATTGAGCTACACCAAAGTTTTTATTTAATACAGCTACGTTTGCAGCTACTGCTTTTGATACAGGAATACTATCACCAAATTCGGTTTTAAATGCCGCAATACTATCATATGCAACTTCAGCATCCACTCCCAATTTAGCAAAATCAACCGCAATACTATGAGCATCTTTTTGAATTTGCTTTGTTTGAGAATTTGTTAAACCAGTTTCTTCTCTAAACTTCTTACTTGCGGCTTGTATTTCAGTAAATGATAATAATGCAGCTCCTAATAAAGCTCCTAATATTACAATAGGTCCCAAGCCTTCGGATATACCTTTAGCTAATTTTTTAGCCATATCAACACCATCTTGAAGAAATTGAGGTAATCGTTGATATAAATCATCTGCTTCTTCTTGTATTTTTTGTAGCCTTTCTTGTTGAGATATTAGATTTTCATTTAAATTAAATAAATCTGTTAATTTTTCTTTTTCTTTTGGAGGTAAATCCGCTATACTTTCTTCAAAATGTAATCTTCTACTAGCTTGCTCAGTCACACCTAATAATTCATTTTTGGTTTGAGAAGCTGCTTCTGCTTGAGATGTTATCGATGTATATAAATTAGTATATACATCTAATTTTCTTTGATTAATTTTAAGTTCATCTTCTGATAATCCGGCTTGCTTATCTTTTATATCTAATATATTCGCCGCAAGAGATGCAAATGCGGTACTACCTATTTTATTAGTAGATATTAATTTTCTAGCTCCAATATCTAATTTAGTATAAGATGTTTGTAGGGTATCTTGTAAATCGTTATATTCTTCTGCTAATTTGTTTTGTTCTTGTAATGGTTTTACTTGCTTTCCTAAAAGTTTTACTTTTTCTTTCTCTTTCTCAATTCTCTTTTCAAGTCTTTTACGTTCTTCCGCACCAGCAACCGCAGCCTTTTTATTTTGCTCCTCAATACGTTGATTAGTTTCTTCAATTTCTCTAAGAAGGCCTAACCTAATTTCATCTTCACTATCTGATAGTTTCTCAGCCATTAGTTGCTATATGTTAGTTATAATCTTTTGGTATCATACCCCAACTCTGAAACATTTTAAACATTTCAGGCTTTTCATCTTTAAGTCTATCGATATCAGGCTTATATTTTGAATTCATTTTATCAACATCAGCCTTTAATCTTTGTAAAGTAGGGTCTTTATCAATTAATTGTTGAAGTTTTGCAGGCGTAGCTTTTTTGCTAAATAACCCGAAGAATTCTTTTAATTGATGTCTTTTTATTTTATATTTTCCCATAATATTTGCTTATTTATAATAATACAACTATAAATATCGTATAAACAAAAAAAGTTAGGAATAAGAGAATTATCTCTTAAACCTAACCTTTGATGCGTTTGCCGATTGATTTGATTTTTTAACTTCTTCGTTTTCTTTTTTCTTAGATTCAACTAATTTATTATAGTAGAATGTTCTAAGATACGTTGGCATTTTATACAATTCCATAATAGTGAATCCGTTACTATATTCCACCATCTCAAAAATTTGAGTGTGAAGTATTGCACTATGATTCCTCGCCAGGCCAAAAAAAGCCTACACCCATTGGGATAGGTGCCTCCTCCACCTCACCATCTTCATGGGTATAACTAAATTTCATATTCATATCAGGAGATATTGTTTTTACATAATCTCTGAATGCTTTACTATCTCTAGCTAAAAACGAATTATTCACAAATTTAGTAATTGTACCAATATCCGAATTACCATCTACACTTTTAATCATATATCTTAAACGAGTGGTAATTTCAAATGAAGTATCTTTATTTAGTTTTTCTAATGCTGTGATATCCTTATCAATTAATAACTCGTCACCATGCGTAAGTAATTTAAATGTTAATTTATTTTTACCTATTGGAGTAACGAATTCAAATTCATTTTTATAATCAAATGAAGTCATATCTACCTCTTTAATAGCTACTTTAGATAAATCAACAGTAGTTTCCAATGTTTTACCTACTTTAGATGAATAAAAAGATATATTATAATCCGCACCATATCCTAATAAACGTGTTGCTAATATAATAGCGTTTTTATCTCCAATTAGTATATCATTGATATTTACGTTATCAACTATAATAGATTCAAATAATTTATCTAATACAATACCTTTTTTGATTAGATTTGTAGAAGAAAGAATATCCTCCTCTTTTGCAGTCATATACTTAATTGTAATTCTACCAGATGATAATGGATTATCTTTTGGATATAATTTACCTTTAGATGGCAAATCCAACACTTCGGTTGGGAAATCAAATTGTTTTTCTGTCATAACTTTACTTGTTTTAAGTTTGTATATATAAATACATAGTTTTTAAAAAAATAGAAAGCATAAAAAAGGGGATATTTTAGTATCCCCTTTATTTTTATCTTTTTTTGAATATTAGTATTCAAGAACAGCGTAATCGTAAGTTAATGTTAAATCAATTGTTGCTGGTTCGTTTGCATTACTAAAATCTACTTCGTTAAAGTTTGCTTGAGAGATAAATGCACCATTTAAAGTCCATTTTTCAATCTTATCTCCAACAGGACCTAACATATAAAAGTTAATAGTCTTTTTGTAGAATTCTGCATATCCATCTCTACCAGTAATTGATTCATGTGATAAACGAATCCACTCCATTACTAATTGTGCCGCTGATGGTACAATTGGGTCATATAAAGTGATGTTCAAATCTTGCCACGTACCTTTACCTTTTAGTTTTCGTTGTACGTTGATATGGTCGATGGTAACAGTCTCAAATTGAATTGATGGTCTATTTGCTGTTTTTACCATAAATGCTGGGATACCTACTTCTGTCATTTCCATGTAGTAGCGGTTCTTCATTTTTGGTTCGAACTGCGTGAAAATCATCTTATCGTAGGGTAGTATTAATTCGTCTGCCATTTTGTGTTCCTTTTAATTTGTATTAATAAATATTAATTTTGTTTATTTTCATATTATGCTGAGAATGATGCTCCAGTTGGTAAGATGTTGAAATCAATTACGATGAATTCAGCTGTCTTTGCCGGTTGAAGGAAAATTGCTCCTGCTAATATGTTTCTATCAATCACATCCGGTGTGTTATTAGAATCATCCATTACAACATTGAATGCGTACAAACCTTGTCTTTGTTGGATACCCTCTAAGTAAGGAGTTACAGTGTTGATAAATCTATTTCTAGTCTCCGTAGTATTTTGTTCGAATACTAAATAGCGAGATGTAGAAGCGATAAATTTCTTAACAGTGATTAATAATCTTCTTACGTTGATTCTATCTAATGCAGATGCTTTATCTTGCAAAGTCTTTTGTCCGAATGCTACGATACCTTGTCCAGGGAAAGTTGCGATTGGGTTTACTTTGTTCTCATATAAAGTATCTCTTTCAGAATGTGTTAATCTATTTAAAACACTAACTGCTCCAGTGATACCACCTCTATTCAAACCAGCAGGTGCGAACCACTCAGCCGATAATCTATCACTACTAGCGAATACCGCTGGTAATAATGTAGATGGAGGTACAGTTGTAAGTTTGTTTGTGTTAGAATCAATTGTTTTCATCCAAGGATAGTAACAAGCTACATAATTTGAATCTACCGAATTTGCTTGCTCCGTTGCTACCGTTATAGATGAATCATAATCCGTAAAATCTGCAATATAGAAAGTATCTTGTCTATCTTCACACATATCAATTACCTTTTGAGTAATCGCAGGGTGTAATTCTCTATTGATACCAGGAGTTGAAACCAAATTGATATCATACTCATCAGGATTTGATAAAGCGTTAATTGCTTTTGAATATCCTACTGAACCAGATGAAGTTGAACGAGCACAATCAAAACCCTGATTGTTTGCTGCTCCCCAATCTGCATCACCAGCTTTAGCTATAGCTTTAGTTGGATTAACACCATCAAAACCACCTTGGAATGCCATTACAAATTGTCTCTTAACCATATCAACTGCGGCCGAACCAGTCATTTGATAAGTAAGTTGAGAATCAAATGCAAATATAGTATTTGCCCCAGCAACAGCGCCATCAGGAATTGGTTTACAATATTGTTTATTATCTTTTTCAACACCACCTGTCTCAAAATCAAATCCGGCAAAATATACAGGAGATGAAGATGTATTGTTTGCTGACCCAGTTTGGTAAACTACTGCCGGTACATATGATGCTTCGGTTACGTTATTAGTTGCAATTGGGTTAGTGTAAGCAGCGTGTCCAAAAGGAGCTGCTGATATTGGATATGAACCTGCAGTTGATACTTCAACTCTTACATATGCTGATTTGTTTGAATAATCACCATATTCAGTTAGTTTTCCATTATCATCTATTGTGAAATATCTATCACCAATCACTCTAGCAATATATCTAGGAGATGATGGGTCTAAGTTTACGTTATTGTATGATTCTAAAGGACTCTTTCTTTTATCAGTATCAGAAAATCCTCTAACAGTTACAGTGAATGTAGAATAATCAGTTGAACCATCTTCACCAGCTGCTTTAACATTTGAAATACTAACTTTAAATTTAGTATTGTATGTGTTACCATGCCCAGTAGTATGGAAACGGAAAAGGTCATATCTTTCACCACTTACAACTTGTGATTTAACCCAAGGTGTAGATGCTACTTGTGCATCATAAGTGAAATCTTGCGTTGGTAAATTTAATTCATTTACCTGAACACCATTTAAACCATCATTGATTGAACCAGTATATAATAGTGCTGCATTTTCAAAGAAAGTATAAGCGTAAGCTGCTTTAGCTCCAAATGGAGATTCACCAAATACATCTGCTAAATCATTCGTAGCTGATGCTAAGATTGATGCAGATACACTAGCTGCGGCTGAACCAGAACTAACTTTTCCAGATATTACAAATGAACCAGATATGGTTGCACTAGCTGTAATATTTGTTTCAGCTGCTGTAAACCCTACATTCGCAGTTCCAAATTTGGTTGAATGTAAAGTTCCTATAATTTTAGTTCCAAGAGAAGATGATACTAAGATACCCAAAGGTGCTCTTTGCTCATATCCACCGATACCAGCTACTCTTACGATTGTTGCTGCACCTGCTTCTCTTAAATAGTTTTGTACTGCATATTCAGTATAATAAGTTCCATCAGGTGTTCCGAATATTTGTTCGAATTCTGATTGCGTTCTCACAGTTGTTGGAATGAATGCAGGTCCTTGTTTAAAAGGTCCTACGAATGCTGCTCCAATTTCACCAATTCCTTGCGCTAAGAAGGATAGGTCATTTTCTCTTGTGAATACACCGGGTGATACGATTCTTTCTGCCATTTTTTTACTCCGATTATAATTTTTTAAATGCTAATATTGAGTGTGTACAATATTACCTATATAAATATAAAGAAAATACCCAAAACCATATTTTTGTTATAAAATACAGAATTGGGTATAATATTTATTTTTTTTTATTAAATTTCTACTAAACCGGTTGTATTGATGCCGATGGATAAGGGAATACACTACCAGTATACCAAGGTGTCATATCAACAGGAACATCAGTTATTGAGTATCTTTCTTTATTAATTTGTTTACTAATTTGTCCATCAATATGTTGCCAATAGCTAGGGTCTAATGAACTACTAGCTATTCCTTTAATCCAACCCAAAACTAACTCTTCTGTTAATTCTTCATATGGAGTAAAATCATCAGGATTTACATTTGAAATTGGAAATGGAGTTGCGCCATCAAATTGACCAGAGATATTATCATCATCTGTGCCAACTACTTTCCATTGTGTTCCTACAATTACTCCGTTTAATTCAGAGCTGTCCGATTTTGTAATTCGTTTTATACTCCATTCGTATGTTCTTGCCATAATCTTTTATTTTATATTTTATAAATATTATACTAAATAATTTATACTCTATCGCTGTGCGATGAGTGTTCTATTGGAGTTAATCCAATTGTTTTACATAACTCATCTACCAAATAGGTATTGCTACCAGACCATGCACTTAAAACATCCACTGGAACTTTCCACATATTAGATGTTATAATTGTATCAGGTATTGCTACCGATTCTCTATTTGGGTCTACATATCTAAGTTCATATCTAACTCTACAATCATCTCTACCAATATCATAACTTAGTACGTTAGTAAACAGTCTATTAACTGTGTTTCCTAAAATTGTTGTTTCTTCTACTTTTGTAAAAATTGCCATAATTATTTTATTAAAGATTTCCTTCGTTTCTTACTCTTATATCTTCAGCGTAAGCTTCAGCAAAAGGTCCTTGAGATACAGTAGTTGTAGAATCATCTTCTATATTTTCTGCACCATATAATTCAATTAGTTTATCTTTTAATTTAGCATATCCAAATTCAAAAATATTGTGATTTTCAACTTGAGTCCAATTTGGTATTTTTAATGTAGTTTCAAATGTATTTGGTTCTATCTCTATTACATTCTCCGTAACATTATATGTACGAGTACCAATTGTTCTTTGTACTTGAATTGTTTTTGGTGTTTCTTTTGGAACAGTCACAGTTTTAATTATTTCACGTCTCAAATCAACTTTAAGTTCTTTTCCAATTTCAAGACTCATACAAGTTAAATGGTTTGCAACTCCATATGTAGCTACATTCGAATCTGCTAAAATTGCATCAGCCTTTGATTTATATACATGAATATCAAATATACATTCTCCGCTTTTGAGAACTCTATATTCATTAATTCTCACATATGCATTTGATGCAAGCCCTCTATCAGTTCCAATTGGTGTTTTTATTACTAATGCCATATATATTAACTATTTTCTAAATTTTCAATTCTCTCTAATAAATATTCATTTTGTGCTTTTAAGAAATTAGTTTCATTTCTTAATTCTTTAATAGATTGCACTAATACAGGAATTAAAGAATCCATTGAAAGTGTTAGTAATCCACTTTTTTCATCTGTTCTTACTAATTCAGGGAAAACACTTTGTACATTTTGTGCAGTAAAACCCATTTTAATTATATCATCTTCTACATATTCCGGGTCTAAAGAATGTATTTTATATGTATAATATATCGGAATTAATGAATCTACTTTATCAAGTACATTTGTAATAACACCATGAATATTCTTAACACTAGCATCAGAATATGCGCTCCAACCATAATAATATGGATATAATACCACACCACCATACGAACCACCACCATTTACACAATAAATGTTATTATAGCCATCAGTCTGCATTACAAGGTTATATCCACCACTAGAACGTAAATACACACCAAATCCACTATTAACATCCATATTTCCATCCGCATTCCAGTTCCAGTTGGTAAATTGACGAATTCTTTCAGGACCTTCCAAGTTAAAACGTATCCAACCATATGTAGTTGAACCAGTTAAAGCAGCACAGTTATTATCTGCGCTATAATAAACACTCCATCCATTACGATTTTGTACATAGATACCACCATTACCTCTTTCAAACATTAGGTTATTCCAATATCCAGATGGGTCATGACACAACATACCACCATATCCACCTCTATAATATCCCCATGTTTCCCAACATCCGTATGATGATGATAAGTTTGTTCTACTATGACCACCATATGATTGGCTATATAAACCACCACCACCTTGGTTTCTAAACCATCCGTTTGCATATACTTCATTGAATGTAGGTGAACCATCAGTTCTTACTGATTGGTTTACGTTATTACTCATCCATCCCAAATATGCCAACCAAAGGTTGTTATCATTTATATGAGCAGCTTCACTACCATTTGGATTTCTGAATATAAAGTATCCCCATTGTTGTCTTTGGAAATACAAATGTGAACTATGCCATTGGATTTTATAGTATTCACCAGTCCATCCGCCAGGGTCTGAATACAACATATAACCAGGTCTAATATAATGGTTATTTGTATGTAATGCGTTTAAACTAGAGGTATTATCTCCATCAATATAATATCCCGTATTATTTGAATCGTAGAATATAGGAGTTCTCATCGAACCTACTGAATAGGTATATCCTCTATACACGTTAAATGCACCACCATCCCAATACCAAATCCAGCTATAACGGTTATCATGCAAACCAACGTTATCACCAGTAGTACTCATTAAACAATGCGTACTAGCTATACCCCAACCATACCATCCATTTCTACCACCACCATAAGTTGTGACGTGGCCATATGAGTTGCCACCACCTTCAGGTGAGAAGAAACCTCTATCGTATGGTTGCCAATAGAAACCATTTGAAGTATTTTGTCTATACCATGCGTTTGAATAAATGTCACCAGCTGTTAATGAACGATTACCACCACCAGTTCCAATTCTAACACCAGGAGCTCCTCTATAATAAACTAATTCTAATGGGTCTGAATCATATCCAGAGTTTACAGTATCTCTATATGAGTTTGTACCAATTGCTCCATATGAACTATCACCTATAAAGTAATAATTACTAGCAAATATTGAACTAAATCTAGATGAATTATTATGGTCTGAATAAAATGAAGTATCGTTACTATCATAGAAAATAGGTGCTCTCAATGAACCACCTGCTTCTAAATAGTTATGAACATATATATAATTACTAGCATACATATCCATAGTAGAATATCTAGTACCAGACGTATTTGTGTTATAAAAATATAAATGTCCAGCCGTACTGAATCTCATATACGCCTGTCCCTGCCCACCATTGATTCTACCAAATCCAGAAGGAGAACCACCATCGTTATGTACGTTATATCCAAATCCAGCATCATTCCAAGTTACACCAGGTTCAGATACCCACATTTGTAAATACGATGGAGTACCAGTACCCATTTCACTACCATTTGCAGTCAATCTAATACGAGTTCCACCATGTCCATCATCAATATCAAAAGGCCCACGTACTCTACTACCACCATTAGGGTCTACATAATATGCCGTATTATTATTATCGTAAAATATTGGCGATCTTGATGATTCGTTTGCATATGCAATTCTACCAGTTATAGTATCTCCGTTATTTTGGTCAATTCTAAACTTCTCATAAGCTGTTCTATTACCACTTACTCTTGATGGAACAGTGAATGAACGAATTTGTCCAGTCGAAGCTTCAGCGGTAAAACAGAATAAATTATTTGGGTTATCATGCCACAATCCCCATCCGGTATATGGTTCATAATCAACAAATATACCAGTCCAACCTTCTGCTGTTTCCTGTTGTATTGCCAAAGAACCTCCAGATGAAGATGTTCCACTTGATACCGACATAATTGCCGGTCTATTATAGTTTGCTGCTCTTAGTGAACCTGCAATATTTATTGAATTTCCAGTATCAGCAGGATTTAGATAGAATGAAGTATTATCTCTATCAGCAATATATGGTACAAATAAAGTATTTGAAATTCTTACATTCTGGTCACCATATCCAATAGCCATTAATTCAGTAGTGGATATACCAGGAGAATCATTCATAATTCTAGTACCACCATATGCTGGATTACCACCTAACTCTAAACCAGTGTGCCACCCAACAGACATTCTTGTATATGTAGCAAGTCCATTATTGTATGGAGATTTTACATATAATAAATAATATGGTTGGTTATCACCTCTTTGTCCAGAAGATATACCAGTAGATGAACCAACTGCCGATGGGTCTGATGTACTATTACCTAAGTTAATGTGTCTTGTAGTACCTGTACCAGTTCCTATTCTAAATCCAAACGTTCCATCTTCACCATTATGATATGTTGCATTTATAGATGGTGCTTGGAATAAGTTTGATGCGAATGCAGAACCGGCACCATTCACTCTAAATCTTTCAGAACCACTACCTAAAATTCTAAAAGCGTAAGTTGAACTTGCTGCCATTCTTAAATCAATACCATAATCATATTCACCGGTAACAATCATGCCCCAGTCATTATTATTTGGTTTATTAATCCAAAGAATTGCATCATCACCAGATGCCTGATTATCAACACCATCCAAACGAAGTCCACTCATACGAGAACCTCCTCTTGGATTTACAAAATATGCAGTATCATTTCTATCACGGAATGAATCAGCATCTACATCTCCAATAAATGTACCACCTCCACCATGAGTTGCGTAGTTATTTTCTAAATTTAATTCTAATGGCCAATATCCATTAACAGTTGCCCAAGTTGTACTATCCGTTCCATTTCCTCTTAATACATAAAATATATTAGAGTTTACATGAATCATTGCTGAACGATGGTCTGTGTCTTGGAAGAATATTGTAGGGTCAGTTCTTCTTAAATACAAATATCCAGTAAGTGTACCTCCACTTAAAGGTAATGCATATGATGTGAAGTTAGATTCATTTAATATTCGTTTCCAACTATCCCAACTACTAGCACCAGTACCCATTCTAGTGTAAAGGTTACCATTAGCAGTATATGCTATTTGCATTGGTTGCCCTCCACTTAAATCGGTACTACCACCATAACTTCTCCAAGTCATTTGGCCGTTATATGTACCACCATCACTTAATCCGTTTGTGGAGTTTTGTTTAAAATCAAAATAAACACCAGCTCCTCTAGATGATGGAGTATCATTTGTAGCACGAGTATCATTTGAATCAACTGCTTCAGCTCTATCAGCAGTACCAGTTAAATTAGATGTTACGTTTGCAAAAGTTACTGAATCCGTTGTACGAACGTTTTGATTCATTAAATGAACTTCAGTTGCACCCGGTCCGGTATTAATAGTAGCAAATGTAACTGCATCAGTACTTCTTACATTCTGGTCCATTGCGTACAATTCGTTTGCACCTTGTCCAGTATTTACTGTTGTAAATGTTACAGCATCAGTAGTACGAAGATTTTGATTCATTAAGTGAACTTCAGTTGCCCCCTGTCCAGTATCAACCGTAGCAAATGTAACCGCATCCGTAGTTCTTACGTTTTGGTTCATTGCATATAATTCGTTTGCACCCTGCCCAGTATCAACAGTAGCAAAAGTTACTGCATCAGATGTACGAACATTTTGGTTCATTGCGTAGAGTTCGTTGGCACCCTGTCCAGTATCAACCGTTGCAAATGTAACTGCATCCGTAGTTCTTACGTTCTGATTCATTGCATACAACTCATTTGCACCCTGCCCAGTATCAACAGTAGCAAAAGTTACTGCATCAGATGTACGAACATTTTGGTTCATTAAGTAAACTTCAGTTGCACCTTGTCCC
>B570J29032_109958009_pt1 | contig 11280 bp, 5 predicted proteins | sample LakMenEpi16Nov12_FD_29032 | JGI IMG/M metagenome (IMG submission 29032)
GGGCTGCCACAACAGCCAATAGACGAACGGGTTGATGTTGATAGAGCTGACCATCGTGCAAGGACTGCCAAGGTAGCCCGGTCATCAAATCCCCGCCATTGCCCGAGAGTAAGCCGAATTTCCCAACTACATTGTGAATTGTCTTGGTTCCACTGCCAAAATGGGCAGGTGCCACCGTGGAGGCATAGTATTGCATGTTGATCCAATGCGCCACGATCATGGGAGCAGTCATGATTTGTTCGAGTACTTTGAACTCAGGATCGCGAGCATAGTGATAGCTGTGCAGAAAGACACGTCCGTCCATAGTCATCGACTTGGTCAACTCACGTGGACCAGCGATGAAGGCCGCGTTACCCGCTAGTCCCCACTCCGGTCGTACCTCAGACCAATCACGACTTCTCTTAAGCAGATCGGCAAGGCTTTCGCAGGATAGTTTTGGCTGTCGCTCGACCAATGTCCGCTCAGATGCCTTCGAAGCCAAAGTTTGCAGCTCTTCTAAATCTTTAATGTGTGTACTTGGTAACAAATGAAGATCAAAGAACTTCAGCGCATCGGTGGTTGTGTTATGCAAGGCGGCCAAGAAGTGGGTATCTTCAGGAATCTCAATGCCTCGTTCTGCTAGCCCTTGGCGTACAAAGCTTTGATTTAACAGTTTGGCGGCAAGGCGAGCATTGGCTTCACCCGTATGCCCTCCACAAGCACCGCAGTCCAGACCGGCTTGAAGCGGGTTGTTCTCTCCGCAGCTTCCGTGTCCGCAAAAGACGACCAGTCGCGCAAAATCATGGACGACACCGATACCTTTTAGAATTGACTCAGCCAAGTCGATCAACTTGGCCGGAGTCATGCCTTGTTCATCGAGCCCGCTAAGGCTTGGGCCTAAAACTTCTTGGTACTCTTTGGCGATCCCATCAAAACGCTGCGAAGTCTGGAGTCCATACCCAAGTGACTTGGCGATCAGTTTAACACTGTACCAAAGCCCCATCGACTCTACAAACGAAAAGCAACTGGTAGCGCTGGTCTGAAAATCTTGCCACAATCTCCGCAATTGACGTCGGACCTGGCGTCCTTGGCTTGCAGAGACTTGAATCGAGTAAACCGGCATGCACAACTCTTCTCGCACCTTGAATTTGGGCGTTAACAATACGGGTACACAAGCATGCCCCTGCTGCTCGCCCATGGGCACCATCTCGATCGGCAGGCCAAAGAACCCGGCAAAACCAAACGTCTGAATGGACGACGCGCATGCCTCCAGATGGCGACGTATTCGTTCTGACCTGACATCGATACAAAACACCATCTGACAGTGGAATCGTGGAGAGTTGCTCTCAGTTGAATGTTCCAAACGAACTCCAGCCAAGAGTCGCTGGCGAACCTGTATTTCTTCGGCCTTGAGCAAGGCATAACGAATCAGACCTACCATCTGAATCTGGCGGTCCTTCGGAGAAAAGGTCGGCAAATTTTCCACAAGCGACTGCCAATTGACCGTGAAATCCGTCAACCTGGAGACTGCCAATTGATAAGCCAGTCGAATTGCAAGTAGTCCCACAAAATCACTGCCAACGCCTCCCGCCTGCTGCTTTGTCTGATCCTGGTAGCGAGTCCAAGCACTCCACCCAGGTAATTTAAAGGCTTCACATAACAGCAGATTGTACCAAACCGATTGCGGGACCTTGAGCTGTTCCAGTAAACCGCCCAGAGCAACTTCTGGGTCGGAAGGTAGCTTGGAAACTAAGTTGCGAAACCCACGAACTCCAAGGACTTCAAAACTCAGGTCAATCTGAGCAGCTTTGCGCCACGAGTCAAACAGTGAATCGCTGGATTGCGCACTTACCCAGGTTGCTTGACCTGCGTCATAATATCCAGAGCAATATTTGGAGACCTCGTCGGCAATCGCCTGGGACCATTGAGCTCCGCAGAAATGATCAATGTAGTCGGTCAGAGTGTTGAAATCCCGACCGATACCAGCCTTATGCCGGTCGGTAGTTTCAGTGTGAAAGCGACCTTCTAGCGGCCAGTGCAGCACCGCTAAAATTTGATTGACATCAATTGATTCAACCCCATGGACTCCATCAGCAACCATCTCATCCAGGGCAGTGTTAATGCACTCCCGAGTAAGATTTCCGTCTCGATACTGCTGGCGGTAATAGTCCAATGGCATGAATAGCTCAATTGAGGCAATGGAAGTCAATTGAGAGGCCGTTTCCAAAAAGTCGCAGTGACTGAAGACCGAAAAGGGATTCACCGCGACATAGTCGGCTAGTGGCCAGACTGGCGTGACTTTATTTTGCACTTGGCTCAAGACATCGTGTAGACATTTGCTCGAGCTTTTACCGTTATTATTCGCTGGGATTGACATCGACTAGTTCCTTACTAGTAGAAAGTGATTGATCATTTGTTGTCGAAAGCCTGTTCGCGACACGCAAAGTTATGCTGGCAGTCAGGATGCCAGGATATTGGTAAAAAGGCGTTGATAAATTGAACTAAAGTAAAAGCCACTGGCTGCGTGGATGCGAATTCTTTCTAACCATGCTTGCTGCCAACCACTGGCGATGCCCAGATGCACCAAGAACAGCAGTCCGAAGGCTAGGAATATCACCAGTGAAAGCCATGCCTGGCTGGGTGTCACAGAGTTTGAGACAACTGAGCCACCAACCAGATAGTTAATCAATTGAAAGCCACCCAGCGATGCTGCGCATGTTCCTGCAACCGAAGCCAGCCCTTGGACTCTAGTTTTCAGTTCGTGGCTCAGTAATATTTTCCAACTCCAACTGCTAAGCGCTAGAATCAGAATATAGGCCAGAAGCAGCCCGCCTGGCTTGGTCATTAGATTCATTTGCAACAACACACTGATAAAGACCAGTACCGTAGTTGAATAGGCAATTGCTACCAACATATATGCAGTTTTTTGGCCAGGTGACACGTGTGATGTAATTCGCTGGCCACTGACTTGCGATTGCAAGTCCACCGTGCCACTGCTCAAGAATGCATAAGCTTTGTAACTTGAGTGCGCCAGAATATGCAGCATGGCTGCTGAAAAGGCTCCAACGCCACACTGCAACATCATGAAACCCATTTGAGCTACCGTGGAATACGCCAAGGACCGCTTCACGCTGGTTTGTGTAGCCATCACAACCACGCCAATACATGCAGTCGTAGTTCCAATCATCGCTAGAGTGGTCAGTGCCATCGGTTCGAGTGCCAGAACCGGATTGACTCGGATCAACAGATAACCACCGGCATTGACGATACCAGCATGCATCAACGCGGAAACAGGTGTTGGTGTCTCAAGCGTTTCCGGTAACCAAGCATGAAACGGAATCTGCACCGTCTTGATTGCCGCACCAAGTACCAAAAGCCAACAGATGATGGCATGCTGTGGGGTGATCGATTCCGGTGACAACAGGAGTTGTTTCGACTTGTCGATAATATCGGGTATCGCTTGTGATCCGAAGACACGAACCGACAGAACAATCGCAAACAACAGCAGCAAGTCGCCCAACCGGCTGAAGGCAAATTTGGTCCAGGCTGCCCTAACGGCCGCCGGCCTGTGATGGTAATGTGTAAGAAGTTGATGCAGACCAATGCTGGTCGTAAACCAGGCCAGTAAGAACATCAACAGGTTGCCTGAGATCACCATCAGGGAAACTGCTCCGATGGAGAAAGCCATCCATTTAAAGTACCGCCCCTGAGCCTGCTCGCCGTCCATGTAACGCACGGAAAATCGACAAGTAACTAGCCCCAGGAACGATACCAAACATAACATCAATGCCGTAACGTTGTCGTAGTAGAAGCTCAACTCCCAATGCTGGCTCCAGCTAGCCTTGATGACTGGTACGTAAAATGGCTGCAGCAGGCCGCCAAGTAACATTGCAGCAGACCCCAAAGCGACCAGGCATGCCGTTCCGACAAGTGACATCACTAACTTGCGGATGGTTAGACGCGAGCGATTGGCCTGGCTGTTGGGGACAAGTCCCAAGAGCAGCATTAGAAAAAACGGAGCCGTCAATACTAGAATAATTAGATTCATGTTAGTTAGTTCCTTGAGATACGAAAAAAGGCCGAAGGGTTGACACAACAACCCTTCGGCCTTCTTCGCGTCGGCAATACAACCTCCGCAACCAAAACCTGTCTGAACACTGATCCAGCACCGTACTGCGACGCCGGATCCGACTTGGTATCAGATCGACCGTATGCTACAGCAATCTGCAAATTAAGTCAATACAAATCGCGAAAAATATTTCATGAATCTCTATTCTTGAAAATCTGGCCTCTTTTCTAAGGTAAAAACGATGATCCTTTCGCCGGTTTTGGAACTAATGTCGGTATGTAGGCTGTTAACTTTGACCTTCAGAACGTCGAAAATAACTGCGTCCAGCAGTGGTCTGCCGCGTTCGATCAACTCCTGCCGCACCTGCTTGATCAAGTACCTTCCACGCCGATCGCTTTCGGATTCAGCAAGCTTCATCTCGGCTGGAGTCAATACATTCTTCAGGCGCACCAACACCATGTCTTCGATAATGTACGACTTGGTCTCAAGAGGCCCTCGCCCCATGAACTCCTTTTCAAATTTGATGATCGCTAGGCTAATCTCTCGCTCTAATTCCCGTTTAGAAACCATAATTTCCACTTTAGTGAGGCTGTCGGTGAACTGGGGCAATTGCCATGATTAAGATTCAGCAGTTAAATTATCGGCGGTTTCGACGCTTATTGTCCAGTTGGCGGGGAACAACGCCAAGCGTTTCGAATCCTTTTTCTGTCAATTTTCCATCGATAAATGAATAGGATCGTCACCGGTGAACAATCAGATTAACAAAGTTAGCAGCCGAATTACGCAACCCAAAAGTCAAGGTGCCTCCCAGGCGATGCTTTATGCTACCGGCATGACCCCCGAGGACATGAACAAGGCCCAGGTCGGAATTGGCAGTGTGTGGTACGAAGGCAATTCATGCAATATGCACTTGCTGAGACTGTCCGAGGCGGTCAAGGAAGGTGTGAAAAAATGTGGCTTGGTGGGAATGAGGTTCAACACGATTGGTGTCAGTGATGGCATCTCGATGGGCACCGAGGGGATGTGCTACTCGTTGCAGTCCCGAGATCTGATTGCTGATTCCATTGAGACTATCATGGGCGCTCAGTGGTATGATGGTCTGATCACTCTGCCTGGTTGCGACAAGAACATGCCTGGTTGTTTAATCGCCATGGGACGTCTGAATCGTCCCGCTCTGATGGTTTACGGAGGAACCATACGCCCCGGATCATGGAATGGGCACTCTTTGGATATCGTCAGCGCATTTCAGTGCTACGGGCAGTTTCTCACCGGGCAGATTTCCGACGAGGAGCGAGAGCAGATCGTTCGACATTCTTGTCCCGGGGCGGGGGCTTGCGGTGGAATGTACACCGCCAACACGATGGCATCGGCGATCGAAGCGCTGGGTATGAGCCTACCTTACAGTGCTTCCATTCCTGCCGAAGACCCGGCCAAGATCGATGAATGCCACCGGGCAGGTCGGGCGATTTTGCATCTGCTTGAAAAAGATATCAAGCCCCGCGATATCATGACTCGTCAAGCTTTCGAAAACGCCATGGTTGTTGTCATCGCGCTGGGCGGCTCCACTAACGCGGTTCTCCATTTGATCGCCATGGCCCGCAGCGTGGATATCCATTTGACGCTTGATGATTTCCAGGCGGTCAGCAATCGAGTTCCGTACATTGCCGATTTGAAGCCCAGTGGCAAGTTTGTTCAAGAGGATCTACATAGCATTGGCGGTACACCGGGTGTCATGAAGTATCTGATTGAGAAAGGTTTGATGAATCCAGATTGTCTTACGGTTACAGGCCAGACTTTAGGCCAGAATCTCGAAAGCGTACCTCCGCTAAAAGCTGGTCAGAAAATAGTTCGCCCGGTGGAAGACCCGATTAAGCCGACTGGGCACATTCAGATCTTGCGTGGCAATCTGGCACCCGAAGGCGCAGTTGCGAAAATCACAGGTAAAGAGGGCCTGGTCTTCACTGGTCCCGCAAAGTGCTTCGACAGCGAAGAAGAGATGTTGACCGCCCTGGAGAATAAGCGAATTGGCAAAGGCGATGTCATTGTGATCCGTTACGAAGGGCCCAAGGGTGGCCCCGGAATGCCCGAAATGCTGACGCCGACATCCGCGATCATGGGCGCAGGATTGGGAAGCGACGTGGCTTTGTTGACAGATGGCCGCTTTTCAGGAGGCTCCCATGGCTTCATCGTTGGGCATGTCACTCCCGAGGCCCAGGTAGGTGGTCCACTGGCCTTGGTCAAAGATGGAGATGTGATCACTGTAGACGCTCAAACAAACCGCTTGGACGTCAATGTGGCTGAATCAGAAATGCTATTGCGTCGATCTCAGTGGAAGACACCTCCACTAAAAGCCACACGAGGTACTCTGTACAAGTACATCAAGAATGTGAAGAGTGCATCGGAAGGTTGCGTTACGGATGAGTAGTTCAGATAACACAACGAGTGTTCTTCGCTGCACTAGCAGAACTTTTGAACGATGGCACCAGTGCGAAATAATCGCAAGATGACAGTCGGTCACCGGCCGGTTGTTCGATTGATGCCAGACGGGTTAGTCCGGCCAGGATACTAATCGTTGGCCGGTGACCGAATGCCGCTTAGTGCTGTTCGGTCGGAACTTAGGAACTGAGCAACGACTCCACTTCGTCTTCACTCTTGATTGCTTGCAAGTAGTGCTGCTGAGCACCGGCAGGCATCACTTCATAATGGGAAAATTCCATGGAGTAACTCCCCTGCCCGCCTGTCATACTGCTGAGCGTTCTACCGTAGTGCATGACTTCGCGCAAAGCGACCTCGCATCGGACCACTTGCATACCGCCACCCGCGCCGTCGTTACCCAGCACGCGTCCACCACGAGAACTCATGTCGCCGTACACATCGCCCACAAACGATTCGGGGATACTCACATCCAGATGCACCACCGGCTCTAGCAGGCAAGGCTGCGATTCCAGATAGACCTGCTTGAAGGCCATAGCTCCAGCGATCTTAAAGGCCGCTTCGCTGCTATCGACTGGGTGATACTTTCCATAATGGACTTCAACGGCTAAATCTTGGACCGGATATCCAGCGATAATGCCGCGAGTAATCCGCTCCTTAAAACCTTTCTCGATGGCCGGCAAAAAATTGCCAGGGATGGAACCGCCGACCACCGAATCGATCCACAGAAAGTTGTTTGTCGAATCATAGTGCGCCGCCTTCATGCTCGGGAACCTTGCCTTGGTGGCAAACTCTTCCGCTGCAGTACCTTGCGGAAATGGGAACATGCGAATATGCACTTCCCCAAACTGTCCACGCCCCCCGCTCTGTTTCTTGTGTCGATACGAGCCTTCTGCACTGGCCTGAATCGTCTCCTTGAGCGGCAAGCGTGGATCGTGGGTCTCCAAATCGACTTTATCTCGATGCTGCATGCGCTCCAACAACAGCTTCAAATGCAGCTCGCTCATCCCGGTCAGAACCACTTCGCTGGTCAAAGCGTCGCGATCCAGACGAACTGTTGGATCTTCTTCGATCAACTTATGCAAAGCGACTGCCAAACGCTTTTCATCCGCTTGGGTCTTAGGCCGAATCGCCAGTCCTACCATGGGCTGTGGGAAATGGATTTCTGGCATGCGAATATCGCCCAGAACCGAACCTGTATGCAGTTGCTCGACCTTGGCCACTGCAACAATTTGTCCAGCTTCAGCAAAATCCAATGGGTTCGTTTGTCCAGCTTGCACTTCGATCAAGGCTGGTATCTTGATGGTTTGTTGATCGCCATCAACATGCACCATCTGATCTTTTTTCAATGTGCCGTTGAAAACGCGAATATAGCTGAGCTTTTGTAGGTAAGGATCCACACGAGTCTTAAACACCTGAGCTACCAATGGGCCTGAAGCGTCGGCATGCAGCACCACGTCCTGGCCTTCGGTTGTCTTGCCGTGACGTTCGATGATATCTGGTGAAGGCATCGTTCGAGCCAGACCTTGTAGAAACGCTTCTAATCCAAGATGATCTCTTGCATCGACGCAGTACACAGGTATCAGTTCTCGTGACAATACCGCATGAGGCAACAGCGGCAGCAGTTCGTGCGATCCTGGAATGTCCCCGTCCAAGTATCGCTCCATCAATTGATCACTACCTTCTACAATGGCTTCGACCAATTGGTCGTGCAATGGTCCCACGTCAAGCACCGCCCCAAGTGCGTCGCCGGGTTCTAACAGATCGACGATCCCAGTTACTTGATCTCCGTCTCGCTGGGGCACATTCATCAGGACGCAGCCGGAACCAAAAGTCTCGCGAATCTGCTGCATCAACTGCTGGAAGTCAACGGGTTCGCCATCAACGCGAGTGATGACCAAGCAGACAGGCATACCCAGGTCCATGACCTCTTTGAAAACACGTCGAGTATTGACCTCGATGCCCTTGTGCGCGTTAATTCCAATTACGGCACCATCGGAGGCAACTAGTGCTCCGATGGTTTGGCCAATGCAGTCTGTGTAGCCGGGAGTATCCAGGAAAGTGAAGTAGATGGAATCGTATTCCAGATGAACCACTTTGGCTTCGATGGTATGCTTGTGCAGTTTTTCCTCGGGATCAAAATCACAGACGCTGGTCCCGTCATCCACGCTGTGCTTTCCCGTCACAGCACCGGTCGTTTGCAGCAACGCGTCGATCAGACTGGTCTTGCCGATAGACCCGTGGCCGCATAGAGCAATGTTTCGGCGACTCGAGATTGGAACGTGACTAGACATATTGGCTCTTTCTAAAGAGAGAGAAGTACCGTTGCCATAAAGTTTCCGACCTACTTCTCATCTTAACCTTTTTTGTTCTAGACTTTTGACCAACACGACATTTTTTTGCCGCTAAATTTTGACACTTCTTGCTGAATGCTACCAACATGATGTTGAATCCAGCAGGCTTAGAGTTCGTCCAGCTTCATTCCTACGATTTACATGGGTTTTGCGACCTGTCATTTCTGAGTACCTATACTAACGGTGGGTTCGACCGCTTTTTGTCGTCGGTTTGACAAAAGGTCCTTACTGAGAAGAATTTGCCGTCCTGGCAACAAAAGAAGGCTTGGATGCTGCGTCACCACATCAGTACAGGTGGAATATGCAGAATAGAATGCGTCTGCTGAGCTTTGGCGTAAAAACTAATGGGAACGGTAGCAATTTCGCGAGGATACTTTCCTGCCAATCTTTTTTGGTTCGCCTCTGCAAGTGAACTTGCTAGCGTCGATGTCTGTCGTCATAGCGACAGTACAATTGTCACAACCAATTCTTACCTCCCCTCTTTTGGCCGCATGGCATTCGCTGGTAGAATTTCCCGATCACTTTTGTTTCAACATAACTAGCATTATAAGATTGCGGCCTTGCCGACTGTACAGACTCCCAGCCCCCCAAATCTCTAGAGCTTTCGATGCAGCCAATACTCAAGTCGAACAAACTTGCCAACGTGTGTTATGACATTCGTGGGCCGGTACTACAACGCGCCAAGCAGATGGAGGAAGAGGGGCACCGCATCACCAAACTCAACATCGGCAATCTTGCGCCCTTTGGGTTCGATCCCCCCGAAGAGATCGTCTACGATGTGATTCACAATCTCCCGAGCGCAGCCGGCTACTGCGATTCGAAAGGCTTGTTCGCAGCCCGCAAGGCGATCATGCATTACACGCAGGAGAAGGGGATCAAAGATGTCCAGTTAGATGATATCTACATTGGTAATGGCGCATCGGAAATGATCGTCATGGCGATGCAGGCTCTGTTAAACGACGGCGACGAAGTGCTGGTACCAGCACCCGACTATCCACTTTGGACCGCTGCAGTTAGCTTGGCCAGCGGCGCGCCGCGCCACTACCTGTGTGACGAGAAATCGGGTTGGCTACCGGACCTTAATGACATTCGAGCGAAAATTACGCCCAACACGCGCGCCATTGTCATCATCAACCCGAACAACCCGACAGGTGCGCTTTACCCAGATGACTTACTGCGTGAGATCATCAAAATCGCGCGACAGCATCAGTTGATTATCTATTCCGACGAGATCTACGACAAGGTTCTGTACGATGGAGCCACTCATACATCGATCGCTTCGCTAGCCGACGACGTGTTGTTTATCACATTCAACGGCCTATCGAAGAACTATCGTGCCTGCGGCTATCGCGCTGGGTGGATGATCATTTCTGGCGAAAAACGTCATGCACGGGACTACATCGAGGGCTTGACCATACTTGCGTCGATGCGGCTATGCGCCAACGTGCCGGCTCAGAATGGCATTCAGACCGCGCTGGGTGGCTACCAGAGCATCAATGATCTTGTCGGTCCCAATGGTCGATTGAAGCGACAACGCGACCTAGCTCACGAACTGATCACCCAGATACCAGGCGTCACGTGCCATAAACCGCAAGCTGCCTTGTATTTGTTCCCTCGCTTGGATCCAAAGTTTTACCCGATCAGCGACGACCAGGAGTTTGTGCTGGAAATGCTGCAGTTGGAAAAAGTGCTTGTGGTCCAGGGTACGGGTTTCAATTGGCCACATCCAGATCATTTCCGAATGGTCTTCCTTCCACACGAAGACGACCTCACAGAAGCGGTTGGCCACATCGCCCGTTTTCTAGAAGCCTATCGCAAGCGGCACAATACCTGACGCATCGTCGCAACTGAACCGCACTTAACGAATGACTTGCAAAGGAGGAGGCATGGCCTCAGGTGAAGGGCTAAATCTAACTGCTCACGAGCATTTTATGAGGGCTCAGGCAGAGGCAGAGCAACTGAGTATCGCAGCCAAGCGTTTGGATTGCGGTGCCAACCTGCTGGATTTTGGTGTGGAAGTGCGTGGAGGGCTGGCAGCCGGGCTACGATTGGCTTCGATCTGCATGGGTGGCTTGGCCGAAGTCGCCATTTCCAGTGGGGATCGATCGATCTGGCGTGGGCCATGGATTCGTGTATCGACCGATCATCCGGTCCGTTCGTGTCTGCTTGGACAATACGCGGGTTGGCCAGTGCAACACGAGAAATTTTTTGCGATGGGTTCCGGGCCAATGCGGCTTAGACGCGGCCAAGAACCGCTGCTAAAAGAGCTTTCGGCAGCCGACTGTTCCCCGTTGGCGGTGGGCGTTCTGGAATGTGATCGGTTGCCCAATGATCAGGTGGCACAGCACATTGCCGCTCAGTGTAATGTGGCTCCTGATGCCTTATGGCTGGCGGTGGCTCCTACTCGAAGCGTCGCTGGCTGTATTCAGGTAGTGGCTCGAAGCG
>B570J29032_109958005_pt1 | contig 11272 bp, 13 predicted proteins | sample LakMenEpi16Nov12_FD_29032 | JGI IMG/M metagenome (IMG submission 29032)
CAAAAGTTTTATTTGACCCGATGTTCAATCTATCTCTAACAATACATCCTGTTCCAAATTCATTAGAAGAACCCATTGTTATTTGACCTGAAATATGAACACCAGGATTTGTGGTGCAATAGTCGCCAATAATTGTATCGTGACCAACCGTGGTATTTAAGTTTAGTGTTACGTAGTCACCAAACGTGACATTAGAAGTAACCACACAACCTGGTGAAACAATACCGCCACGTCCTAAATTTTTTTTATCCATTAATACAATTGCTGACGGGTCAACAATTGTTTCAGATGGTACTAACCCTGATGATAGTGCCTTTGTAACTAAAATCTTTTTTATTTTTGGACTACCAACGGCAACTATAAATTTATAGTTTTCTTTAAATGACCAATCTTTAACCACAGGAAATACTTCACCATCAATATCAAATGATGTTTGACCATCATCTAAATCATTAACAAAAATGAAATTAGTTATTTCAGGTTTTGCTCTTTTTACATAATAGTAAAATTCTTTTGCAAGACCTGCAGCACCTAAAATTACAATACTACTCATCCTTCTATTTGTTGGTTAACTTTTATCACTTGTTCGATTACATAATCAATATCCTCATCGGTTAAATTCATATGTAATGGTAATGTTATTAATTTTTCAGATATTGTTAAAGAATTTGGACATGTCCCAAATCCATGTTTGTACATTTTATAATTGGTATTGTCTCTATAATGAACTCCAGGATAAACTCCATTTGAGTTTAATAATTCCATGAATTTATTTCGTTGATTTACAACAATTTGAAATAAATGTCTTGACGATAACACACAATCGTTATGTGTCTTTATGGTTTGAATTCCATGTTTGGTTAATTCGTTTTCATATTTTTCACAGATTTCTCGTCTTCTGTCATTATCTTCGTCAAGGTATTTTAAACCAACCAATGCCATTGATGCCATTATTGAGTTTCCGTGGTATTTGTAACCAACATCAACTAAGTCGTATTCCCATTTATAATTTCCTTTATCGTTACTTCTTTGGTATGTGTCTTTATCAATACCTAACCAAGATAGTTTTCTTACTAAAGTATCGTAGTCCTCATTTGCAAAACAAATCATACCCGAATCTGCGGTTGGTAAGTTCTTAACAGCTTGGAAACTAAATACGGTTACATCGGCACCATGACCGACATGTTCAACTTCACCTGTTGATGGGGTTTTTGCAAATGTACCTGACATGTGAGCCGCGTCTAAAATTAACTTTAACTTATGTTTTTTACATAATTCGATAATTTTATAAAGTTCACCAGTGTTACCACCAATACCAATAAACAAAACTGCTTTTGTTTTTTTAGTTATTTTTGATTCTACTGATGCTGGGTCTAAACACAAATATTCATCCACATCTGCGAATACAGGTTTTAAATTTTCATACATTATTGCATGATTTGATGATACAAATGTTAATGGACTTGTAATGATTTCATCGTCATCGGACCATTTATTTGCATCCTTCAATATTTTCACCGCCAAATGAAGACCTGAAGTATTTGAGTTTATAAAATGAGCATGTGGTAATCCTGTATAAGATTTCCATTCATTTTCAATTTCAACGGTTTTAAATCCTAAACCAGTCCATCCCTTGTCTAAACAAGTTGACATGTGTTCAAAGATTTCTTCGTTTCTAAATTTTGGGATAAATAATTGTATGTTTTTCATATTAAAAATTTTTTATTACAATAATCGACATCTTTATAATGCCATTCACTATGTTTTGATGATAATTGACTGGTTAAAGTGTGGTCACCAATCCCAACCGCAATCCTATAATCTTTTAATACTCCAGGATAACCATATGTTATAAACATACGATACCAAAGTTCACAATCAATCATATATAAAACTTCAGGGTCAAAATATTCATCACGAGGAATTAACCCAACACTTGGACACCCGACAAAATTAATACCTTTAATTAAGTGTTTACCATCACCTTCAATTCTTGGAATAATAGGGTTTGTCCAACCACCATTACCATAATCGTAGTGAATACATCCACTAATAACCCATTTATTACCTTCATCTAACAAATCAACCATTAATTGAATAGAATCTTCACCAACCATAAAGTCGTCTAAATTCATTAATTTGATATAATCCCCAGTTGAATTTTTAATTGCATTGTTTGTGTTATGTGCGGGCCATCCAATATCCTTAGTATTTCTTAAATACATTATATTATCCAATCCCAAACCTTTAATGTAATTTTCAATATCATCGTCTTTTGAATGGTCGGACACAACTATTTCTATATTTTTATAGGTTTGAGAAAGAATCGATTGGATGTTCTTATCAATAAATTCAACACCTCTACCATTTGCTTCGTATGATGGAATACATACTGAAATTTTTGGATTAAAGTTTTCAGACATTTTGTAATAAATTATATTGTGGTTTATTTCTGATTATGTTAACGGTTGATGACACTTTACCCATATTAACTTTGTGGTCATTTAATGGGTTAGATTCATTATAGATATATAAGACATCTGGAATATATTTAAAGTGACTTTTTCCCGACATTTCTAACATTGGAAACATAAATGATAAATCACCCGCAACACTCCAGTATTTTCCTGAACCATCTTTTAAATCTTCTTGATTTATTTTTTTCCATAACCAAGACTTCCAAGTTCTCATGTGAGATAATGTGAAAGTTTGGTTTCGAACATTTGTGAAATTTCTTGGGGGATTTGCAAACCCTGGTCTACCGTCATGGTATTTAAATGAACCACTTGTCATCCAAACATTTTCATCTTTATATGTTTCATTAATAAAGGTTAAAACATTTGAATTTGGTAACCAATCATCACCATCAATCTCAACACAAATTTCATTATCGGGAATATCTAATCCACGAATTACTTGGTCGTAATTTCCTGGTTGATACATTTTTTCTTTATTTTCAATTAGGATAAATCTATCATCACCTGATATTGTTTTTTTAATTATGTCTACCGTATTATCTGTAGATATGTCATCAGTTATATAACATTTGAAATCTTTAAATCTTTGAGACATAATACTCAATAAAGATTTTTCGACAAAGTTTTCACAATTATATGTTGTCGTTAATACTATCATTATAAATTAATTAATATTCCTTCAGGGGTTGTACCTGGTTTATAAAATTTTAATCTTCCGTTATATGATTCGGATAATGTGTTTAATTTATTTGCAACTTCAGGAATTTCAATAACATTAACACTATAACCATCATTTAACAATTCTATACACAATTGAAATTGTTGGGATTCCTCAACGATATTAGAACCTTTTTTATACGTTATGTGGTTCATAACAAATGGAATTTCTTTTGTTGGATTTTTTTGAATGTAATGTTCTTTAATGAACAAAATATGAGATTGGTTGAATGTGTTAATACATGAAATTAAATCAGTATTTACTTCAACACTTTCAGCAAAATGTTTTAATGCTTTATTATCTCCATTGATTGTTGGACCACCAAAACCAAATCCGTAATTCATGTGTTTTTTACCAATTCCTGAATCACCACCAATTGCAGTTAATACCATATTAACCTCATTCTCAATACCTGATTTGGTAATAATTTCACCTAGCATATTAGCGTAACTAATTTTTGCGGATAAAAAAGAATTGATTCCAATCTTTGTTATCTCTGCAGCCTTTGAAGACATCGTATAAACATTAACAAGAATTTTTTTAACTTTAGTATGTAATTGAATTAATTCATTTGTTAATTCTTGATACTCTGTACCAATTAAAACCATTTCATGATTTTCAATGTCTTTTACAATCTCACCTTCATTTGTGAAGAATGGATTGTATGCGACCTGAATATTAAACATGTTTAATCTTTGTTGTATTTGGTCCACTTCACCAGGATTTGTTGTAGAACATATCACCACTTTCTTATTATAAAGTTGAACATCTTGTGATGACAAAGTATAAAATTCTGAAATAACGTCAAATACTTTTGCAGTGTCGTAGTTACCATCAATATTGGATGGGGTAGGTGAGAAAATAAAAATGATATCAGAATTCTTGATTACATCGGTATTATTTGTAGTCGCACTAAACTTATTAGTGTCAAATAACATAGATTGAATTAATGGTTCATTTGTGATACAAATCTTTTGATTAAGATTAAAAACATAATCTTCATTACTATTTGATACTAAGACTTCATAACCTTTTTTTTCGCACAATAAACCAAATGATAAACCAATCACATCAACACCAATTAAACCTAATTTCATTATGAAAGAATTTTAAGATATTCGTCTTTTATTTGTTGGGCAACATTCAGAGTATAGTATTTTTCAATATCGGTTGGGGGTTCGTGTTTTTCTTTGGATAAAATAAAACCACCTTTATCTACTTTATAAATCCAACTTGATTTGCCACACATCCAACTTTCAATTGTTGTTCTACCTAATTGAATTCCTGCAGTTTCATAAGATTTTAAAATAAAGTTTTCAACTTTCCAAGTTGATGGGAAATGTTTAACATGGTCTTCTAATAAAACATTTTCTAAATAATTTCCATTATTTTCTCCGACTAACCAAAGTTCTTTTCCAATTTCTCTTGTGTATTCGACTAAATCTAAAATGGTTTCTTTTCTCAAATAATCTATGGTACCAACAAACAACACATAATTTTCATCTGATGTGTTTTTAGATTGGAATTTTTCATTATCAATTGGATTATAAATAACCTCAATCATTTCTTCAGGTATTTCAAAATTATTAATCATGTGGTCCTTAATTTCAGGACGAATTGCAATATATTTTTTAATTGTTGGGTCGACAACAGGGTCTTCAACAGAAATCACTTCTGAATGAATTGCACATATTTTAGGTAATTCAGGATACATGTTAAGAATTCTTTCAGCAACTGGTTTATGTTGGAAATGGATAATATCATAATCAACATCTGATATTCTATATAGTGCATTTGGTGTTGATGGTTTAAATCCTTCAGGAGTATTCATACCCCATTGTCCGTCACCAAGTTTAAATCCTGGAGCATTTTCAAATGAAATGCATTTAATTCCAAGTTTTTTTGCCATATCAGTTACTGGACCACCAATTTGTGATAGAACTGTAACACTGCAATTTAATTTGAGTAAACTTTTTGCTAACTCAAAAACATATAATTCTGAACCCGTAAAATTTTTAAATGAAATACAAGATAATAAAACTTTTAATCTTTTATTTGGGTCAAAAGGAATTTTTGAAGGTAAGTTTTCTCCATATTTATTTATAAAAAAAACTCTATTATCTTCCCATTGTTGATTTGTTTGTCCAATGGATTTATGAGTAACTCTAATATTGGTGATAACACCAATTTTAACATCTTCAATATGATTTCTAAAACAAAAGGCAATATCGTAAAAATGGAAACCTTCAAAGTCTTCGTCAAAAGTTTTTTTAATTCTTGATTTACTTAATGCAATAAACAAACCATCAACAATAACACTTTGTTTAATTGATTTGTTAAAGTCTTCAGAATATTTTGATGTCCATTTTTTACCATCACTTTCGTGATTAACAATACCAATCATGTCTTTTCTATTATTGGTTTCCCACCATTTACCTGTCTCAGATAAATTGGTTGTACCCGCAACACCTATAACGCCAAAATCACTTTTATCAAAGTGTGTTTTAAGTTTATAAGACCAACTTGATGTGTCAAAATAAATGTCATCATGGCAAAGAACAACTAAATCATTTACCGACTCCGCAAGGATTTCATTATAAACTTGTGATAATGATTTTTCACCGTTATTAATTTTTTCAATAACTTGAATTTTTTTTGTCCCCGAACTTTTTTTTAAGTACTCGATAAATTGGGGGTTATGTTCTCTTGTTGAATATCCTACTGTAATCATTTTTTAATTTTTAAATCCCTGTACTACCAAATCCGTTATCACCTCTATCTTTTTCATTAAGGGTATCAACTTTTTCAAATCTAACATATTTCCCGTTTATTACAGGACATAATACTGCTTGACCGACTTTCATACCTTTAGGTATCATCACTGTGTAATTATTTGTGTTAAACACAATTACTTGTATTTCACCTGTATATCCTTGGTCAACAGTCCCTGGTGTGTTAAGAACTGTTAATCCTTGTTTAATGGCTAAACCACTTTTAGGTCTGACTTGTATTTCATAACCTTCATCAAAAGAAACTTTAATTCCTGTTGGTACTAAAATTCTACCAAACGGACCAATTGTTAAATCTTGTGTTGAGTGTAAATCAAATCCTGAGTCTGATTCATATGCGTATTTTGGAAATACTGCATCATCATGAACTAATTCAACTTCAATTGTTTTAGTTCTTGCGTTTCTGTAAATCTCTTCTTCCAAGTCATCAAATCCAATACCCAAAATATCTTCAAGTTCTTTTTGATAATCTTCATCAGGTTCAATACCCGATTCTAATTTTATTTTTTCAAATTGTTTTAAAATTTCCTCGTAAGCTGTTGGGTCAAATCCCAATTCATTTGAATTTTCCATTATTTTAAATCTATTAATTTCTTAATTACATCAATTAACACTGAAACATCTTTCTCACAATATTTTACAATACCTTCAATATCGTTTTTAACCCAAAACGCTTCATGTACTTTATTACCTGTTATTTCCATTGTCTTAGATGATTCAACACCCAAACAAACACACATAAGTTCAAGAGATGCGATGGAACCATATCCACCATATTGCCAAACTTCTTTTGTGTCTAACGCTTTAATTTCCCATGGTTTTGTGTCATGACCTGGTAAAATCTTAGGTGGCATAATTCCATTCATAATCATACGTTTTGCTAACATAGGAATATCAAATCCTTTTACGTTATGACCACATAAGAAAAATCCAAGTTCACCAACTCGATATAAAAGTTTTTGAACTTCTAATAACATTTTTTTCTCATCAATATCACTGAATGATTGCATTTTAACTTCACCACTTTCGGTAACAAATGCAACACTAACACAAGCAATTCTTGCAAATTCAGGAACTAATGCCGAACGATTAACAAACATTTGACCAACACCATTTGCTCCGTCTTCAGGAAACCTTTTTTGGAACCAATCAAAGTAGTGTTCGAATTGAAAGGAAAGGGCTTCATTATGTTTAACTAATGAATCCCAATCAGGTTGGACACCAACAGTTTCGATGTCCAAGAATAAAATTTTTGTTAATGGTATGTTAATCATGTTATTTAATTAAAGATTTGTAAAACTCTGCTCTATTTTTCGTTACTGTATTTAAGTCGTATGTGTCCTTAACTGTTTCATACAATCTTTCTCCCATATCTTTGACCATATTAGGATTCTCAACCAATTTCTTAATGTATTTTGCCCAATCAGAATGGTTTCTATTTTCATCAACCAACATTGCGTTTCCATCAACAAAATTACCATGATTTAAACAATGTTTCAAATCTAACGTATATGGACCTAAATCGGAAGCGATAATTGCCTTTTTGTAAAATCCCGCCTCAATAACTTTTAATTGAGATTTCATTCGGTTAAACATAGTATTTTTAATTGGAGCCAAAGACACGTCAAATTTTGAGTAATTTTTAGCGTAGGATGTTACGGGTTGAGTCCAAACTCTAACATAAGATTCATCCAATTCGTTAGGATACTTTTCTTGAGTATACTTCAACAAGTATTTCTTGTAATCTTCAGAAATTAAAGAATGGTTTTGGGTGAATATTTTTTCATATTGAGCCCAAACAGTTTCGTGAGGAAGAATATCTCTTTTTTTGTGTTCACCTGTTTGTTGATTAATTTCAGTAACAGTACCTCTTGTATCAAAACCACACAAAACAAATTGTAATTTATCTTTTAAATGAGTTATTTTACCTAACGGTGAATCCAATAATTGTAAATCGTGTAAGTGAGATGAACCACCCAACCATCCAATTCTAAGTCTATCTGATTCTAAAGTTGGTTCTTTAAATTGTGGTTCATTTGGATTAATTGCATTTGGAAATACAACCACATTTTTATTAAACTTTTTAATTTCATCAGCAAATAAATTTGTTGTAGTGGTTACGTAAGACGCTACTTTAAGATTTGCAACAATTTTTTCATTAATCTTATTGAACTTAATAATATCATGAATTGGGTGTTCCTTACCTGGCATCCAATAATCGTCAATATCGACAATTGTGATTATACCGTTTTCTGTTAATTTTTTGATTATCTCATTTGCTTTCTCAAAGTCAGGACCAATGCTTCTATGACAAGCAACAATTTGATATTGAGACCAAAATGACATATCATCATAAGGAGGTTCATAAACGATATCTACGTGGAAATCGTCACCATAAAGATTTTGTAAAAAGACGTGAGGGTCAACAGACCTAAATTTACCCACTCCTGTTCTATCGGATGGGACTACTAAGATTTTAATTTTCGACATTATTAATATATTTCTTAAAATATAGTAATTGTTGTCGAATAAAGAAAGGTGTTATGACAATTTTTTGATTTTGGTTACTTTACCCTCAAATACATGTTTACCAACTTTAAAATTAAATACTTCATTGGATTTCTCAGAACTTTCAACCACTAATCCGTTTTCTTTCAACGCATTTTTAACCGCTTCATTAATCATTTTTTGAATCAATTTGTAATCAATACCTGATGATGACGAAGATTGTTGTTTAGTCTCTTGTATTTGTTGTTTTGGTTTTGCAGATTCAGGAACGTATCCACCACTATTTTGTTTCATTAATCTAGACGCTCTTTCTACAAGGTCGTTAGATATTGTTGTTGTTTGTTGTTGTGGTTGTGCTATTGGGTGTTCCATCATTAACCTTTTAATTTCATCAGGTAATTTAGAGTTTTTAATTGCATCCACAGTTGGAACACCAACTGGCTTAGTATTTTCTCTCGGAACGTTAGATAAATACGGTTCTTGAGTAGAATTTGATTCTTGAAGAAATTCTTGAGGTATATTATATCTTGCGTTAGGAACTTCAAAAGTTTCAGGTGCGTTTAGTTGTTGCAATGATGTTGGTGGTAATCCACCGTTCATAGAATTTGTATTTTTAATTCCATCTGCTTTATCCATGATAGCCTTTGATAGGGCTAATTTTTCCATTAATCTGTCCATCTTATGTTATATTTTCTTCTTCAGGTGTTTGTGGAGTTTCAGGTTCAGGTGGTGTTGGTTGTTCTTGTGGTGGTTGAGGTGTTGGAGGGTTATTATCAAACACTGCGTTTATAATAACACTAACCATACTTTTGTCTCCATTAAAATTATAACCAGGTTTAGGTTCATTGTAAACCTCACCAGTTGGTTTGTTTGATAGTATTTTATCTAATCTAAATAATCTCCAACCTGGTAATGGTTGTTCTCCCTTATAACCAGTATGAGACGCTCCCTCACTATCCCAAGCTCTTAAAACTTTATTTCCCGCTTTACTAACTCCCAAGCACACAGGTTCAATTTGACGTATACCTCTACCACCTGGCTCATCACCATCATAGTAGATAATAACAACTTGTCGTTTCTTAATAGCATCAACAATACTATCCAAAGAAGCGATTTCACAAATTAATCCTTTTAGTGCTCCTTGTAACTTCATTAGAAATTAGGGTATACGTTTGACGAGTTAAATTTATTAATTTTGATATCATTTTTTCTCTCAACGATATCATCAATTGTTCCAGCGTTTACATTATAAACATCTAAGAACGCTCCCGTACCTCTACCCATAGAGTCACCGTCAGCAAGTGCATCACGGTTAACTGATGAGTATTCATTACCCACAGCATTAAAATCGTTTTTAGGGATTAATTTTGCTCTTTCTTGGTCAGCAATAGCGGTAAGTGCGTTTGGTTCTGTTTGACTTAAATCTACAGTAATTTGACTTGACATATTTTTATATTTTTGATATTAGTTCGTTTATTCTCTTAACACTTTCATTAACTGATGGGTTATATTTGTCAACAGTCTTTGAGTGTTCTTGAGATGTTCTTACATTTGTAAAATCTTTTTTCTCATGAGGGTCAATGAATTGGTTCATCATACCCGCATTCATTTTATTAGTTTTTGTATTCTTAATATAATCCCTCATTTTTCTTAATTCATTGTCAACCCAATTTTTAATTTCTACACCACCATTTAAAATAAATGAAGGTTCTTTTTGGTTGCCATTAAAATTATCAAAAAAGTTTTTAATTCTTTTTAATTGTTTATATGTGATAAATTTTTGACCCTGAAGTTCTTTGTTTCTATTAAACCCTTCAGTATTTTCATCCGCACCTTTAACCATATGAAAACATTTTCTCATATGTTCCCTTTTGTCAGATGGAAACTCAATTTCTTTATCGTATAAACTTTTATTCACTTTTAAACATCTTTAATAAATCAGAAAGAGTTACTCCTTCTTTTTCTGCTTGTTTTTTTAATGATGAAATATTTTTCTTTAATATTTTTGATGTTTCTAAATCTTTTTTACCAACTTCAGAATTGTCCGAATTTTTTTTACCCATCAAAATATCTTCCACAACTTTAATCATTTTTTGTTTTTGTATTTCAGATAAAGTTGCTCTTGTTATAAAATTCTTGTCTTTATAATAAGGTGATTTTTTATCTTTATTGCCTGTTGGGTCTTGTCCTTTTTGTTTGGTTCTTTCTTTTGCCTCATCAGGTTCCATACCCATTTTTTTAACTAAATATTTGAAGGTTTCTTCACCATCCATATTTTCAGTTTCTTCATAACCAAACGCTCCTGACATATCAACCTCATCGATTTCTTCAACCGATTCACCATAATATGTTCTATATCCACGAGAAATTGGGTCATTAGTAATTCTTGCCGCGGCTACGGTTTGGTCCATAGTTTTATGAGGGTGAAGTCTTGGGTCAAGAATTGGAATTTTTGAGTTGGATAATGCTCCATCCAAGTTTACTAATTCTTCCAAATCTTTTTTAAGAGTTTTTGTGGATTTAACTTTTTTCTCTTTGGCAACTTTTTTAAGATGGTTTTTAACTTTTCCACCCTTACTTTTTTCAAAGTGAATTACCTCATCTTTTTCACGAGCCTCATTTAAATTTCCTTCTACAGAGAAGTATAGGGAGTATTTATCTCCTTTATCTCTCAATAAAAAATAGTATGGCGACGAATAAAATTCTTTGTCTGTAGTAATCATCTCTTCTTTTTTATCTATAAATACTAGCTCATAAGGTATTTATCATTAGTATATGGC
>B570J29032_109958004_pt1 | contig 11271 bp, 15 predicted proteins | sample LakMenEpi16Nov12_FD_29032 | JGI IMG/M metagenome (IMG submission 29032)
GTGCTCCTTGGTGTCGAGCTCGTGGGTGTGCTTGGGCTGCTCCGTCTTCTTCTTGGCAGGCTTCTTCTTCTCGGCAGGAGTGGGCGTGGACTTTTTCACGGGTGCGGGCTTCTTCTCCTTCCCCCCCGACTTGAGGTGCACGCGGCACATGCACTCACCAGACACTGCGTTGAGAGAGCAGGGCTTGCCCTTTGCCGTCACCGCAGTGCACTTGGCGGTCTTGGTCTTGGGCTCCTCCGTCGTCACCACCTTGGCAGCGCGCTTCTTCGGCGGCTCCTTGACCTCCTTCGCAGGCGTGGGAGGCAGGTCGGCAGGAAAGTAGGTGCTCACAAGGTAGTCCAGGTTCAGACCCTCACCCTCAGCGACACGGCTGAGCATGGAGGTCATCTCACGGCGCAGGATCTCGTCAAACATCATAGCAAAGGAAGACGCCATTTGTACTGTTGTTGGTGGTTGATTTCTTTTACGTTTTTTGCATGTTGGCGTGCACATTACACGATTTTTCTGCGGTATATATATGGCACATTATATGACCCCTGAAAATGCCAGAGCGTTGATCAACGCGTATCGCAAAATGACACGTAAGTCTGAAGAACAATCTAAACTATTTAGAAGATATCATGTTAATAATAATAGAACACTCAAGCTGAATAACATTGCAAAAATAGGATATAATGAGAGACAAGCTTATATTACACTTGCAAAACGTCTTAAAAATAAATACCGTAACCATGTAGTAGAACCTTTATTTGAAAGTTTTCCATTACTCAAAACCGCTCAGTCACTTAATTCATTTTATTCTGGAATTCCAAAGGTGATAAGTTTTCGTCAAAAGGCACGACGAAGACGACTCAGTGAAGCGTTTATGAAAAGTCCATCGTATCAAAAATTGATCTTTAAGAGTGGACAGAAGAAAGCCGAAAAAATGCTTGAGAACAAACTAGAAGAGTGGAAAAAACTACGTAATAACATTTCGAACAAAATTCGTATTTACAAAAGTACGGGTAATACCAAGGCTAAAAATGAAGCGCTTAATATGATTAATAAAGCGAGTGGATTTGCGATACCCAAAAACACATACTTTAAGAATCTTGGTTTGAAATAATTTTTCAATCGGAGCTGGACGATTGAAAAAAAATCGCTCCCGGCAGGTTTCGAACCTGCGACTTTGAGGTGGCGAAGCGGGGAACATGTTCCCCTTAACAGCCTCACACTCTACCAACTGAGTTACAGGAGCACCTCTGACTTGAGTGATTCGAACACTCGACCAGCGGAGCTTCGCCAATGGTCACAGACCGGAGCTACAATCCGAAGCGCTACCACTGCGCCAAAGTCAGATGCGTGAATAGTTTAGTGACATATTCAGGTCAAATTCTTTTTATAAACTGAAGGACCCGTTTTTTTCCATACATTTGGATGGCTATTGAGATAATTAGTCATTTTAAATAATGGGGAACGAGTCGACATTGCTTTGTATCCCAGTCCTTTCAAGTGTTTTTCGGCGGCATTTAACATAATCGGAGTAAACTTGATATATGGAAGACTAGGTTTGTATTTGTTTTTCATAGCATTCGTTAATTGTTTATTCAAGTTCACAGTCTTCTGGATTCCTTGAAAGTGACCAGTTGATCTGTTTGGTGCTTTCGTGCCGTTCACCCATACATGCCCCAAGTAACGATTGTTCTTCGTCGTTAAAATAATAGGTATACCATTTGCAAGTCCCGTGAAATTATAGTTTTTATTCACAAACCAGTTTTTGTTATTAGAAAACTTAACATTGGTTTTTCTTGGGATATATGGTTTACTGTTACCAAGTCGTCGCCTGGATTCTGTTATAAGACGATGATATGGATTTCTAACATTAAGAAGCCTTTTAGCGTTATTCTCAGGGTTTTTAAACAAAACACCGGACAGTTTATCTTGTTCTTGACGAAGCCACACCCTGAGTTTATTTTTATTTGTGCTAGTTTCCATTGATGTAACACATGATAATATTATGGCCCTGGCGGGGGTCGAACCCGCACTCTCTCGCTAGCGTACGGGTGAAGTTTCACCCTTAGAAGGCGAGTACATTATCCGATTATGCTACAGGGTCGTTATAGGTTCCAGCCCGCTGTCGGAAAACCCATTTTCCTCAGAGTCCTGTGTACTACGATGGAACCATTGAGTGCTCCAGGGGTGTGTTGATCACCCGACCCCACGCTCTTTCAGTTGGGGAAATTTTTCCCACTACAAAGCGAGTGCTCTACCAGCTGAGCTACTGGAGCGTCTACTATTATAACGTGAAATAACTTTAAGCCATCCTGACGCACTACATGTACCAATCAGGATTTGTCTTGTACCATTCGACTGTTTTCACGAGGGCACTTTCAAAGTCAATTTCTTCTTTCCACCCGAGTCCCTGGAGAGCAGACGAATCAACTGCGTATCGTTTGTCGTTGTGTGGACGATCAGACACGTGAACTTTTTCCCCCACTCCTGTCCCTGTCATCTGCTTGAGCATCTCAAAAATCTCATTGACAGAATATTCATTTTGAGTACCTATGTTGTAGACAGTCCCTGTCACTCCTTTTTGTATCACGGTCATGACTGCACGTGATACATCATCGACATATATGAAATTGCGTCTTGATATACCTTTGCCGTGAATGATGCATGGTTCATCTGCCAACATTCGAGTCACGAATGCAGGGATGACTTTTTCGGGGTATTGCTTTGGACCAAATACGTTATTGCCACGTGTAATGACATATGGGATTTTGAATGAGTGCCCGTACGCCTTGACGAGAAGTTCAGCCCCCGCCTTGGTCGCTGAATATGGATTTGTAGGATTCAGGACAGAAGTCACGGGATGACTTGTTTCATTCAGATCAACTTCACCGTACACTTCATCAGTGCTGATGTGCACAAGTCGACAACCAGATTCCTTGACACATTCAAGTATGGTATATGTACCAATGATATTATCATGAATATATTGATGTGCGTTTTCAAATGACGTATCAACATGAGACTGTGCAGCAAAGTGAACAACGACATCAGGGTTGAACTCACTAAAAAGACGTTTCATCTTCATCATGTTTGTAATGTCAGCTTGGACGTATGTGTACCGAGGGTCACTGGTGTGTGACACGTTATGTCGACGAGCACAGTAATCACAACGATCAATGTTGAGTACAGCAGTCACCTCTGTATGATTCACAAGTACGTGATCTATAAAGTTTGAGCCTATGAAACCGAGTCCTCCTGTGACGAGAATTCTCATATTAAAAGAATGACACTAATAAACTTTAGACATGACGACGCAAAAGAAGGTTTGGTACGCCCCGAATCAGTTTGAGGCATACGGAGAGGATGAGATCAAGGCTGTAAACGACTGTCTTCGTGATGGATGGCTTGCCGGGTTTGGTCCACGGACGCTCGAGTTTGAGAAGAAGGTGGCTGCACGTTTCGGGAAGAAGCACGGTCTCTTTGTCAACTCTGGGTCGAGTGCCATTTTGCTGGCGTTGTGTGCCCTCGACTTCAAGCCAGGCGACGAGGTGGTGACGCCGGCGTGTGGATTTGCAACGACTGTGGCGCCTATTACACAGTGTGGACTCAAGCCTGTGTTTTGCGACTCTGAAATTGGCAAATACGTCCCGAGTGTCGATCAGATTCGAGCAGTTGTCACGGACAAGACTCGTGTGATTTTGATTCCAAACCTCATCGGAAATGTGCCCAACTGGGCAGCGATCCGCGAGGCTTTTCCTGGTGTGATTCTGATCGAGGACTCTGCAGATACTATTCCGACAGAGACTCCAGAGTACCAGACTGACATTGCAACGACGAGTTTCTATGCTAGCCACGTCATCACGGCAGGAGGGGTTGGTGGTATGGTGATGTTTAATGATGATGCTCACCTGAAACGGGCTACGATGTTTCGTGATTGGGGTCGCATTGGTGACAATGCCGAGGATCCATCTGAGCGGTTCAATTACTCGGTTGACGGCATTCCGTACGACTGGAAGTTTTTGTATGGCGTTGCTGGGTACCATCTGAAGGCGTGTGAGATGAACGCCGCCTTTGGACTGGCACAGTGGAACAAGTTGGACACACTGCTGGCAAAACGTCGTGCAAACATTGAGCGTTATATGGAGAACTTGAAGGGCACCAAGTACTATCTGTTGCCTGACGACTCTCGTAAACCCAACTGGCTTGCGATTCCTCTGATGTGTCCGGACCGACTCGAGTGTCTCAAGTTTCTCGAGAAGCACGGGGTTCAGACTCGTGTGTGTTTTGCAGGGAACATCACACGTCATCCGGCGTGGCGCGAGTACCTCACAGAGTTTGACGGTGCAGATCGTGTGATGCGTGATGGGTTTTTACTCGGGGCACACCACGGAATGAGCCTCGATGATGTTGATTATGTCTGTAACCTGCTTAAGGAGTTTGAAGCATTCAATTGTAACAATGTCTAATAAGATTTTTTGTTGTAACGGCACCGAGTTTAATATACCAGATGACGAAACTGTGCAGAATCACATAAACGATCCTACAAGTTCAGCAAATATCATAATCGATCAGATTAATAATCAGCGTTTGTATGACAAGTATCTTAAGGGCAAAAAAGACCTGACTATTCTCGATTTGGGTGCGAATGTTGGATTTTTTACAATTTATGCACACGATTGTGCAAAGAGTGTTATATCCGTAGAGCCGACACCATCTCACCAGAAAGTTTTTGAGGTTCTTACACAGGACCTTCCGAACGTGAAGCTCGTGAAAGCTGCTCTTGCAGCTCGAGATGGTGATATTCAGTTTTACATTTCAGACGAAAACTCGACAGTCAATTCAATTGAGAACAAGACGGATAAATCAATTACAGTTAACGGTCTATGCCTAGAGACGCTCCTACGAGACGTGGATAAAATTGATTTTTGTAAAATTGATATAGAAGGTTCAGAAATGCAGGCTGTGACACTCGATACGCTCAAGCCTGTGTTTGATAAGATTGATAGTATTTTTATTGAAGTGCATGCAGTGGCTCCACACAACTTGCATTACGTCAGTGGACTGAAGATGATGGAAACACTGTCACGAGCCGGGTACACAATAGAACTCAAAAAGTTCAACTTTGATTTTTTTGATACCATCTATGCGTATAAAGATTAAATAGTACGTTAATGTATGAAGATTCTCATCACGGGAAAAAACGGGTTTATAGCGAGACATCTGTGTAAAAAGCTGTCAGAACACGATGTAGTACTAACAGACAAGTCTGATGATATTATATCAGCGTTAGATTCATTTCAACCGAACGTCATTTTTAATTTAGGTGCAGAGCTTTACAATGAAGATGACATGTTTGAAACGAATGTAGTGACGTCATTTAAGATTATTCAATGGGCTCGAGAACACAAACCCAAACTATTTTTATTTGGTTCATCGAGTGAATACGGACGAGTAAATAAACCAATGGCGGAGGTGGATGCGTTACTTCCGGATACAATTTACGAAGGTACTAAGGCGGCAACTTATATGTTAGCCCGTGCATGGTCACGTACTTACAACATAGCAATCACATATGTAAGACCGTTTACTATATATGGATATGATGAAAAATCTAATAAATTCACTTCTATATTGATTAAGAAGTATAACGACAAGTCGATTTTAAAATTGAATGAAGCTGTTCGTGATTATGTGTATGTTGAAGATTTCGTAGATGCTTTGATTTCGATTATGAACTATAATGAGACGGAATTGTTTAATGTTGTGAACATAGGTTCAGGGAAGCAGACTACGAATTCGGAGTTTGTAAAACTTTTTCAGCGAGAGCTGGATTACGTCTACCCGGTGGAATTGGTTGAAATTGGTAAGTCATATGACAGTATGTCGTGGGTATGTGATACGTGTGTACTCAATAATAAATATCATATTTTCATACCGTCGCTTGAAGATGGTATAAAGCGTTTAGTCGTTTCTGTTAAAAATGGAACGGATAGTTGACATTACATTCAGAAATAAAACGTCGCATCTAAGTACATGTCTCACTATGGTGAATATTTTAGATTCCATCTATAAAAATAAAAAACCGGATGATATTGTTATTCTAAGTGCTGGACACGGTGGATTAGCTCTGTACACAGTACTTGAGAAGTACATGAGTAATGTAAATGCAGAAAACTTGTATTTGAAACACGGTGTTCACCCACATCGTGACATTGAAAACGGTATTCATGTTTCAACTGGTTCACTTGGTTGTGGTATTCTTGTCGCAGTCGGTTATGCTATCGCGAATCGTTCTCGGGACGTGCACGTGGTTCTCACTGATGGAGAATGCGCTGAAGGATCTGTGTGGGAGGCACTTTCATTTGCTCACACACACAAGCTTGAAAATTTAAAAGTGCATGTGAATGTCAATGGGTATTCTGCATATGGGTCAGTTGATAAACTGTATATATGGATGCGCCTCAAAAGCTTTTTGTGGTCAACGAAAATTTGGTTCACAAAGACACCAGATGTATCTTTTCTAAGGGGTCTTCAAGCACATTACCACGTCATGAACGAAGGAAATAAAGAGGAGATTTTAAATTATATAAATGAGGAAGGAGTTTGTAAACATGTTGTACGAACTTATGAAGAAAGACTCTCGAATTTTCTTAATTACTGCCGATCTTGGATATGGCGTCCTTGATCGTATTCTTGCCGATTTTCCAGAACGCGCGTTGAATGTTGGTTCATGTGAAATGCTCATGATTGGGATGGCTGTAGGGTTGTCTTATTCTGGGTATATTCCAGTTTGTTATTCTATAACACCTTTTGTTCTATACAGACCATTCGAGATGATTCGAAACTATGCCGAGCATGAAAAGGTGCCCATTAAACTTATTGGAACTGGACGGAATAAAGACTACGGAAGCAACGGGTTCACGCACTGGGCTGAAGACGACGAGAGTATTGTGAAAGCTGCGTTTCCTAGCATGAAATTCTTCAAACCAGAAGTACTTGATGACTCTATTGTCAATGAGTTTTTATACAGTGATGCACCTGCGTATATTAATCTTAAAAGATGAACACACTAAGTATTAATGTTGTATATAAAACATTGTCCAGAGACGTGTCAGTCCAGACGTGAATCACTCGAAAAACATCTCGCTACGAGAAATGTAAAAAATCAAATATGGATGACCGATTTTTCTAAACATCATCCATATGTAATTTGGCTTCACAATAAACTCGACGTAAAAACAAATATAGCTTTTACATCTGGTCTCGTAAAGACGCTAGAGACTCTTAGGACTTTTGTTCAATCAAATGAAAAGTCCGCCTTTTTCGCTGATGACGACGTAGTTTTAATTAAAAATTGGAACTCTTTTCAGATTCCAGATATACCATATGTAAACATGTCTGTAGGTGTCAATTTTTCGATGTTACCAGATGGTAAACCGCGAGTCATTGGAAATAACGGGGGGTGTGAACTGATCTATATGACTCGAGAATTTGCACAGTATATGCTTGATAATGTCGATGTCCGGCAAACGATTGATATAGTGATTCACGGTTTAGTAAGACACGCAGGATTTCCGTTGGTATGTGTTCCCGTAGCTCAACAAACATCTTTACTTGAACCCAAAAACTCGAGTTTGGGAAGTTCTGGGATGAGTAACTGGATTCAATTTGTTCAGAACTTTAAGCCGACAGGCGTTCGTTACGAAGAACTACGGAATGAGAGTGGTTTCTTTACTGGGAACGACGCATGAGTATCCAGATGCACCTGTAGACCCAGAGCATCCCGCGTTCAAAAGACTGAAACAACTCATAGAGCTCGAGTTTTATATGAATTTTGATACAAAGGTGAATATTACGAATTGGCAATACGTATTAGAGAGAGCAGATGCCTATAGGATACAATGAAAGTGTGTTGTGTTATTTCATTGACTGATGGTTATGCCAAGCAACGACCTTTTTATGCTAACAACTCAATAGCGAGTTTTAAAAAATGGCACCCGGATATTGATGTCATTATTCTCAATGATGAGCTTCTCAAGCCGTATGACATAAAAACTCACTTTTATTCATTCGGACTCTCACGTTACCTTTTCATTCGAGACATTATGATTTCAAAGGGGTACACGAAAGTGATAGGACTTGGAGCTGATACCATCACATGCTCTCGGTTTGACGAGTTTCTCAATGACAACACTACGCCTTTGATGTGTACATTGGATTACAAAAATAAAATACCACAAGAAATGTTCAACTTTGATATCAAGCCCTTTTTCATGCCACATCACGGTGTTTTCGAATGGCCAACTATTAACAATGAGGTTGCGTGTGTTAATGATCCATCTATTGTGAATGACATGGAGAAATGGTGCCACCAACGAAAGTGTCACGAACAAGAGGCGATGAACTACATGTACTTTTTGACACCAGAGCGTATCAAGATTGTTGATTTTCCTTATGAGTTTTCACGGGTCGTGTACAACAATCGCGCAAAGGGGTGGCTAGGGTCAGAGTGTGTCCAGAGTGGAAAGTTTCACTTTGGTCTCGATGGTCCACAGATTGGGGAGTTTAGCCCAATCTATGTGTGGAAACCTATAGGAGATAAGCTGTACAATCAGGATGGGAAGCAGGTTAAAGCATTTCACTTTTGTACACAGAAAAAGGGTGAAGATCCGACGAAGGAATGGTTCAACGATGAAACTATTAAATTTTTTGTAGAACATTGTGCATGTGATTGGAACCTACCATTTAAAGTCATGTGATGTCTATATAACATCACATGAAAAAAGTTTTCATCCCGACGAATCACGGACTTGCAAATGTTTTCATTATGCTTACAGACTTTTTTTACAATAATCCCGATGGTCTTGTTCATGAATCTATAAAGAATTATGATTTGGGAAGGTGGCTTACATTTCATTTTGAGTTGACAGATCGCACGGATTTACCAGTATACGAATCAAAAATATTCATTAATCAGTTCACTATTCAACATGTTCATCCTCTTATCCGAAAACTCGTGAGTCCTTCTCCAGAGTTGCTCGAGTTGCTCGAAAAACACAAGCACCTCATTGATGATGTCAAATTGGGGGTCCATGTAAGGCGAGGAGCATCCGCCCCAGATAGTCGTAAAATTGTCTCTTTTGATAGTGATAAATTTGCTTCTCATGAAGCTGTTGAACAAATGATTCGTATGGTTGAGAATGTCAACGGTCCTGTATTTCTTGCAAGCGACTCACCCTTGACGAAAATGTATTTTCCTGACAATGTTCGCACACTCGATACAGGGATCGCAGTCGTTCATGGTGACGTTGAGTGCAATCCGGATGATCGTGCCGGTATTTTTCTTGATTTTTTCCTTTTGAGTCAATGCCCTCAAATTATCGTCACAGGTGGTAACTTCCCAGAACTTCCGGGATTGTCCACATTTGGGTACATGGCGGCTATTTACGGAGAAAAGAGGTTTATTATCGTTAAAAACCCTACATAGGTACTTTCATCGTAATGTCAAGAAACCCGAGCCGAACACCTTTGCAATACTTTGGACACTCCGTGACAAAATCGTCCATGTACTTGGCTGGGACATACTTGTGAATAAAATGATTGGGATCGTTTTTGGCGTAGTTTACAAAATTACAAACTGTTTCTTCGATATTCGCTGCAAATGCTATCTGGAAAATTAGTTGTTTTAGGTCATTCTCGAAATGCCAAGGAAATATACGATCATCCGTTTCTATGTTGCACAAATCATTTCGGACGAAAAACATATTACTCGTGTTGCACACAAGCGTGTACCCTTTTTTACGTCCGAGATCTTCGAGAATGTAGTAGTTGGCACCCTTTGCTGAATCATACACCGGTTCCTTGATCCACGAAGGAATGGCGTTGTTTGGTTCAATGATGACGATTTTTGGATTCACCTTGTGAGTATCTCTCCAAATTTCATAGTCAATTGAATCTACATCGATTGACAACAAGTCAATGTCGTACGGAAAGTTATTTTGTTCGAAAATTAAATCAAGATTGTTACTCACCATTTCACATACAGGTGTGATTTTAGGAAACTCTTTAGACGTCTCGAGAAGATCTTTGTACTTTTCAGTATCTCCTTCTATGTAAAGAGCTCGGAAATCGCGTTCCTTGACGAGCCGAAACGTGTTTGAAGCAGCTTTACCGTCCCATGCGCCAAACTCACAACACGTGCCACCATCTGAAATACCCAGTTTTTGAAACAAATATTCAATCATACCATCTTCACCGAACTGTGAATTCACATTCCGTCGATGAGCCAACATTTCTTTTTAATCAATGATAACCTTTAACACTTAAACAAAACGACTGTACTTAAAATAATGAAGCTACATCTTGGCTGTTGGCACAGACGTCTCGATGGCTACGTGAATATTGACATAAAGCACGAAAATGCTGATGTCAATGTAGATATTCGAAGTCTTCCATACGAAGACAACTCAGTTGACGAAATTTACGCTTCACACGTTCTCGAACATTTCGGACGTCATGAATTTCTGGATGTACTTAAAGAATGGAGTAGGGTACTCAAATCGGGTGGTAAAATATATATAGCCGTCCCAGACATTGACAGCGCATTTGAACATTATAAAAAACATGGTGATCTGAGTGTACTCTACGGTCAATTCTGGGGAGGTCAACGAGATGAATATGATTATCATAAATTTGGATTTACATTCGATACTCTTTCCAAGTACCTCACTGAGACGAACTTTGAAAACCCTCGACGATACAACACATTTGAATACCTTCCAAAGGATTTCGATGATTACTCAAAATCATACTTGCCTCATATGGATTTTGAAAATGGACATCTCTTGTCATTGAACATAACAGCTACAAAATCTTGATTTCAGTGAGCATCTGAACCTCCTGGTCCATAGTCACATCGTTGATACCTGCGTAAATCGACTTGGACTTGAGCAGCCGACGAAGCTCGTCAATCTCCAAAAACTTGAAGAACCGCTTCTTCATACTGATGTTCATGAATGGCATTTTACGATCCCACATCGCCTGACACACCGGCCATGTCACGGCACGCAATTCCCGAAGTTCACCTTCGTGTGCGTCGAGTCGAGGCAGGACCACTTCGCGCAAAAGTCGGGACACATCTTCAATGTTTGACATCTAGAACTAAAATGGTTCTTTAATTCTAGATGGAAAAAGCAGTATGGCACACTATAGTCGAACCCATGGTGAGAGAACACCTCACACGAAAATACGTTCCCATCGACCCACTTGTGTACAAAGTGA
>B570J29032_109958002_pt1 | contig 11263 bp, 10 predicted proteins | sample LakMenEpi16Nov12_FD_29032 | JGI IMG/M metagenome (IMG submission 29032)
TGGTGTTGTCGCTGGTTTTGTTGTCGTTGGTGCTGGTGTCGTTGGTGCTGGTGTAGTTGGTGCTGGTGTCGTTGGTGCTGGTGTCGTTGGTGCTGGTGTCGTTGGTGTATATGTCGGATAAACATTAATAGGTGTCGATATGTCTTTTAAAAAGGTGATTGCCTTACCCAATGATAGTTTATTTCCGCTGAATTGTAATAATAAAATCATCGTATATTCACTATTAATTGGTATATAAACAATTAAATTGTTGTTTTCATCAACAACAGACCAAGCTGAAAATGCGTTTGATGATGTTTTCGTCAAAAATGTACCTGCTGTTGGTGCTGATGTTGAAATAGTTTGATTTTTGCTATAATCGTAAACAGATAAAGTGGCTCCATTTGAAGATTTAACCAATAAGTTTTGTGTTGTATAATCAAATTTAACCAAAGTACTGATTTGGAAAACTGATTGATTGGCATCATACAATGTTTCATTGACTAAACCACCATTGTTTGGGTCTGTATCTGAAATAGCAACACCCAATCCTTGAAACGACGGATCACTAATGAAATAACAATCTTCTACTTGACTTTGAATTTTTAAACATAATAGACTTTTGGAATTTGTTAAATGGGCAACATAAGCAATTGTTGTATTGATTTGTGGAACAGGCATGAAAAATATTTGATAGGTATCCGTATAATTTCCGTTTGATGATGATGGCATGGATGGCGATTGTGATATATACGACCATGGTTGAATGTTTAGTAAATTTGGCATTTGTGCTAAACTTGGTTCGTGATTGGGGATGTCGCTCGGAATATTAATGGTCTGTCCAGATGGTGGTATCACCCATAAATTATTAATTGTTGTTCCTTGGTCATCTATATTTCCTGTAATTGTTGTTCCTTGATTATAGGCTATTCCATTGACTTCGATTAAATTTAAATTGGTTTGGTCTAAATAAAAATTATCATAAATTTTCATAACCGGTTTTGTCTTTGAATAAAGTGGAATTAAAATATTTGATAATGGATTTTTGTCTCCTTCAAAAGCAATAAATCCTTCTGTAAAATTAAAGTATTTTTTGCCCCTTATAAATAATATGAAAATCAAAAAGAGAAACATCAATATAAAAAATATAAATAAAGGAGTTATTTTCATCTTGAACTATATATGATGATGACAAAAAAATTGAAATTGTTTAAAATATTGTTTATTCATAATAATAATAATAATGTCTAAACTATTACATTGTTTCAATCCCAATTATTTGTATGAAATTGGTGTGGATGAAAGTGGTCGTGGTCCAATGTTTGGACGATTATATGTGAGTGCAATTTTGTTTCCTAAAGATAAAGAAGCGGACTTTTCTTGTATCAAAGATAGCAAAAAATTTACCAGTAAAAAGAAAATTCAAGAAGCCGCCGCTTTTGTTAAACAACACGCTATTGCTTGGTCTGTCCAATATGTTGAAAATGATGTCATTGACCAAATCAATATTCGGGAAGCTGTTTTGATGTGTATGAATTCTTGTATTACAGAAATAATTCAAAAATTGGGGACTATGAATGATATTCTGTTGTTGATTGATGGGAACGATTTTCGCCCTTTTATGTGGTGTAATGAAGAAACGATGGAATTAACCGAAATTCCTCATCAAACCATTGAACAGGGTGATGGTCTCTATTATTCTATTGCGGCTGCTTCTATTTTGGCTAAAGTCGCTCGTGATACTTATATTTTGGAATTGTGTGAACGATACCCTATATTGGCTGAACGCTATAAATTGAATAAAAATATGGGATATGGCACCAAAGACCATATTGCAGGTATTGTGCAATATGGTATTTGTCAATGGCATCGTAGATCCTATGGTATTTGTAAAACGGCCACTATAGAAAATATTTAGGTTTCAATTGTTCTATGTGTCTCTAAATATCCAAAGCTATAATATTTTTTTCCGACCTATTTTTCTTTTTGCTTTGTCTCGGCATTCTTGTATTCTGTGCGTCTTTTAATGAAGCAATACTAATCATTGAATCTTCATCGTGAATATTCACTGAACGCGGTTTCAGTCCAGACAAAAAATTCTCAATGTCTGCTGAAGGTCCTTGCATTTCTGGTCTTTTTGAGCGTTCTTGTTTTTCTCTTTGATCAAACGAAATATTGATGTTTTGTTGAGGCTGAGGCTGTTGTTGACTCACTGATTGATAGTTGTTTCCAATCTCAATACCTTGTTCGCGGAACATAGTCCCCCTTGCTTCGTTTATATCAGGTCTCAAGGGATTCGGTCTTTCCGTAAATTCCATTTGGCCTGGGCGTCGCGGTGGATTCTGAGTTTTAGTCTCAACGGGTTCTGGTGGTGGTCCATATTTTGTATTGACTTGTTCTGGTTTATTCATCAAATTTGAGGAAAACGAAAATCCTGGGCTTTTTTGACTCATTACGTCGACCGTCGCATTTGTAAACATTTTCATTAATTCTGGACTCTGTTTAATCACATCTCTAAATCCTGGTGTGGCTGATGACAATGCTTTGTTTGTAATATTTATTGTTGCCGCTGTAATACCTAATTTCAACAACAAAGAAATCTCTGGCGCTAATTTCCCCCCCTTGTATTTTTCGTATAATTCACCAAATACTTCCCCATAACTATCCATATCTTCTTCAACTTGTTCACCAAATCCATTCAAATCCAACCCAAAGGGGTCAAATGTCGTATTGGCAAATTCTACCGAATTGACCAAGGTTTTTAACCACCACGATTGTAATTTAAGAGCGTCCTTTTTTCTTTTGTCTTCCAATGCTGTTTCATATTCGTCCTCTACTTCTTCATAAGGACTATCCAACGTAAAATGGGGATTGTTCTTAATATGACCTTTTTCAAACCACTCCTCTATTTTTTTAATCATCAGTCTTTTTTTTCTTCGTTTTTCTCTGTCTGTTTGTTGTGATGTAATCGGAACGAAATTTGGTACTTCATTTACTTTTGTAAATCCGTCCCATGTTGAATTTCCTCCAATACTCTCTTTCGTCGCTTGTCCCAAATTGGAATCACTTGGTTCAATATCTTTTGGTTTTGGTGAAGAAAAATTAAACCAACTTCCAAATCCATTTAATTTTTTGGAATTGGCATCGACCGAAGGTGTTGGATTCGCCAAATCATTCAATTCTTTTTCTAAATTTTCAATATTTGATAGTTCTATATTGGAATGACTATTTGTTCGTTTTTTGTCATTCATCAATAATTCAACACTTGGATCAAAACTTACTGAAGGTGAATCACTTAGATTCATTTTTATTGTTTCCAAATTTCCTAAATTCAAATCAACTACTTCCATTTTTATTATGTTAAAGGCATACTATTTATATTCAAGATGACCGCATTTGTATTTTTGTCTTCGATACAAACAATTCTTTTGTTGTTTCTTAAATACCAAATTCCTTGTAAAAAAGCATCATACAAATCGTCTTTCTTTTTGTGTGTTTTCATTATTTCTATCCACTCGTGAAGACACTCATTGGATTCAATTATTTTCGAACAAATCACTATAGAATTCTCTTTATTCTCTTTATAAGATGATTTTTGTGTCGGGAAAAATCCTTTTAGTTTATTGGCAGACGAAATAAATTCAATAATTGATGTTTCTTGTTGACACTTCATAATAAAATATTGTGCCAACATTCCCTGAATCGTTTTCATCCTTGTTGCTATTGGTGAAATTTGATTTTCCATAATAATATGTGTCATTGTTTCTATATTGGGTATTTCATTCAATAATTTTGTCATATTTTTACCGATTTGTATTAAATCCATGTCTTGTGTTTTTTTATTTATCGGTTTTTCTATTTTCTCTAATGTATTTTTTGTAATATGGTCAATGATTTTCTCTAAAAGTTGGGGTTTTGATGTTTCTGTTACTATCGACCATTTGTTCGCCATTTCTCTCAAGTCTTGTAATTTTAGTTTTTTAATTGATGTGGCTGTATTTTCTTTTGTTGGAAGCATCCATTCTTTTTGTTCCAGAGAATGTTTTTTACAATAATAGTTCTCGCCTTTCTTATAAGTCGCTATTTTTGTACATTGCTTCTTATTTTTTAAAAGACAAGTACATGTATTTTGTTGTACTTTTTCTTCTTCGTTCATTAAATTTAAAATATCCCATTTTAAAATTTTTAATGTGTTTGATTCGAGAGAAAAAATACAATACGCCATGTTTTTAATTCCAATATCAAAACTTATGAGTTTCATTTATGTAAAAACATTATAGAATAATTATGATGTTTTTAACTACTTTTTTATTTTAGTGTTGGGGCAATTCTATTTGCGTCCAATTGTTCTCTCGATAGATATAATTCTTTTAAATCACTATTTTGATAGCCTATTGGTTTTGTTGTATCTTCATACGATTTATATAAATAGGGCATCGAATTTACATAGAAATCGTTGAATCGTTTGACATAACCTACATCGTTCGATGCTTCTCTAAAGTTTTGTTTCATAATTTGATTAGCATTTTCTGTTAAAAATTTTCTATATTGCCAATTTGATTTAATGTCATTTTCTTGAATAATTTTTTCATTCAATGCTGATTCGGGTTGATATGTCGATGTAATCGTACGACCATCCATCATAATAGGGGGGTATCCGTCGTATTTGTTGTTGGCACTATATCCTAATTTAGATTGTGGAATTGTTTCTTTAATTACTGGATAAGCACATTCTAAAGATTCTGGTTTACTCGTAAACATATATTATACATTGGGATATTTTTATACCGCTGAAAAATTAAATTAGGAAGACCGCCTTCGGCGGTCGACAGCCAGCGAGCTTCGCTCGCCTTGGACAAGCTCTTCAAGCGTCTAATTCTCCGAATCTTCTAATATTTTAATTAATTCGGGTTTTTTTAATTTTGAAATATCTTGAGTTGTTAATTTTTTTGTGGATACTAGTTTTTTTAGCTCACTAATATGTAATTTATGATAATTTAATTTTTCATCTGTAGGCTTTTCTTCTTTTGTTATTGTTTCTTCTGTTGATTCTTCTCTCGTAACTTTTAATTGTAAAACTTCTTCTGAAGTGACTTCTACTGATGTTTCCGCTGAAGGGACTTCTGCTGAAGGGACTTCTACTGACGTAACTTTTAATTGTGGAACTTCTTCTGAAGTGACTTCTACTGATGTTTCCGCTGAATGGACTTCAGCTGAATGGACTTCTTCTGAAGTGACTTCCGCTGAATGGACTTCTTCTGAAGTGACTTCCGCTGAATGGACTTCTACTGAAGTTTCCGCTGACGAAACTTGAACATTTATTTCTTCAAACACTTCATTTGGTGTGATGTTCCGTTGTTGAGTTTCTGGCGCTATTACTTCCTCGATGCCATTCAAAATAATATCATTATCTTCTTTAATGACCAAGATTTTAAAATTATTGTCTTCTTCATCGTATTCTACTTCGTCTTCGTCCTCTTCGTCTTCGTCCTCTTCGTCTTCGTCCTCTTCGTCTTCGTCCTCTTCCTCTTCTTCGTCTCCTTCCTCGTCTTCATGTTCTTCCATTTTATTTGTTGTCACTTTTTCTTGTTGTAATGAAATATTGGTAGTAGGAATAGGCGGTACTTGTTGAAACGACGACTGAACGAAAGTTCTCATATCTTTCACTATACTATTTACAATTCCAAACATTGTTTCTGTTTTTTGTTCTAAACTTGTAATTCTCTGTTTGAAATGATAAATTAAAAATAAAATTAACACAAAAGTTATTCCTAAACTTATCAAAAACAAACTTTCAATATAATTAAAATAACTCATTTTATAATAGAAAAACAAATTTTGAAAGCTATAATAAACGAAACAATTATCTTTGTAGTTTGTATAATGGACACTAAAAACATTATTATTGTTGTTCTTCTTATAACTCTTGTTCTTTCTCTTTTAGGAATAAATATTTTGATTATTACGGGTAATCTTTTACAATCCATTGTTAATTTTCTTTATCCTTTTTTTTCGTCGGCATTGGCCACTTTGGGATATACCACAGGAAGTGTCATAAATGCCGGCTCTAATGTCGTAACCAATGTAGCTAAAACTTCTTTAGATATTGCTAATGGTGCTATACATAATGCCACTAATGTATTAATCAATGCTAGTACTGGAAATGGTGCTGTTTCGGGTATCTCTTTGCCGAATCTTTCACAACAGATGCCTGTGCAACAACCTTTGGAAAAGTCTATTCAAACTCAATCTGTGCGTTCCAATCAAATTTTTCAGCCTGTTCCTAGCCCCTCTTCAATGCCTATTCAGAATCCAATCTCTTCTTCCAAAACATCCTACTGTTTGGTCGGTGAATTTCAGGAAAAAAGAGGATGTATTGAAGTTGGTGAAAATGATTTATGTATGTCTGGTCAATTGTTTTCTTCTCGTGAATTGTGTATGAATCCTACTTTAACACCCAATTTACAACCACAACAAAAAATTGCTCCTTTTAGTTCTGTTGCTATGTTTCCATTGCCTCCAATCTTACCAGGCGGTCAACCAAATGAATTAAGACCAAAAGGTATTTACAACTTCTAAATTTAGAAAAATGTTGTAATAATATATATGAAGGGTTCCGGTATAAAAAATAGGTCTCTATATACTTTAGATTCAGCATTTGATTTATTTGTTAATAATTCAACATTTAATGTTTTATCGACTAGTAGTTTAAACGGGATGATTCTTAAACTAAAATTAAACCCAAATATAGTTTCCCCTTTTCTAAATGTGACAATCGGTCCCGACTTTGATAAACCTGTTCAATCTCTCATTATTAAATTCATTTTAATCGATAAAAAAACCACTATAGTTAAGTTTAAAACCATTGAAAAAGAAACTATGAAACAAAGCCAATTTAATAAAGAAGTAAATATTCAAATTGATGTTTATAATAAATCAATCACAGATGATGAATTTATATTTCAACCCATATGTCCCGCCATTGTTAAAGTTTATGAAAATATTACCGACGCTTTCAAGAAAAAGATTGTTGAAAATATAGTTGACCCAATTGAAAAAAGTCTTGTAAAAGATTTCTTCTCTTTGAATTATTCTATTCATTCAATTGTTATGGAAGCAATTGAAGGATACAATGTTCTTTTGAAACATTGTGATTCAAAATACGAAAGATTCGCTTTATTTGAATTATGGCGTTTACATAAATATGGATATACCCATGGTGATTATCATAAAGAAAATGTATTAATTAATGCTGAATACGAGTATTATTTCGATAAAAATATAAAAGGACGGGCTCTTATATTGGATTTTGGTAGAAGTTCACCTATTCAATATAATACAATTCCTGATTTGAATTCTGTTCTTAAAAATGAAATTTCCTCTTTATATGATCCCAATTGGCCTTCTTATATTTGGTTATCCTATTATTTTAATAATTGTCAAACTGAAACAATCCATTTTCTAACTAATATTTACAATGCACATATTCAACAAAATAGATTGAATATTGAAAATATATTTATCTCTTTTCCGCAATTTAATAATGATTTAAATAAAATTAAAGAAACATTGATTGTTCGGCCTGTTTTTGTTTTGTCAGAAATTCAAAAATACAAAAATGAAAAAAACTATAGAAATAGAAAGGTAAAAACAATGGGGGGCGGCGGTACGAAAGGGGGCCAAGGCGAGCGAAGCTCGCTGGCTGTCGACAGCCGAAGGCGGTCTTATAAATCAAGTTCCAAAAATAAAACCCGAGTTCGTATCAGTTGAAGGTGTCGTTAATAATGTACAATTATAGAAATTGTTGTTGTATGTGCTTACATTACATACAGCTCCTACTTGAATATTACTAAAATTATTGTCCGAAACACTCAATCCAAATTGAAGTTGTATATCATAAATAAATCCCGGTTGTGTAAATAAAAGCATATTTGATACTTGTAATAGACCACAGAAAAAAACCGCCCCAAAGTTTGCGTTTATATTTGAAACATTTAATGTCAATGGAATAAAATCATTCATCACTATAGGAACATTTTGTATTGTTGGTGTTGTATTTGGATTGTTTGATGTTATTAATGTACTATTAAAGTACACATACAAATACACATTTTCTATAGTAATTGTAATTTCTGTTGTGTCATTTGGATCTACAGGATTTAAAACAAAGGGTCCTCCTGTTATTGAAATAGCTACCGGTGTTTCAAATACATAATTGTAATAATTTTGTGTTACATTGTTGTGAATATAGAGTGTGAACAATTCCGTTATTATATTTAGTAAAAAAAATAGGTCATTGGACGTATATGTTGTCCATAATGAATTGTCAACGGAATTGATAATACCATAATTTCTATTGTTTGTAGCATAATTATAAAGCGGTATAGTTGGGTCTAAATATAAATTTATAACGGGCCCAGGCACATCACAAGAGGATGTTGGTGTCTGTACAATCGTATTGTTACATTGTATTAAACCATTTGAAATATCTATCAACGTCTGTTGACTATATTGTTGAGGGGATACTCCCTGTACCAACATAGAATATAATTCTGCTTTTGTAAAATTATTTTGTTTTGTGTTGGTTGCTCCATTTGCTTTGTATTTCAATATTTCCGCTTTTCTTCTCATATTCAATTGAAATTGTGTATATTGTGGATAGGGGCTAACGGGTGTATACCGAGGTGGAGGAACATTTAAGAGTCCTCTTCTTTTAATTTGAAGACAAATATTATCTATGTTGTAGCTTTCTGGTGGAGATGTAACTGACATTATATACTTATATAGTTGAAAAAGATTTTTTATTTCACACCCTAAACACTATAAATATCTCTCCATTTATCAATGAAAACAAAAAAATACACACATTTTTCTAATAATAAAACTATCAAAAATAAAGTCGGGTCTTTAAGACCGCCGAAGGTGGTCGACAGCCAGCGAGCGAAGCTCGCCTTGTCCAAGACCTGTCCATTGAAAAAAGGGGGCTGGATCATCCTTACAATTCGTGGCAATCCTTATCAACGTGGGTTTGTTCATGGATTTTCTCTCCATTTGGAACTGAAAAAAGTTTTGAAATCATTTCCTATTATGATTGAAAGATCCAATCATCAAAGTCTAAATTCTTATTTAGAACAAACAACCCGCATAATCTTACCAATTGTTCGTCAATATTTTCCGGAAATTTATGAAGAAATTGTTGGTATTCGTGATGGTTCGATATCCGCCGGTACTCCTATTTCTCTCGAATTTTTGATTGGTTGGAATGTTTTTTGTTCCTTTGACGGAATTCAAATGTCAAAATGTTCCGCGTTTATTTCGACAAATGGCGAAAAAAATATTGTTATGGCACACAATACCCATAGTGATTTAATCATTGGTCGTCTCTCTTATGTTATTTTGTATATTGTTCCTGAACAGGGATTTCCGTTTGTTATGCAAACCTCGCCTGGTCTTGTCTGGAGTTCTATGGATTGGTGGATCTCTCAATCCGGTATCATTGGATGTGAAACCACTATAGCTGGTATTAATTACAAACCTCATTTTGGTTTTCCCATTTTTTGTCGTATTCGTCAAGCCATGCAATACGGTAAAACATTGGACGATTATTTGACTATTTTGTCGAATCAGAATGCGGGGGATTACGCTTGTTCTTGGTTATTGGGTGATATTCATACATGTGAGATTATGCGATTTGAAATGGGACTTTATATTTATAGTATTGAGAGAACATTTGATGGTGTGTTTTATGGTATGAATGGTCCATTCAACGCGGAATTGAGAGAAAATGAAACGAACAATCGTGATTTTTATGATATTCGGACGTCTATTGGTCATAGAAACAAACGATTTGGTGAGTTGTTAGGGGACGGGGGAAAAATCACTATAGAAAATGTCAAAAAAATCATAACGGATGATTACGATTTGTATTTGGGAAAGACGGGAATGAATGATCGTACTATTTTTCGTAAGACGACTATAAATGGTCGGTTTTATGGCTCTATTGATGCCAAAGTTGTTGATTCTGAGATGGCTCGAAATCTGGAATTTTTAGCCAAAAGTAGGGGTCCTTGGACTCAAATTATGCCGTCAATTTAGAACTATACCATTGATTCGATAAATAATTGAATCCACCCTTTGTTGAACTTGCATTGATGTTTTTGGCGGCGGATAAATTAGGTCCACCATAGACAACTCCCATAATTTCAAATACATTCAGTGCATAATCATAATATCTCAGGTTGGAAAGAGAACCAATAAATCCTCCATTTTGACAAATCAGAACATCTTCATAGTTTTGTCTCGGAACATTGATAAAATTAAGACGACTTGTTATGACTCCATTAATATAGACATCCAAAATGCTATTTTCAACCCTTAAAATAACATTGAACCATTTATTGTAAGGTACATTGCTGACATCTGTAGTTTGATTATAGCTAATTCCATCCGATATTGTATCCATAACAATATGTAAATTCGCCATTTGAATTTGATTTCCACTTCCGTCCAAATTTGCCAAATACAATCCTGGGCCGTTGCTCACGGATGCTATTCCTGTTGTTTCGTCAAATGTATTGTTTCCGACACTGAAAATATGACTATATTTTGTGTTTGTACGTGTATTGTATTGTAAATTTAACCAAACAGACCATGTGAATTCCAATCCCGTTTTCTGATTGTTGGAACGTTTAAGAGTGACGGAATTCGCTTTTTTCGGATCACGCGAAACAACAATGGCATTTGTTCCTGAAATCATTCCGTTTACTAAATAGGGATTGTTTGGCGGCCGTAAAAAATATCCAATCAGTTTTATTCCTAAATTTAGTAAAAATAGAAAAACAATAACTACCAAAAGAATAAAAACGAATTTCGCAATAATACTATTGGAATTTACAAAACTTTGAGTGGCGTTGGTGAAATTTTGTGGTGAAGCAAATTCTTTTAAATTGTTTGTAACTTCTTTCGTTGTTTCGGCAACATTATTAGCCACATTGTTTGTGAAATCCGCTATTTTATTTGCTACGTCTGTTGAAGCCTGTTGAATATTTTCTATAGCTGGTTGAATCGAATTTTGTTGTGGTGGTGCCGGAACCGCATTCATATTTTATTATATAGATAGAAAGATATTTTGATTTCTCTCAAAGTTTATAAAAATGTTTGTTTAGTAAAAAAATTTTCCGTTTGAAAAAGTCTTTTTTGGCCATTTACTAATCGGCACACTAATTGACAATTAGTTGCCAATTAGTAAATTTCATTTTTTGAAAGAAATGTTTTAAGTTTTTTA
>B570J29032_109958001_pt1 | contig 11259 bp, 15 predicted proteins | sample LakMenEpi16Nov12_FD_29032 | JGI IMG/M metagenome (IMG submission 29032)
GTTCTTAAGTTTGAAATATTTTTTCATAGGGTATTATTCTTGAATATCAGTCCAATAGCGGTTGAAAGATACGTTATTTTTTGAGTATAATACACTGGATGGCTCTATTTTATGTGCCAATTGTATGGCCAAAAATGGGAAGTTAATTCCCGCTAAAAGCGCAGTGCTTACCGCACCTTGTAATCGTGGATTAATTTCCAGTATTGTGGCTGTGCCATCGTGGTTTTCTTTGAATTGGAAACCAATGGGGCCGTGAAGTTTAAGCGATTTGCAAAAAGTGGCAATTTGATATTCCATATGTTCGTGGCGTAAAAAGGTACCACGCACACTGATGCCAGAAACTGTTTTATCACGGCTGCGAATGGCCATGGATAAACATTCACCTTGGTTGCAAAGGACATCTGCTGAATATTCAGTACCGGGCAAATAAGAACTCACGATCATGTCTTGCTGAAACACATCGGGCATTTCAACTTGGGCAGCGCCAAGCGTGGAGAACACGCTACCGGCTTTGTTGTTAAAATAGTCTTCTTGAAGCTGAGCAGCATTCATGAAAATACGCAAACCACGACTGCCATTTCCTTCAGTGGGTTTCATTACGGCATAACCCGTGTTTAGAACCTGCTGGATAGCAGCCAGGGCAGAGGTTTTGTTGTTTACAACCTCATAGCTTACACAGGGCAAATTCAATTCTGAAGCCAGCGCATAAACAAGCGCTTTATTGTTGGCTGTGTGTATGGCTTCAGGTGTTGATATGGCAATATGCAGCCCTTCTTGTTGCAGGCGATCTTGGTGTTGCGCTAAAACGGGCAATTCTGCCGTTGTAATGGGTAGAATGGTGTTGCAATCAAAACGCTGTGCAGTGTTTATCACCTCTTGAATGTAACTCTCACTTTGGGACGGTGGCATAAGCGCAAAGCCCTGTGCGAGGTTTTTACCATAAGCACGAGGGTTCATATCTCCGCAGTAAACCGAAACATCGGGTTGTTGGGAAAGGCAATGAAAAATTCCGCCAAAACCCGGGCTACCTGCACCGGAGGGTATGAGCACTTTATAGTTCAATGGAAATAATTACAGCAAATGTCGAAAAAAGGAAGGGGAAACAAAACATAAACATGCGGAAACACCTAGAATATTCGTTATTTGCAGTTAAATGGGATTGCGGCAAGAAAAATTTGCAAAACAGATACAGCGTGACTTGGGAGAAATGTTTCAGCAACGCAGGCATGATTGGCTATCTGGAGAGTTTGTTACGATTTCGGGTGTGCGGGTTTCGCCTGACTTGGGATATGTGAAGGTGTATTTAAGCATGTTCACGGCTAAGGCAAGAAGGCAGGTAATGGAAGACCTAGAACTGAACGCAAGAGAAATTCGAATGGAGCTGGCGCGGCGCATTAAAAACCAAGTTCGCAAGATTCCAGAAATCACCTTTTTTGAGGATGATACGCTGGATTATGTAACGAAAATGGAAAAGATATTTGACGACTTAAAAAAGTCTGAAGACAAGTCTGACGGAACAGAGTGAATCTGCCATTTTTTATAGCGAGGCGCTATTTCTTTTCGCGGAAGAATCCTTCAGCGATTAACATCATTACAGGTATTAGTTTATTGGGCTATGCCGTAGGTGCATTTGCCTTGGTTTCGCTATTAAGTGCATTAAATGGCTTTGAAAATGTAATTTTCAAGGTCTACAACAACTATTACCCTGATCTAAAAATTAGCCCTGCAAAAGGCAAGGTCTTTTTAAACGATAGTGCACGCTATGTGGCAGTGAAGTCTGCAACTGGCGTGTATGCTGTTGCTGCTGTGCTGGAAGAAAATGCGGTTATCCAAAATGGCGAGAATCAGGTAGTAGGTCTAATTAAGGGCGTAGATCCCCAATACGCTAGGGTGGTGAATACAGATTCGCTGCTGGTGGCAGGAGATAAGAAGATGTATGAAGGGGAACAAATGCGCAGTTGGATGGCAGAGGGGTTGTATTATAAACTCAACCTGGGAACAGATGCAAGGCTGGTAACGGTTATGGCCCCAGACAGAGAAAGCAGTGGTGTGTCACAAACAGATATGATGGAAGATGAAATTCGGGTAACTGCAGTGATACATCCGGGTGATGAGATGGATCAAAAACTCTTGGTTACCCAGCTTGAATTTGCACAATCGCTATTTATTCGGGACAGCATGGTTTCTGCATATGAAATTAAGGTAAAACAGGGAGCAGATGTTTTGGAAGTATCTCAATCTCTGCGCAAGAGTTTGGGTTCTGGTTTTTTGGTACGTGACAGAAAAGAACAGAACCAGGCCATTTATAAGATGTTCAATACAGAGAAATGGGTTTCATTCGCTTTAATGGCTTTTGTTTTGCTCATTATTTCCTTCAATTTGGTTGGCTCTTTGAGCATGCTGGTGTTGGAAAAGAAGCGGGATATAGGCATTTTACAAGCGGTGGGAATGACCCGCAGTTCCTTGCGCAGGTTGTTTTTCAATGAAGGTGTTTTGGTGGCTGTTGGTGGCACCCTGTTGGGCATACTGCTGGGTGTGTCTTTGGTATTGGCACAGCAAAAATTCGGATTTGTTAAGACCAATTCCACCTTTGTTAGTGCGTATCCGGTGGCTTTAAAACTGTCTGATATATTGCTCATTACTGCTTTGGGAGCAGGTTTGGGTATATCTGCATCCATATATCCGGCATGGAATTCATCTCCAAAAGACTAATTTTGCAAGCACTATGAGGTATTTTTTGGTAATTTTATTGCTCAGTTTGGGCGTGGAAGTATCGGCTCAAACATTTGCCGAGCAGCAATTGGCCTTTGAAAGGGTGCGAGTGGCAAAGAGCAGGTCAGATGCGGCAGTGAAGAAGCTATTTAAAGACAGTGGACTGGCCGAACCAAGGTACATATATTGGAGATCATTTAAACTGGAAGACGAGCTAGAATTGTGGGGTTCTGACAGTTCTAATGGCACATACCGCCTTATCAAAACCTATAAAATTTGCAAAGGCAGTGGTGATTTAGGACCAAAGCGCAAGTTCGGTGATATGCAGGTGCCCGAGGGCTTGTATTTCATTGAAAGATTTAATCCCAATTCCAATTATCATTTAAGCATGAAAATCGCCTATCCGAATGAGAGTGATTTGATACTTGCAGACAAAGAAAACCCGGGAAATGAGATATATATGCATGGGGGTTGTGCAAGTGTGGGATGTTTGCCCATGACGGATAGCACGATAGATGAAATTTATTGGATTAACGTATTGGCGCAGAGCTACCAAGGTAAAAATGCCAAAATTCCGATTGATATTTTTCCTTGCCGTTTTAATAAAACGAATTGGAATTATTTAAAAATGAATTACAGCCACAAGCCAGCCTTAATTAAGTTTTGGCAAAATATAGAAGAGGCGTATAATTTTTTTGAAGAGAAGCGCATAGCTCCTGGTTATTGGGTAGATCAGAAAGGCAGATACAATATTGTGTTGCCGCAGAACTACCATCTCAACGATCCGAACCATTAATGAAATACCTGATTGTGGGATTGGGAAATCCTGGTGCGGAGTACGAGCATACCCGCCACAATGTGGGTTTTCAGGTATTGGACTCCTTGCTTAATGAATTGGGTGGAACATGGTCTAGCGACAAACATGTTCAAATTGCCCGAAGCAGTTGGAAAGGGAGAAACCTTATTTTATTAAAACCACAGACCTATATGAACTTGAGTGGTAAAGCGGTTTCGTATTGGATGCAGCAAGAAAAAATCAAGCCTGAACAGTTGTTGATTATTACGGATGACATTGCCTTGCCCCCAGGAAAATTGCGTTTAAAATTAAAGGGGAGTGATGGCGGCCATAATGGCTTAAAAAGCATTAATGCATCTTTAAACATGCCTAATTATCCAAGGCTCAGATTTGGGGTAGGCAATAATTTTTTTCCTGGAAAACAAGTAGAATATGTTTTGGGTGTATATGATAGCGAGGAAAAGCCTATTATTGAGGAAGGAATTCAAAAAGCTTCTGAGGCGGTAAAGATGTTTGTAACGCAGCCTTCAGGGCTTGTGATGACCCAAATAAACGCAAAATAGGAATGCCTGTTGTAGAAACATTACTCACCCCGGCGCTGTTTGACCTATACAGCCAACAGTTAGAAGAGAAGAATATTGTAATCATCGATATTTTGCGTGCCACCACCACCATTTGTGTGGCTTTTGAAAATGGGGTAAACAGCATGGTGCCTGTTGGAAGTCCGGAGGAGGCTCAGGTACTTCAATCGCAGGGAATGATTGCTGCTGCTGAACGAAATGGTGAAACGGTAGCAGGATTTGAATTGGGGAATTCTCCCCAAGAGTACAGAGCAGATGTAGTAGGCGGCAGGAATATTGCATTTACTACTACAAACGGCACACGTGCTATGCGCCTCTGCAGCCATGCGGCAAATGTGTACATTGGATCATTTCTAAACATTGATGCCTTGGCAAAGAGGCTGATTGAAGAAGGTCGTGATACAATACTTTTTTGTGCAGGGTGGAAGGACAAAGTGAACCTAGAGGATACCTTGTTTGCTGGTGCTTTGGCGGATAGAATAAAGCATGTTTTTGATGCGGGTGGAGATGCTGTAATGTTGGCACGCGACCTATATGAGTATGCTTCACAAGACATGATAGGGTATTTGCAAAAGGCGTCGCATGTGCAGCGGTTTAAAACACTTCACGTGGAAAGCGATTTGGACGTCTGCATGCAATTGAACATTTCAACAAAAATCCCTGTATTTGAGAACGGCGTAATTAATTTACCTCTGAATGAAAGCGCACATCACTGAGCCATTTTACACCTTTTTTAAGAAGCTGGCTGCAAACAACCATAAAGACTGGTTTGATGAGAATAGGGAGCTGTATGAACAACAAGTGAAAAAGCCTTTTGAATTGCTTTGTAGCGCGTTATTGGAGGAAATGGCTAAAACCGATGTCGCGTATAGCAGACTATTGCCTAAGGATGTTATTTTCAGAATCAACAAGGACGTGCGATTTTCAAAAGACAAATCACCGTACAAGTTAAATCGCAGTGCGCTTATCTCCCCAGGCGGCAGGAAGGACATGAGTTCAGGGGGATTTTACTTTGAGCTGGGTCCAGAAGCCAATATTTTTTATGCAGGAATATACATGCCGGATAAAGAGCAGTTGCTCAAAATCAGGCACTATATTGCGGGCAATGTAAAGGCATTTGAGAGGATAATTGCAGCGCCAGCATTCACGGATACATTTGGCGAAATACATGGGAGCAAGAACAAGCGTTTGGATGCTGTCTTCAAGGAGGCTTCAGTAAAACAGCCCTTGCTATTCAACACACAGTTTTATATTAAACATGAGCTAGATGATGCGATTTGCATGTCAGACACCTTGGTGGCAGAGCTCATGAAACTCTATGCGGTGGCGCTTCCACTAAATACATTTTTAAATCGCGCCTTGGCTGTTTAGTATGGCTATTTTAACACAGAGGAACGACTTGCGTTACAAATTCACAAATAAGTACGAACTTTGCCTCCAATGAGCAACCCAGCAGGTAAAAGACCCATACGTGTAGTTGTGGCCAAAGTAGGATTGGACGGACATGACCGCGGTGCAAAGGTAATTGCTGCAGCCTTGCGCGATGCAGGCATGGAAGTGATTTATACTGGACTTAGACAAACACCCGAGATGGTGGTACAAACTGCGTTGCAGGAAGATGCTGATGCCATTGGTGTGAGCATATTGTCAGGCGCACACAACACTGTTTTTCCAAGAATATTGTCACTGATGCAAGAAGCAGGTATGAATGATGTGCTGCTCACAGGTGGCGGCATTATTCCCGATGAAGATGCAGAGGCATTAAATCAGCAAGGGGTAGCGCGATTATTTCCACCAGGCACAGCTACAAGCGATATTGCTTCCTACATTACAGATTGGGTTCATAAGAATAGAGATTTTTAAAAAAGACACATGAGTCATACATCCAAATACGAGAATATTGTTACCGAGAACCGCGATGGCATCTATGTCATTACTATCAATCGGGAGAGTAAACTTAATGCACTTACACTAGGCACATTAAGCGAGATAAGAGCAGCAGTTGAACATGCGCACAACATGCAAGGATTGAAGGGGATTGTGATTACGGGTTCTGGGCAAAAAGCATTCGCAGCGGGTGCAGATATCAGCGAATTTGCGCACTTCAGTGTGGACCATGCTACCAGAATGAGTGCAGATGGACACGAAGTGATGAACACCATCGAAAATGGAGCACTTCCTGTTATTGCAGCCGTGAATGGATTTGCATTGGGTGGTGGCTGCGAATTGGCCATGGCCTGCCATATTCGCGTGGCATCTGACAATGCGAAATTCGGGCAACCTGAGGTTAACTTAGGTGTGCCTCCAGGCTATGGAGGAACCCAGCGTTTGGTGCAGTTGGTAGGAAAAGGGGTGGCACTAGAAATGCTGCTTACAGGTGATGCTATAGATGCACAGCGCGCATTGCAATTGGGCCTTGTAAACCATGTAGTTCCTCAAGAGGAACTGTGGAACAAGTGCAAAGAATTGATAGAGAAAATCGCAACGAAGAGTCCTGTAGCGGTGAGCAAGGTTATCAACTGTGTGAACGATTTTTACCGTCCAAATGTAAATGGAATGCAGCGTGAAATTTACGAATTCGGTGATGCATTTGGTACGCCAGACTTCAAAGAAGGTACGGACGCATTTTTGAACAAGCGCAAGCCGGATTTTAAAAGACCTTAAAGCTCTAGGGGCTTTCTAAATACTGGATCTTCTCCAGATTGAATGCGCTTCATAATCGCAAGATGAAGCTTAGACACTTGCTTAATTAAGCTCTCAACCCCATCATTTACAATGGTATAGTCACACAATGACACAAGTCGGTCTTGTGGCATTTGGTTGTTTATTCTTGCCATTACTTCCTCTTTACTTACCCCATCTCTTTGCATAACACGTTGCACACGCAGCTCTAAGGGAGCAACAACTCCGGCGATGGCATGTAAATGGGTGTAGCTGCTACTTTCAAACATAATGGCAGCCTCTTTGACCGTATAGGGAAAATGGGAGTGCAAATCGCACCATTGCTCATAATGTGCAAACACCCTAGGGTGGACCAGAGAATTGAGCAGTTTTAATGCTTCTGGGTTGGAGAACACGCGGGCAGCGAGTGCCTTGCGGTTGAGCTCATTACCCTCATACATGTTTTCCCCAAAATGGTGTACAATTTGAGTCCGCAAGTCTTGGGTATAGTATAGTTCTCTAGATTCTATATCTGCGTGGTATACAGGAATTCCAAGGGTTTCAAAAACCCCGCAAACGGTGCTTTTTCCGCTGCCTATACCACCGGTAACGCCCAAGCGCCACATAAGAAAAGGGAACTTATTTAGAAGCCTCTTCAGCCTTTGGCTTATAGGCTGCCATAGTCATTTCCATAGAGATGGCAGTCTTCTCGATTTTCGCTTTGCCTTCTTCCATTTCAACAACCAAATAGGTATCGCCTATAGAGCTTATCTTGCCGTGAATACCGCCAGTAGTAACGATATAATCTCCTTTTTTAATCTCTGCCAAGTAGGCTTTCGCCTTCTTCTGTTTACGCATTTGAGGCCAGATGATAAAGAAGAAGAAAACCACGAAAATGAGGAGTAGGGGTAGAAAGTCAAATCCTTTACCAGGAGCTGCTGTTTCTAGGAGTGTATTGTAATGCTGCATATGTTTTTATTTGGTATATACCATAGAGATTAGGGAAAGCTCAACTGAAGGAACGGTAGAGGTAGCGAACTCAACGGTTACGCCTTTTTCATTTTTAATGCCCTCTTTACCGCCTTTACCTCCAGAATCGAAGGTAGCAAGGATGAATCCTTCACCACCTGGAGGAATTACGTCGCGGGTCCATTCGTTAGAAGTGCATCCACAGTGCGCTTGTACTTTAGCGATGACGAGGTCACCTTTCCCAGTGTTTTTAAAGCTATATCTATGTTGAACCTTTTCTCCGTCGATCACCTTCCCAAAATCGTGAGAGGTAGATTCGAAAGAAGGTGTTCCCAAGGGACCATTTGCGGGTGCTGGGTTCTCTGGAGTACTTTCATTGTTATCGATATCTGCAGTATCCATTTTCTTGTTGCTTTGTGAGCAAGCTGCAAATGCCAAAATCGGCAGAATCAGAAAAAGTGTTTTCAGTTTCATGTTACAAAAATAGGAAACAGACTTAACGTTCGCGCAGCCCGCGACCTGTTTTTTGAATATGGCCTTGTTCTTCTAGTTTTTTCCTCAATTTGTCGAGCACTCCATTTAAGAATCTAGAGCTACCTGGGGTGGAATAGTCCTTGATAATATCCAAATACTCATTGATGGTTACTTTCACGGGGATTTCTGGGAAGGAAGTGTATTCTGCCACGGCCATTTTAATGGCAAATAGGTCGAGAATAGCGATACGTGAGGGGTCCCAGTTGTCGGTTACATCTTCTACAAGTTTCTCAAAATCCGCACCTTTTTCTGCAACCATTTCAAACAATTTTTGGCCAAAGACTACATCTTCATGCACAAGGGTGAGTTTCTGCGCAAGCTTAACTTGTGCATCTTTGGTGGCGGAATTAACGGTTTTTTGGATTTCCTTCAGAATAAGCACTTCATCTTCATTCCAATAGGAATATGCCTCCTCTATGATGCCATAAAACAATTCACAGGCATTGATGAGGTAATGGTATAGTTCTTCTAGAAAGAGTTTGTCTTGCTCAACATCTGGGTGATCAAACACCAAATAGTCGCGCACAAAATCTTGATCGCGCAATTCTGCGAAAAGGTCTTCAAATTGATCGGCAGCATTGGCCCATTCAAATTTGAAATATTTCCTAGGATGGTTTAGGGCAGCGTTATACAGGCTGGTGACCAATTCGCTATGTTGCATGAGGCCGCAATCGCGAATTTTAATTTTGTCCGGATAGTATTTACTTTTTTCAGCTGCCTTTTCACTGTCGAGAAACTGCCTAAAATGCAGTGGAAACTCAAGTATAAAGAGGTATACATCAAATGTAATTAATAAGTTGTTTGTTAATTCTGTCTTTCCTTTTTGAACAGAAGCTTCTCCCATTTGTTGCCAAGCATAAAGCCCTTGCAACGTTTTTATTCTAACCAGGCGCCGCGAAATCATAGAACGATGCTGCAAAGATAAGGCAAAGTGTAGCTTCAACGCTATCCCTTAATGGAATAAGCGGATTTTTTGGTTGTTTTGAGGATTACAATAGGGCCAAAGTCCATTCAATGCACAAGTACCTATAGCATGGCCAAATAGGGTGTATGCAGAAACAGGCCTGTTGCCTTGAATAAATAAAAAACAGGGTCGGAATTCAGGACAAGTCCTTGTTAGGTACTGTGCAATTTGTTATTGGTTGTCGCGCCACTCATAGACCCATTGGGCCTGTATCATTTCGAGGTGGCCTTCATTGCTTTCTTCGCGTTTGCCGTCAAAGCCTGGCAATTCCAGCACCCATTCCAGCAAATCGGTAAAGCGTATTCTGTATATTTTACTTTCATCGAAATCATCGCCAAAACGTTCATACAGTTTCATGGCAATATCTTCGTAATCGGTCCAGTGTATTGGGGGTTCAAACATAGTTTTGCGGATTAGTGACCAATAATTACGGATTGATCAGGAATGGTAACAATTACAACTCCCTCTTCTTGAAGTTTACATTGGCAGGCGAGTCGGCTGTTGTATTTGGGATTGCGCGCGCGGTCTACATATTCTTCTTCGCGGTCACTCATTTCGGGGAAGAGGTCTTCACCGGTTTCAACGTATACCTGACATGTGCTGCAACCGCAAACTGCACCGCAGTTATGGTGCAAATGCACATTGCTATCCAAGGCAACATCTAGAATAGATTCACCTTCAAAAATCTCAGCCTCAATCGGGGATTTGTCTTTCTCTTCAAATCGGAAAATTATCTTACCCATATAATTCTGCGCAAAGGTAACACATCTCTCGCGCAATGGTTTGATTGCTATGCATAGAAAAAAGAAAAAGCCCCTCTCGGGGCTCTTTCAAATGAATCAGATTTTTAGAACATAGGCACGAGTATAAAACGGAGCTAAAAAATGAGTGTTTAAACTCACGAGATTTCAGTTAATTTTGCAACCCATGAATTTCGAACTTACCGAAGAACATTTAGCCGTGCAGCAAGCTGCGCGCGAGTTTGCTCAAACAGAGCTATTGCCTGGCGTAATAGAACGCGATGAACACCAAAAGTTTCCTTCTGAACAAATTAAGAAGCTGGGTGAACTGGGCTTTATGGGCATGATGGTGGATCCAAAGTATGGCGGAAGCGGAATGGATACCATCAGCTACGTGCTAGCTATGGAAGAGATTTCTAAGATAGATGCATCCGCTTCAGTAGTAATGAGTGTAAACAACAGCTTGGTTTGCTGGGGTTTAGAAACCTTTGGTAACGAAGAACAAAAGCAGAAGTATTTGGTGCCCTTGGCTAAAGGTGAAATCATCGGCGCTTTCCTATTGTCGGAGCCTGAAGCTGGCAGTGACGCCACCAGCCAAAGAACATTGGCTGAAGATAAAGGCGATCATTATCTTGTAAATGGAACGAAGAACTGGATTACCAATGGAAATAGTGCCAGTGTATATTTGGTAATGGCACAAACTGATGTTGCCAAAGGACACAAAGGCATCAATGCATTAATCATAGAGAAGAGCAGTCCTGGAGTAACGGTTGGGAAGAAAGAAGATAAATTGGGAATTCGTGGTTCAGACACCCACTCTATTATGTTCCAAGACGTGAAAGTACCAAAAGAAAACAGAATAGGCGAGGACGGATTTGGATTTACATTCGCAATGAAGACCTTGGGTGGTGGAAGAATAGGTATTGCATCTCAAGCCTTGGGCATAGCCAGTGGTGCTTATGAGTTGGCACTGAAATATTCTAAAGAGAGAAAAGCATTTGGTACTGAAATCATGAACCACCAAGCCATTGCTTTCAAACTGGCCGACATGGCAACAGAGATTGAGGCAGCGCGTTTGCTGTGCTTGAAGGCTGCATGGCTCAAAGACCAGCACCTCGACTATGCAAGGGCAAGCAGCATGGCAAAACTATTTGCAAGTGAAGTAGCCATGAAGACTACCGTTGAAGCGGTGCAGGTGCATGGTGGATATGGCTTTGTAAAAGAGTACCATGTAGAACGACTCATGCGTGATGCAAAAATCACTCAGATATATGAAGGAACGAGTGAGGTTCAGCGGGTTGT
>B570J29032_109957993_pt1 | contig 11232 bp, 25 predicted proteins | sample LakMenEpi16Nov12_FD_29032 | JGI IMG/M metagenome (IMG submission 29032)
AGCCGGTGCTCGACAAGTATTTTGCCGTATCCCTTGCCGCGGTACTCTGGCATTGTCCAAAGAGAGCCCAGCGTGCATGCCCCGCGTGGCGGGATGTCAAGTCGGCCAAACGAGACAAGATTCCCGTCAACATGCAGGCCCCACCAAGTCGTTGATGGCTCTGCTGCTCTTTCAAATCCGTAGGTCATGTAGTTGGGACCATAGTTGCGCAAGGCAAATGGGATTCTCCAGTTAATCTCCTTGATCTCTATCGCCATTTTGCCTCCCTGCTCCTGAGCGACACTGCGTGGTCTCCTGTCGCGTTCAAAAGATAATCTTCTCGGTACGCCCTCTCCAGCTTAGCGTCAATGTGCAGCTGGTCTGGAAAATCATAGTATTGGTCGTTCATGAATTCTAGGGGATGCCGTTGCTCGCCAAGCGCTTCTTTGACAAACGCGGCGCACCAGTCTATTGCGTCACGAACCTGATCGGTATTTGTCGTAGATGAGAACTGTCGGAATTCGATGGTTCCATTCTTCTCGATACTTGACAGGTTGATGAACGATCGATCCGTCTCATCAAATTCATCCTGGATGGGCCGGATAATGTCAAAGAACTCGTCAATAGTCGAAGCCGATAGCGCCCGGCTAGCTGTCTCCGGAGAATAGACATGGCCGCGGTACGGAACCGTATACTTTCGGAAATACTCCAATGCAAACCTGTAGTCATCCATCGACTCATAGTGCTGCGGTTTAGGCTCCGAAAGCTTAAATGTCGACCAGAGTAGTTCGACCTGGTACTTGGACACATAGCTAATCAGCGACTTCATTGCCCCAAGATCTTCTTTTACCCCGTCGTACCCAATGTGCACGTGCATGGCAGTCTTAAAGTTCACTGTTGGGGGGCACCCGGCATCAGTAAACAGCTTGATTAGCGAACTTGCAATCTCTACCTGACGATCTCCGCTTTCGCTTGGGACAGTATTAATTTCCCCGCCCTTACCACCCCTGTCTCCGAGTTGATCGTTTGACGTCCCGTCGCTATTCACGATCGTATCTTCAAACAGGTTCCACGAGGCAAGGTCACTCGGCAGCTCTATTGAGCGCGTTGTGTCGGCCCATTCTAGCTCGAGTCCGTATGTAAGCCCTGCCACAGGCATTACTCGTCCTGCTTCTTCGCCTCGCTGTCATCGAATATCGGGGCCTCTACGGCATTTCCCTGCCAGTCGGTTGGCTTCATTCGATCAGGGGCATCCACCGGCTTATGTGGGCTACCGATTGCAAGCAGAACGTGGCCTGCAGCGCCTGCGCCTACTGCATGAGGAATCATGCCAGGGATCATATACATGTCGCCAGGTCGAACATCAATCTTCTGGCCATCAAACGAGATGGTCCCCTCACCCTCAAGGCACATCAAGAGATGGTCGCCTGGGTGGGTGTGGATTGGGAAGGATGCGTTGGACGGAACCCAAAGGATGTCTGCACCAAGCTTCCCGTTGGTGGCGATGTTTTGCCCACGCGCGTCCGCTCCGACCACGGGAATGGCGGTGTCGGGCTTAGCAAGCGCCAACTCCGCAACATTGATAATCTTAAGTAGCTCAGCCATTTTCCTCGCTCCAATCTTCTACGATTTTTGACAATGCCTCTCCTGGGTATTCCACTCGGAATTTGTCCCTGGCACTATCGATTCCCCTCATGAGACTAATCATTTCGGTAACATTAAGCTTTTTAATTGCAACCGGCCTACCACCGGCTGATTCGTAAGACAGCCTCACCAGTCTCTCCCCGTCGAGCTCCGCGCCCTGGACCTGGTCTGGCCCGTCGCCAAGAGACGAGATGAAATCATCAAGGAATGATCCAACCTCGTCTGCCAAGATGAGACTTTCCCTCAGGATTGCATCTACGTCGGAGCTCATGAATCCCGTTCCCTCGAGATCATTGCCGGTTCTCATGTCAACGAGCAACCTCGCCAGCGCCTTCGGGTCATACTCTGCCAGGTCGCTTGTGCGGTTGTCTGCAATTAGATACCCCTGCGCCTCCTTCTCCGACAAGTCAGTGAAGTGACACGCAATTGTCTCCCATCCAAGGCTTTTCGCCGCATGCCAAGTGTGATTACCGGCAATAACGAATTTTGTGCCTTTCTGGGCAACGATGGGCTTTTGCTGCCCAAACTTCTTCAGGCTCTCGGCAATCTTCTCTACATCGCCGCGTCGCGCATTTTTAGGGTGCGGGGCAACGTCGAAAAGAGGGATGGCGAGATGTGAAATCCCCTGCGCAATATTTGATTCCATGGGTAGATGTTATCACAGGTTTCTGTTGTATACTACTGAAATGGCCAAAATCGAGGAAACCTATCCTGAGCCGCCAACCGACTTGGTGTACGCAATCCACCTTTCCGGCGTTTTGGATATGCCTGGGGTTGACGTTGCGCCTAACAAGGATGGATCTTCATTCGTTCTGACTGACGAGCTTGGGGAGATTTACGCTACGCTTGACGACATGGAGGCGGGGTGGATCGCTGTCGTGAGGGCTAAGAATTAGCTTCTAGCGCAGGATTCTCTAATCCATCTATTGACTCGTAATCCGGTGATAATACTTCCTGCCGGATGGCTTGGCTCCCTGCCGCTGGGTCATCCGGCCAGTAATGCCTGACAAGATCGGACGATCTCCAATAAGATTTGGTCACAGGAACGATGCCGTCAGGATACTGCTCTCTTAGCTTTGCGTAGCCAGGCAGGTCTGGCATATTGCCCCAGAATCCGTCGTGCGCCCGGTGAGAGCACACGTAAAGCTCATCCTTGGTAACCCACATCGGGCCATGGTCGGCGTAAAACGGACAGGTCGCTCCCCAGTATCCGCCCTTCCAGGAATGGGGGACGTCGCCAACCCAGCGGTCTTGGTTATCAGTCATGGATGTACAATACCACGCATGCCATCAGCATACACCCAAGACGAGATGGACAGATTTATGGCAATGGTTGAAAAGACAACCACTTGCTGGTTCTGGACCGGTGCGACCGACCCAAACGGGTACGGCGCTTTCAAGTGGCGTGGCTGGAAGGTCAGCTCCCACAGATGGCTCTATAAGCGAGAGGTTCGTGACATTCCGCGAACTACTCAACTTGACCACCTGTGTCAGAACCGTAAATGCGTCAATCCTTCCCACCTTGAGGAAGTGACCGCCGCCGAAAATAACCGACGAAAGTCTGAACGCATCAAATCTTATCGGTATTGACATTTTCTTTCATGGGGTGGCCCCACTCGCCGCGCAGAAGCGCAACGGCGATTAGAGAGTAGTTGGCGATGTCAAGCAACGTATCCTCCATAGATTCGTCCTGACCGTCTGGGAGCTTGTCCAGAATTACTACGCCGTTTTCAATCCTCCCATTAAGGAATTTCTTTGCGCGGGCGGTCTTATCGTGAGCAATCCTGCTAATAACCCCATGGAGGCCCAGCTGCTCAATGTTTGAGTCGCCATACCGGCGCTGCTTATCTACCAGGAGGTTGAAGGCCTCCTTGTAAATCTCCTCGAACGCCTCTTCGAACGTTCTAGGACTTGCGGTTGATGCTTGCCGACTGGGAGAAGCCATCTGGGTACCTCGCCTTCAGTTTTTCAACATTCTTTTGAGCGATCTTGTCCATGTCAAGGCCAAGCGCATTGCAGAGCTCAGCGACGTACCAAAGCACATCTCCAAGCTCTTTTTCAACGTTGTCTGTGTCTAGCGGATGACCGTGACCCACCCACTTCTTCAAGTAGTCGACGAGCTCACCTGACTCGCCGGTGAGTCCCATTGCAGCAATTGCAACCCTAGCCCGACCTTCATCCATCTCTCGCCAGGCTCCTGAAGTTTTCCCAGCATTGTCCTGGTAAGCAGAGAACGTGGTGTAGGTGGTAATTGGCCCGTAGCTAAGCGGTCGCCCATCTGGAGAGCTCGACCCGTGTGGTATTGCTGCGCCAGCCGCAATCGCGTTGCAATTGCAGAACTCATTTGTGCAACTAGACATTCCTGTTCTCCTTTTCTGTCTCTGCCATTGTTTTTGCCCCGTACCCAAGTGGGAGTGGGGATACTGATCGTAGCGGACAATCGGTAATCATGCAAGCGCCCCCAGGCCCAACGCACATCGTGCACATCGTCTGTACGCAATCCGCGTAAACGGACATCTTCGCCCCTGCCTCTCTTGCAGCCTCTGCAATTTGCTGATAGCGCTTATCCATGGCCCTGTGGCGCTTATCGAGCGTAATTGTCTTAATCAGCCGCCTTGTGTTAAGCGCTTCAACTTCGACCTGGATGTGCTGGGGAATCTCTGGATCGGACTTGCCGAGGAGATCGTCCCTAACCTTCTCGAGGGCTTCGAGGACAACCTTGCTTGGCTTTCGCATACCGTAGACATATGCCCTTGCGGTAGATATGGAAATCTTTACGCCATGCTTTGAAAGGTCCTCTACCAGGCTGTCGGCCCATTCAACGCGGACTGGGTTCTTGCCGTAAAACTGCGCAAGAAGGCGCAGCATTTGGCCCTCTCCAAATGTAGCCTGTGGTCGTACCTGCCTACTCTCCGGCAACCTTGAGCTCCTCGACCATTGCCTTTACCTTCAGCAACGCTCCGTTAATCGTGTTGGCCTTAGTCTCAAGAAGCACTGTCTCTGCGTCTTCGCCATCTCCCCGGTCAAGGTCTGCTTGCACAAGGACCTCTGGCTTCCCATAATCGTACGAGACCTCAATAGTCAGCACCCCAAGAGATGCTCCGCGCTCTCGCGCAATCTCGTGTAGATCAGAAAGGTTTACCGAACAATTACAGCTCATTTGATCACCTCACTGGTTCAATGATTACGTCTATCACTCCCCTCGAGAGGGGTAGTCCAAGCGCTACAAACGCACTTGGTGAAAGGTCAACGATCTTATCATCACTTTTGTCTTTCACCGTGCCACTATAGCAGCCGCACCAATCTGTCACAGTAACGACTATTGACTTGCCTGTAACTATAGATGTAACTATAAACTTCGGCCTCTGGTCTTTTGCGGCAAATTTACGCCACATTGTTACGCCCCAATTGATTTTAGTCGGAAACAAGGCTTGAACAAGATTTCTCAGGTCCGGCCCTGCGGCAGCGTAAAATTCTACCGGCGCTCCCCATTCGGTTTTCCGGGTGTACCAGGCGTTGTTCCTGCTTGCGTCGTACCAGCTTGCTTTTCCTGAGGCGAAAAGGTCTGGTTTTAGCTCGACCGGATGTTGCCAGTCGTCTCTCATCTCTGGTGGAAGGGCGTGAATGGGGGCAGCCTGCGTAGTAATGTGGGTATAAGCAGTGAGCACAGTGAGCTCAAGTGCGACAATTATTGCCACTACCGCAATGTTTTTAACAACCATATCTCCTCCTTAGTAATAGTCGGAGCAACTTGCAAAATACCCGCATTCGCAGACAAGCTTGCACTTGCTGTCCTCTAGCGTCTCACCACAGTTTGGACATGTGCGAATTATGGCTTCTGCGTCTTGGCGTGTCAAGTCCTTATCTTTTGACATGTCCACACCATCTTGTGTATTTTCAGTCATTTCCGACTTCTAGCCCAAGCGAGATCTGATCGGGGACTTTTCTTGTTCGAATACGGTTATGCCGGTGGGGGATGCCAATCTCTCGACCAATTTCCCGAAGCCGTGCCTGACGCTTGCGCTGTAGTCGGCGGGAGTTCCAGCGCTCGTAGTGGGCGTTGGTCCGCATTTCTTTTGGCCGGTCTTCCCACTCGCATGCCAGACACTTACCGCCCTGGGTTGGCTTGGCCCAGAAATCGTAATCAGCTGGCCACTCATCCTGGCATTTTATGCAAGTGAAAACCGGCCCAAGATCTGGGTCATCCTTTGCCCCGAGAACTTTATGCGGCCGTACTATTGCGTCGATGAGTTCGCTGTCTGGTATTACCCTTGCGTCGAACATTGCGTTTGTCATGGTTCCCATAAACATCCTTTCTTTTTTGGTAGGGGAGCCTGGACTCGAACCAGGAACCGCCGAGATATAAGCTCGGTGCTCTAACCTTTGAGCTACTCCCCCCCAGCGCTGTACGAAACAGTTTCCATGGTTTCTCCTAGCTCAAAATTCTTGTCAGGTTCCTTACCGCCTCTACGGCGCTTCTCCCGAAAGCAGATACTCCGTCAGCTTGCGCTACGTACTGGCCGTCCGCCCCCTTAATGGAGAAGCTTCCGACTACGCTTTCGGCTTCCTGCCAGACACAGTGCAGGCAGTTGTCGATGTGCAGGGTCTCCCGCAGCATCTCCAGGCTGTGCATACACTGATCCGACGTGTCGTGGGTCACTTAATGTTCCACTTTCCCCTGGACTGCTCCAGGTCAAGGATTGCTTCCATAAAGCTCTCAGCATCTTCGATTTCGCTGAATACGGCAAACTCAATTGCCCCGCTTGACCTCCAGTGCGCAACGATGGCGCCTATTCGCTCGTAGACCCCATCATAAAGGTCAACGATCTGGTCGTCAAGACCGAAAATTTTATGCTCCTTCAGCGTATAGAATTCAGCGATAAGATCTCTGTATTCTTCTGGGCACTTGACAATCTTTGCCAGCTTCCAGTCGCCATCTTCCTGGAGCATGAAGTCGTCTGGAATTAGGCTAATGGTGTACTTAGGCCCCTGCATCGTCTTTTGCCTTTGCTGCTATGTCGGCCAGGGCCTGGAAGTCGTATCCGTACTGGATGCTTCCCTCATGTGAGGTCTTTGCGTCGACCTTAAGGTAAATCTTTTCGCCAAGGGATGTCCATTGGTCGCAGAAGGTCCAGTCTTCGCCAATAAAATATCCTTCCTTGCGTGAATACCCAAAGAAGTTTTTGGTCGTAATGGTCTCCTGCTCTTCGTTCATGAGGTCAAAATACTCGTCAACGATTGGCGCCATTTTTTCAAACACCTCTCGTCGAAGGATCATCGCTCCGGTTCCGACTCGGTCACAAACAACAAAGCCAAGCTCCGAGATTTCTGGATCGATTTCCTTCGGCTCAGTCCCGTGGAACTCAAACGCCGGTCGAGCTAGGATCGAGGCAATGCTTTTTGGCTCAATTCCTGGGGTCCCCTGGATAATGGAGAGCGCTCGCGCTGGGTCGAACGCCCTTCTGGAATACGGCAGTGCCGTGAAATCAAGACCAGACAGCACGCAAACCATTACGTCTTGCGCGTTGACCCCCACGTCTGAGTCCAAGAACATGAAGTGCGTCGCGTCCCCCTTAAGGAACTCGACTACTGACCTGTTCCTTGCGACCGGAAGTATTGAAATCCCCGGAACAACGCCCCAGGAAAACTTTCCTCCGACCCTCTGGGCCTCAACCTGCATCTTTAGAATTGAATTGACGTACCCGACGTTGAACGTTCCGGTCAGGGATGGCGTCCAAACTGCAAGCTTGAACCTTGCCGCTTGAGGCCTCGGCTGTGGGTTTGACTGTTGCTTAAAGCGTTTCTTTTTTGACATTTAAATCACCACGTATGCAAGTGTAAACAAAACTAGAAGGCCTGCTGTGATAAACGCAACAAGGTCTCCGGTCCATACGTTGAAACCAAGAGACCTGAGCGCCCATGTTGCCACGGCATCCCCGAAAAGAACGACAGATCCAGCACCGAGCCCAAAAAGCAACGCCTGGATTACGGCAATAGCAAACTCCATCTTAATCCTCCGTCACAATATTTAGCCGCCGCATCTCCGACCGCATCACTTCGTGATTGCTGTTGAAGCAGCTCAGTCCGTTTTCAGTGGCTGGGTTGCCGCATTCGCAGGGCCGGTTATTCGCGGCGTAGATTGCCATAGTGTTTCTTAGGCCGCCCTGCCTCCAAAGCGCGTAGCTTGACTCGAGTGACATATTGTCGACCATGCCAATCTCCTTGGAGTTTTCGAGCAAGCCCCACATCACTTGGCCCTGATAATGGCCTGCGCCACCACGAAAGAAATACATACCAGCGTCAAGATACACAGGCTCAGGACCGTCCCCGCCGGGATCAATCTTCGCCGAGTAACGGAACGTGCTTTCTTCTTCGCTCGAAATCTCTTTCCTGCCATTTTCTTTCTCCTTCATTTAGAACGGAAGGCCATCACTATGGACGCTCATCTCCTTATGGCCGCAGCAAGTGTTGACAACCGGCATTCCCCAGTTGCCCTTCAAGCGGCGGATGATGTCCTCCGTTTTCTTTCTACACAGATCGCATTGGCAAGCAACGCACTTGGGGTCATTGTACACCTGGCTGTACTCGTAGTCGCTTAAATCAATGATTTTCTGGATTGCCATTACGCCGGTTGCGATGATAGCCGCCCGCTCTTCCCACTCAAGCGTCTTATTGTTTAGGCCAACGCTAAGCGCAAGCGAGGTATCTGATAGGTCGCTCATCTTTCGCTTGAAGATGTCCTGAATGAAGTAGGAGTGGCCAGTTGCGCTAGACAGCTGCTCCCAGACGTCTCGCCTTCCTTCGTGCTCGCAGCAGTTCCCCTCCGAGCAGCCGATGCATGCACACAGCTGGCAGTCCTCCGGTTTAGTCTCTTTCTTCGCCATACCCTGTCCTTTCTGGCGCAACTTCACGCCTGGGGATGAAGCCTAGATGATCCGCGGGGGAATGTCAAATGTCCACCACGACATGGGTGTAGCCGTCCTGAATTGTTACAGACTGAAGTGTGTAGCGCATGCTCGTTAGCCCGTTGGCCATCACCGCCACTCTTGACCCTAGCGCCTTGAAGTGCACATCAATGTTCTCTTTGGGCGGCTTATTATCGTATGGCCTCTCGTGGTCGAGGCTAAGGAAGCGCTGGCCATCCCGTCGAGAAATCCTCACACCAGCCAGGTTTGCTCGGTCGAGAAGTGCGTCGTCTTCCAGCCCCCAGCCGTAGTAGTTTGTGGGGAATCCGTTGCACTCGGCGAAGGAACTTCGGTCGAACATCGTCACCCCTCCAAAGTACTGAAGGTACGGCATCTTGTATTCAAACTGACTTGCAGCAGTCGCAAGGTGGGTGGCTCCGTCCTGTGGGGAGTAGTCAACTCCCTGCGGAATCATGTCTACATCGTGAAATATGATATGAGAGTGTGAGGAGAAAATAAAGCCGACGTTGCAGAGTGCCCCTCGGTTGAACGGCTTCTCGTTTCCTTGCTCAACGACAAGCAGCTCCACGCCAGGAATCGCCCCGATGATCGCCGGTACGAACTGCTCAAGGTGGGCAGCCCGATCTCGGTACGGAACGACTACGGAAATATCATTCATTGATCTCGGGCCTCATCGATGTCAATGCGGACAAATATGTCCTTAATACAGCTCTTGCAGACTAGGAACAGAGAACGGTGTTCGTCCTCCTGTTCGTAGACCTTGGTGAGCTCATTGCAATAATTGCACATGCCCATGACCGGGTCGTTTCCGTCAGTCTTTGCTGCCGACAATGTTGACCTCGGCGCCCTCGACCATATGTCGGACAGCCTCAATGATTTGCTCATCAGTCATCGTGTGCTTCTCGTGCCCATCGGGCGGTAGTGCGGTCACCGACCCCTCAGATCCCAATATCAGTCGAAATCCCAATGTGAACTTCTGGCTTTCGGCAGTGAAGCTTTCCTGTGTCAGGCTCTCGTCAAGCTTCTCGTCAAGAGGTCTTAGGTCTTCCACGGTGTATCTCCTTTGCTATTGCCTTCACCGGATCAGGGTTGATCGGGCGAAGGAACTTCTTTTCAGCTTTCGCATCCTGCTCCTCATAGCTCCAGCTATCCTGGTCGCCGAGCTTCCACCTACCCGCCTCAGCAGAGAACTCCTTCGTACTTACCTTGAAATCGGGAAGCTTCGGGGTCTTGAACACCAGCGCCTCATCTTCCCAGAGGACCCGGTTGTTTGGCTGGGCTGCGTACTGCCCGTTGTCCAGGCGAATAAAGTTATACGACTTATGCTCTGCCGGTAGCCTGGCCCAGTTAGCGTCGATCTCGTTTGGGTCCGAGTGAACCATATCTACGGTGAAGAGGTAGTGACCGTGGTGCCACCCTCCCTCCTGGGTGCGGAACTTGCAGCGCATATTCTTGAGGACCGACTTCTCGATGACTGCCACCTGGGTGGAGTTGGCATCCCAAAGCTGTAGGTTGCCAAGGGCAAGGTCGGGCTTCGGAGTCTCTGGTCGAGAGGTAAAGGCACTGATGGGAAGCTTGTCGTACAGGGCGCCGTACTCAGGGAGGAACGCCTCAATGTAGAGGGCTCGATGGCGAATCGCCTTTACGGATACCCAGTAGGCAGGTGTGAACTCGCCGTGTCCGTCCTGCAGGTCGCGCAGGTACTCCTTGCGGACGTAGCAGGAGATCGGGGGGATGTTCGCTATCGGCTGAGGCATACCAGGTATTCTATCAGGCGAATATGGAACTGCACATCATTGTCCGGCCAGAGAGCCTCAGGCTCGGCCCGAAAACGCCGTGAGGCGGTTGAGCCGTGAGGTGAGGGTCTCGGTGCCGTGAGGCAGGCCCCAAAAGGGCTCAAAACTCCCTAAGGGACTCATCATCCTTTTCAGCGAAGGAAAGGTAGACTGGCATCCCTGGTCCCATATACGCACCTTCAACGTTGAACGAGATGTACTCATCGGCTTGACCATGGTGATCGCACTCAGTAAGGCACTCATCTTCCGTACACTCATCCATCGCTTCTGTCGCTAAGCGCTCAACCATGGCAGTACGGTCGTATACGGCGACGAACACCTGACCGTCCTTTGAGAAGTGTGACCCGTGACCAAGGAACTCTGTCTCCCAGCCAATTGCATAGGTGACCTCAGGAAGGAAGCCCAGATGCTCGAATTCCTGCCAGTATTCTTTTGCGGACTTACGTTTAGCTTTTGCCATAACATCTCCCTGTGCACCCTAATTTATTTTTCCAGGTGCGACTCATTGAGTGTAAACCCATATGTGTGGCGCACTGGTGGTCGATCTGGAGCACAGATTTGAACCGGGACCAGCACGGATGGAGCAGGGACCCTAGATGATACTTTTGTTTGGGGGCAGGGACCCATGGAAAACGCACCCCACCCGGGCCCCAATCTAAAATTTTTTACAACACACACCGGGGCCCCCATGATATACACTCTCCCCCATGTCATCGTCAAAGAAAAAGACAGCAGTCCATGGTGCCGTACGCCGCGAAGGGCCAATGAAGAAGCCCTGTGGTAAGTGCGGTAGCTCGATGCTGCCTAAGGAGGCTCAGACCATCCTCGAGATCGCGATGGTCGACGGGAAGTCTAAGAAGGCGTTCGCCACATACCACAAGCGTTGC
>B570J29032_109957991_pt1 | contig 11230 bp, 12 predicted proteins | sample LakMenEpi16Nov12_FD_29032 | JGI IMG/M metagenome (IMG submission 29032)
GGAAAATGCAGATGCTGACTTCGTGTCTGGCTCAACAGGACTATTGGGTATCGCTTTAAGTACAACGGGAGCTGCTGGGGTATTAGTAAGAGGTAATGCAAGATTTACAGCCAACGGTAATTATACTAGTATGACAACCGTAGGTGCTCCACTTTATGTATCAACAACTGCCGGTGGATTTACTCAAACAGCACCATCCGGTACGGGAGACGTAGTACGTGTTATCGGTTATGTTACTAGTACATCAAATGATGAAATGTATTTTGCACCAAGTGCAAGTTGGGTAGAAATTTAATGTTATGAGTAAGGTTAATGGTGTTTTATTTAAAACTAATAAAAAAATAACAATACAAACAAGTGGTATTAGTGGTTATTCAGGTGCAAGTGCCGTAGCAAATATAATATATGCAAGTCTTTTTGTACCAGCAAACACATTTACACTTGGTGATGTTGTAACATTAGAACATGGTTTACAAGTTAGTGCTGGAACCCAAACTCAAACTTGGCGTTTATATTACAACACATCAAACAGTTTAACGGGTGCGGTACAAATCGCCCAAAGGTCTGAAAGTGCAGGACTTCTTTTTTTACCTGGTATGAGAAAAATGGCGATAAGGTCTACAACTAATAATACATTCATCATGGGTACTACTGCTAACTTTTACACAGATTTCCAAAGTGTTAGTGTTGTGCCATCAATATTGTCTTTAAATTGGACAGTTGATTTGTATTTTTTAGTTGCCGCAATATCTAACCCGGACAATATGAGGGCATTATATTTTAAAATAAGTAATTAATTATGTTAGAACTATTAAAGATTGAAAATGGATTAAAGAAAAAACCAAATACAGATGGGAATATTTTTTTGGATGATAATAGATACTTCACAAATACGTTATTCACTGAGACAATTAATGATGTGACATCGTTAACAGGATTACCTTATCAAAAATTAGGGAATGACATATCTGTTGAATTAGACCAAAATATTGTTTTTTTTGTTTTATCTGATACAACAGTTGATGGTATTACATTTTATAATAGTGATGAATTTATAGATTATGTGTTTAAGTAATGAGTAAAATAATTGGATATGATTATGGGTCGTCATTTAACACTTTTCAAACTACGACAACTGCTTCTACGAATAGTACAAGTTTAACTGTTGTGGGTAATATCCCTATTTCTGGTAACACATTCTCTATTGGTTCTGTTGTTAGATGTACCGCGGCGTTTGATAAAGTTGGGACTTCTGGTGGTTACTATCTTAGTTTATTTTGGAATACAACCCCCAATTTAACCGGTTCTCCAATATCTTTGGGTGTATTTTCAGCAACAACAACTACAGCATCTTTTTATGGTTTTTATAGAACTTTAACTTTTACTGCATTAACAGGTTCTAATAATACATTTAATATGCCAGCCGCAGTAAGTAGTATGAACGACTTAAATCCCGTTGCGTCAAATCCTACTAATGTAACAGTTGATTGGTCGGTTGATAGTTATATGTTATATGTGGTTAGAACTACAAATGCATCAGATACTATAAATTTTAGATGGGGTAAAATCTCAAATGGTTAAAATTTAAATAATTATATGTCAAAATTTATAAATTATTCAATAGGAAATCCTTATATAAATGTGACAACCACGTCATCAGGTTCTACAATTTCTTTAACTGGAATTACATTACTGAATAGTATATTAATTCCCGCTAATACATTTGGTGTAAACGATGTTGTTACTATTGAAGGTGCAACTTCTAAATCTAATTCATTAGGTCAATTTACTACGTACTTATATTGGAATACGACTGCTAGTTTATCAGGTGCAATTCAATTAGGAATTGGTATAGCTCAAGCAAATAGTATTAGATATTATCTCACATATAGACGATTATCAATAAGAAATGCGACTAATAATAGTTTGATAGCCCCAACTGCGACAGGGGGTGGTCAAGATAATGCTATTTACACAGGTGCAATTTCAAGTGTTTCTATAGATTGGACAAATAATGGGTATATTATTTTAGCAGCATCACACATTAGTGCTTCTGAAACACTTACAGGTCAGTGGATACGAGTTGCCAATTATTAAAACTTAATATTCTTTTTTGTAAAACTTCTATTATATTTTATATACTATGGAAGAAAAAAAATATTCAATTTTTCACATTGAGGGTGGATTAGGAAAACACATTGCAGCAACTGCTGTTGCAAGGGCAATAAAAAATAATCATCCCGACAGAGAGTTAATTATAGTTTGCGCATATCCGCAAATATTTTTAAATTTAAAATATGTTTATAGGGTTTATCGTTTAGGAAACGCCCCATATTTTTATAAAAACTACATCGAAAACGTAGACTCGTTAATTTTTAAACATGAGCCATATTTTACTACAGACCATATACATAAAAGAATGAACTTGGTTGAAAATTGGTGTAAATTATATAATTTGGAATACAACGGAGAACAACCACAATTAGAATTAAACCCAAGAGAAAAACTGAAGTATAATAATATGTGGAAGTCAAATAAACCAATTTTTGTAATACAATCAAATGGAGGTTTACACTTACAAGAAAGTGGTTTACCGTATCGATGGACAAGAGATATACCGTTTTCTATTTTACAATCAATTGTTGATAGGTATAAAGATGAATATCATATATTACAAGTCACAAGACCTGGCTCACCTATAGCCGTTGGAGCGACTCCTGTGGTTCAAGAGTTAACAACCCACGAACTTTTATCGATATTATTGTATTCAGAAAAAAGATTATTGATTGATTCTTCATTACAACATGCAGCAGCGGCATTTAATTTACCGTCCACTGTTTTATGGATAGGTACATCACCAAAATTATTTGGATATAATATTCACGATAATATAATTGCAAATATTCCTGAAGGTCAAAAATTGGCGGACAGTTACTTCTTTGATTATGATTTTGAAGGTAATGTTGTTGATTACCCTTTTGAGAATGACTTTATCTTCGATGTCGATGATATCATAAAATCTTTAACAAAACAAAGTTTATAATGAAACAATTATTTTTCCAATCATCATTACCAAGAGCCGGTTCAACACTCCTACAAAATATAATAGGACAAAATCCCGATTTTTATGTCACACCAACATCAGGTGTTTTGGAATTGGTTTATGCATCAAGGAATAACTATTCAAACTCTGCCGAATTTAAAGCTCAAGATGAGACTTTAATGAGAGAAGGATTTAGAAATTTTTGTTATCAAGGAGTTATGGGATTTTTTGATGCCGTGACAGAAAAACCATACGTCATGGATAAAAGTAGAGGATGGGGATATCACAGAGATTTTTTGGATTTCTTTTATCCTAACCCTAAAATAATTTGCATGATACGAGACCCAAGAGCAATTTTTTCATCTATGGAAAAAAACTTCAGAAAGTCACCAGAAAAAGATAAAGGTATTGTAAATCACGGTGAATTACAAGGAGTAACAACGGAACAAAGAATTGATATATGGGCATCTGGTGTACCTGTTGGGATGGCATTTCAAAGATTATATCAAATAATAAAGGAAGGTAATGACCGTAATATGTTATTTGTTAAATATGAAAAATTGATGGATGACCCGAAAAATGAAATGAAAAAAATTTATGATTATTTAGGTACGCCATTTTTTGAACACGATTTCAATAATATCGAACAAATTACAAAAGAAGATGATGTTGTGTATGGTATTTATGGTGACCATGTAATTAAACCAAAACTTTCACCAGTTAAACCTGATTGGAATGAAATTTTGGGTAAACCCGCAAGTGAATGGATACGAAATAATTATTCATGGTTTTATGATTATTTTGCATACAACTAAATTAAACAATATTTATAAATAAAAAGAATATGACAACAAGTTGGAAAATTGCAGGAATGAAAAGAGTCGAGGCCACAGGGTTGGTTGTAGATGTCACTTATATTTTTAATGCACAAGAAGGTAATGTAATAGATAGAAAAGTTGGTTCTTTGACTTTTAGTGGTAGTACCAACGAACCTGGTTTTATACCTTATGAAGATTTAACACAAGAAATTGTATTAGGTTGGGTTTTTGATTCTCTGGGTAGTGAAAAAACTACTATTGAAACTGAGGTTACAGAACGAGTTCAGACAAGTTATGATGAGCAACAAAACAATCCTTACAGCCAAGGAGTTCCTTGGAATAATTAATTAAATTAAATTTTATGATTTATTGGTTTACAGGTCAGCCAGGTGTTGGTAAAACTTCTATTGCTAAATCTTTAATAGAAAAATTACCGAATAATACATTTCATGTTGATGGTGATGATTTACGAGAAATATTCAATAACAAAGATTATAGTGAAACAGGTAGAAGAAAAAATATTGAATTAGCACAACACATTACCCATTTCTTACATAAGAAAGGGAATAATGTTGCAGTAAGTTTAATATCACCTTATAGGGACCAACGAGAAGACTTTAAAAATTTATTAAAAGGGTCTATTATTGAGATATACGTTCATACAGAAAATTTAAGGGGTCGTGAAGATTTTCACGTTAAAAACTATGAAGAACCTTTACAGGACTTTTTAGATATGGATACTTCAGATGTTTTAATTGATGCGTGCGTAAACACAATATTAGATTATGAAAAATTATATAGCAAAGACGGACAAAAAAACGTCAACAACAGATAGACAATACTCAATGTTTGTCGGTAGATGGCAACCCCTTCATGAAGGGCATCAATGGTTATTTAATCAGGCTTTAGATGAAAATAAAAATGTTTTGATTTGTATTAGAGATGTTAAACCAGATGATAAAAATCCATTTACACCTGAAGAAGTTAAAATTAATATTGAAAACCATTATGGTGAATTAATTACACAAGAACGTGTTAAGGTAATTATTATTCCTGATATAGAATCAATCAATTATGGAAGAGGTGTTGGGTATGATATTATTGAACACACACCACCACAAGAAATTCACAACATTTCTGCAACAAAAATAAGAGAACAAATGAAATTAAAAGGTGAGTTATGAAAGAAAAAATAAAAAAGTTTCAAATTAGATTTAATGTTCATAGTACATCTGAAAACGAAAGATGGAGATTAATTACCGATGGTGATGAAAAATTAGTTAGAGATATTATTATTGATGGTCATACTTACACATCTATGGATTGGATGGAGGAACTTGGTGAATATAAGTGGCACGTTAGTTGTGAAGGGTATGTCACCGTTCATAATAATGTTGCTCACGTTGTTACCGTTAAAGAGGAAGCGGCAATGACAAGACATATATTAAAAACAGTCTCTTACAGGTTTTTGGGTACATTAACAACGGTCACAACAGCATATTCTTTAGGTGTGTCTCTTGAGTTGTCGTCTTTATTGGGTATAGGAGAACTTATGATTAAACCAACATTGTATTTTTTCCACGAAAGAGTTTGGTATAAGTATATAAGAATAGGTAAAAAATAATTACCTATTATCTATATAGATTATTACTTCTGTATAATATTCTATAAAATGTTCGTTCCATAAATCCCATTTTATATCTACACCATCCACAGAATAAACTTCAATCTTGTCAAACTGTGAAAGATATTTATCACGAAACTCTCTGAATTTATCTTTTGCACCAGAATAGTAATATTCATTTAAATGCCATTCACCTGCAATTTTTTTAACATTACTTTTGATAAAATCAAAATTCTCATCAGTAAAAATATCATATTCACCACCCTCACAATCCGTCTTCAAAAAGTCAATTCTTTTCAAATTGTATAATTCTAAAAACCTTTTGAATGTAATTGTCTCCATTTTATTTTGTGTACCCATCACTGAGTTAAATAACCTATTGTCCTCTACAACACCATTAACACTTGAAATTCCTTTTAACAAATGTGATACAGGGTGACCCATAGTATTTTTAATTAGTATTGGAAATTCTTCTTCACATGGTTCAAAACAGAAAACATGTTTAGGTTTCTTTTCTAAAATAGAGTACGTGAATGGACCTAAACTAGCCCCGACATCAACAACAACGTCACCTTCCTCCACTTCAAAGAATCTCTCATATATTTTTTGTTGGAAGATTTCATCTAGTATCGAATTTCTATACCATCCGTTAGATATACCCCAATCAAAATCTTGATATGGGTTTTCTCTCATTCTAAACATCTCATCGATTTTTCCAATTACCATGTCAGAACTAATTTCTTTTGTACATTCAAATTGTCTTTCAGTATCTTTATGGAATGGACACCAATTCCAATCACCGGCATCTAATCTAACTTTTTTGAAACATCCATGACACACATCTTCATTTATAACTCTATAAGTGTCTAATGTTGTTTCACTTAATCTATCAGAAAAACCCGAAATCAATACCACAGGTAATTCACAAGCCCATGCTAACCAAGAAAGTCCAGAACCTAAACCTATGAAAAATTCACATGTTGATAAATCATTTATTACTTCTTGAATGGTCCCACCTGAAAATGTTGTAACACCTTTTGGATAAAAATTACCCATGTATCCGTCACCTTCTCTAGAGTAAATCATACACTCGTAACCTAAATTATTTAAATAATCAATTACTTTTTGCCAACCAACGGAGTTGTTCCAATATTTTGCTTGTGCTGTTGAATGAAAACCAATACCTACTTTTTTCTTCTTTTCAACTTTCGGTAAATTCAACTTCGGTCTGATTTCTTCATAAGGTAAACCTAAAATATCACTTGCGGTTTGTTGAAGTGGAATCTTTTTGAAATCTTGTGGGTGTTTATTGAAGTCGTAATTTGATTGGTCATCATAGAACCAACCTATGTTATATTGTGCGGTTATACCATGAACAACTTCTTCTCTTTCTGCAAATTCAATTTCAGGATATTGGTCTTTGAATAAATAATTCATAAATGTTGAAACGACTAATTTACAACCGTGTTTTTTTCTAAATTCCTCACAATATGGCAACCATGCCAGCGTGTCTCCTAAAGAACTGGATGCAAACGAGATGAATACTTTTTTATCTTTATAGTTATTTGATGATTGGTATATCAATTTGTCATTTTCCCTAACCTCAACTTTCCATTTAGTATAATATTCTTTATTCATTTTAATCCAAGAATTAATACCAATATTACTTTCATAAGCTAACTCATTTTCATCGTAAAATCTAACATTTAACGGATTATCTGTTTGACCATTTATTTCTAAATAAGGATTGATGATATAGTGATTTAATATTGAATAATCGTTTTTAACTTCAGTATTAGTGTATGATGGGATTTGAGAGTAAACTTTATTATAGAACTGAAATAAAGAATCCCCAAAGTTTTCTTCTTGTTTAATTTTATAAGTTTCTTTTGATATAATTAAGTCTAATAAAGTATTTGAGGTGTTTTCAATTAAATTGTCGTCTTCTATAATTTTTGTAATATACCCGTCAAACATTCCTTTATATTGTGGAAGGTCTCTTGTTATAATCTTCATTCCATAATTGATTGCTTCTCTTACAACCAAAGGATTACATTCCCAAGTTGAGTTAAACATCAAAACATCACAAGCCGTCATGAATTTATCCACATCATTTCTTTCACCCCAAACTTTAACATTCGGTGGTAAATCACTCATAATTGGGCCCCAATATTCTTCAAAATTTGGGGCTTGGTTTCCTATGAAATGAAAAACAACATCTTTATTTTTTTCCCATACGTTTCTTGCAATTTCAACACCTTCTTTTTGGTTTTTACCTGATGTCCAAAGACCAACATTCATTACATGAGTTTTGAATGGGTCCAAACCTAATTCTTCTCTCACATAAATCTTTTCAATCATTGGAACTTTATGTTCATCTGTGAAAATTTGGTGTTTTTGTAAAATTGGTTTTACTTTATCTTCATATGGGTATTGATGTAATTCTTTGTATGAAGTTTCTGTAATAAAGGTATCTAAATGATGGGGAGTAACAAAGGTGTAAGCATCAGGATGATATTTTCTATTTGTTGGGTCAAACCAAACATTATGACATGACTCAATAATTTTCCATGTTCTGTTATTTGAAAATACTTCATTTAATAATTCTAACGGTATTCTGTTAAATCCTTCAAACGCTTCAGATATTTCTTCAAAATGAATAATATCAATATTATTATTTTTTATGATATCTATTAGTTGTGGTTTAAGTTCTGATTCTGCAGGATATCCCAAACTCCAAAAATGACCCTCACCTAAAAGTTCAATTATTTGATTTCTTTGAACAACGTATTCATAACTGAACTGTGAATACTCAACTAAAAATAATTCAACATCATCTTTATATTTTTGTAGTTCTTGTATTCTTTTTAATACGAATTGTGGCATACCACCTGTTGAAAGGTGCGGTGTTATAAAAAGTAATCTTAATTTTTTTCTCATATTATTTAATTTGTTAATCATTTCATCGATTATGTTTAATCTTTTTTCACCGTGAATAAAAAATAATTCTTCTTTTTTTGCCGGTAATAATAACCATTCTTTAATGTATCTTGGTTCACCTGTAAATGTATATTCATTATTTATTAAATCAATAATATCTAAACTTCCGTTCACATAAACACTCGGTAAACCTCTTTTAACTTTATGTTTCCATAATAAACAATTAACTACAGTTTCTTCGTGATATGCAGCATATTTTACGGTTTCATTTTTTATTATAGGATTAGAACACATTTCCATCCATTCACTAATAAATGGTACAGAATTTTGACCCGCAATGTAATATCCGGTTTGTCTGTATCCTGATTGGAATCTAAAAGATTGGTCAATATTATATAACTCACAGATTGGATGTTCTAATGTTTTTGTTAAATCATCGCCAGTATTACCAACACCATCCCAATACATAAAATCATAAACACCCTTTGTAAAATAAGGAACAACCCCATCTTCAGGATATAAATCAAATATTTTTTCTAAATTTGGTAAACATGTTGTGTCGGCATCCAAATAACAAACTACATTAGAAAAATTCTCTAATACGTCTTTGGTGATTGCAGGTCTTTGAATTAAAGTATCATAAATTGCAACCCTATTTCTATCAATATAAAAATTACCATTATCCTCAACATTAAAAAGTTCTTCATTTTGGTTTCTTATATCACAAATCCATTTTTTAACAAATACGTTTTTTTCATTTATTTCTTCATAGTGATTTAATAAGTAAACAAATATTGGTAAATCTGAAAAAGACCTAATAGACTTAATTGTTTTTTTTATAATAGGTAGGTAATCTTCATTACCATATAATAAGAATGACTTATCGAATTTTTTTGTATTATCCATCCATTAAATAATAATAATTTGGAATGGTAAATGAAGTATTTATAGAATAAAATGCCATTTCCTAATAAAATAAAATATTCTACAGCACTTACCACTGGCACAATTAAAGCGGGAAACTTTTTAATTGGGGTAAATAATGATGTTACATATGGACCAACTTCAGTTACAGGATTCTATCAAAGTCTGACACCCGTAACAAGTGGGTTTACAATTCATCAAAATAAAGCAACTTTAGGACCATCTACTTTTAGACCAAATAACGATAGTGAATTTATAACATTAGCGAAAGCTTTAGGTGGAAATGTTACAGGAGTTACTGATAGTATCGTGTATTTAGAATCACAATCAGATATTGTTGTTTTGAATAGGGATTATGAGGATATTGTTACAAGTGGTTTATCTATATGTTTAGATGGTGGATACACACCATCTTATCCTAGGTCAGGAACAACATTTTATAGTGTTGCTAATAGTAATAATACATTAACTTTTAGTTTATTAAATGGGGTGAGTTACTCTTCCGAATCGGGAGGTTCATTAGTGTTTGATGGTGCCGATGATGAGGTTGTTAGTAATGATGTTTATACGATGGTGTCTGGAATGACTTGGGATATATGGGTTAAAAGGACATCTGACGGAAATATATTCAATATGATGATGAGTAATTTTATGCCATATATGGCCTTCAGAGGTACGGGTAGTGGTGCTGATATAAATAGATATCAGGTTGCGTACCGTACAGTTACAGGTGGTACAGGAAGCCAAAGAAATTTATATACAACAGGAGCGACTTTCAGTAATAATATATGGTATAATTTTACTTACACTTTATTGTATGATTTACAAAATCAACTTGCTACTGCAAAAATTTATGTCAACGGAGCGTTCAACACATCTTCTTCAAATTACAGTGATTCTGTTTATCAACCATCGGTAGGTAGTAGATTACGTTTAGGTAATTATACATCAAATCAATACCCATTTCCAGGTAATATTGCAAGATTTTTAGTTTATGATAGAGCATTATCGGATACCGAGGTCCTTCAAAATTACAACGCACAAAAATCAAGATTTGGTTATTAACTAAATATTCTTTTTTATTTATGTTTTCATATCTTTTAATGTATGAAAGAAATTTGTTTGGACATTACAGGTTGTAGAGCGTTAGGGGATACATTATGTGCAACACCAACAATAAGAAAATTATATAACTCTTATAACAAGAAAATTTCTGTAATCACAAATATTCCCGATTTGTTTTTAACAAACCCATATGTTGATAATATTTTTGATAACTCGGTAGATAGAGAAATCCTTAAAGAAACTCACGATATATTTGAAACGTTTGATATTGTTTATAGACCAAACGGTGTTGTTAATAAACATAACACGATGGATATCAGACAATTTCACGCAATCACTTTAGGTTTTATGTTAACCAAAGAAGAAATGAGTTTGGATTACCAACCATCAACATCAAATTCAATATCAGATTTACCCGAGAAATATGTTTTAATTCATCCTGTTCAAAATTGGAACTCAAGAACATGGTCATCAAATAATTGGAAACTTTTAACAAAGTTGTTAAATGAAAAAGGTATTTCAGTTATTTCAATTGGAAAAAACGATTCAGAGCTTGGTGGTTCGAATGTGGATAAACCTGTTTTTGATTTTGAAATTGAAAATGGGTTGAATTTAGTTAATAACACAACATTGGACGAAACTTGGTATTTAATTCAAAATAGTATTTGTTTTGTAACAATGGACTCAGGTCTTTTACATTTAGCGGGTACCACAGATTCTGAAATAATACAATTAGGTAGTTCGATAAATCCTGAATTTAGAGCACCATATAGATACGGGTCACAAGAATATAAGTATCACTACGTTAGGGGTGGT
>B570J29032_109957990_pt1 | contig 11226 bp, 11 predicted proteins | sample LakMenEpi16Nov12_FD_29032 | JGI IMG/M metagenome (IMG submission 29032)
GACCTAACAACTATACCCTTGTCCTTTAATGCTAAGAAACCACTTTCTTGTGCATTTAATTCCCCGAAGGCAATACAAAAAAGGAATACGGTTAGTAATAGTTTAATTTTCATAATAGCAATTTACGAACTTAAGTTAATATAAGACTTGATTAATAAGTTAATGCACCATAAAAAAGGACAGCACTAAAAATTAATATAATAATACCCGAAATGCGGTTAATCCAAACCAAATTCTTTTCGGTAAACCTTGGCCTTAGTTTACCAGCGAGTGCCACTTTTGCTAAGTCGGACAACATTACAAAACCCAAGCAGGTACCAAACACCAGCAGCTTGTAAGTTGTAGGGTTGCTTGTTTCGCCCGCACTATTTCCAATTGCCGCCGTCCAAGCAAACCAAAATAAAAATACACTTGGGTTTAGCGTATTCATTAAAAAACCAGAAGCAAAAAAACCAAGCATATTATGCCACTTCATTGGTTTTTGCTTATCCTCCCCAAGGTTTTCTATTTTAATTTTTTTAAAAATAAGGGTATACAGTCCCATTAGTAATAAAAAACCAGCACCCAACAAGGCTATAGTTGCTTTGTGATTTAATACTATTGCAAACAAGGAAGTAAAAACATTACAAATAAATAATAAAACCATGTCGCTTGCCGAAACACCTGCTACAAAAAAGTAGCCTGCCTTGTGTCCATTAGTAAGGCTTTGTTTAATTATGGCAAACACAACAGGCCCTACCGAAATACTCAATATAAGCCCCAATAGCAACCCTTTTAAAATTGGTTCTGTCATACTATTATTTTGAAATAAAAGCTTTCCAGTCCTTTAATAAATCACCCCTTAATACTCTTGGAAATTTATGTTGCCCGCCTATTTTCCCTTTGCTTTCTAAAAAGCGCATAAAAGTATTTTCTTTTAAAACAGTTACCTGCACATTTTTTAAAGCACTTTTTCTTTCCACCGCATAATCGTCATTCAGGGTCACTAGTTTTTCATCTATCTTTTTGGCTAACAAAGTTTCATCTATATTTTGGTCACATGCAATATACCAGTGGTGTGCAAAAAAACTACCAAAGGGTTCGCCAGTAACACAATATTCGGGAATAGAAATGTTAAGGTCCTCACTAACCAATTGTATGGCTTTGTTCATGTTGTCCACACTAAGGTGTTCCCCAACCAAGCTTAAAAAATGTTTGGTTCTTCCTGTAATAATTATCTCCGCATTTTCTTTATCAACAAACCTAACAGTATCCCCAATTAAATACCTCCAGGCACCAGCGGTTGTGCTTATTAATAGTGCATAGTCTTTCCCCTCCTCCACTTCGTGTATCATAAGGGCGGTTGGGTTTTCAATCATTTCACCTTCGGCATCAAAATTAATATCATCAAAGGGGACAAATTCAAAGAAAATGTGTTCGTTATAAGAAAGCCTCATGCCCGCTGCGTTTTGCTTGTCCTGACAGGCTAAAAACCCCTCACTAGCCAAATAAGTTTCAACATAGGTAATAGGTTTTCCAAGTAGTTGCTCAAAACCATGTTTATAGGGTTCAAAGCTTACACCACCGTGCACAAAAAAGGTAAGGTTAGGCCAAATCTCATGGATATTATTCAACTTATACCTTTCTATAACCATTTCTATACACATCTGAATCCATGCAGGCACACCCACCACAAATCCAATATCCCAATTGGGTGCCTTATCAACAATATCGTTCAGTTTTTTATTCCAATCTTTTTCTTTCGCAATTTTCCTTCCTGGTTTATAAAATGGTTGAAACCAAAACGGTGTTTTTTTTGCAGTGATACCGCTTAGGTCACCCGCATAATAGCCCGGTCCTTTTTGTAAATCCGTACTTCCACCTAATGTCAGCCAGCCTTTACTGAGGGCGGTTAAGGAAACATCATTATAATTAAACAAACCAATAAGTTGTTTAAGCATGATCATTTTATTTCCTCTTAATAAGTCGTTCGTAATAGGGATAAATTTACTTGCAGACTCGCTTGTACCGCTACTTAGCGCGAAAAACTTAATTTTTCCAGGCCAACATATATCTTCTTTTCCTTCCAGGGTTTGATACCACCATTCATTATAAATTTTATTATAATTATAAGCAGGTACTTGTTCTTGAAATGCTTTTCCCGGATGCCTACTTTCTAAAATTTTATCAAAATGAAATTGTTGTCCGAATGCTGTATACCTTGCCCGACGCAATAATTTTTTTAGTACGCGCAGCTGTGATCGTTTAGGACTTCTAGGTGGAATACCTAGTGCTTTGTTTACGCGTTTTGGCAAGTTAATCTCGAATATCGGCATCTACAGAATCGGGTTTTAGTCTTTATAAGATTATGTGCAAAAATAGGAATGTTATTCCAGCAAACGAACCTACTTTTGCTATATGATTAAAGATACCTTAATGCAGGCCATAGACGCTGGTGCAAAAGAACTAACCCGCTATTTTAATGGTTCTTTTACAATTACAAGCAAGGCCACTATTAACGACCTTGTAACCGAAGCCGACCACGCTTCAGAGAAGGCTATTTTTAAGGTAATTCAAGACAAATATCCAGACCATTTTATTTTAAGTGAAGAAACGGGAGCAATCCCTCAAGCATCTGCAATAAAGTGGATTATTGATCCCATTGACGGCACCATTAACTTTGCTAACGGCATTCCTATCTGTTGTGTAAGTATTGGAGTAGAGCAAAACGGAGAGATGATAATGGGCGCGGTGTACAACCCCTTTATGAATGAAATGTATTTTGCAGAAAAAGGAAAGGGCGCAACGCTAAACGATAAAAAAATTACAGTCAGTGATAAGGATGATTTATTAAGAAGCTGTTTGGTCACAGGGTTTCCCTATCAATATTTAGACACAGAAAATGGTCCACTGCAAATATTTGAAAAATTAATTCGCAAAGCAATTCCTGTTCGCCGCTTAGGAAGTGCCGCATTAGATTTGTGTTGGACAGCAGCAGGAAGGTTTGATGGGTTTTATGAACATAAGCTACAAGCCTGGGATAGTGCAGCGGGTTTTTTAATAGTACAAGAAGCGGGCGGAAAGGTAACCGATTTAAAAGGAGAGGCCTATAACCCATACCAGCCAGGCATTATAGCAACTAACGGAAAAATACACGATCAATTATTGGCCCTAGTAAAAGGGGGAAACATCTAAAAATAACTATGTCAACAGAAAGAACAGAAATCGAAAAATTAGGAGAGTTTGGTTTAATAGATCACTTAACAGAAAATTTTGAAACACAAAATGCTTCAACCGTTTTAGCCATTGGAGACGACGCTGCAGTGATTGACCATTTTGGAAAACAATCGGTTATTACTACCGACCTTTTAGTGGAAGGCGTACATTTTGACTTAATGTACACGCCATTAAAACACCTTGGATACAAATCGGTGATTGTTAATTTAAGTGATATATATGCAATGAATGCACAACCAACACAAATTGTAATTGGCTTGGCATTTAGCAATCGTTTCAGTTTAGAGGCGCTTGAAGAATTTTATTTAGGCGTGCAAATTGCTTGCGAAAGGTATAATGTGGACTTAATTGGAGGAGACACTTCAACTTCTCAAAAGGGATTAATCATATCCGTAACAGCCATTGGTGAAGTAGCTCCCGATAAGTATATTAAAAGAAGCACTGCCGAAAGCGGTGATTTGATTTGCGTTTCAGGTGATTTAGGGGGTGCTTTTTTAGGTCTCACCCTAATGGAGCGAGAAAAAAACATCTTTATAGAAAATCCACAAATACAACCTAATCTAGAAAACGAAGACTATATCGTAGGGCGTTTATTAAAGCCAGATGCGAGGAAAGATATTATTGAATACCTAGATGAACATAAAATAGTCCCAACAGCCATGATGGATATAAGTGATGGACTTAGTAGCGATGTATTACACCTTTGCAAACAAAGTGAATTGGGCTGTAGAATATACGAGGACAAAATTCCTATTAATGAAGCAAGTAGGGCAGCGGCATTTAAATTTGGCTTAGACCCAACCGTGTGTGCATTAAATGGCGGAGAGGATTATGAATTATTGTTCACCATGAAACAAGCCGACTACGATAAAATTACGCTGCAAGAAGAGATAAGCGTGATAGGTTATATGTGTGATAAAGAAGAGGGCGCAAAATTAATTACAAAAGGAAAAAACTTGTTTGACATTACCGCACAAGGTTGGAATGCTTTTGCTAAATAAAAACTTATAAGGCTTACGCAATAAATAATTTAATTAATTGCCGATCTGCGTTTAAACAAAGCAGGTCGGCTTTTTTATTTACTTCAATGGTGCCATTCATTTCTTCTTTATGCATTACCTGTGCTGGATAAACACTGCACATACAAATTGCTTCTCCTAATTCAACCCCCACTTCTTGTACTAAATTATTAACTGATTTTATTTGTGTAAGCGCCGAACCACTTAACACACCATCACACTCATACTTGTCGTTAATTAGTTCATGCTTATATAAACCAGTGGTAGTAGTAGTTACAGCGTCAGTGATACAAAACAACCTTTCGTTCATTAATTTTTTAGCAATTTTAATTGCTGCATAGTCCACATGATAACCGTCTGCAATAATACTACACATTGCTTTTTTATGGTTAAACAATGCGCCAACAACGCCAGGAGCACGGTGATGTAAAGGGCTCATTGCATTGTATAAGTGTGTTGCTACAGTAATATTTTTATTAAAGAAAGCAGTAGCTGTTGCGTAATCTGCATTAGTGTGTCCAGCAGAAACAACAATACCATTTTCTTCAAACAACTGAATAATGTCAGGGTTACAAATTTCTGGTGCTAGGGTGATCATGGTAATCCAGCCCTTGCCATAATCTACTAGCTCAACTGCATCTTTAATACTTGGTACTTGAATATATTTATTGTCATGTGCGCCTTTTCTTTCTGTACTAATCCAAGGACCTTCAATATGCAATCCTATGCAACCCTTGCCACCACCTGTGATATAGGCTTTTACAGCATCAATTGCTTTGTAAATTATTTCGGTACTTTGGCTAGCAATAGTTGGTTGAAAATAAGCGGCTCCACCAGCAATACTGTATTGATAAATTTTTTCAATTGTTTTTGCTTCTGGAAATTCAGAGAATAATTTATTAGCTGCGCCATAAATTTGTAAATCAATTAAAGCTGGAACAACAAGTGGGTATGCGTTTTTGTGGTCATAGCCCACCTTGCCTATAGCAACCACTTTGCCATTTGCTATTTCCACAACAGCTTCTGAAATCCAATTTGTTCCTGTAAATAATTCCTGTGCCGAAATAAAAGTATTGCTATCCATAAATATTGAAAATTAAAGTAGCTGAAAAAAATCTGCGTCTTTCCAAAAAGGGAAACGGTCCCTTGTATGCACTAAGTCTTCTTTTTGTAATGTAATTGTAAACACATCCTCCTGATCGGCACAATGATACAAAATTTCTCCCAAAGGTCCTGTTACCATTGTATTTCCACTATGGGCAATATCGTTGCCGTCAAGTCCAACACGGTTAACCCCAACAGTAAAGCACTGATTCTCAATAGCACGAGCGGTTAATAAAGTTTTCCAAGCATGGCTTCTTTTTTCTGGCCAATTGGCAACGTATAGAAGTATATCGTATTCTGGAGTTGAAATATCGTTTGTGTTGGTGCCTTGTCTTGCCCAAACAGGAAAACGCAAATCGTAACAAATTTGTAAATTAATTTTCCAACCCTTTACACTTGCTATTAACCTTTTATTGCCTGGTGCATAATGTTGGTCTTCACCTGCAAAAGCAAACAAGTGCCTTTTGTCGTAGTAGCCTAATTGTCCATTAGGCAACATCCAAATAAGTCTGTTAAAATATTTTTCGTTTTCAATAATAATTAGTGAACCCGTAATGATTGCTTTTTTTTCTGCAGACATAGTGCGCATCCAGTTAATCGTAGGCCCATCCATTGTTTCAGCGAATTTTGCTGGCTGCATACTAAAGCCTGTGCTAAACATTTCGGGCAAAACAATAATTTCGGTGTACTCCTCAATGGCCGCAATTTTTCGCGATAACAAATCAAGGTTTGCACCCTTGTCTTCCCAAAATAAGGGTGTTTGTATTAATGTTATACTAAGTGTTGACACGATATTATTTTTGAGAGGATGAAGTTAAAAAATATATATGCTATATTGGTAATATTGACTAAAATCATATCAACACATTACCTATCCTTAAACAATGTTTGAACAATAGGTTGAAAAAGTTGTGGCTCAAAGCCACGTTGGTGTAAAAATGCTTGTGTTTTAGCCATTCTGCTTAGCCCCCGTTCGCCTTTTAGGCTATCCCATTTTTTTGTAGCTAGTTGGGTAAGGGTGGTTTCGTAGGCATCTAAGTCAATAGCGTTAAGGGCCTTTTTGATATTATAAGTACTCACTCTTTTTTGCTGAAGCGCGTGGCTTATTTTAAGTTTTCCCCAGCCCTTTATTCTAAAGTGGCCGCCAGCATATTGTATCGCAAATCGCTCCTCGTTTAAAAAGTTTTCCGCAATTAAATCGGATAATATTTCTTCCACTTCATCCTTAGACATGCCGAATTCATATAGCTTGTCGCGCACTTCTTGTTGAGCCCTTTCTTGGTAGGCACAAAAGTTGCGTATTCTTTGTATAGCTTGCTCTTTGCCGATTCTGATTTTTTTCATCGATGTCAATAAGTAGTGCTAAAATAGCTTTTTAATCTTAACAAATTGCCTTAGGTTTGCCCTAGTTATAACAATCGAATTATTTAATAATTGTCCTATGAAGTTTATAGTATCTTCTTCCTCTCTTTTAAAGCACCTTCAACAAATCTCGGGTGTAATTAATACAAACACTGTATTGCCAATTTTAGAAGATTTTTTATTCGAAATAGAAGATAAAAAATTAAACATTGTTGCTACCGATTTAGAAACGGTAATGCGCGTACAAATGGAAGTAGAAAGCAAGGCAAATGGCCGTGTATGTATTCCAGCAAAAATCTTAATTGATTCACTAAAGAATATTGCAGACCAACCACTTACTTTTAATATTGATAAAAATTTCGCAGTTGAAATTACAAGCGATAATGGTAAGTATAAAGTAATGGGTGAAAACCCCGACAATTTCCCAAAAGAACCTACAGCCGACGACACCACTGGTTTTAGCATGACTAGTACTGGTTTGTTAACGGCTATTAATAAAACTTTATTTGCTGTAAGTAATGATGATTTACGTCCTGCAATGACAGGTGTATTTTTTGAATTATCAAAGGACGGCGTTCAGTTTGTTGCAACCGACGCACACCGTTTAGTAAGGTATAAAAGGTTAGACGCAAAAGCAACTCAGGTTGCTTCGTTTATTGTTCCAAAAAAACCATTGAACTTATTAAAGAACGCACTTCCTGATAACGACGACGCTATCACAATTAGTTTTAACAACAATCACTTATTTGTTGACCACGGTTCAACACAATTAATTTGTCGTTTAATTGATGCACGCTTCCCTGATTATAAGGTAGTAATACCTGCCGACAACCCTTATCGCTTAACAGTGAATAAGCATGATTTTCAAAATGCATTACGTCGTGTGAATGTATTTAGTAATAAAAGTACCAACCAAGTAGCACTTAATATTACAGGAAACGAATTACAAATGGCGGCGCAGGATATTGATTTCAGTTTTGAAGGAAATGAGCGTATGAGTTGTGAATACCAAGGCGAAGACATACAAATTGCATTCAATGCAAAATTCTTAATTGAAATGTTAAACGCAGCAGACACCGACGAAGTGTTTATTGAATTATCAACTCCAAGTAAAGCAGGCTTAATTAAGCCTTCCGAACAAGCTCCTGGAGAGGACTTGTTAATGTTGGTGATGCCTCTTATGTTGAATAGTTAATAAAAGTGTAATCCGTACCTATAAAACAAGCGAAGCCCGATGCTTTCATTACAAATGGAACATCGGGTTTTTTATTTACATTTATAGTATAAAACAAACCTATGATTGAAGCAATCAAGTCGTATTTTGAAACTATTCCTAGTTTACACCGCGCGTTAATACTTGCTGGTGGCATTAGTTTTTTTTGGATCATAGAATCTGCCGTGCCCTTGTTTAAATTCCAATACAATAAAACAAAACACGCGGCACTCAACATCTTCTTCACGTTTACTACAATTGTTATCAATTTCGGATTTGCTGTTTTAATGGTTTTAGCAAGTGATATGGTAGTTAAAAATGGTTGGGGCTTGATGCAATGGTTTAAGATGCCTTTGTTGTATGAACTAATAATAGGGTTAATGTTGATGGACTTAATTGGAGCATACTTAGTGCACATGATTGAACACAAGGTTAAGTTTTTATGGAAATTTCATATGGTCCACCACGCCGACGTTTTTGTAGACACGACTACGGCAAACCGCCATCACCCAGGCGAGTCGGTTATAAGAGCAGTGTTTGCTATTTTAGCAGTAGTGGTATTGGGCGCGCCCATGTGGTTAGTTATGTTGTATCAAAGTGCAAGTGTGGTGTTGTCGCAATTTAATCATGCCAATATTTATATTCCAAAATGGTTTGATAAAACATTTGGGCTAGTAATTGTTTCTCCTAATATGCATAGGGTGCACCACCATATTACACGACCACAAACCGATAGTAATTACGGAAATATATTTTCTTTTTGGGACAGGTTGTTTAATACTTATGACGCAAGTTCAATGAGCCAAATTCAATATGGTTTGGATGTATTAGATAATGCAAAGCATGGTGATATAGGCTATCAATTAAAAATGCCTTTCGATAAAAATATAAAATCAGACTACTAAATAATAACGAATGAAGATAGGCGCTTTTATTCCCGCACGCTATGCGGCAACACGTTTTCCCGCAAAATTGATGCAACCCCTCGGAAATAAAACCGTGATAAGACATACATATGACAATACGGTTGCGACAGGTTTATTTGACGAAGTGTATGTGGTAACAGACAGTGAAATAATTTTTAATGAAATTACCAACCATGGCGGCAAAGCTATAATGAGCAAGCGTTCACACGAAAGTGGGAGCGACCGTATAGCGGAAGCGGTGGCCGATTTAAATATTGATATAGTAGTGAATGTACAAGGCGATGAACCCTTTGTAAAAAGAGAACCACTTGAAAAAGTTTTATCAGTTTTTACAGACAGCAATGTTCAAGTTGCGTCCTTAATGCAAATACTTACCGTTCAAGAATTGATAGCCGATCCGAATTATGTAAAAGTAGCTGTAGATAAAAATAACAATGCATTGTTTTTTTCAAGAAGTGTAATTCCTTATCCGCGAAGCACCGAAAGCCCAATCACTTATTATGAACATGTTGGCGTATATGCATTTAAAAAACAAGCACTTCTTGATTTTACCAATTGGCCAATGTCTCCATTAGAAGCGGCCGAAAAAATTGAATGCTTAAGGTATTTAGAAAACGGAGTAGCCATTAAAATGGTTGTGACAGAATATATGGGAGTGGAAATAGACACTCCAGAAGATTTAGTAAAAGCAGCAAAACTTTTATAGCCGAAGAATAGTTTAGTCCTTATATGTTTGAAAAAAATTAAGGTAAGTTTAGTTATCTTTGTTATGCAAAAATTAGCCCGTATAAATTAATCCTATAATACACAGCATATGCAGTTTCGGAATTTTAAAATGGTCGACTATGTAGTATATGGTCGTGGCGCATTTAACCAATTAGATGAAATTTTAGCGCCACAACGAAAAGGTGATTTCCCAATGATCTTCTTCTTAGATCATTTTTTTATTGGAAAGCCCTTGGCAAGTCGTATCCCACTTAAGGGTAAGGATAAAATTGTATATGTAGATGTGACACAGGAGCCTAAAACTAAACAAGTTGACGCCTTAGCAGCCGATTTAAAAGCTGAATTTGGCGAAGTGAGTGGTATTATAGGTATTGGCGGCGGTTCTGCTATGGACTTAGCTAAAGCGGTTGCCTTAATGATGACTAACCCAGGTTCTTCAGCTGATTACCAGGGATGGGACCTAGTTAAAGTGCCAGGCGTTTATAAGGTAGGCGTTCCAACTTTAAGTGGAACAGGTGCTGAAGTAAGTCGCACAACCGTATTAACGGGGCCAACGCGTAAGTTGGGAATGAATTCTGACTTCACACCGTTTAATCAAATTGTTTTAGATCCCGAATTGTGTAAAAACGCACCAGTGAATCAACGTTTTTACACAGGCATGGACTGCTATATACATTGCATAGAAAGTTTAGAAGGTACTTTTTTAAATGAATTTAGTAAAAGCTACGGTGAAAAAGCCCTGGAATTATGTCGTAAAATATTTGTAGAAAAGGACAAATGGGACGAAGAAAGTGATGACCAATTAATGATGGCCTCTTATGCAGGAGGGATGAGTATTGCTTATAGTCAAGTAGGTGTTGCTCACGCAGTGAGTTATGGCTTAAGTTATTTATTAGGTACCAAACATGGTATTGGAAACTGTATTGTAATGAATCACCTAGAAGAATATTATCCAGCTGGTGTGAAAGAATTTAAGTTCATGGTAGAAAAAAATAAAATTGAAATCCCAACAGGAATTTGTGCTGGTTTAACTGAAGCACAATTCGACGAAATGATAAATGTTTCTTTAGGCATGAAACCCTTATGGGAGAACGCTTTGGGAAAAAACTGGGAAAGTATTATGACACGTGAAAAACTACGTGATTTATACGGTAAACTATAAATACGATTTAGCTGTTTAACGATAACCTATTCCAATAAAAAACCCTTCCCGATTTAGCGGGAAGGGTTTTTTTGTATTTTTTCTAGCCCAACTTAAAACCAAAACTCACTTTAAACTTTTAAACTATTCTGCTTCAGCCACTACTTCTTTTACTTCTGGAATCATACGCTTCATCATGCCTTCGATACCTGCTTTTAAGGTAACCATTGAACTAGGGCAACCACTACATGATCCTTGTAACATTAAGTTTACAATTCCGTCATTATAACTTTTAAATTGTATTGCACCGCCATCCATTTCTACTGCAGGCTTTACATAATTTTCTAATAATTCTTTCACACGTTTTACAACATCATCATCGTCGGCGTGCACGGTGTTAGTTGCTTCTTGTTTCATTTTCACAACCTCTTCTTCGTTCACTACTACGCCCCCATTTTCTAAAAATTCTTTTAAAAATGTTTTAACGGTAGGAATTACATCTTGCCAGTCGTCCGTGTC
>B570J29032_109957989_pt1 | contig 11220 bp, 10 predicted proteins | sample LakMenEpi16Nov12_FD_29032 | JGI IMG/M metagenome (IMG submission 29032)
AGGGATTGCGACTGAGGTGGGTGATTCTGTCAACCGTCTGTACCCCAAGCAAATGTACGACCTGTTTGAAGGCGATCAAGTGGTCGTCGTGGGTAGGTATCGCGTTCCAGGGCAATCACAGGTTTCCATCTCGGGCAAGATTGGTGATCAATCCGCACGGTTTGACTTCTCAGCGAATTTGGCGGCTGAGAGTTCTGATCAGACTTTTGGGTTTGTCGAAAAGTTGTGGGCGGTTCGACGTGTCGGCGAGATCATCGACGAATTGGATCTAAACGGTCCCAACAAGGAGCTTACTGAAGAACTGGTCGCGCTAGCAACCAAACATGGCTTGTTGACTCCCTACACTTCGTTCCTGGCGGATGAGACGACTTCGATTCGAGAACTTTCCAATGTCAGTGGCAACGCGATTCGAGCTGGAGTGCAATTGCGTGAACTTGAGGCCGCTGGAGGGCAAGTCGCCTTTGAGCAACGCGCCGCGAAAAATTCAATGCGCAACACGGCGCAATCGACTGCCAATGACGGATTCTACTATCAGGTAACTGACAGCCCTGTCCCCGGAATAGCTTCAGCAGCAAATGCAAGCTTGCCGCAGGTCTTTCAATCGGTGCCTGATTCCTCAGCCGCAGCTAGCTCGGGGGCGCAATCCGCAGTGCAAATCGTCGGGAATCAGACGCTTTATAAGCGAGGCAAGATCTGGGTTGCAGAAAACGCGACCGATATCGACATCGACCAAAATGCGGATCGTATCCAGGTTGTTGCTCGCTTTAGCGAACAGTATTTTCAGTTGATCTCAGACAACACCCCATCGGAGAACGCTCTCATGGCTACTCAACGGGACGGCGAAGAGCTGCTAGTTCTGCTGCGCGGCAAGCATTATCGTATCCAGTGATTTGCGGCTGGCAGAGCGATGGTGCATTTCTTGCTGTCTGTCCAATTTTAATCAGTCCTCTGTACTACGATACCAACCAACCAATCGCAAATGAGCATAGGCTGGTGGGATGGGCGGTAATTGAGTGTTTTGGTTGATTTTGAGAAGAGGCGGCTGCGTCTCGCAGGTCGAGCATAGATCTTCGATAACCCATTTGTAGGAGGGTACCTTCTTCGTAATGGTCTGCTTCATCAGCTTTTTCTTGGTAAATGGCGAAGCTGATCCGGGCAGCCATTCAGACCACGCAAACTTCTTGAACTTCGAAGATACCGGGTTCTGCTTAGCATCCGTAGAACAATCGGCACACACCATTTCGCAGTGCTGACACTTGAAACAAGCCGGTCCGGGCACACAGAATTCTTCGCTCTGGCAGCCCCAACAAACCACGTCGATCTTTTTTTCCTCGCATACCAACCGACATACTTTGGTACAGCCAGACGTACATCCACAACACTGGCACTGCTGACCAAAGCAGCCAGATGGCCAGACAATGACTGATAGCAATAGTAGCCCCAAAAGGGATAGGGCGAATGATTTCATAGCGTCGATACCTTTGATGTTACCAGTTAACGTCAAACCTCATTGCCAGCAGATCCGAACTGGTTTCACCGAAGACGGTATCGCGGCTAGTGATCGGATGAATCCAATCGAACATGATGCGAGTGCGATCAGACCAGTACCAGTTAAAACCTACTGTCAAATCGTTGTATTGGCCTCGGTCGATGTCGGTCAGATTCAAATGAGACCAGCGAGCCTTGGCTTCCCAAGCTCCCCAACCACAACCGCCTCGGGTAGCGAAGAAGTTGGTAAACGGTTTGTTGCGGCCAAACTGCGCCCCGTGCTGACCAAAACGCTCGTACACTCGATTCTCGCCAGTAAGAAAATAACTCACATGTGTGTAAGCACCGCCGACGGTAGCGCTGTCGCTGCCCAATCGATTCACCTTAGCCACAAAGGCTTCGTTCTGTACTGTGATCGCTCCCCAAACAACCGCCAGTTCCAGGCCGCCGGTAGTGTACGAATTAGCCGCCACGTTGCCGCTATCGATCAAGATCGGGCCTCGCTGAATCTGTGGCCGTGCGCGAAACCGAACTAAGTCGTTGTAAGTATCCGTATGCAGAACTGCCAGACCCGTATGAATCAAATAGCGACCGTTTGATGGTTCGTCATAGAAGGGCAACCAAACCAATCGACCAGAGACTCGACTGCCCTGCCTGTCGCCAAAACGAGTCTTGATCGTATCGTTGATATCATCAAAGAAGACACCGCTGGCCCAACTGATATTCTGATCCGGCGTGCAATTGTAAAATGCCAATCCAACTTCCCGGTCGGCTGCAAAAACACCCTGAGTTGGAATGGAACGTTCGTTGAAGATGTTCATGGTGTCGTTAGTCACCTGTTCGAGACTGAACGGCACGAAGAAATTGCCTACCCTCATCCTACCGAGCAGTGGAATCTCGTTCATCGTCACATAGGCATCTTTCACATCGGGCGATGCAAATTGATTTTCATGGGAACCCTGACCGGGTTCAAGCGTCATCTGTAAGCGGAAATCAAACACACCATAGCCCGTGCCATCAGCCACCAACCGCAATCGTCGGTAACTGAAATAGTTTTCGGCGTTAGCTATGGCCGGATCTGCGTTTGCCCAATTGATGTAATCCATTTGGATGTGGCCGCCCAGCTTGACATTCCATTTGTCGTTGGACATGTCGACCCATTCAGGCTGCTTGGAGTCCGCTTCCTTTTTCTTTGTCGCATCCTTTTCAGATTCTTGTTTCTCGGGTTTGGATTTGTCAGTGGCCCCCTTTTGCGGATCGCTGGCCTTGGAATCACTTTTTTCAGACAGCGCCTTCTCTAAAGCTTCGATACGCTGCTGAAGCTTCTGGAGTGAATCTTCATTGGTTTCTGAGGGGCATGGTAGCGGAGCGCCGGAGTCACTGGAATTCTGCGCGACTTTAGATTCAACCGGCGACCAAGCTGTTAGCACGCCAGGCGGCGTGGGTAACGGCACCACTTGATAGGCTTCCGATACCGGAACTTGCCCTAAGGCAATCCCCGAACTGCCTATCCTGGATAGAATGGCTATGACAACACCAATTCGCACCAGCTTGGTCATACAATTCGTTTGAGCTGGCATGAGGTGGTCGTCGATGGGTAGTAGGCACATTCCATGTGCCGTGATCTTTAAAATCGCAGTTTTTGAGTTTAAAGCATGTCACCTTTTATCGGCACAATCGTTAGAATCGGTCCACTATGCTTTGGCTGGTAAGTACGATTTGAAAGCTATGGCATTGGCAAAGGCGATGTAATGCCAGCATACGTTCCCAACATTTACTAGAAATACTCTCCAAGCAAGTTTTGCTTACAACTGAGTTGGATTGGGCGCATCTCCGTAGACCTTCACGGGATCAAACACCTTGTGATCTTCCATGAATAGCAAGTCGTCACCTTGGCTGCGTTCTTGGCCAATCGGAACACGACGGTAGAAACAAGAACGGTATCCGACGTGGCAACTTGCACCATTTCCCGCAACGTCTACTCGCAGCCAGACACAATCCTGGTCATCGTCAATTCGTAGTTCCCGAATTTTCTGAACCAAGCCACTGGTCGCACCCTTGTGCCAAAGCGCCTTGCGGCTGCGGCTATAATATACCGCTTCACCCAACTGGATGGATTTTTCTAGTGCTTCCTGGTTCATGTAACCGTGCATTAACAATTCTCCCGACGTGTAATCGGTAGTCACACAGGGGATCAACCCTTGGTTATCAAACTTGGGCGCCAAGTCGTGACCCTCTTCTACCTGGAGTACGGTCAGCCTAGGCTTGAACTGGACGGCAGCCGATTCAAGACTGGCGTTAGAGTTATCTTGATCGGAATTAGGAGCAGTTCTATTGGTCATGAATCTACCAGCCTTGAAGTCAATGCGGTCACAAAGAGTGAAAGAAAGTATTGAAGTTTGAAGTTTTGAAGAATTGGTTTGTAGTTGGGGTGATCGACGGGAATAGACCGGTGCCAGCAATCTAATCGGCAGAAATGACATCGGGACCTTTTCCGGCGCGTTTCTCGTAGTAGCCATCACCGGCTTTTACGTACTTGGTAAAACCCTTTTCATTCAAATTTTTGTCGCTTAGATTGGAGGCCGCCTTCATGTCGCTCCACCGTCCAGCGATCGAAGTACGCGCCACAACTCGGCGTACCGGAGTGCCATTGTCCGGATGAACCGTCAATTCTGGATCAGTGATCTTCTGAAGGACTTCAAAAGTCGGTCCTTCAGTGCCATCTGGCAGTATTTCTTGGTAGACGTAAATGGGCATAATTCTAATTGGCCCTTGGATCTTGGATTTCTCTGGACGGATCTGCCGAAAATAGCGCCGACATGCCAAGTATAAACACCACTGCGGCAATTCCCAGCCATAATGCTGGCAAGTGCGACTGATACATAACATCCTGCATACCCCAACCCGATAATTCATCTCGATATCTGGCCAGAAGTAGCAGAATTGAGTTGTGGACTGAGTGCAGGAAAACACAGGGCAATAGACTTGCGCTTCGCCAGCGAACCCACCCTAGCAAAAAGCCCATCAAAGTACTTGGTATGAACCGCTCGGGCGCAGCACCACCGGCTAGCACTACATGAAAAAGACCAAACAGAAACGCCGTCGCGGCAATCGTGCCCCAGGCTTTTAAGTGCTGCCGAAGTCCGTTATACAGCAGGCCCCGGAAGAAACACTCTTCACACACACCCGGTGCAAGCCCCAGGGCCAGCAAAATCCATAGCAGGGGAACGGTCTGCCAATCGCTCAACAATTTCTTAACTGTTTCGTGTTGCGAAAGATCGATGCCGTGTATTCCTAGTGAATGGCTGGCCACGATCAATTCAAAAATCCAGGGCCAAGCGGATAGCCCCAAAAGTACGGCACCAACAAGAAACCGCCACTTCGGCCATCGCCAAGAAAGCCCTTGAATCAGGCCCACCCCTTCCCAACGCAGGAGGAATGCCGGCAAGGCTAGAAACAGAATCGTAGTCAGCACGCCCGACAAGATCAGTCGCGAACCTACCGAAATCCCATTATCGCGAGAGATGATCCCTGATGCAACAAAATAGGCCGGAAAAAGTATGGCTAGCCCCACCCAAGCCATTGTCGCCGTAGGCATGCTCACTCCAGAACGCTGCGGACGCAACCATTCTCTCCAATCACCGCGACTTCCTACAGCCACCGCATCGGTCGCAAAACGGTTGGAAGCCAGTGCTAGAGCGGCGACCGCATAAAAACAGGTCGATCCAACTGCAACAGCCACTGGAATCGCCGACGAAGTGCCTTCAAGTACATCGCGAGCCAGCAACAAGATATTGATCAGCGGCAATACTGCAGTCGCCTGATTCAACTGCCAACCGGGCAATAGAATCACCAAACCAGGCGCGATGGACAACAGTAGTAGCGGAATCAAATAGGCTTGAGCCTCTTTGAAGCTGCGCGCGGAACTGGTCAACATCAGGAGCAGGCCCGAATAAAACAAAGCGAAAATCCCCAATACGGCAAGCAGTTTGACGCCTAAAAACCAAGTAAATCCGTTCTCGCCCAACAAGACGACATCTAGTTGAAGCGCGTACAAGGTAAGAGCCATGGCCAGCAAATTCATCATGCCTGTCAGCAGGGTGACAGTCACGACGGCTACGTACTTGGCCATCAACAACCAAAACTTGGCAATAGGCAATGAAATCAGTGTCTCAAGCGTGTTTCGCTCTCGCTCGCCAGCCGTCAGGTCGATCGCCGGATACACTCCGCCAGTCACCGTCATCAGTAAAAGGATCAACGGCAGCAGGCCCAGGACTGCGGTCTGTGACTCGGACGCGACCAAACTAACGCGACGCTGTGCAATGGGTTGCTTGAAACCAGGTTGCCTGGCCGCCGCCCAACGCTGGATCTGTGCTAAGTTGCTGGCAGCCAATCGCTCAGCGATCAAGTCTGCCGCGCGGCGACTGCCAGACAGTTCACGATTCTCAAATATTTGCACCTGAGCGGTCATGAGTTCAGGGCGGCCGCTGTCGCGTAACTGCTGCACCAAAATGCCAACATCGACTATGCCTTCGGTCACCATCTGTTTCAAATCAAATGGGCTGCCATCCTGAGGAATGTTGACATGCAGTTCGGGATGCCTACCGGCAGATTCACGCGCCAACGGATTGTCCTGCGGTCGTGAGAGCAGTTCAGCCCCATCGCTTAGCGTAGATCCACTCTGTCCATCGGCCTGCTCAAGAACCGACTTGCCATATTCAAGCTGCTCAAGTAACCAGTTACCTTCTTCAGGCGTGTTGCAGGCCACCATCAAAACGGGCTGACCTTCGGAAAGCTGTTGCAGGGCTAGAAATCGAAAGCCCAAGCCCAAAAGCGGATACAGCAGCAGTGGCATGGCCAAAAGCGTCACAACAGTTCTTCGATCGCGCAGCGTTTCCCGCAACTCCTTCACGACAAGCACTCGCTGCTGCCACCAAGAAAAACTGGCTGCTTTTACCTTCGAATCGCTGGCAGAATCAATGGTCTGGTACTGACCACCAGCAAACTCGTGTCGTTGCTTACTCTGGTCCACACCGGAGGGGGCTCCGCTCATGAGAATTCCCCTACCGAGGAAGCTGTCGCAGGCAAGTCCTCTCGCAAAAGCTTCAGAAACATGTCTACCAAGGAAGCTTGACCGGTCTGCTGCTGGAGTACAGGAAGTGAACCTTGAAACATCAGTTTCCCACGATGCAGTAGTCCATAACAGTCACATAGTCGTTCCGCTTCATCCAATTGGTGCGTACAAACAATGATCGCCTTGCGCAATTCTCGCAGGTATCGCACGTAGTCAAAAACGATTTTTGCCCCAACGACGTCTAAACCGCGAGTTGGTTCGTCCAGCAGCACCACTGGCGGGTCGTGTATCAGGGCTCGAGCCAAATTGACGCGCTGAGCCTGACCGGTACTGAGCGTCGCACAGCGCCGATCCATAAATCGTTCCAGTTCCATGACCTGTGACAACTGGACGACACGTTGCGATGCCAGACTAGCATCCAAACCAAAGCCGGCCGCGAAAAAATGTAGTACTTCGCGCGGTGTCAACCACTGGTACAAACCGGCGCTGGCTGAAACCAGACCGATCAACCGCTTGATCCGCTGCGGCTCCTCAGAGACTCGGCAGCCCCCAATCGTAGCCTCACCCGAAGTCGGCTCCAACAACCCCATGATGATTCGAAGAGTGGTCGTCTTGCCTGCTCCGTTAGGTCCCAGCAGGCCAAAGGTGACCCCAGGTGCAACGCTGAAGGATAGATCGTCGAGCGCCAAAACGTCATGCTGATATGATTTTGTTAGGTGCTCGACGCGTATCATTTCGGGCTATGCCATCTTTCTCTTGGCAACAGTTCCTTCGGCAGTGGATCGCACTTCGTATCCTCGCTGAGTCAGTTCCTTGCGATGCAAATCGGCGGCTGAAAAGTCCTTGCGGCTGCGGGCTTCATCGATCAAGCGGCACAAGAGCGAGATCTCTTGATCTTCTTCGTCAGCTTGAGCGGCCACCGACCCCGACTTGGTCAATTGAACCACTCCCAGCACGCTATCGATAACCTGCATAACGCCAGCCGCTTCAGCCGCATCTTCAATGCGACTTCCAATCCATCCGTGCACAACGGCTAGGGCCGCGCTGATGTTCAAGTTGTCTGCCAGCGCCGACAAGAATTCGTTCACAACCGGATGACTTGTATCTACTGTCGTGTTTGCTGCACCACGTTGACTGTCGATGCGATCAGAAAATTCAACGATCTTGCGCACCGCATTGGCAGAATCGACTAGACCCTTCTTAGTGAAGTTGCACTGAGCGGCAAACTGGGTGCGGATCAATTCATATCGCAGGGCTGCTGGATGTACTTCCGAGCCTGTAGCCTTGCCCGTCAGTACATCGCGTACGGTAAAGAAGTTGCCCTCGCGCTTAGACATCTTGCGGCCTTCCACCATCAGGAACCGAGTGTGCAACCAGAATCTGGCAAAGACCGATTGTCCGGTCGCACAGCAAGATTGAGCGATCTCACATTCGTGGTGAGGGAAAATCAGATCCTCGCCTCCAGTGTGAATATCGATGACATCACTTTGCAATAGTTCCATGGCCATCGGCGAGCACTCGATATGCCAGCCGGGATAGCCAGCACCCCATGGAGAATCCCATCGCATGACGTGACGCGGATCAGGTTTCCATAGCATGAAGTCAGCCGGATGACGCTTGTTTGCCTGATCTCGCACGTCCAATCGCCCGCTGGCACCTTCCTGAAGGTTGTCCAGTTTCGCCAGCGTGTTACCGCTAAGTTTTCCGTAATCAGGAAACGACTGAACGTCAAAGTAGACCACTCCATCGCCACCCACATAGGCATGTCCGCGCTGGATCAGTCGTTCGATCAAACGAATCATCTGCGGAATGTACTGGGTGGCGCAGGGAACGCGTTGAGGGTACTCGGACGCAACCTTTAATCCAAGCTTCTTGCCATCTTCCAAAAAGGCGTCGCGGTAGTATGCGGCTACTTGATAAGGATCGTCCGGATTGGCCACGCAGCCCTCAGGGGCTCGGCCGCTCTTTTTGTCCTCCTTCAATCGACGCGCAGCTACCTGCATCTTGTCCTCGCCCGTCCCATCGGCCGACGCGTCCTCGGTCATGTGGCCAACATCGGTGATATTCATGACGTGCCAGACTTCATAGCCCACGGCTTCTAACAGTCGTCGTACTAGGTCTGCCGCCAGAAAGGATCGAAAGTTACCGATATGTGCAAAGTCGTAAACCGTGGGGCCACAACTATACATCTTTACAACGTTGCCCTGGTAGGGTTCGAATCGGTCGATCGACCTGGTCAACGAATTGTAAAAGCGTATTTCCATGCTTTTGCTTCCTATTTCTGCTCAACGGACCACCGGTGAAACTGTACCAGCGGAATAATTTAGACTTAATGCGGAAACTGCGAAACCTTATCTGGCACATTTAAAGACTCAATTGCCGCTTCCCAACTGTTGATTTAGCAGTTAATATTACATTGACGAAACAATAATGCACCTGCAATTGAAATGCAATAAGCCAGCCGGGAAATGTTCGTTCTTGGGTGACTCTGGCAGCAAATTTTCCGGCTGATGGCAAGTTCGGAAGTCGCTCACGTCCTGATGGATTGAAATATGAAGAATATCAAGCGAATATTGATCGTTGCACTGGGTATGGGATTGTTATTGGGCTGTGAAACCGCCGACAGAACGACGGTCAGCGTTCGTCCTGATCAACCGATCTCTGTAGTTGCAACCTACAGCATTCTAGGCGATTGGGTGCAACGCGTTGGCGGGGATCGGGTCCAGGTTACCACTCTGGTCGGCGTTGGCGGAGATCCCCACACGTACGAGCCTACCCCTCAGGATAGTGCTTCACTGCTAAAAGCTGCGCTGGTCTTTGAGAATGGCCTAGAGTTTGAAGGTTGGTTGGATAGATTGTACCAAAGCAGCGGCTCACAAGCGGGCCGAGTGGCTGTGGCTCGGGATATTCAACCTCGCGAAGAAAAGTGTGCTTGCCACGGCAGCGAAAGTGATCCGCATGTTTGGCAGTCGCTGCGTCATGCGGTTACAATGGTGGAGGTGATAGCCGACGAGCTTTCCCAACTGGACCCGACCTTTGCAGCCGATTATCGGCAGCGGTCTGCGCAGTATATCGATCAGTTGCGCTCGCTGGATTCAGAAATTCGTCAGCAGGTTCAGTCGATTCCTCAGCAGCGTCGCAAGTTGGTGATGACTCATAATTCTTTCGGTTATTTTGCCGACGACTATGGGTTTGAAGTGTTTAGTCTGTTAGATTCATTTACCAGCGAAGCCAGCGATCCATCGGCCATGCGATTGGCCGCCATTATTCGCAAAGTCAAGGAGCAGGCGGTGCCAGCCATTTTTGCTGAATCAACAGTCAATCCTAAGCTTTCCCATCAAGTAGCACGTGAAGCCGGAGTCGGGGTTGTCGCACCTTTGTACACGGATGCGTTAGGTGAGGCAAATTCACCCGCCTCTGATTATCTGAGCATGATGCGATTTAATGCAAAAACCATCGCGGAGTCATTACGTTGACCAACGCTTGCGGCACCACTCATCACGAACTGTCATTCTGCACAGGCACTGCGCATCACGGCTGTCAGCATGCTGAGCCTAAATGGCCTTACGCGGGAAGAGGACACAGCGATCCGGTTGCCGGAAGCTGGGCGCTGCAGGTTCAGGATCTAGTGATCGGTTACGATTTGCAACAAGCACCCGCCGTTGCCGGTGTCTCTATGAATGTCGCCGGCGGACAGCGTGTTGCCTTAGTCGGCCATAATGGAGCAGGCAAAAGCACTTTACTGAAGGCTGCTGCAGGGCTGGTCCAAGTTCGATCGGGTACCTTGCGAGTTTATGGAAATGCGGTGGGTGCATGCCATCATCGCACCGCCTATTTGCCTCAGCGCAGCGATATCGACTGGCATTTTCCGGTCACCGTTGCTGACCTGGTGATGACCGGGCGGTACGTGCATCTAGGCTGGATGCGTAGGCCAAGCCGACAGGATCGCCAACTGGTTGGCCAAGCCATGGACCGTCTGGGAATCGCTAATTTGAGTGGACGGCAGATCTCACGATTGTCCGGTGGTCAGCAGCAACGAGTCCTGATCGCTCGCGCGCTTGTCCAAGAAGCGAGCCTGTTCCTTTTGGATGAACCGCTCAACGGAATTGACGAAGCAACGCGAGATATTGTCGATCAAGTACTCTCCGACCACGCCAGCCGTGGTGGCAGTGTGCTGGTGGCCACGCATGATCTAGGGCGACTGTCCGAGTCCTTTGATGTAGCCATCTATCTTTCGGGCGGTCGAGTGGACAGTGTGCAGACGCTGCCCGGCGGTCGCTTTACCCGAAATGCCTGTGAAGGTCAGCGCGACGCGGCAACCCAGGAGATCGCCGGTCCATGATTAGCTGTTTATCGGAACGTAGCTACGCTCGCCAGAGCGTGGTGGCTCTCCCTATGGAGTTCGCCAGTCCATGATGAGCTGGTTATTGGAGCCGCTCGAATTCGCATTCATGCGTCAAGCGCTGTTGGCCAGTTTGCTGGTAGGCACCACTTGCTCCCTTCTAGGTGTGTACGTCGTTTTAAGACGCATGGCTTTTTTGGGTGAGGCCATAGCGCACACGACGCTTCCCGGCATTGTAATCGCCTACCTGAATCGTTGGAATCTTTTGGTCGGGGCGATTGTGGCCGCAGTTCTGGCGGCTTTGGGTATCGGCTGG
>B570J29032_109957983_pt1 | contig 11205 bp, 15 predicted proteins | sample LakMenEpi16Nov12_FD_29032 | JGI IMG/M metagenome (IMG submission 29032)
AATGTAAGAACTCTATTTTCGTATGAAATTGCTACATAATTAGATGAGTCCCAGGTCGGTATCGGCACAAATACTTGTTGTGAGTTCGCCTCTAGGTATACTTTATCTGATTTTACATAGCATTTTAAAAAATTTCCTATTGTAATAAAAGAATGCTCATCCTCTATAGAAGAGGAGTCTATGGAAAAGAAAAACTCTATTGTAAAATTTTTATTTTCGGTTCCCCTAAAAAATAATCCGTATACATTATCTATATTGGCTGTTTGAGTGTTTGTAAACTTTATAGATTTAATGCATCCAGGAATTATTGGTTTATACTCGTCTAATATTCCAGAAATATTGATATTATTTGATCTTATAGATAAGTCTTGTATTTGCGTTGATCCAGCATCATACATATCTCCATATGCATCACTATATATTATATTATTTGTTGTTTCTGATCCTCCAGAAAACTCCCAATAGCCATATGGGTTTTCTGAAAGAACTATCTGGGAATATGACATGTATTAATTATACCAAGTCGGGTTAATTATGGATAACTGATTATTTTAAGATGCAATATTCACTAAAATCTATCATGCAGACGCCACAAATAATAGTTCCTACTACGCCACCTAAAGATGGAGCATCGAATACTATCCCGTAGTTTTCACAATATTCTGTGTGACAATAACCTTCATGTAAAATTTCTATATCGTCTGGTGTATAATTTGTCATCCTAGAGAACTCCCTGAAGTCATTTGAACTGCCCAAACATCTACTACTCCCTGATTAATATTTCTTCCACCCGATACTGACATTCTTGGACCGTTATTTTGAACCCATAGTCCAATTGAAGATGTTGATACTGAATATGGCAAAACATCGAAGTAGTTGTCTCCAGATACACCATTATATGTTATATTCATTTCTTGACAAGAAACAATAGGGGGCTGAGTAAATCTTCCAGATGGAAGAGTAACAGTCATTACAGTACCTGTTGCCCCATCCTGATATGGAGGTAAGTTAAATCCAGGATTCCATACGGCCCTAATGGTTGCTTGTGCATATATTCCTGAGCCAGAACTAGAAACTGCAGTATCAACATAAGATTTAGTTGCTAGGTGACCATTTTGTGTTGGAGTTGATGCAGAAACTGTTCCACTAAACGTAGCAGATGTTCCAGATAAAGTTCCTGTTAATGTGCCACCACTTAGAGATAGTTTATTAGATAATCCTGTATTAATATTTGTTAACTCTGAACTTATATCATTATGATCTTGAATATGTCCTGAGTCACCTACAGAAACCTGATCTGGAATTGGCATATTTTAATTATACCAGAATACGGGGCAAATGTATCTCTCGGCACCCTGTGCTGGCTTAGGATCGTGAACATATGGCTGGGTGGACGGAAATAATATCATACTTCCAGCCTCTGGCTTTATTGAAAATCCTTGATTTGGAAACTCTAATTCTCCGCCACGATAATTATCATTAAGATAAAGTACACCAGAAATATGTGCCCCACTCATTTCATCAGTATGAGGACCCATAAATTTACCTTCATCATATTTAGATATTGAAATAGGAGATTGTCTTCCTAAATTAATATTTTTATTTTTTGCATAAAATGCTCCAGCCAGTCTAATGGCTGATAAAATAGATCCATATACAAACTTTGATTCATCAGAAGAAGTTGGATAGTGCTCAAAATTTATTCTTTTTGTTTTTCCAAAAGTGTAACCTCCGTCTGAAGAATCCCATGGAAACCAACTACTAATAAGATCCAACTCTGAAACATCCTGCTCTATTAATTTAATAATATAATCTGGTCTACTAAGTAGACCTTTATAATAATAAATATTCTCAGAATATATTTCTGGTTCATTCAATAGGCTACGCAAATTTATTACCCGACTCCCATTGCTCTCTTTGTTTTTCTTGTTCTTTTCTAACAGACTTTAATTCTTCTTCCCACCTTGATTTAATGTCTTCTGAATATTCTATTTCTTCAAAGTCCCAGAATGAAACCATAGTATATCTAGTTCCTGCAACTATTTCACTAACTCCATGTATATTTTCGTGCCCTCCTGGAAAAACGTAATATGAATATGCATTTGGCTTAAATGATAAGTAAGGTTCTAAATCATTGTCCTTGCTGCAGAAGTAGAGTTCTCCTCCACGGTAATTGTCATTTAAATATAAAACTCCAACATATTTATTTATTTCAAAGGCGTTGGGGTTGCCATCATGATCTGAGTTATCTGAATGTGGGCTAGCGAATCCTCCTACCTCCCACTTTTGAGCATGTGACGTATTTGGCCTTACCTTTCTTCCAAATACTTTTTCGACCGCCTCCTGATATTTATCCCTAAGTTCATTAAAAAAGTTTCCTGGAAGTCCAAATTTTTCTACAACAGCAGAATCGCTTAAAATGCCTTTACCTAAAGATCCATAAAAAGCGATACCTCCCCAATCTACATTGCAATTTTCAAAAAAGTCTATCATTTTAGGTACTACTTCAGGATCGATAAAATTAGGTATCTCAACTATTTTATTAGTATCTATCCCTAGCCTTGTCTCCTCTATTTTTTCATTCTGTAAATATATGAACTTAGATTCATCAATATAATCAATTATTCCGTTCCGCATAGAATTATTATACATTATTAGGCACCTTTATTTTTTTTCTAATAGAACTAGAGATGCTATACCTAATATTTGTTTTTACTGGATTTACCCCATGCTCACAATGCTCTTCGGAACTGTGTATAATTAAATCTCCTGCTACTGGCTTATAAACAATATCCTGCTTAGTATAAAAAATTTCTCCACCCTGGTAATCATCATTCAAATAGATGACTACTCCGTAAACGCTATCATCAACTAATTTAAAAGGCTCATCATTTTTAAGAGAAGAACTTAATTCTCTAATTGATAAAAAGTCATGATTGTCTGAATGTATCCCATGTTTTTGATTAACTGTAAGTCTATTTACACCTCCAATTTGATGTACAAATAGTTCTTCAGTAAGCAAATCTTGAAGCCTCTGTGTGAACTTGCCTATATCTTGCATTAACTCAAGCCTGCCGTGTCCTTCAGGGTGGTCACAGTTCCATCGACTTTCATCTACAGAATTTATTTTATTTATTAAATAAATAATTTCATCTTTAGATAAAAAATTATGATAAACCCAAATATCTTTTCCGATACTTTTAATTAATGGGTTATTGCTAAACATTCTTTTCAAACTTTGTTGGTTCTGGCAAGACTACCGACTTTTCATTTTTAAATAGAGGCTGTAGCCATTGATTAATGTCTTTTTGACGTTCTTTATTTTCTTTAGTTCCATAGTTATAAAAAGATCCTGGATTTTTTTCTGGACTAAGAGAAAAATTAGAGAATGTGTACCTTACTCCACTCTTTACTGGTCTAACCCCATGCTCATGAGATTTTAATGCTCCATGAATAACTAGATCTCCTGGTTGTACTGGAATCTCAATATTTTGATTTGGATAATAAATTTCACCGCCAGTAAACTCGCCAAAGTACACGCAGGCTCCCCAGGAAAGCACACAGCATGTTGCCCAAACATCTGGAACAGTAAGTTCATCTGTCATTTCTTCACCTGGACTGTCACAATGCGGAAGCATCTGTGCCCCAGGGCCAAAGTAAAGCATACTAGCCATAGGGTGAATAACATACTCTGGATATAGAAATTCTGAGACTTTATCCCATACTGGAACAAGTTCTGGGATAAATTCTGTTACTTTAAATTCAATCTCATCGAACCAATGGTTAGAAAGTTCTAGTACAGGACTCTTAGAGTTAACTAAGTCTACCTGATCCTTAGATATAAAATTCTTATACCAGAAAATTTTTTCTTCTAACTGAATAATATTAGGGTCATCTTGGAACATAGTATAATTATATCTCAACTTTCTTCGTTTTTAATATACTGATATTTATCAGATGTTTTTATTTTATGAGTTCCATCACAATATGGATATATTTTAGACCTACCACATAGACATTGCCTAGGAATATTAATATCTTCTTCCTTCTTCAATTCTTTTCCTCTCCATCTCTGCCCAGACTTCTTCGCCATATCTTTCTTGATTTTTAAGCCATCCCGCAGAACCTTGATATGGCACTTGATAAAAACACCTAATTAAATATTTATCTACTTTTTCTACCTTTTTAACTGCATGTAAATACATATTCCCTTCAGACAATAAATTGGGGTGACTGGAGGGAAAGACCATCACATCACCCATTTTTGGTTTATAAGTAAACTGATAGTCATTAACAATAAAGTCTAAATCTCCTCCATCATAGTCATCATTTAAATACATGGTACATGTGAGAACAAATTTATTACCTGGCATATCTTCTTCAATTCTTACAAAATCCGTGTGATGCATCATTACATTTTCAGAAGAATGTGGGTCATTATCATTAAAATATCTAGAGTATGACGGACCCATTATGACCCAATCGTCGCCTTTCTTTTCATCGTACACGCTCAAAAAGTGGTCTGTAGATATATGGAAGGCATTTAAAATATTCTCTGCATGTTCGTAATGATTGTAAAATTTATCATCCCGTTGATCAGGTGAAACAGAGCCCATAAGGTATTCTGGCAGAGGGGTTTGATTTAGATACGTTCCAAAAATGGACCAGGGTATCCATTCAGTAAAAACTTTACTGCTTCCTGGATTAAGTTCAGATTCTTTAAGTATTTCAACTAAAGACTCTGGATCTTTAATCAGATTTCGGTACACATGAATTCTTGGATGCAAAACTTCCCAGTTTAAATCATTCATGACTGTTCCTTGTGAGATAAAATTGTCCAAAAGAAGGGGACGGTGTATCTTATTCCTGACTTAATCTCAGTTACCCCATGAATATAATTTTTATCTCCTGGAAAAAAATATGCTGCCCCAGCCTTTGGTTTAAACTGAACATCCTGATTTGGAAAATAAAGTTCTCCACCTTCGTAATCATCATTTAAATAAAATAAACCAGCAAGATCGTACCAAGGGAAGTCGTTAGGCGTACCAGCATCTGGCCCATCATGTAGTTCCTTGTCTGCATGTGGCATCTGCAATTGTCCTGGTAACCATTTAACCATGGCAGGATTGGTAGGTAGTGTGTCTACATGAAAGAATTTATCTACCTCTACCTTTAACCTAGCAACCATATTATTAATAATAGATATTATTCTTGGATTTGTTTTTTGAATATTTGGATAAGTAATTACTCTATCTTCCCAGTACGAGGCATCATATATTATTGTTCCATTTTCATTATAATGAGTCTCTGTTATGTCCCAAACTTGATTATTTCTTATAAACTGATTAAGTTCTATTAACTCTTTATCTGTAATAAAATTTTCAAGTGCGACTATGTTGTTTTTAGAGTCTCCAAAAAAACCGGACGGAGTTATTGATTCTGGGTTTATAGTATTAAAATTTGCTATATCAGTCATATTTTTATTATACACCCCTAAGAATACTTTCTTCTGTGCCATGTTTCGTTAAGATAGATCCCACCATTTGGCTTTCTATATTTTTTGCTATTCTTTAGATTTCGTCTAACTATTTGTTTTTCATCTAACTCTATATACTCTGATTCCCAATCATCTCTTTTAAAGGGTAGTAGTTGCATGTATGGAGTACCCTCTAGAATTCTTCCTGACCATCCAGTTCTTATAAAGAATGGCATTGTTCCTGGTATATCTACAGAATCATTATCTACTATTCCAGATGTATTTATAAAAGGAAGATCAAATCTATTAAATGGATGTGAGTAAAGAACACTATACCCATCTGGTACTGAGGGTGCCCAGTCTGGAAACCAGGCAAAATGGTTGCTTCTGTATCCTTCTGGTTGCATGAATCCAGGCATTTCATTTCTGTATTGAATAAAGTCCTGATACATAGGATTGTCTATCCTAGCAATTAAATTTCCATCTGCCTCTACAAAGTCTATGTCGCATGGAGTTCTTAAAACGTATCCAGTACCCATAATGTCATATATCGCTGGGCAAGCCTTCCATGTTGGTATTTTACCGCCCTCATGGTCTTTATACTCAACTCCATTTGAATCTTTTGCGTATCTGTCATAATCTTTATACCAACTAGGAATATTTTTTATAGTTGGTATTGGAGAACTGCTACTCTTAGATGTAAGCCATGGCCTATTTGATACAAAGTTAATCTTCATTTACTACCTTCATAACAATTTTCTTAACTTCATGCTCACCATATTTATCTCCACGATGGTCTATTGCATTTCTATAGAAATGTGTCCATTCACCCTTAGAATTAAGTTGTTGAGATACATCTCCACGTTCTCTAATAAGGTTGTTCCATTCTTCATCTCTCATAAAATCAGGAAGACCATTTTTAACAGTAAGTGTCATGTCATTAATTTTATTTAAAAATACTGGCATAACTGATGCTACTATAGTTCCAGCCTTTATCAATATTTCTTCATTAGGCTTATTAATCATTAGTGCTATTGGCAAAGATCCAACTAGTGCCGTAGAACTGACTATAGTACTCATGCATTGATAGCCATCTGAAAAAATATTTGGGGGAGGCATTGTTAACAGAGAAATATTTTTATATGGAGAGAAATAAATGCCAGTATCAAAACTTACTGTGCCGTTGGCTCTTCTAGATGAAACAAAATCGCCACCGCGTAGAACTCTTACATGCTTGTCTTCTGATGAATATGTTCCATCCCAAATAAAAGAAATGTCAACATCGAATGCTATCCCGTAACCCAATCTATTAGCCATCGATACTGGAAAACATTGATACGCATGTCTATCGAACGTGTCTTCCATCCAACTTCTCTGCATTGGCAATTGATCTATTAAGGCGTGTGAGTTTTTATCTTTATATGCTACTAAATCCACTATGTTCCTGTTTCATCATAAAAATCTGGCTTATGAAATTTTTCAGAATAATCAAGCATGGTTACGATTGAATGCTTAATTCCTGACTTTACTGGCATGGCCGTATGTGGATACATGTAGTTAGAGGGGAAAATAAATAAATCTCCGGCAGTTGGCTTTATAGTTAATCCTTGTAGCCTAAAATTAATTTCTCCACCTTCATAATCATCGTTTGGATATCCAACTAAAGAAACTACACAATTGTAAGAATACCCATGATCATGATGCTCTTGGAAGTGTTGACCAGGACCATATTTTACAAAGTTCATAGCCTCCCAGTATCTTAACTCTCCAAGGCGGAAGTGATTTGCATAATGTTTTACTGATTGAAGGCTATTGTCATACACGGACTGCCAAACATCTTGTAATTTTAGACTAGCAGAACTTCTATCTCTTTCAATGTCTGTTTTTTTAAATTTAAAGTCTAAACAATCTCTATATTCAGGAATTTTCATTCCGTATCCCACCATTGCTTCAGAATATCTATATGGATTTCTGTCATTATAAAGCACGGACTCAAGTCGTTCTATAGAGTTTAATGGTATAACGTCGTGGTATACAAATATTCCTGGTCCAACCTCATCTATAGATGACCAAGTTTCTTTTGAAACTTTATAGTAATCTTGTATTTTTTTGTGTAATTCATTAGCATCTTCAGTAATCATTTTTCCCTTAATAAACTAATTGATTATCTTCTTCACGATACTGATAGTATCTAAGATTTCCACGACTGTTATAGTCTGTCATTATCACTATAGCATATTTAGTGCCAGAAACTATAGGTTTTGAAGCATGTTCGTAAATATATGTTGATGGGAATATCACAAGATCCCCCGCCTCAGGCTTTACCTCTAAGTCAAATCTAGGGAAATAAATTTCTCCGCCCTCATAATTATCATTAACATATAAAACCATAGATACTGTAGATACATATGCTGGACCATGATCTACATGGATATTAAAATGTTTATTAATACCATCATATTTAACAAAGTTAAACACTTCGAAATATGATATACCTACACCCCAGTACCTTGCATAATCTTGTGATGCAGGGTAAAGTGAATCGAAAACCTTCTGATGCATATCATATAATTCTTTATTGTTAGAGTTTCTTGGACCTAGATTGTTATGTCCTATTTTAAAATCTAAACAATCTCTAGCATTCAATAGTGGGTTATCAGATTCTGTAACGTGTGCCTGGGACCATTGATATTTTTCATTACCAATGTTATCTTCCAATACATTAATTACTTCATCGCATAAACCTTTATCTAAAACACTTTTATAAATATTAATTCCTAGAGCCGGATTTTCTACTATTAGATTATCTTTCCATGCTCTAGGATTAATTCTATTTAAATGTGTTTCTGATCTATCTTTATTAAGCCAATCAGACACAATATCTCTCAATCTATCTTGTCATAAATCCAACACTACTTTGTATTACTATTGGCATATCACATTCAATGAAATATACCTCAGTTTCTATACCCTCTATTTTTTCTAAAGACTCTATATCTATAAATTCTTTATTTTCATAGTTAAATATTTTAAACGAATTGTCTATATTTGATACATTCTCAAAAAATACTCTTCCATCTTTTTTAACTAGAAGATTATGATGATTTATATATGATTCATCATTTATTTTAAAAATATCTGTTTGCTCTATATGGCTTTCAATATTTTTAATATTAGTATCTAATTCTACTATATTAGTCATAAATTCTGAATTTAATTCTATTGGATTTTGTATAGAATTTAATTCATCAAATTCTATTGAAGCCATAGAGTCTTCATTTGCTAGATATTTATCTGTTAAATATCCATACTCTGATGTTAAATAAATAACATTTGTAGTTTGGTCTATTATGTTTGTTGGAGCAGTTTTGAATCTTGGGCCAAACGCTGGTGGGAAGAATGGCGGGAAGAATGGCGGGAAGAATGGCGGGAAGAATGGCGGGAAGAATGGCGGGAAGAATGGAAAGTATGGAAAGTATGGAAAGTATGGGAAGAATGGAGGAAAAAATGGAGGAAAGAATGGAAAAAATGGTGATGTTGTTGTAACACTAGATGAATATGCAGACCATTCTCCTAGACCATTAGCGTTTTCTGCACGAACTCTATATTGCTGTGATGTTGCTGCTTCCTGTGCGACTGTTACAGAGGTAGATGTTGTGTTTCCAGATTTAGCATCATTACTTTCCCAATAATATCTTATTAATGCCTTTCCTCCAGTACCATTAGGGGCAGACCAGGAAACGCTGTCTTGGTTTGGATTAGGAGAAGTTGCAGTTGGAGCAGACATTGTTGCTGGAACTCCAGTAATAGAAATTGCTGTACTGTTTGCAGAGTTCTGAGAATTTCCACTAGAATTGCTAGCAATTACATAAAATTGCATAGTTCCAGAACCTGGAGTTGGTAGTCCTGTAATGATTATTGGTGAAGAAGATCCAGTTGCTGTATACCCGCCAGTTGTTGAATATACTGTATATGAAGTTGCTGGAGGGGAATTTGCTGGAAGAGTAAATGCTACAGATGCTGCTCCGTTATTGAATGCTCTATTTGTACCTACATCTGTAGCAACAACGTTGGTTGGGGTAAATGGCTCAAGGAAGTCGTTCTGCTGTAAAGACCTTCCTCCGATTTCCTTTTTTGCCATATTATCTCCTAAGTATCAACAATCAGTATATCACACTAGGCTTTAAGATCGCCATAAACAAGCCAGGTATTAGATGATCTTTTTAATAGAGTACAGGATGACCATCTTGTTCTTAATTTAAGTCCAGGTGTAGAGTTTACTGTAACTCCTACCGCTCCTGCAATTGTTACTTCTCCTGTGTTAATTTGAATAACATCGATGCTTGAGCCTACTGGATAACTTAATGTCGAATCTGCTGGTATTGTTACTGTGGTTGCAGATGTACTATCCATTTCAATAATATTATCTCTTAATGTAAGAGCATCAAGGGTATAACTTGAAGTCTTAGAAATAAATGATGATATTGATGGTACTCCAACTTTAGTTTGAGTACCATCAGAAAATGCTACACCAGAACTTGCTGTAACGAGTCCAGAAAATGTGGGAGCATTTACTGTAGATACTTGTGTTCCAGAAACTGAGATATTCGTACCAGCAGTTATTGATCCAGCACCAGAGAACTGGGTAAATGTTATTGGATCAGAACCTACAGTACCTACAGTTTCTACCTGTACCCATCCTGTATTATCATTAACAGTTCCTCCAGTTACGAAAACAAAGTCCCCGCCGTCGATTTCTGAAGGAGAATTAAAATCATCTGCTCTAACCAATGCTGTTCCATTAAATACATAAATACCATTTTGAGATGCGGTAGATTGGTTTTTAACAAGAACCCTCATGTTTGTGGTAAGCGTCACATTGTCAATAGAGGCGGGAGGAGATGAAAGATTAGAAATATTAGTTGTTGTAGCAGTAGCACAAGATGCATGAATATGAAGACCTTCTGCTGTTGCATCAACATATTGCTTGGTGGCAGCATGTAAAGATTGTGTTGGGTCTGCATGTAATGTGATAAATCCTGTAAATGTGTCTCCTGATAAATCAGCCTTGCCATCAACAGTATCTGATAATGCTCCCAATGCTGCTTCTGTAGCAAATCCCGTCTGTGCAGGAACTTTAATTGCTACGTCTACCCATTCAGTTCCTGTCCATACTTTTATTGGTTTAGCCATAAAACAATTATACCCTAACCGAAAATAGTAACGTAGCCATTGCCAGATTGAAATCCAGATGTTTGAACTACTGATGTTGCAGAAGCAGTAGCCCAACTAGAACCATTGCCTCCAAATCCTGAGCCACCAGAAACTGTTGCTCCACCGCCGCCGCCAAAGTACCCTGCCCCTCCTCCTGCTCCTGGATATACGTTAGATGCAAATGCGTTGGACTCTCCATTTCCTCCTGCTAATGCAGAGCCATTAGTATGATCATTATTACCTCCAGAGCCAGTACCCCTTGCTCCTCCTGCAGAAGTAGTTCCATTTGATCCGTTACCTCCTGCTCCTACCCCTTTCCCGCCTCCTGCGCCTGCAATAATTAATGCATTAGCCTGATTTAAAGTAGAACTTGTAAAAATACCCGAATATCCGCCTCCTGAACCTCCTGTAGAAATACATCCTGGAACATTAGGCCATGTAGGGTTTCCACTTGAGCCACCTCCTGGCCAACCTCCCGCTCTTGCACCATATTGGTCTGATCCAGTATTAGCACA
>B570J29032_109957984_pt1 | contig 11205 bp, 7 predicted proteins | sample LakMenEpi16Nov12_FD_29032 | JGI IMG/M metagenome (IMG submission 29032)
GCCCCGGAGGAGCAATGCGCTCGGCCCAAAGTTGTGCAGCTTTCGAAGAAAATACGCGGGCTATCTACAGGCCCAGGCTTCAGTGAAACTACTCAAATTGCTCGTGCGATTACACGGAAACATTACAATCAACATCCTCAGTGTTATCAAATTCGGGCCTTTTTTCGGAAACCCTCCAATTCTCTAATCGTTATTAAAATCCATAAAATACGATTCGTCATCGAATTTGTAGAGATCCACTTTATAGCGTCCATATGCAGCAAGAGCATCCTTCGTCACCGGTTTACCATCACCCAATCCAAGGCGACTCCTAAAATACTGGCCCAGCAAGGCGTTGTTTGTCGTATGTATCGCTTTCCCCGCCTGCTGGGCTATATTCGCATCGAGGATGCATCCATCATCGGTCAGTAAAGTGACATGCTGTCCTTGCGTAGGAAAAAAACCATGCGTACATTCTGTTCGACGAATTGCCAAATACGCCTGATTATGATCTCGTCCTGGACGTTGCCCCCAATTTAACCCCGATCGCTCGGGGACATTTCCATTGCGATCTAGGAGACTTATACTCACTTTTTCCAAGCCTGTCGTGTCGAACGAGCTAAAATCGGTGTGATCTTCACACACAGTCATCGATCCTTCACGACGAGGTCTAGATCCGTGTATTTTAATTTTGCCCTTCAAATCTGGAGAGTTGCAGGGGAGCGAATCCGCAAGAACTTTTGAGTAGTACTGAGCCACCAAAACCGGATTTACGAACGTGAGTATCTCGCGACAAGTGGATTTGAACGCTGACTGAGTATAATTGGCGGAACCGATGAAAGCTTCGTCCGCATCGAACCACAGATAGGCATTGGAATGAACAGGGGCCCCACGATAAACATAACGGCATTCAAAACGACCGGATATAAGATCTAGAAATCCATAGTGTGCGATTCGCGATATACCTACCTTGCTTGGCATACCGACGATGAGACGGATCTTGATATTTTCAAAAACGCCTCGTTTTGATAATTCTTCAAAATGATAATTAACCATTGCTGGAGTTGCATAGCCAGAAACGATCCATAGCTCTCTGGCGCCCTTTTTAATTACGGGATCAATCAACGCCGCTTCAAACAGGCCCGTTTCAATCATTATTTACTCAACACTAAAATTGGAATCGATACATTCATAGGGAATCCCTGCGAAGGTTTTAAGCAAGGCCTCAAAAATAACTTTTGCGCCCATCGGCGGGACAGCCATCCCAATCTGCCGACGAACATCCTCTTTACTTCCTAAAAACTCATAATAATCAGGAAAGCTTTGCAACCGCGCGCGCTCTCGGTTTGTTAGAGCGCGATTCTCCCTCCAATGATATATGTGTGTTCCTCCGCCTCCGCTACCTGTGACGGTATATGCAGGCTGATTGGGGTCTAGTCGTCGATAAATGTTACTTAAACGAGCTCCCTTAACATTTAGCTTCAAGTGATCTGGTAAATCTGCAGTCCACGCGTTTTCTCCGGGCTTGATGTGACGCAAACGTTCCACAACCTGAGTCGATTGCCGCGTAAGTTCTTGATTTGAAACGCTACTAGCGATCGGAGGGATGCAGATCGCTTGTCTCGCGGTAACATAATCATTCTTAGAAAGACATAAAGGCGCAGGAACCTTGAAGGTCTTATTCAAATCGCTACGAATACCAACGATAATGATGCGGTGACGCTGCTGAGGTACTCCGTACTGTTCAAATCGATACTCATGAACGTTCAACTTGTAACCGACTGGTCCGCAACTCTCTAACTCGCCAATAATCTTCGCGAATGTTGCACCGTTGTTCGCATTCGATAAGCCTGTAACATTTTCCGCAAGGAACCATTTAGGGGTATGAATGTTAAGCATCTCGACCCCAAACCGATAAAGTGGTCCAAATTTTCCATGAATTCCTTTTTGTTTTCCAACCATACTAAAGTCATTACACGGGAAACCGAAAGCCAATCCATCAAATTTTGGAACTGCTTGCAGATCAATCGATTCAACCGAACCACAAACAACCTTTTTAGGCTTATCAGGATGTAAATTATGTTGATAGGTCCTACATGCGTTCTCGTCAATGTCATTCGCCCAAACAGACTCTATCGCATATTCATTTAATTTGCTCCGCACATTCGACAATCTAGCACCGAGCGCAAGCCCACCAGGCCCACAAAAAAGTTCAGCCATCCTATGTGTAACTTTTCTTACCATCTTTACTGTTTGTTTTCTCATCTTTCTTTTGGTACGCAACGCAAACATTAATCTAACCAACTTCGAACGACGTCTCTCTTCATCAGGAAAAGGTCAGCCTATAATCCAAAGGCATGATCAAAAAATCGTTCATTTCGAAAACCCTCCCTTGTAACTACCTTTCTAGCCTCGTACAGATCGTATGATTTCAACGAGCTCGCCGGTCATGGGACTAATGGTCAGCGGCCTGCAGAATACGAAGTTTATCGTTTCTTTCAAGCTCATCCATCCCTACGGTCTACCTCCGCAAAGTCCCCACGAGGTTTTTCTTAGGATACGGTCATGTGACCGTATCCAGTAACCTACAATTGCGACCCGTCGACCTCAATGCGTCAAAGCATTGTTTTGCCTCACTAGAAAGTGGAATTTCCTCTGATGAGGCGAAAATATCCGGAATGGATTATGACGCCTTCCTAACCCCGAAGATTGGAATACAAGCTGGTGCATGATTTTGACACCGCGGTAAACCAAGCACATGCGAATACCTGCGGCGGACGCCAAAACCAAGTTGGACGTAGTCCAATGTCAACCAAGGGCGAGAATCCTCGCCTCCCCATTGATCAAGATTTGATTAAACGTGCTGTCGAGAGAGTTAGACGGGAAAGTACAGCTTGGCAGGTAGGTTGACGCCGATAATGTTCCTCATTTTACTCTTCCTCAGGGTGGTGCCAAAAGCAATCCAACCGGCGTCTCCAACTCCCGACAAGGCTCGACTCGAACTACATCGAATTGGAAAACCGAAAATTCGAAGGTCTCGAGGGAATGCCGTGTTCGTGGGAGAAACCCAAAGATATCAATCGGGTACTTTGCGAATGATTCGAAGTCAGATACGCGTGGATCAAGTACCATAACAAATCCGATTCAGTTCAAACCAATTGCTGGGACTTAGACGTCAGCAGACGCAGCTTCTGGGAGTGACTCAACGCAACACCGAGCCTCATCGCGATACCATCGGAATCGATTAACTGTCAGCGTCTGGTGCGTAAAGGAAGCGTTTGGATGCGTCTCAGCTAGTGCCGATCGACAGACATTCGATTGTTCCTAGGGCTTTGGCAACCTCCCAGTTGAACGTCAAAGATGGGAATGAATGCGCAATCCCATGGGCTTCGTCCATTGAGAGACAGTTTGGCATCGCTGATACCTAGATGAAGCTAGAAAAAACCCCTAAAGAAATCGACCAACTCAACCTTGTCCAACAGGCTAGCCCTTTTTGAAACAACCACGCCAAACGCGATTTTAGGCGATCCACGGAAGATGCAAAGGAACAGCGACAATTCGCATCAAAACATGTTGCAAGAGCACTTGAAAACGATTAAAACGAGTCTTTGATAACGACGCATCGCGTTCTGCAAAGGTTTAGCTCTTGTGATTTGGAGCCAAAAGACGGAACCATAATCGAACATTTGCTGGGATTCCCATGCTACGCTCTGTGCAACAACAAAAACTTTGAGACGCGATGCGAAGAAATCATCAAACGGTATGTAATAATCCGGAGTTCGTGAATTCATCTCGCCGTTGGCGGTTGGTACGGTAGGTATGACTCGAGAAATCGTAAACCCGTCGCTCGGTAATTTCATCAGTTCATTGCGAGATGTTGGATACACATTTGAGATTGCGGTTGCCGATATTCTCGACAACTCAATTTCCGCGTGCGCGAAAAACATATCGATTTATGCCGTTCATCAGCCCGATTTAGTGTTCGCAATGTTGGATGATGGGATAGGGCTCGTTGAGGAAGGTGTGCGTGAGGCAATGCGATTGGCGGCAAAGAATCCTGCCGATGAACGCTCGGCAAATGATCTCGGTCGCTTCGGACTAGGCTTGAAGACAGCATCGTTCTCCCAGTGTCGGAACCTTACCCTTGTTTCAAAGAAAGATGGTAGGATTTCGGCACGTCAATGGGATTTAGATGTTTTGACAGAGAGGAATGAATGGCTTCTAATAACTCCGGCTACGGATGAATTAGAAAGTCTTCCGCTTTTCAAGGAATTGAATTCCCTTGAAACAGGAACTCTTGTTGTTTGGCGGAAGGTCGATCGGTACGAACAAGATTCATTTATCACGGAGATAAGTAAACTGAAAAAACATCTGTCGTTAGTTTTTCATCGGTTTTTGGAAGGAAGGAATCGTATAAAAATAAGTGTAAATCAAGATGATCTGAAGCCATTCAACCCCTTTAATCCGGATAATAATGCTACGCAAATTGGGACGGCCACAAAGACGAAGCTATTCGGCTCAGATGTTGTAATTCAAGCGTTTATTTTGCCTCATCATTCGAAGATTTCTCAACAGGAATTCGAGCGATTTGCAACTGAGGAAGGATATACGCGATCCCAAGGATTTTACCTTTATAGGGCTAATCGCCTTTTGATCTGGGGGACATGGTGGGGGATCCTTAAGGCAATCGATTCATACAAACTGGTTAGAATCGCAGTTGATATAGGTAACGATCAGGATCGGCTTTGGGGTATTGACATAAAGAAGTCTACAGCGAAGCCCGCTCCTGAAATCAGGAAATTGCTAGCTACCGCTGTAGCTCAGGCAAAAGAAAAGGGATGGAAAGTATACAAGCAACGTGGTAGTAAAATTTCAGATTCGAAGGTGATCAAATTTTGGAATGTCGTAGTTACCGCTAACGAAACAAAGTTTTCGCTCAATAAAAAGCACCCATTGTTTAGCGCTGTTTGTAGGTTGTCAGATAACACCGAAATGCTGGATGCATACCTTGCGGGAATTGAGAAATACATACCATTAGATGCAATACTTTCGTATCTCCAAGAGAATCCGTTCCATATAAAACAGGAGTCTTCGATTAGTGATGAAGAGCTTTGCAAGATCATTGATAAGCTTCGCGAATCGGGCGTATCTGAAGACTTTATAAATAGCGTACTTGATACAGAGCTCTTTAATGATAAGCGGGGATCGTTCGATAATGCCAGCTAACAAGACCAGTGTTTCAAAACTCTACGACCATCTTCATCACAAGCTTTCCTTGCACCAGCGTACTCTCGAACACGGTGAAATCGAGGAGGAGGTGAATCGTGTGCGTACGCTCCTGGAGAAACTCGGGCCCGATGTATTTTCACAATTTCTACCGGGGTGTCCGCTTTTGGAGTTGCCCGACAACGATCAGTGGACAAGGGTTGCTCGTGATTTACAGTCCCACTTTAACGTCAAGCTTCTTGAAGGTAGCATAATCAGGGGTGTGGATCAACGGCAGCGTGACCTATCGTGGTGGACGGATCGAGCCAAGCTTAACGGCGGAACTTATTATTGGACACGATATCAGACCTGGATGAGAAAGTCGCTTCCCCCTGATGTCGTTCATACGATCGACAAGGACACAGATGCGGTCATGAACAACGTCGGCGATCCTTCGACAAGTAGCTTTTTAATTCTCGGGATGGTGGTCGGGCACGTTCAATCGGGGAAAACTGGAAATTACTCAGCATTAGTTTGCAAAGCTGCAGATGCGGGTTATAGATTTATTGTCGTTATCGCGGGCGGTACCGATAGCTTGAGGGATCAGACACAGGAAAGATTGAACGAGTCTTTTGTTGGCGCAGAAAACGGAAACCAGGTAGGAGCAGGAATAGGCTATACTACACCTGGTACGCTTCCGATCTGCCTCACGACCAAGGAACGTGACTTTAACAGGCAGGATGCTGCAAGAATGTCGCAAGGAATAAACTTCGACAATATTAAATCACCCATATTGATCGTCATCAAGAAGAATCCTAATTCGCTGAAGAATGTTATTGATTGGCTTCGGGCGCAGTATCCAAATGGCGTAGCAAACCACTCGATGCTTGTGGTCGATGACGAATCGGATTATGCCTCAATTAACTACAACGACGAGCAGGCTGATCCAAGTGTAATCAACAGGCGCATTAGAGAACTCCTTGGGCTCTTCAAGAAGAAGACATATGTCGCGTACACCGCGACACCATTCGCAAATATATTCATAGATCACAATGCCAGATCCGAGGAGTATGGTAGCGATCTTTTTCCGAAGGATTTTATATTCGCTCTAGAGGCCCCATCGAACTATTTCGGTGCAAGGCGAATCTTCTTGGAGGATAATAACAAGCATCTAGTAGTGATTCCGAAGGAAGAGATCGATGTCCATCTTCCTCCAACGCACAAGAAGGAAGATAATCTTTCGCTTTCACCGACGTTAAAAGATGCCATTCGTCTTTTCATACTTAACGTGGGCATACGTTGGATTCGAGGACAGCGGGATAAGCACAACAGCATGCTTATTCATGTCTCAAGATTTACTCGCATTCATAGTCTTATTGCATCACTTGTTACAGAGTACTTCGAAGACCTTAAGAGAGACTTGTCCGCATATGGAAAGCTTTTAAATGGTGCAGATATAAGCCAACACATATCGGACATGAAACATACGTTTCAGAATCGTCTGAAAACCAACTTTGAGATACCAGAGGAATGGCCGGATGTTGTCGCGTCCGCAACGGAAGCCGTAGCATCAATATTAATCAGAGAGGCCCACCAGAAGAGTCGCGTCAGAGTCGTTTATAAGAAAACTTCGCCTACAAATGCGATTGTTATCGGTGGAGCGACGCTGTCGCGTGGATTTACACTCGAAGGATTAACCGTTAGTTATTTTCTGAGAAGCACAATCTTCTATGACACCCTAATGCAGATGGGTCGTTGGTTTGGTTACAGACCGCTATACGAGGATCTTTGCCGTATATATATGTCAGAAACCACGATCGACCACTTCGAACGGATTATCTCGGCAAGTGACGATCTTATGAGATCAATTGAACGCATGTCTGCGTGCAACCTTACCCCACTTGAGTTTGGACTAGCTGTACAAATGCATCCTGACAGCGCATTACAAATTACAGCGCGAAATAAGCAAAGAAGTGTTAGGGATGTGATTGTAGACATGAGTCTCGATGGGCACCTAAAAGAGACGGCAAGATTCTCCTTGGTGTCCGAAGATGCGACGGCGAATAGGGAACTGATTGTTCGCCTACTTCAAAGACTTGGATCCACGGGACGGCATCTGGTCAAAGGTAGCAACTTCCTGTGGCGCGATGTAGATAGTGATCATATTAAAGCCTTTTTAAATACTTTCAGAGTATACACTGCGGACGCTTACGGGTTTTCGGACCGTATGCCTTTGCCTTTCATAAAGCAGTATGCGGAGCAATGGAATGGAATGTGGGATGTCGCACTTTACAGCGGCGAAGGAGCGCATGAACGGATGACAGATGACGTCAAGATCAATCGGTCGAAGCGCAAAACGATTTGTAAGAATGGGTACTTCGAGGTCGAGAGGAGGCAGGTATCGACTGGGTCAGCAGAAGCGATTGCGCTCTACGATAACGGTGAAAATTACGAAAGCAACAGGCAAAAAGTTCGTAAAGATCTGACGAAGCCACTTTTGATGTTGCACATCGTTGAATCTAATCATGGCAATTTCCCAGCCTTTGGAATTAGTTTCCCAGGTGATGCAACAACTCAAAGAAACGTCGTAAGGATGAAAATTAATACTGTGTACTACGACAGCCTCGACATCGAAGACATGGATAAGGGAGAAGATAATGAGTAATTTAAACAATCCGTGGGAGAGTCTCGCTCCGTCGTCAATGAGAAGAATAAAGGAGACGACGGAGCGAAATCTTTTCTGGATTCGTGATACCAACGGTTCCTTTGGCTTTTTAGTCCAATCGAGCAGACCGTTTTCCGATCCCTCAAAGGTCGTCCAGCTCTACGGTATTGATGTCATTAAGAGAAATGTGGGTAGGCAAGGCGATCTTTATCTATTTCTTCGGGACAGTGATGACTGGGAAATCTTTTTCGCCGTATGCAACGACTTAATTACTCAATCTCTTGAGTCGAAAAGCGATGACGCCCTAGAGAAAAAAGTTGAAGAGCGGTTGAAGCGCTGGCAAAGACTACTTTCTTTGCCGAGAGATAAGCTTACTTCGGAAACACAAATGGGATTGTTCGCTGAACTTCGGGCTCTTCAAGACATTTTGGTACCAAGGATAGGGCTCGCCCAAGCAATTCGCTCGTGGGTTGGACCTGAAGCGGATAGACAGGATTTTCTTCTTGACTCAGCGGCTCTGGAAGTGAAGTGTTACAAAGCTACAAAAGGGGAATGCGTAACCATTTCCTCTGCACACCAACTCGCTAGTGATAAAACCCACCTCTATTTGATTGCCTATAGTGTTACTCCATCCGATAATGGGCAATCGATAGCATCTTTGGCAGAATACATAAGCACGGAACTTGATCGTCTTTGCCTTAATGATGAAAAATTCGATTTTGAAGAAAAGCTCGCAAAATTTGGGTTCTTCTTCAAGCTTCCAACTGGAATTTTTTCAAAGTTTCTCATTGACACTTTAAGGTGCTTTGAGGTTCAGGATGGCTTTCCGCGGTTTTTGCCTTCGCAAGTTCCCTCGGGGATCATTTCCTTGAAATACGCTTTGGATCTTTCTCGATGTCATAAATTTAGCGTCCGGGTCACGGAGATTGTTTTGTAGGAGTAGGTGTATGATAACGATCGAAGAATTCCATGCTGATTTTGTTCAGAGTGTAATGTCCTCTGCGGAAAGCCGGGAGATGATGCCGCATCAGGCTTTCTTCGAAATGGTTGCCGAGAACTTAGTTGAGAACGGAGATCTTACTGTAGAGTATGCCACTGCGGAGTGTATAAAGCGCAATCTTGAAATTCATGGTTACGATATAGACGAAGAGAGAAAGATGTTGACGCTCATTAATCATGAGTATTTCCAGGAAGATTCGATCCAAACAATCTCGAGAAGTGCAGTCGAGGCTAAATTCTCTAAGCTTCTAGCCTTTTTTGAATTACTCAGGAAAGATGACTACAAGAGCCTTGAGGAGTCTTCTGATGCGTTTGCGATGGCGCTTACTATTCGGGACGCATTTCTGAGGAAAGCGGTCGACAAGGTTCGGCTCATGGTTCTGACAGATGGTAAACTCACAAAAACGATAAAGGAGATACCTGAGCGGGAGGAAATGGGCTTGACCATTGAGCGACGGGTAGTTGACATAGATTACATATTCAAGATGCGACTAGCGGATTTCATTCAACAGGACTTTGTGATAGATGTGGATTTGCCTTGTCTCGCTGTGCATCAATCGGGTGACGAGTATGAGTCATACTTGATGGCGATCCCCGGGTCCGTCCTTTACGACATTTATGATCAATTTGGTCAGAAGCTTTTCGAGCAAAATGTCCGCACATTCTTGCAGTTCAAAGGTAAGGTAAATAAGGGAATAAGAAATACTATCGAATACGCGCCGGAGAAATTCTTCGCATATAATAATGGTATTACTGCAACGGCATCCGGTGTCCATATTGGAAAGAATGGTTGCATCACTCAAATACGCAACCTTCAGATTGTTAATGGAGGTCAAACAACCTCTTCAATTTACGCAGCCAGAAAGGTTTTGAAGAAAGATATTTCCAAGGTAACGGTACAAATGAAATTGTCAGTAGTCAAAGAGCCTGATGCCTTATCCGATTTCGTCGCCAAGGTTGCGAGGCACGCCAATACTCAGAATAAAGTAAATGATTCTGATTTTTTTTCAAATAGTCTTTTTCATAAGGATATGAAGACATATTCTAAGACTATTAGAGTTGCAACCGTCCGAGGTTCTCAACGGCAGACGCATTGGTATTACGAGCGAACCCGTGGAGAGTATTTAAACGAACAGGCCTATCTCACGCAGGCACAGAAAAAGCAGTTCCAGCTTGAGAATCCTAAGAGTCAATTGATGGATAAGACCTTCCTCGCAAAGTGCGAGATGTCGTGGCACCAATATCCTCAGATTGTGTCGAGGGGGGCTCAATACGCGTTCAACAAATTTGCGGACGTGGTAACCAAGAAAATTGAAGAAGACACTAAGGCGATTACCGAAGCATATTTCAAGCATGCGGTTGCAAAAGTGCTTCTTTTCAGGGATCTCGAAACTCTCGTTTCCAAAGCTGATTGGTACGATGGGGGTTTCAGAGCTCAGATCGTGGCCTATTCGATGGCGTTGTTATCACGGATTGTAACAGATTCAAACAACTCGTTTAATTTTACGATTATTTGGGACAAACAAGAAGTCCCAGAGGATTTGAGGACAGTTATGAGAGCCATCGCGAAACTTGTGCACGACGACATTACAAAACCAGCTGAGGGGACAGCAAATATTGCACAGTGGTGCAAGAAAGACGCCTGTTGGGAACGGGTGAAAAAACTCTCAGTCGGAGTAGCGATTCCAGAGGCGTATCTCCTTGACCGGCAGGAGATCGTGATGCAAAAGGCAAGCGAGCGAAAAGAGAAAACGGTTTTGACGGGTATACAAATCCAGACCTTTGTTGTTAACCAATCAACGGATTTCTGGAAAAGTATTTTTGATCACTACTCTAGGAATGGCATCTCATCTGGAATTTCGAGGACGCAAATGGAGATTCTACACTCGATGACGGAGGGACGGATTCGTTTGCCATCAGAAGCTCAATCGCGCCGTCTTTACGAGGTCTATCAAATGGCGATCTTGGACGGCGTTGAGGGGTTGAAGATCGTCCTGTAAATTTCGCGATACTGTCAGCGGGCGCCTAAAAGGGGCCAGGCGAGGGCGCTTTCAAAAGGGCCAAAGCGCCCACCGGGTCAGTTGCCGATAACGAGTAATAGAGATAGCTCTCAAAAGGTGCCAATGTAGTGAAAATCAAAAATCGACCTCTTCAAAGCGCCCATAAGTGGCCCCTTTTAAAGCGCCCACTGACAGCCGATACTTTGACTTTTATTTTTCTGGTAGTTGGTTTGTAAGCGTACACCACCCTAGTGGTCTTTTCCTAATCGCAGGGGGCTTTTATGGGTAGATTCAAGGTGCGCCCTTGTTTCTATCCCAACTCTCTCGGAAGGAGCCCCTGCTTATGTCAGGAGTATT
>B570J29032_109957982_pt1 | contig 11203 bp, 9 predicted proteins | sample LakMenEpi16Nov12_FD_29032 | JGI IMG/M metagenome (IMG submission 29032)
TACTTCATTTAATTCTTCTTGAGCTGCCTTGAAGTTTTGCATGCTAATTAAAACCGATACTTTTTCAAGCCTTGCTTCATAATCGGCTGGATTGATATATAAGAGCCTCTGAAAAGCAGCATAGGCGTCTTCGTATTTTCCTTGGCTTTTTGAGATAGAACCTAAATTGAAAAGCGCTTCTGGAAATCTTGGTTCTATTTCTAAAGAACGGTTGAGATAAACCAATGCGGCATTGTAATCACCTCTCGATGCGACTTCATAGGCTAAATGGCAAAGTTGAACTGCATTGGTGTCATATTTTGTTACTTCACCCTTTGAGAGAGTCGGATTTGCGAATAACAAACCGAGAGTGAGCAAAATGAAAAAGATTTGATTGTGACCTAAATTGTTATTAAGGTATTTATTTTTACAGTTCAATATTTGTTTGGAAGAACTTATTGAACCCATAGAATAAATTAGTTTAAATTTTTTCGAGAAATTTGAAAGCATAAAAAATCTCGATGAGAAAAAATAATTAGCCAAATTTTGTAAGAAACTTGAGAGTAAAGAATCGGTTTTAATTTTCGATGATGAATAAAGCATTTTCGATTTTAATTCGACTCCACTTTGCTTTTTGTGTTTACATTTTCCATGTTTGGGTTTTCTAATGATTTAGGATTAGCATTTTCAGATTTTTCTAATTCGAGACTTTGGATATTTTGATTTAAATTATTTGGACTCGAATTACTGAGACTCTGATTATCAGAATTTAATTGATTTGAATCTTTTTTATCTGGAGTTATAGGAGGTTTTATATTGGTTACAGGAAGAATTATTTCAATGATTTCATTTGAGTTTTTCGTTGATTTTGACTTGATTACTTCATTTTTACTTTCTTCCTTAATTTTTAAAGGTTTGTTTTCTTGAGCAGATTTGTTATTTGAACTCAAATTTTGCCTTGAATTTTGCTTGGTTGTTTCTTTCATAGACTGAGAAGTTTGAAGCTTTTCAGAATATTGTTTTGAGATCAGTTCTTTAGAGGGGATTTGAGAGGAGTTTTTAATATCATTTATCGAAGCTTCTAGTGACGTATTTTCTGGTGGCATAGTTTCATTAAATTTTTCTATTTTATTTTTTGAACTTAATTTGATTATTGCTTTGACCCCAGTGCTCATATCAACTTCTGCAATTTGCTTTTCATATTTTTTAATATAAGAACTTATGCTTGCGATTTTAGAAGCTCTGTCAAGTATTTGTTCATCCCAATTCCCCAAAGAAATTTCTATATATTCGTTTGTATTTATTAAATTTCCAGATACTTTATTGGTTGTATGGCCCAAGAAAACTATGATTGGTTCATCTTTCTTTAAAACCACTTTTTGCAATGGTATTTCCGGTAATTGTTGATTAATTGAGTAAATGAGATTTTTAATTTGTTTTCCCTTATTAGACCAAAAATCATATTCGGAATTATCCGTATCAAGTAAGGCATTAGAAGCCAATGATAAATTGTCCAAATTTAAATCATGCGTATCTTGTATTATTCTTCCCGAAGCGGTAAGTAACCAACCTGCATTAGAACGAGCCCAAGGAGTTTCTTCCGCATAATTTACGATCAGTCGAGGCTTAGGCAAAGTAAAACTACCATCCCATATAATTGGTTTTATTTCTATTTTGTTAATCAGTGGGTTTTGGCTTCTTATTTGCTTAATAATTTTATTGAGATCCAAACCCATTAACCAAAAATGTCTTTGCTCACCAATACTATTTATAAATGCAGCATTAATAGAATTCTTTTTTTGCTTCTCTAACAAATTAATTGGCTCAGAAATCGGCATTCTAGAAATTAAGATTGAATTAGCCAAATCAGGAGAACCAAGAAAAGAGCTAAATGATAAAAGCCCTCCATTAATCACTAAAAAAAAAGCAATTAAAATGAATCTTCTGATCGAATTGCGTTGTCTGCGCTCTTTTATCTTTTGACGAGAGCGTTTCCAAAGATCGATTATTTTTCCCTTATCATCGTTATCGGGCATTATTACTTGACAAACATTTTTGAAGTTAAAGATGAAACAAAAAGGAATACTTAATTAAAGAGTTTTTTTTAACTAAAACCTTATGCTTTTAAAATCTTTTTTGAACTTGATACAAAATATTCAGCACAAATTATTGAGGACACACCATCCAAAGCCAAACTATATGAGAACAAATTATCATTTTGACTCTAAATCATATTGAGGTAAATTCATTAACCATTTGCCAGTTTTGTCTTCTTCTTCTAGCCAACTCTTGATACGTTGAAGAGCTTCAGCACTATTAGCTCTTTGATAACACCATAGAATTACAGTTCTTTCCGAAACATTTCTTTGTGCGGCTAGTTTTTTGGCACTTGCCATAAACTTAGTACGGTCTTCTTCTCTTACGCAGAGGTCAAGATCGCCACCCATATTAAATCCACCAGCTGTCATTTTTATCCTCTTTAAACAAACTTCTTTAAACAAACTATCTTTTGATAATTATCTAGATTGATTTATAGCCTACATAGCCATTAAAACTAAAATAGATCTTACAAAGACCTGATCAAAATTTGTGAATTTTAGAAAGACTATTTCATCAAGAGATCTGTAAACCTTGAATTAATCCCCAACCTGCGATTGTCTTAGCGTCACAAATTTCACCATTAAGAATTTTCGACTTCAATTCTTCTAGACTTAAATGAATAGGTTTAACAAATTCATCTTCATCAGTATCAAGCTCACCAGGGATCAAATCATTAGCCAAATAAATAAAAAGCTTTTCACTACAAAAACCAGGCGCCGTGAAAATATGACCAAGAAATTTAATATTTTCAGTTATATAGCCTGTTTCTTCTCTCAATTCTCTTAAAGCTGCTTTCATTGTATCTTCGGGTGGATTTAATCTACCCGCTGGAAATTCCAACAACTTTTGACCAACAGCATATCTATATTGTTCAACCAAAACAAAAAGCCCATCATTTGTAATTGGAATTATGACCACTCCGCCTGGATGAGAAACTGTAACCCTTCTGCTGGTTTCATTATTTGGAAGCTTGACTTTATCTGCCTTGAGTTTTAAGACAGAACCTTCATATAGAGTTTCACTGCTCAGGCAAATCTCGGTTAAATCTTCTAATTCTTGTTTACTCTGTTCTTTGGCTTTCTTTGAATTTAAAATTAGATTTACAGTTGTTAAATCTTCATTATTCATTGAGTTTATAATAGCTAATAAAGTTTTGTAATTAATTCATTGAAGCTATAATTCTAAACTTGTTAAGTATTTAAGATTTCAATTGCTTTTTCCCAATAAAAATACTAAAGATTCAAAAAATAATTTTCGCAAGGGATTAACACCTTTTCTGCTTGTTGCAATTTTGTTTGGTTCTTTCCCACTCAAGGCGGACGAAGCTCCAGAGCTTGGGGATTTAATCTCTTTACAACAAGACGAATTTGAAAAAGTTGACAATAAACAACTAAAAAAACGGGCTCAGAATAGAGCTAATTCTCAAAAAAATTCTGAGAAAGATCTTCAGACCGAAGAAAATCTTGGGCAAAAGCGAATAAATAAAGAAACAGGACGTTTAGATTTAAGTCCAATTGCACTCACCAATCAAGCTTCCAAGAATAAAGCTCATTTTGAGGGTGATGATGTTAATTATGATCCTGACAGCGGATCTTTTACTATTCAAGGTTCTGCTCAATTGAATATATTAGATCAGAGAGTAAGTCTTTCGGCCGATAGAATTGAATATTTGCCAAAAGAATCAAAACTAAAAGCAATTGGTAACGTTTTAATTAATGGAAAAGATCAGCTTACTTTTTCCAAGTCTTTAGAAATCAATTTAAATAACAACGACACTTATCTTAATGGCGTTAAAACTCAAACCCCAATGGCTGCAATTATTGGGAAAGAGGGAATTGTCAAATCTAATAAGAACTACAGATCGGCTGATTATTCTCAAGGCAATTTTAAAATGGCTTCTCCCATCCAAATTCGTGGAGGTATGCTTGGTAATTTTGAATCATATCGCATGACACAAAATTATAATGATGCACCAATTGAAGCTTTAGCTCAAAATAGTCAAAGTTTTTCAATTAAAGCTAATAAGCTTACATATCATCCCGATCGCATTCAAAACAATTTAATTATTCAAGGGGCTAGTCTTAAATTCAAAAATGCTCCAATTAAAATTCCAATTCCTTACTATGTGATGACAGCAGGGGAAAGCGGTCAACAAATGTTTGGATTGACTTTGGGTAATAATCCTAGAACTGGAGCGGGTGATTTTAATGTTGGGCCTAAACTAAGTTTTGTATTAGGTGATCCAAAGAAAAAGAGAGCTATTCATGTATCCCCATTTGTTCAAACTGGAAGCTCACTCGGCTTCGGAGGAATGCTTAAATATTCCGATCTCAAAAATACGGCTCTTCTAGGATATGGCTCTGCAAAAGGGAGAGGATTGGCAGAAGTAACATCTCGTCTAACTAAACATAACAATTTTGTTTATGGATGGAATAGTTATTCAGCTGGTGGTATTACCAAGCAATTTGCACAAGTTAATGACAATCGAATTATCAAGATTCCTATTATTGGGAATTTTCTGCAAAATAACGGCATAAGCTCAATGGCTGATGCTTCTTTCATTAATGATTCGCAAGAATTACGGAATCGAGAAAATAATCTTTTTAGTCGTTTGCAAAATGATTCTCTTGGAGGATCAAATAGACAAAAAGATGTCTTGGGTTTTAGATTTCAAGAAAGTGTAGCTTTTAGTACCAAACCGATTATTGATATTGGAACCGAAAAATACAATGCAGCATTAAGGCTAGATTCTGTCAGTTCAGCTAGATTTTATACTACTGGAGATATAAACCTTTTTACTTCTTTAGGGCCAATGATTAGAGTTCATGGTCATAAATTCACAGACTTTGAATTTGGTTATCAACAGCTTCTCCCAGTAGGTAAATCACCATTTGGTTTTGATCAAGTAATTCAAGGACAACAAAGTTTTGTTATGAATGGTGATTTTAATTTGTCTAAATGGCTCTCAATTGGTGGAGGCGGTATATACAGCGTAACTCGCAACAATTGGGTAAGCCAGCAAATCAGATTAACGGCAGGCCCAGAGGACTTTAAACTTTCTCTAGGTTTTGACCCTGTCCGAAAACAAATCAATTTTTCTTTCAATTTATTATTTAATGACAAGGTTGATTACAAAAAGTTCGCATACAGAGAAGATTTAACCAGAAAGAAAAAACGAAGATTCTCATCATTTTTATAATTCGTTTGCTAATCAAGATTGAAATTAATTTTGTCTTGAGAATTTTTGTATTATGCTTAGTTGGCTACTCAGAAAATCAAAATATTAAAAAACAAATTTTCTATGAAAAAGAAATTACTAAATAAAGAAATACTCAGTTTAGTATCTTTGCTCACTTTGAGCTTGTTTACAGTTAGCTGTACTCAATCAAAGCAAGCGGATCTTACAAATAATTCAGGTCAAAACAAAACAAATAATTCAATGTCAAATTCAGATAGTCAAACTGCAAACTCAGAAGCTGCTTTTCAAACAACTTCATCAGGACTCCAAATTCAAGATTCTAAAGTAGGATCTGGTGATACCGCTCAAGCAGGCAAATCCGTTTCCGTCCATTACACTGGTACTCTCTACCCATCAGGTAAGAAATTCGACAGTTCACTAGATAGAGGAGAGCCTTTTGAATTCAATCTCGGTGCTGGCCAAGTAATCAAAGGCTGGGATGAAGGCGTAGCTGGGATGAAAGTTGGAGGAAAAAGAGTTTTAATTATTCCTGCAAATTTAGGTTATGGCGATATGGGTGCTCCTCCAGTAATTCCACCAGGAGCTACACTTAAATTCGAAGTTGAACTTTTAAAAGTCAATTAATAGCTTTAGCTAATAACTAATTGATCGGTTTATTTTCTCCCAAGTTTCTTTAGTGAAAGTTTCCTGAGATATATAGTTACTATTAAAAATAATGTCCTGGTGCTTAGCTTTAATGGCTATTGTTCCAGGCATTTTTCTTCCAACCGCATTTCCTGGAGCAATACTAAGCCCCACTTCCAATAAACCTTTTCGGACTTTATTAGAAGCCGTATAAGTAATAAGCATTCCACCTTTGTTCAATATTCTTTCTAGATGAACTAATACATTATCTTTTGACCATAAAGACGGAGATACTCTCGGACTAAATGGATCATAAAAGATTAAATCAAAAGAATTACTTTCTAGTTTTGGTAAGACTATAAGCAAGTCATCGATCAAAAGCTTTACTTGAAAAGAGTCAGCACTTATATTCTGAATACCATTACTAAAGAAACTTATTTTTTCAAAGTATTGAATTAATTTATTTCCAATATTGCATTGACTCCAAATACTCTTATCTTCAACCAATTGAGCAATTTGGCGAATAACCTCAAGATCTTTTTCAATTGCTACACAATCTACAAAACAATTAAGTGCTAAATCATCAATAGTTTTTAGAGTGGCAATTAGGTTATAGCCAAGCCCAAATGGTAAATCTAATAAAGAAACTCTTGATTTACTTTTGATTATTGGCAATGCAATTTCGACGAATTTATATCTAGCTTCAGTATATGCGCCAATCAAGCTATGATGATGCTCTCCCACTTGGCTATCCCAAAGGGTTGGAGTTCCATCTTGAGTAATTACAAAGTCTGAATTTATACTCATAAAAATTTGTTTTCAACTTAGCAAAATTCAATTATTAGGATTATCAAATACTGTTTTAAGAATTGATAATTACTCATGTTACGCAAAAATTATTTTCTGTTTACTGGGATAGTTCTTGAGACAAACTCAGGAAGACAAGATGAAGTTTTTATTGTCATTCCACCCTGTACTGTCCTAAATTCATTTCAGGATTGTTTCGGAGACTAAATAAAATCATGCCACTTGCGTAAGCTGCATTAATTATTTCAGAGAAGTGAATATCACTAAGATTTTATTTAGAAAGATAGAATAAAGCTTAATAAAGTTAATGTACTTTAATATGAATTCGCAATGGAAAATAAAGATTATTCTCTCGAAGTAAAACAAGAGCTCAATTCCATTAAATCATTAATACTTACAGTTAGTCAAAGAGTTCAATCTCTGGAAGAATCAATTGAAAAGATAGAAAAAGCTCAAGGAAATATTTCTTCAGCTCAAGCCACAAGTTCATCTTTATTTCAACCTCTTACTCATAATCCAATTAATCAGTTTGAGCCTCCTAATAAATCGAGCGAGTCTTTCGCCCAAACTAATAATTTCCAGACTAGTAATCTATTTATTCCAAATGCAATATCTAAAACTAACAATTTTGATATTGAAAGCAGAATTCAACCCGTTTCAATTAATAGAGAAAATAATATTTCTTCAATCAAAAAGTTTTTTTCCTCTTTCAGCTTTATTAATGTAATTGGTGCTTTTACAGTTTTACTTGCAGTAGGCATACTCTTTAAAGTTGCTGTTGATAATGGTTGGATTGGTCCAATTTTTAGATTATTAATGGGATTTTCTTTTGGTGCACTATCTATACTTGTTGGAGAATATTGTCAAAAGAGAGAATACAAAGTTGCTTCAATTGGCTTTATTGGATTGGGTCAAAGTATTTTATTTTTATCAACTTGGTTTGCAAAAGAAAATTTTCACTTTATAAATCAGCCAACTGCATTTTTAGCTTATATTGCAATCACAGCGCTTATTATTGCTCAATCACTCAGATTTAATTCTCAGATTATTGCCATTTTAGGAGTACTCGGGGGCTTCTTGGCGCCTGTATTAGCTTCTGAAACTGGTAAAGGTAATTTTATTATTGTAGGTGCTTATTTCTTAATACTGGTTGCTAGTATATTTTATATTTGTTCACGGACAGGCTGGAAAGCAATTAAATGGCTTACTTTTATTGTTAGTTACTTATTTCTTATTCTTTGGTGTTCTGGCTTTAGCTTTCTCTCAGCCGCCGAAAAAGCAGCTAAACCAGATATGCAAATTTCAGTTTATTTAGCTTTTTTATTCACATTTTATACTCTGTATTTTGGTATAGCATTTTTCAGATCTGCCATCAAAGGAATAAAACTGAATGCATTTGATATTACTTTGATTATTTCAAATAATGTTTTGGCCTTGCTTTTGAGTTTATCTGTAATTCCGCAAAAAGATCACATATATCTTGGACTTGCTGGTTTGATGATTGCTGCGGCAAATGTATTCGTTAGTAATTGGTTAATCAAAAAATCACATCCATATCAAGCTGATATAAATCTTTTTCTCTCGATTGCAGTTGCATTAATAACCATTTCAGTCAGATTGATTGCACCTATTAAATATGTCAGCATTGTCTGGTCAATTCAAGCAATAATACTTTCATTACTTGCACAGAAAAAAGACTATTCATTTCTTAAATTCAATTTTTTAGCAATTTTATTCATTGTTGCTTTGAGATTAATGTTGGTAGATGAAATATTCTCAAGCTCAATAAACTCAATTACTCACAAATACAATCCACTTGGTTTACCCACAATATCTGGACTGATCTCTATAGCTACTTATTTCTTTTGCCTCCGACAATACGAGGGGCAATATGAGAAATTAGAAAAGACTAATTCAATTCTCAGTATATTTTTGTGGGCAGGTATTTTATTTGGTAGTTTAATTTGTTTATCACGTGAAGCCTATGGATTTTCTTATTCATTCATGCCAAATGAACTCGCTCATACCCTACACATTGGATTATTGATAGCCTTTGGAACCATAATCACTTGGTTGTTTTGCTCAAGTAATTCAAATTTAGAAACAAATGCAAAAATATTATCTAAACCCAAATTTGTACTACTTAGTATTTTTGTGGGTTTTCTTAGCTTAATGTCGCTTGAATCCATCTTTGATTTAGTTTCATATTCAAGACAAGAATTATTAACGGCTCATTTAGTAACAATTACTTTGTCGACTATATTGCTTGTGCTTTTCATTCTCAGTCGACAATATCGAGCAATTCAGAAAACCAATCAAAACAATCAAGAATCTCAGATAAGAATCTTTACCACTATTATTTTTGCAGTTGGAGTTGTATTGCTCATAGGTCTTATTAGGCGTGAAGTTTATTTATTCACATATTCAATAGAAAATAGAGACATCTATCAAATTGTTTTATCTTTCTCGTATTCACTCGCCGCACTCGGAGCTTATATTTGGGGTTTAACACAAAAAGATAAACCTAAGATTTGGATTGCAATGGCATTATTCTTATTTACGGGTATAAAAGTTTACTTTGTAGATTTAGCCAATTTATCCCAAATATATCGAGGATTTAGCTTATTGATTTTTGGTTCAATACTTTTATTAGCTTCTATTATTGAGCAAAAAATTAATCAAAATAATCAGAAAGCAGGAGATTTAAGTTGAGTAAACTCAAGATGAAGCATTTGAAAAAAATTAACAAAACAATACTGAGTTTTATATTCATAAGTTTTACATTCGCAATGATAGTTTGTTTGCCTACCCCAATACTGGCTGATGGAATTATTCATAAGTACGAAAGAGTGGCAAATCTTGAAATCAATACGCAAACAAGTGACTCTGCAACAAGTAACTCTGAAAAAGCAGTTTATTATGAAGCCGAAATTCCTTTAGATTTAATTGAAAATACTGAAGTTTATGATTTGAGAATATTAGATAAAAATGGTCGAGAAATTCCTTTTATTACTGAAATTATTGGTCAAAAACCAACTCTGACTTCTAAAGAGATTTCTATTTTCAATAAGTCTATTTCCATTGATGGTAATAAACAAATTTTTTTCTTAGATTTGAAGAAGAATTCTAATCAGAAAATAAATCAAATTGAATTTAATATTGAAGAAAATAATTTTGAACGCAGTATATCTCTCTTTGGACAAAATGAGATTGCTGATAAACAGCCTGTTTTGATAGCAGAGAATCTAAAAATTATTGGAAAATATATACCCACGCAAAATATAAAATTCAAACACTCCCAAATTAATTTTCCCGAATCACAATATAAGTACATTCGTGTTGAGATTGAAATACCTAAAAATGAAAAGCCACTTGGTATTAACTCAGCTGAAGTAATTCATTACACGGAAAATAAAGTATTTAAATACAATGTCGATTTGCCTTTTCAAAAAATCACTTTGCCTAATCTAGAAAAAAACAAGAATATTGATTATTGGCTTTTAGATTTGAAAAACAAAAAATACTCATTAGATAAGCTAGAACTGAGATTGAACGAAGATAATTTCTACAGACCAGCAAATTTGTATTGTTCTTCTAAGAAAAAAATAGAGTATTTAGACGATGAAAGTATTAAATATATTACATCTACTTATTTATATAAACATGGTAGTGCTTCTCAACGTTTAGGAATAGATTTGTCTTCTGATTATGCTAGGAATTGTTCATATTATCTTCTTTCTATTAATCAAGGAAACAATATACCTATTACTCCCAAATCTATTATTGGGATGCGGGATAGAGTATATTTGAAGTTTGCATATGAAAAACCTTATGAAAAACCCTTATCAATATATTCAAAAAGCAAAGAGATGATCGTTGCTAACTATGATTTAGAGGAAAGATTGCAAAGTATCAAAGTTGATGGTTTTGAAAAGGGAAATATAGTTCAGCTTAAAATAAATCCTCAGTTTATTAAACCAAAACCTAATAAAACTGAAAAAATCAATTTCTTCTTTGAAAGTAAGAAATACTTAGTTTATTTAGTAATCTTTATTTTGATTTTGGCTATTGGACTTTATATTCGCAAAACAGTTCTCGAAATGAATGCAAAAAGATAAACCAAAGATTTGGATTGCAATGGCATTATTCTTATTTACGGGTATAAAAGTTTACTTTGTAGATTTAGCCAATTTATCGCAAATACATCGAGGATTTAGATTATTAATTTTTGGTTCAATACTTTTATTAGCTTCTATTATTGAGCAGAAAATTAATCAAGATAATCAGAAAACAGGAAATTCAGATAATAAATAAGCTAATAGTGGCGATTCAATTACCTTCAATCTATCTGCATATTCAAGCGATTGAGCAACAAGAATAGAAGTATGAATCGAAGATAAACGAATTCGAAGCAATAATCCTTTCTCTTCACACTGTTCATTCACCAAATCGAGCAATTTGCTCATTAATTCATGCTTTTCAATCATGTGTCTA
>B570J29032_109957976_pt1 | contig 11179 bp, 13 predicted proteins | sample LakMenEpi16Nov12_FD_29032 | JGI IMG/M metagenome (IMG submission 29032)
CCCGAGGCTCCAAGGGCAAGAGTAGCAGACCTACGAACATTTCCTGAAACAACACAGGTTCCAATAAGATTAACTATATCAACAATAGCCCTAGAATCAAGCGTCTCTCCAGCTCTAGAGCCAATAACATGATTTATCCTGTCATGTAGCGCAATAAGTGGTGCTGGACCGCTAGCAACGCCACCAAAGCCTTTAATTGGTGCTCCTAGTGGACGGATAAGGTCATAGTTAAACTTTTGAATAGATTGGTTTGGACGAAGATATGAGTTTAATAGCATTCTAACTGAATCTACCCATCCTTCACGAGTATCTGGTATTTCCCAAATATTTTCTGGTTCTGTTGGTTCATAAATTGGCATATTTTTATCTTGACCAATAGTATCGAATCCTACACCTATACCTAACATTAAAGCATCCATTACCCAAGCAAAAAGGGCGCCTGGGTCATTGCGATCAATATCACGAGTAGATACCATTGCACAATTTTGAAGGGATGCAGAGTTACGCTTTTCCATAGTCATAGGAGTTCCAAATGCCCATAGTCCACGTCCTGGTGGTGTCCACTTTAGTTCAAACATTCTCTGAAAAGCTTCCTGGGCAGACTTTTGTGCCTTATTGTCGTTCCATGGTAAACGATTATCTTTAGCATGATTTTTTTGAACCGAATACATGCCTTCAATTACACGACGACAAACTTCGTGCCAGCGTTCTTTTGTTCCGTCTTCTTTCATTCTAGAATACGTCCTAATGAAGGTAATTTCCCCCAAAGAGTTAGACCCTGCATCTGAAAAACCAAAAGGTGCTGGGGTTAGTGAGTATTTTGTTACAAAATCCTCTGATAGACGAAATGAAAATACGCTTTCTGACATTTATTATTTACCCTTCATAGAAAAATTAACCAGTGCTTCCTATTTTACGAAGCAGTCTAAAGTATATCATAAGTTTAAAAATAAAAACACGCTTATTTAAAAGAGATAAAGGTTTTCTTTAGGGTTAGAGCTTTATGATTTTTGTGTCTCTGGTATTGTTTTTGGGGTGGGGTATAGGACAAAAAACAAACAAATGAATTCAAGATTTCTTAAACTGTGATATAATAAAATCATGTTTACAGATAACCCTAATATAACAAAGCTAGATGAAAAAATATTTTTATATAAAAATTTCATTCCTAGAGAAAAGGTAAATGAAATCAATGAGTATATATTTAAAAAGGTATCTGTTAGTCACTATTTTGACGAAATTCAATTTGGACTAACACCAGCTACTTTTGAGCTACATGAAGTATGGGAAAGCATTTCAGAGCTGCTTTATCCCGAGTATGTCATACACCCAATACTAAGTCTTTTACATTTTAAAGAAGATAAAGAAATGCTTCCACATTGTGATAGTCCTGGAGAAGGAAATCATGAATCATTGACCGTCCCAGACCTTTGGGCAACATGTTGCTTATTGAGTTGGGGAGCCATTGTTTATTTTGGAGATTTTACTGGTGGAGAAGTATATTATCCTAAACAAGGAATAGAAATTGCAGTAGAGCCTGGTGATCTTGTAATTCATGGTGCGCTTGATGATTGTCTTCATGGTGTAAAGAAAGTATTATCTGGTAACAGATATGCGTTTTCTACATTTTCTCTTCCTGCAGACAAAAATCCAGGAACTTTTAGTAACTACAAAACCCCAGAATATTATGAAGATGTAAAAAATTTAATGAGCTGGCTAACTCCATTAAAGCCTAATGAAAATATACTAAAAATGGAACTTCCAGGAACTATTTACTAAAAGTAATTTAGGCTTTTTGTTTTTTCCAAAATCCAGGAGATATGTATTTATTTCCATTTTTTATAGTATTAGAAGAATGAAAATATGGCTTTTGTGATGGAAAAATAATTATTGATCCAGCTGTAGGTTTAACTATTATGTTTTGTTCTGGAAATTCTATTTCTCCACCTTCATAGTCATCATTAATATATCCAACAACAGAAATTGTTTCTAATCCATTTTCATCATATGAATCAACATGTTTTCCCATATTAGCTCCTTTATCATATTTTGATATAGATAATGGAGATAAAAAGCCAATTTCTAAATTATTCTTTTTTGCATAATCGTAAGAGCAGGCCTTAATTGCAGTTTCAACGTCTAAAACTATTTGAACCAGATCTAGGTATAGTGGGGAATCTGAATCTGCTCTTAAAGAATCTACTACACGTTTTTGCATTCCAAAAGTATTATTTTCGTCAGGTCCCCAAGTTTTCCACCTTGTGATTAAGTATTCATTTTCTTTTTCAGGGTCAGTTAGCTCGTCAAGTTTTTCAATTCTTTCAATTAATGTCTCGTGGTTAGACATAGCTTTTTCATAATAAAAAATATTTTTTTCTAAAACCGTAAGTTTGCTATTAGTCATATTTATTTTGACCACTCCTCTTTTTGTTTTTCTTGAACTTTTCTAATACCCTTTATTTCTTCTTCCCATTTATCTTTTGTCTCTTGTGAGTATTCTGCTTCAGCATAATCCCAAAAAGCCATCATTGTATGTCTTTCTCCACTTGTTACTTCTTTTACTCCATGAATATTCTCATGACCGCCAGGAAATGAAATTAACATACCTTTCTTAGGCTTTATTTCTAATTTATGGTCTGGAAAAAATAATTCTCCACCACCAAAATCTTCATTAAGATACAGTAGGGTTACATATTTATTAATTTCAAAAGCATTTGGGGTTCCATCAAAATCTGAATTATCTGAGTGTGGGTTGGCAAATCCACCGATACCCCACTTTTGAGCGTGTGATGTGTTTGCTCTTAGCTTTCTTTCAAATACGACTTCAACATGATCTAGCATTTCTACTCTTAAATCTTTAATAAAAGTTTCTGGTAATCCATAATTCAAAAGGGTTGGGCTTGTGTCTTGTAGACCTTTTCCAGATGCACCATAAAAAGCTATAAAATCCCAGGCCTGACCTTCATTGTCAAAGTATTGGGCTAGTCCATCACACTCTTCATTTGTAAGAAAATTTTCAACATAGAAAACATCATGCTTAAAATTTTTTACCTCTATATCATTTTTGCTTTTCATTTTTATTCGCTCCTTGTATCGTTTCTATGATTTTCACATATTGGAACACTCATAAAGCTATTTTTGTAAAATCCATTTTCATAATTTTCTCGTATCCAAGAATCTTCTATGCTATCTCTATAATCTTTGGATGGTGCTGGTGGCAGAATACCCCAATATTTTGCTTGCATGGGACAGCAATAACAGCTAATAATGTCCAAAACTTTATAGCCTTCTGCATTAATAGCGTATGGCTTTAACTCTTTGTTTGTTTTCATTATTTGATTAAATGGAATTGGTTCTTTTACTATAGAATATGAAAAATCAAACATTCCAAGCCCATCCACAACACCATCTTCTTTGGCATATGGAGCCTTTAAATGATCTAAGCAAATATCAGGGTCTAGGTCTCCCCTAACATATACGTTAAACTCAATTTGTGCTGGTTTGTATTCGTCCCAAATTCTTAAAACATAATAACCATTTACCAATGCTGCAAAGCCAATCATTCCCCTAGAACCTTTATCTTCTATGTAATTACAGACTATTGATCCTGGAATAATTCCTTCAAAGTGATAAGAATGTGTTAAGTTAGGGTCCCAGTCACATGTATGTTTTTTTTCATAGGTTGTTCCCAATCCATTAAGAAGGTTTCTTGCAAGATGTTCACTTTTTAAAGGGTTAAGGGTAAAACCTTTTATTGACAGGTGGCTAACCACTTCTGATCTTTCTGTCATTCTATTTTAACTCATCTACTGTTTTGGTTTTAATTCTATACTGCATAATTTCGTCATATTTTTTTAGCCATTCTTCTTTACCATATTTTTGTTGATACTCTAAAAACTTTTCAGATGGCTTGTTTGGAATTAAATAAAAACACCTAATAAAATATTTTTCTTTTTTAGAAACATGGCCAACTGCATGGTAATATAATCCTTCTTCAGATAAAAGATCTGGATGCCCTGACGGGAAAACAACAACGTCTCCTGCTTTTGGCTTATATTTTATTTTTTCTTTTTTTCCTTTAACGGTAAATATCAACTCTCCGCCATCATAATCATCATTAAGATAAATAGCACACGTTACTGCAAACTTAGATCTATCTGAATCAAACTCATACCATTGGTAGTCGGTATGTGGAACCATGGCTAAAGGCTCTTCTGTATCATGTGGTTTAAGGTCTGAATAGTATTTACAGTATGATGGGCCCATGGTTTCCCAACTTTTATCAACAGATAGATTATACTTGTTTAGGAAGTGAGCAACACTATCTTTAAAAGCTTTTTCAATATTATCTCTATACTGTTTTTCTTCTTTGCCTTTATCAGATAAACTTATTTCATCTTCAGGCATAATTTGTCTTGTTGATGACATATATGTTCCAAAGGTTGACCACTTTTGCCAATCAAAAAATAAAGGACTTTTATCTGGATTAATTTCAGAGTCTTTTAAAATTTCTACAAAAGCTAAAGGATCTTTTATTAGGTTTTTATAAATATGAACTTTGTCAAATAAAACCTCATACTCTATTGTATCTTGAGCATCAGTCATGGCTGCCTTTCGCCAGTGTGTTTTAAAATTTCCCAAAAAAATGGACAAGTAAATCTTAAACCACTTTTTATTTCTGTTACTCCGTGTATAAAGTTTTTATCTCCTGGGAAAAAATAGGCTGCACCTCTTTTGGGTTTAAACTTAACATCTTGAAGCGGAAAGTAAAGCTCTCCACCTTCATAGTCATCATTTAAATAAAATAGACTAGATAAGTCATAGTGTGGAAAATCGTTTGGCAGTCCAGCATCTGGACCTTCATGGAGTTCTTTATCTGCATGAGGATTTTGAAATTGCCCAGGAAGCCATTTAACAATGCTTTGTCCTGTAGGGACTACCTTAACACTAAAAAAGTCCTCAATGATTGGTTGCAGTCTTTTAAATAGTCCTTCAATAACTGGACCAATCTTTGGATCATTTTTATCTAAAGATGATCTATTGGCAACTCTATCTTTCCAATAGTCTGAGTCGTATGTAATAGTTCCATTTTCATTTACATGGGTTTCTGAAATATCCCAAATTGTAATAGACTTAGCAGCATGTTCTAAAAAATCAATTTCATCTTTTGTCATAAAGTTTTCTAGCTCAACAATCATGCTTTTGTCATTGCCAAAAAACCCAGATGGTGTTATTGACATTTCTTTTCTTGGGTTTAAATTGCTTATTTCTATCATAATAAAATTATACCACTTTCTTTTTTGTATTTTTATTTACAAAAAGACGTAAAGCCTTGGTTTCGTGAGAGCCAAGAGTTTCTCCTTTTTCGTTTACAGCATCCCTATACCAATCAGTCCACCTACCGCTTTCGATTATGCCTCTTGCAGCGTCACCGTAAGATTTATTATTGTTATAACGAATGCTGTCTTTATCGTAATAATCAAACATCTCTATAGTTGTATTATCAATAGAAGTTAAAGATATTGGAATTATTGTTGCAATCGGATCCCCCGCCTTTATTGTAATTTCTTTATTAGCAGTTTTTACCCTGATTGCTAATGGAAAGTCGTTATCATACCAGGAGGTGCTTACTAAGTAAGACATAGTTTCAAAATCAGGATTGAAATAGTTGACTGGATTAATAACTAAAAAACTAATGTTTTTTTCTGATCTAAATACCAGTCCAGTTATAAAACTTACGGTAGATTGACCTCTTCCCGAATATGTAAAATCTTCCCCTTGTAAAATTTTAACATTTTCCGGAGAAGTATCAGTTGTTCCATTCCAAATAAACTTAACATCCTCATCGCAATACAGATTCCAGCCAACCATGTTTGCTTGGGTTACTGGAAAACACCTATAGGCATGTTTTTCTGGAGTTTCGTCCATCCAATCTCTTTTTATAGACATTGGGGATATGTCTACATGAGAATTGTTTTGTTTTTCAACTGATATGTTTAGCATCAGTCTTCGTCTGGAAGATACATTTCTCTAGTGTGAAACTTTTTATTGTAATCTAGCATAGTAACAATAGAATATTTTGTTCCAGAATGAACTGGCATAGCCCTATGTGGATACATATAATTAGAAGGAAAGATAAACAGATCTCCCGCTTCTGGCTTAGCGTTTATGTTTTGTAGCCTAAAAAATAATTCTCCACCTTCGTAGTCATCATTTACGTATGCAACCAAAGACACTGTGCAGTTGTATGAAAAACCATGATCGTGATGCTCTTGGAAATGTTGTCCTGGTCCATATTTAATAAAGTTAAACGCTTCCCAATATTTTAAAGGCATAATATTGTGATGTGCTCTATAGTCTTCTACTGCATGAAATTGTGCATCATAAACATCTTGCCATAATGATTGAAGGGCAACAGAGTCTTCATTTATATCTTTTTCAATATCAGATTTTTTAAATTTAAAATCACTACAGTCTCTATATAAAGGCATTAACTCTCTATACCCTACGAATGCTGGATTCCAACGATAAATTTTTCCATCTTTTAATGGCTCTCCCTGTGGTGCAATTTCTCCTAAAACATTTTCTAATCTATTAATAACGTCAAACTCTTTTTTTATAACATTTTTATATAAAAAGATTCCGTTACCCAGGTCTTGTTTTTCTGTCCAAGTTTGCATTTGCTACCCCTTTACTTGTATTCTCTTTTAGACCAAACTTTATTTTTATATATACCGCCGTCTGGTTGACGATAAAACGTTGCGTTATCTACAATTTTATCATAGATTTGTTTTTCATGCTGTAGTTCTATATTTTGTTCCCAGTCTTCTCTTTTAAATGGAATAATTTGCATGTATGGCGTTCCAGCAGGGATTGTTCCTTCCCATCCTTCTGGGATAAAAAATGGAAATGTTCCAAGAATTTGAACTTTATCGCAATCGACTATGCCAGTAGTGTTTAAAAATGGTAGGTCAAACCTATTCATTGGTGTCATAAAAAGGGCGCTATAGCCTTCTGGAAGCTCTAAACCCCAATCTGGATACCAGGCAAAATGTTCTTTATAATATCCATAAGGGTGGTTAAATTGTGGCATTGGAAATCTTTTTCCACAAAAATCTTGATGTTTTTCATCAGAAATAGCAACATCGATTAAGCCCTGTTGATTTTTAAAAAATGTAATATCGCATGGTGTTTTTAATATATATCCTGTTGAAAAAGCATCTAAAATAGCTGGACATGCTTTCCATGTTGGAATTTTACCGTAGTCATCAGTTGTTCCTTCTTTTGGAAACGGACATACTTCTTTTGGTGCTTTATAGTATTCTCCATTTGGCATTTTTGCAAACCTGTCTGCTTCTTTATACCATTTTGGAATTGCACTTTGGGTTGAAGAAGGCAATGACGGGCTTTTTTCATTAAGCCAAAATCTATATGATTTAAAAGTTATTATATTTTTTATTGTTTTTAAAGAATTGTTCATTTTTTATTTTTTTTCTTTAATGTTTTTTTTATCATAATACCATTGTAGCATATTGGACCTAATGTTATTTTTTTCTTTTTGGCATTTGATGATCTGAAAAAATATTACCATAAACATCACGACCTAAGTAGTAATCTCTTCCTGTTTTATTTGGCACATATTCATCTATCTCATTTCTTTTATATGCAAAATCTAAAGATGCTTGAAGCTCTTCTGTATATTCATCTTCACTTGCAATATTTTCAAAATCAACCAAATTAAAAGAATCTGCATAATATCGGGGAATTGGTATAAAAGAAGACAGAGGCGTATTTTTTAAAAATTTTACCTCAACTCCTGGGGTTTGAATTTTTAAATTAAATGTAAATAACCATCTTAGGTTATCTGTTTCAATTACTCCACTCATTACTGTTATGTTTGGTATTATGATATTTGGTGGGTTTATTGTCATTAAGTTTACCCCTGTTGGGGTTCTTAACTGAAATGGATAGGTTAATGTTATTATCCCAGAACCAAATCTTGATTCAACTTTAGGATATAGATCTTTATTGTTTTCGGGTGTTGTTATTAAAACGCTATTTCGATTTGCTGTTCCATCCCATATTGCAGTAAAATCAAATTCTGACTTAACGGAAAATCCATAAGTATTTGCTATGCTCAAAGGCAAACATTTATAAAAATGAGAAGTAAACCATTCTCTTTTAATGTCTAGCTTTTCTATAAACTTACTTATATCATTTTTTGCATAATCATGTCTATCAAAAAAATAAGCTATAGTTTTATCAGGAATTTTCCCCATACATTACCCCTTTTACCTACACTAAACAATATACCACAAATATTTTTTATTATTTTAAATATTGTTTTTTAGAATGGACCGAAATATGGACCAAACGATGGTGGGAAGAATGGTGGAGCAAAGGATGGTGGGAAGAATGGTGGAGCAAAGAACGGTGGGAAGAACGGTGGGAAGAACGGTGGGAAGAACGGTGGGAAGAATGGTGGGAAGAATGGTGGAGTAGTTGTTATGCTATTTGATGCAGCTGAAGTTCCAGAGTTTCCATTAGCATTAGTAGCATAAACTGTGTAAGTTTGTGAAGTTCCACCTTCTTGAGTAACAGCTACTGTTGTTGTTGATCCATTAACTGTTGCACCTTTACCATCAGAAGAAGCCCAGGTATATCCAGTTATAGTGCTTCCACCAGTTGCTGGTGCGACCCATGATACGTTATCTTGGTTGACCTGTGTAGTTACTGTTGGAGCTGCAGGAGTTGCTGGAACAGTAGTTGCTGTAATAGCACTAGACGCACTAGAGGCATCCGAAGTTCCAATTCCGTTTGTTGCTGTTGCTGTAAAAGTATAAGAAGTGTTAGATTGTAGCCCTGTTACTGTTAATGGTGACGATGCTCCAGTTGCTGTAAAGCTTCCAGGAGATGAGGTAACTGTAAATGATGTAATCGGTGAACCGTTTGCGCCACCTGCTGTAAACGATACAATTGCTGAACCGTTATTAAATGCACGAGATGTTCCAACATTTGTTGCAGATACGCTTGTTGGAGGATTAGGTTTTCCTGAACCCTGAAAACCAAGACCTCTTACACCAGCTCCTCTACCACCAATAATAGGCATTTATTATTCCCCCTTATGCAAACTTTGTCTGTGATCCAAATGCTGTAAAGGCAGCATTGCCTGTTTTTACTATAGTATATGAATAAATGTCTATGCTGTTTGCATTTCCTGCAGATGGAGCACTTCCATTTTGCCATTTTGGAGTTACAGAAGAACCATCAATTTGGAATCCTGTTTGATAGTATGGAGTTGCACCATTTGTAACAAAAAATACGACTGTAATAGAATCATTTGTAGCAAGGGCATCATTAAGTGTTGTTCCTGAATTTCCACGAATATTTAATGTCCAGTTAGCGGTTGCATTTGAAGTGTAATATAGGATACCGCTTGTTATTGTATCTAAAGCAATTGTTCCAGTTGCTGCAGTTGCAGATACTGATAAACGCTCTTCTGGTCCTGTAAGTATTGGATTTGCTAATACAGCATTTGTTAATGTTGGAGCAGTTCCAAAAACTAGTGATCCAGATCCTGTTTCATCAGTTATTGCTGAAATAAGGTTTGCTGATGATGGAGTTCCAAGGAATGTGGCAACTCCTGTTCCAAATATATCTGTTCCATCAATCTTTAATGTTTTACCTGAAGCAAGGTTAATGTGCTCTGATGAAGTCCATGAGTCTGTAGCGTCTACCCAGTTAAAGGTTTTATCAGTTGCACCCTTTAATGTGATACCGCCACCATCTGCAGTTGTATCTGTAGGTGATGTTGTATCTCCAAGAACAATATTTTTATCTTCAATAACTAGGTTAGTTGAATTAAGATTAGTAGTTGTTCCATTGACTGTTAAATCTCCAGAAAGAGTTAGGCTTGTTCCAGATACAGCGCCAGTGAAGGTTGCTCCTGAAAGGTTTGCTTTAAGATCAAGGGCTGTTTGAGTTGCTGTTGAGACTGGCTTATTAACATCAGTTGTATTGTCAACATTTGCAAGACCAACATCAGTTTTTGTAATTCCAGTTGGGGTATTAATTACTGGTGAAGTTAAAGTTTTATTTGTAAGGGTTTCAGTTCCAGCAAGTGAAACTACATCAGCATCAGAAATTGCGGTGTTTAGTTCAGCAAGAGTTGATGTAACTGTGTTTGAGCCAAGTGATATTGACTTGTTTGAAAGTGTAGTTGTTGATGATGCTGTTACTGTAATATCAGATGTTAGAGCTACTGTGCCTGTTGCATCTGGAAAAGTAATTGTGCGATCTGCGGTAGGATCTGTAATAGCAAGGGTTGTTTCAAAATCGTTTGCTGTTGCACCTTCAAAAGTGATGCTTGAACCAAAAGCAGGGTTTACTATAGAGTTAATATCACTAAAATAGTCTAGGCTTGCCCAGTGATTTGTTCCATCACCAATTTTAAATTTATTTGTGTCTGATTCCCAGCCCATTTCACCAGCATTTAATACTGGGTTAGCAGAGGTCCACTGAGAGGCGGTTCCTCTTCGCTGTTGCATTCTTGTTGCCATTTAGAACTCCTTCTGTATCCCCTGGTTATATTATATCAGATAATTAATTAAAATTATCAGTTGCTACTCCGCCATCATATGTTGCCTCAAAGACTGAAGTGTTGTATAGTCCAGCACTTACAAGAACTCCTGGTTCATTGTATGCACCACCACTAATAAATGTGCTAACAACTAGCCCACTTCCGTCAATTGAAGTATCGTGTATATGGTCTTGTAGTATTTCTGCATCTTCAAGGGTAGCAATTGCAACCCATTGACCATTATAGTAAATATGAGCACGTTCTGTTAAGGTGTCAAACCATAAATTTCCATTTACTGGAGATTCTGGTTGTGTTGTTCCAATTGTTGGTGATCCAACAGCTGTATCTACATATAGTTTTGTTGCTGCATGTGTATTTTCAGTAGGAGTGGCAACTGTAACAGTTCCTCCAAAAGTTCCGCCATCGGCTACTGCAATGCCGTGCTTTACTCTAAAGTCTTTATTAACTGTTGCCACAATCTACCTCTTTCTAATTATGCTTCGATATAAACTTTGTTAACTTTAACAACAGTATCTGATGCTGCACCAGTTACCTGAAGAAGAACGTTTCCACCGCTGTAAACAGCATCGGTTGTTCCTA
>B570J29032_109957973_pt1 | contig 11176 bp, 10 predicted proteins | sample LakMenEpi16Nov12_FD_29032 | JGI IMG/M metagenome (IMG submission 29032)
GCCGAGCTGCTTGCCACCCATTACCTCAGTCCTGGTCTGCGATTACAGGGCCATTGTCCCGCGAATGGCACTGGTTTTCCAGAGTCTCCCTAGTCAAGGTGTAAAGCCTCTTGATTTTCCAATGGGCCGATATTACGCCTTAGAGGTAAAGGATGATGGCTGTCCAGAAGTGCCAGACCACCTCACCTAACTATGCCGCAGCGTTGTGCTTGGCAGAAGCTCCATTCCACTTGTACATGAATCACTTTAAGCCATACTTTAGTTTTAGGAACTACTGTCAATTACCCACGACTAGGTTGTAAACCCCACTAATGCTGCCAGGTTCAGCAAGAGTTACTAGGAAAAACTTTTAGGCTGCCCTGGCATCTCCATTGGCTGTGAGTCACTGATTGAACTGGTGAGCCAGAGCGTCTAGCTTAAAACCGCGCATAATGCTAGAGCATAGCTCAATGTCATCGGGACTATCAATCTGGAACATCTTGTGTCGACCCATCACGAATAGGCCAATTCTTCCGCCCAATCGATTGTTCTCGCGGCGCAATTGTTCAGGGCGGAAGACGTAAAAAGAACCGTTCTCTAGGTATCGCTTCTCAATTTCCTGGCGGCGCTTACGGTTTCGATAGTCGTAATTCACCGGCTGGGCGCAGCCATTATCACCGATCCGCCAGGTGAAGAAATCCTCCACTTCTGCCACAGACAGAATCGAGTCATATCCCTGCTTGCGCATGGTCTGTACGCCACTGTCGAGGTCTGACGGTTCGCGTATCGGCGAGGTCGCCTGCATGGCGACAACGGTATCTACAGCCACCCCTTGGTTCTCGATCGCATTAACAGCGTGCAACCAAGCTGACTCTGAGCTCGCCTCGTCTCCGGAGATTTCGGTTGGGCGTCTGATCGGGAGGGCTCCAAATGTCTCAGACACGCCCAGAATCTCGTCATCGTCGGAGCTCACCCAAACCGAGTCGATGTGGTGCGCGTGTCGTGCCTGTAGGATCGACCAAGCTATTAGTGGCTTGCCGCAAACTTCAATCAGATTCTTCCTAGGAATGCCCTTGGATCCACCTCGGGCTGGAATTATTGCAACTGTTAAGCTCACTGCGTACAACCCTCCAGAGAATCAAAGTTCGCCGAAAAATAAGTTTTCTAACCGTAATTACACAAATCCCCTATAGGAGATCATGAAGTTCGCATAGCAGGTCTAGTTAATGGTGCAATTCGTTAAATTCGCAACATCCAATAATATCCACCTATCCAAGTATTTAGTTATGCTCGCTTTGGAATCATTGTCTGGTTAAGCATAATAATAAATTATCCATTTGCTTCCAGATTTAGGTGTTCACGAAGCTTACGCGAAATAGGTACTTCACCATCAATAATTCGCTTTTCACCGTCACCCATTGCATCCTGAATTTTGCGAACAGCTCCCACTAACTGACGAAGACCAGCTGGTTCCACTGATGCGGCTTGATCCGATCCATACATAGCACGATCCAAGGTGATATGCCGTTCCAACGAAGTTATGCCCAATGCCGCTGCTGCATACGATATGGCTAAACCAACTTCATGTCCGCTATATCCTACATTACATTTATAACGCTCACGAAGTGTGGCTATCAGATTAAGATTCGCATCCTCATCACGCATTGGATACGTGGAAATAGTATGCATCAACTCAAAGGGGCAATTACGCTGGCGAAAAATATCAACTGCATTTTGAATATCGTCGTAAGTGCTCATGCCTGTCGAAATAAAAGTATGCTTGCCCTCATCTGCAACCATACGGAGAAGATCATTATGTACAATCATAGCAGAGGCAATTTTATTAAACCTGCACTCAAATTGTCGGAGAAAATGCTGACTATTTAAATCCCACGCCGAGGCAAACCACTCAACATTTTTAGTCGCGCAGTAATTAGCGATCTCCTCATACTGCTCCTTATTGAATTCTAGTGCAGCCTTCTGTTCACGTTGCGTGCTGCCCCAAGGGCTATCACGAGGACTGTCAAGAAATTCTTGAGTATAAACCTGATTAATATCTCGTTTCTGAAACTTCACAGCATTACAGCCAGCATCAACTGCAACATCAATGAGCTTCTTACAGATACCCAAATCACCATTGTGATTAATGCCAACTTCAGCAATAATGAAAATACCCATTTGGAGTCGTTTTGGTAATGTTTGGATTGGATTAAATAAGCGTAGCCAAGTCATCGTCGGTCATTTGATTTATCCGCAATAGCATCTCTATAAGGGTACGAATAAAGCCCTGTCCTCCTTTTTTTTCCAAAACGATAGTTGCCTGCTCTTTAATTATTGGATGTGCGTCCGATGGGGCGACTGAAATACCTGCGAGTCGCATAGCGAACAAGTCATTCAGATCGTTACCAACATATAACAAGCCTTCAGTTTTCTGCTTTTTCTTTTTGAGATACATTCTTAAGTATTCGTCTTTATTTAAAGCTCCTCGTATACAAGGAATTTTGAGCTTAGACGCTCTTGATTGCACTACATGATTTACCTCCTTTGATAAAATAAAATAGGTGAGCTCCCAATTATTTTTTTCTTTAAATTGACGTAGCATGTCAAAGGCTAGTCCATCGCCGCGATCACAGCGAACAGACTCCTTCCCGTCTTGATCGACCCAGACTTTGTTATCGGTAAATACTCCGTCAAAATCGAATACAATAGTGTGTATGCACTTCCAATGAGGCATATTGATTTCAGGCAAAACACATCTCCTGCTCAATCAAATCACAAAGAATATGACCGATCAAAATATGTGCTTCTTGAATACGTGCAGTTGAGTCGCTTGGAATTATGATTGATAGGTCTGCATGGGCCTTTGCTTCACCACCACTATTTCCGAGAAGAGCTATGGTATCCACATCCATAATTGATGCCAGTTTTAAGGCACGTACAATATTCTCGCTACGTCCAGAGGTTGAAATCGTTAGAAGTACATCTCCAGCTCTTGCTAGAGCACTTAACTGCCTGGAGAAAATATCTTCGTAACTATAGTCGTTTGCCACACAAGTCAGAACCGAAGTGTCAGTTGTCAACGCAACCGAGCGCAACGCTTTCCGATCCTGTTTGAAACGCCCAACAAGCTCTGCAGCCAAATGCTGACTGTCCGCGGCACTTCCTCCATTACCACACCAAAAGAGAGTTCCACCTTTAGAAAGAGAACTAACAATTTGATTGGCTGATTTTATAATCAAGTCTGAATTACAATGAAGGGTCGCATGTACCACTTCTAGGTGCTCCTTGAAGTGCGCAGATAAGGTCTCTTGTTGATTCATTGCGTAAAATCTTTGTGGCTTATCATACGGCTAATCAAACTTGCCATTGGTGATCTGGTTTTCAGTGTACAAAAATTTACGCTTTGCTGTATCTACAACTATCCAAAGATTGCAACTTCTAAGCCTGCACTGATGCAGATAACACTTATGCTATAGAATCAAATCACGGACTGCTCACTATGATTTACGCTATGGCTGGACCTGCTAGAGATGTAGTTGCTAATCCATCTACTGCATCATATGCATCGGTGGTAGAACCTCAGCGATACTACAATTGAGTATACACTGTTCAATGTGGCGACGATGTGCCGTTTTGCTGGGGATGCCTTTTTTCCCCGACCAGATCCCAGAGTAGACAACAAACCTTGCGTTTTGACTTCTACTGGGATCAGAATGATCAGGGATAGCCATAAAGCAAGACATAAGCATTGATGCCACATTGATCATGACACCCATTTCCTCCAAGAACGTAGTAGCTGGAGATACGGTACCTATGGTACCCGCAGCGCAAGAGGTTAATTTGGGCTGTAACTAAAAATTTGAAGCAATATAGTTGTCTTCTAGATCTATTAGTCCGTTGAGATAGGCAAACTTTATAAATTGATCGTTACTCAAGTTTGGCCAGAAGTTTTTAAGCTTGGGAGGCGATGCATTAGAATCCATCCAATCACCTTTTACTGTTGAAGTGAAAAGAGCCCAGTTTACATGTCGAAGGACATATTGCTTACGGTTCTTTGCGCAAGCAAAGAAGGTCTCATCTCGATATGGCTGATCAAGTAAAAGTTTATTCAAATCTTCAATCGTTCTTGGTATGATAGCCCATTCCTTTTGACAGTTACGTGCCTCGCCGAGACCGATAATGGGAATGCCATGGTAAGCTAATTCATAGCCTATAGTACCATCATAAACTAACCCTGCCCCTATTCTGTCGAAATAACTATATATATTTAAATTATCAGAAGAGTTGATGATGAACAGCTTTGGGTGGTTGATTAGATCACCAAGGGAGGGAATAATGTCATCAGCAAGGGACTTTCGCTTGGGAAGCAGAGTTTCTTCTGCAGGATGAAACCTCAGCACAATGGGTAATGAATGAGCTAAGGCAAAGCGAGTGACATATAGAATCGATTCTGTTAAACCATTAAATAAAACATTTCTATTCTCAGTAGGCGAGTCCCAGACTACGTTGGGGAAATAGATAAGCGGTCGTGGGTTTGCATCAAGATATTTATCAAAGTCTTGAGACGATCGACCACAAGGTCTTGCCCCGTACATATTCTTCATGTCAGATGTACGAAGATCGAGTCGAGAACTTAGGAAATCCTCAGAGCGCTTTTTTTCATGCAGGAGAAGTGATCTATGTTTATGTTTAATCCACATAGGATCATTTACAGTATGCGTAGGTATTGATCGATAAATTCGAAGATGTTTAATCTTTCCAACAGTCCAAGAGATTGTGCGGCAAGGGATTCCTCTCTTGGTAAATACGTGATAGAGGGGGCCATAACAAGAGTATATATGATGCCAGGAAATTAGTAAAGAATCGGGGAAGGAGGCTGCTAAGTATAATGCAATTCTATAAATTTGTGTCGCGTTATAAATAGAATCTTTGAAAAAAATTGAAGAACGATTAATAAATTCAGATTCAAAGTATCTTATGGAACTTTCTGTGGCATACTTAGATATAATATTGTCATCGATTTCAGCGAGTGTTTCGTTTTTACTGATCTTGATTAGGTGAGATAAAAGAATTGGCTTAATACGACCTTTCCCTAAAATAAATATAGCGGCTTGAACCGTGCGTCGCCTTGTTGAATTCCACCAGCTAGTGTAGTAAAAAGATGTGTATTCTGATAAACTAACCTGGGAATGTTCAATGTGGGCTAAAACTCCATCATTTATAATAAAGATGACAGAATAGCCTAGGATAATAAATTGTCGTGCTAGTATTAATTCATATAGGAAGGTTATGTAATCAGGCTGGACTACAGGATTGAAAATAATGGTTCGCTGCTTTTCTTTTGGACTAATGCAAATTTTAGGATAGCTTCTAAAGAGAGACTGCGCCGCATAGCGCACAACATCCAAGCCGGCTATGTAATTTACTTCTTTTGCAAAGGCCCTGAATTTTCTGTGCATTGATTTTTGAGCTGTCCATATCTTCGTGATAAAAGAACAATGCATGACAAGATCTTTCTCGGCGTGTTGGGCATTGACAACGGAATCTGCGGCCCTTAGCACTTGGAGAATGGCCACAGTCTTGCAGCGCTGCCCAGCGGGGCTCCCTCATTGAAAATCATTCTTGATTACCCAGTTCGCTCTGCGCACTGGCTGACGCGGCAGTAGACCGCTACACATATACCAGTCGAGTCATGACCCGCAGCGCGATCCAGTTCCAGAAAAGCCTCTCATTGCGACAGTATCTGTGCCTCTATGGCACTGGGGAGCAATGTGAGACTGCTTTGGAGAAGGCTCGCTGGCCTGATGGGTTCCGCTGCCCACCCTGCGATGGCCATGAGTTTGGACTTGTTTACGGGCGACGGCTCAAGCGTTATCAGTGCCGCACCTGCGGCTATCAGGCCACCTAGCCCCGCCAGGCTCCTGCGAAGAAGTAGTTGCCCCTCACAATTTGGTTAGAGGCATTCTATTTGATCCGTCAGTCAAAGACCGGCATTTCTTCTTTCGAGCTTAGCCGCCATCTGGGAGTGAACTATGACAAGGCCTGGCTACTTCACAACAAGATTCTGTGGGCCATGAGCGATCGGGATGATGCCTCTGTGCTGCGGGGAAAGATCCAGATCGATGATGCGTACTTCGGCGGAGAACAGCCGGTCGGCAAGGCAGTTCGCGGATCGGAGATCATTTTCATTGTCGTAGCCTTTTCCGTAAATGAGGCAGGCCACCCGGTCCACGCCAAAATCATACCGGTGGCTGGCTTCAGTTCCGAGGCGATCGCCACCTGGGCCAGAGATCACCTGAATCCTGGCAGTGCCGATCTCTCTGATGAGCTGGCCTCCTTCCGCTCGATAGCGCAGCAGGTTGCAGTTACGAGGTCATCATCAACGGTGGCAAGCACCCCAACGATCTTCCATAGTTTCGCTGGAGTACGGTGCTGGGCAACCTCAAGATCCAGCCTCAACGGCACTTTCCATGCCTTCATCTTTGACAAGTACGCCAGGAATTACCTTGGCGGCCACTGCTTCCGCTCCAACCGCCGCTTCTCGCTGCCAGAGATGACGGAGCGAATCGCTAATGTTGTCTGCTGCTACACGCCCTGCACGGAACGGCAATTCAGGGTCGCGGAGGCTTTCTGGTAATCAAGAAATCATTTAATTCTGTCTTCGCAGGGCTGATGCCGACTCAGCCAAGCATTTGGCTGATGTCAGCGTCACTTTTATCGATCAAGTACAGAGAGATCGGAGACCGTCGCAGTGGTAATGGTTCGGCACCAACCTCTGCAACAATATAGCTGAGTCGGGCAGCTTCCCTGAAAAAACGCCATGTCGGACCGAGAGGCTCGTCGGTATGGGGGTGATCGTGCTGAATGGTGCCCGCATCGAACGCCGCTGCCTTGATGTCCGGTACCTGCCGTGGGCACGGATTTGCCCACGTAGAGATTGCAGATCTGCTTGCCAACGCCCGCCGCTACGCGCATATGCCGACCGCTAACGCCGCTGCTCGGCAAGGATCAGCTGCCCGCGTCCCCCACCTTCCGCCCCACGTGTTCGGTGAGCCGGCGGAGGGTCGGAGAGATGTCGTCCGCTGAGATCATCGCGTCGATGACAAACGGCCGCTCGAGCCCCCGCCCGAGCGAGGGCCGACGCGAAGCCTGCTTGCGTGTCGACGGTCGTGGCCTCGGTTCTTACCGCGCGGGCCAGGCCAGCGAAGTCCCAGGGAATTAGGCGGTAGTAGTTGCGCTGACGGTCGATGAACCGCAGCATCGCGTAACTGCCGTTGTAGAACAAGACAACGATCGGGTTGAGGCCCAGTTTCGCGGCCGTGGCGATCTCTAGGCCGGTCACCTGGAAGGCGCCGTTGCCGACCAGCTCGACCGGCCCACGCGCAGGTAGGGCCAGTTGGGCGCCGACCGTCGCCGGCACGGCGACGTCCATGCTCACGTAGTGGCCGGGGGCCAGGAAGACGTCGCTCGTCAGGTCCATGCCGGCGTACATGCAGTCGCCCCTGTCGCTGATCAACGCGTAGCGGTCGCTGGCGGCGAAGAGGCGGTTGTGGGCCGAGATCATCCTCGTTACGATAAGTCGATCGCATGGCGTGTTAAATCAAATTTTTTATTACATTGATCGTTCGCAGTTTCTATAATTTATTAAGCATTTAGCTGTGGTTTGCGCAATAGAATTTGTTGCTGCCAGAGTACTGCATAGCGACCATTGCGTTCCAGCAGGTCATTATGGCATCCTCGTTCGACGATTCGGCCTTGTTCCATAACGCAAATCAGATCCGCATTCACGATTGTACTCAGGCGGTGGGCTATCACTAGCACCGTATGGCCTTGCTCAAACTCCTCGATTGCTTCTTGAACCAGCCTTTCGCTCTGGGTATCCAGCGCGCTGGTTGCCTCATCAAGGATCAAGAGCTCAGGTTTGCGCAAGAGTGCCCTTGCTAACGACAAGCGTTGACGTTGGCCACCGCTGAGCCTGTAGCCCCGCTCCCCCACCAGTGTGTCGTAGCCTTGCGGCAAGGCTTCAATGAATTCTGCCGCCTGGGCCATCACCGCAGACGCTTCTACATCGCTACGGCTGACTCTGGGGCTGCCAAATGCGATGTTTTTCGCAATTGTTGCATTAAAAAGAAATGTGTCCTGGCTCACTACTCCCAATCGTTTCTGCCAGCTGGACAGATCAAGCTGCCTTAAATCTATGCCATCAATCAAGATCTCACCTTCTGTTGGTTCGTATAGTCCCACAAGCAGATCAGCGATAGAGCTCTTGCCGGCACCGCTTGGCCCCACAAGGGCCACGGTGCTTCCCCTGTCGATGCGAATATCGATTCCACTAAGCGCATCACGCAGATCAGTGGAATATTTTAGGCCAACATTTTTAAGCTCTATACAATTATGAAGGCTTTGAAAATGAATGCCACCACTTCGAACAAACTGCTTATCGCTATCATCGAGAATTGCATTGAGACGTGTTACTTGTGCCGCACTGCTCGCGTACCCATTAGCAAGGCTCGCCAATCCACCAAGCCTCACGTTGAAGCGCTGAAGTGCCAATACGAACGTGACTAGGCTGGGCAGCACTCCACTTTGTCTGGTCGAAAATGTGAATACACTAATTCCTGCTATCACAGCGATAGCCAGGATAGGCAATAGCGCAGAGAATGGTCCAATTATGTTCCCCAACTTGGCCGAACGTCTACCTAGGCGCTCGTTGTCGGTTAATAGTTCATGAAATCCTTCAACGGACTCCTGCAAGCCACCCGTACTGTGCAGCAGACGTAGCCCTTGGATATTTTCTGTAATACGCACTCCAAGTTCTACCCCTACTCGTTGCCCTTCGAAGGCATTGCTGCGAATTCGCGGCAGCAGTATGCTTTGTGCATACCACAGCGCAATGGCTAGAAGGACAGCAACGGCAAGAAGAAAGGGCGAGATGGTGATTAGGATACCCAGATATACCAGCATCTGGATAATGGTAAGCAGAAGGATGTTGGCCATTGTGATTTGGCCCTGTACCGTTGTACCGCCTGATCCGGCATAGTTGAGAAGGTCGCCTACGCGGTAGCTGCTTGCACATGCATAGGTGAAGCTGAGGATTCGCCGATTCAGTAGATCAGTTACTTCACGATTGAGTCTGGCACTGAAATAACCACTGGCCAAACCGTTTAAGTATGTGCATATACTCATCATTAGCTGCAGCCCTACCGCAAGAAACAGCAGTAGAACAAATAGCATTGGCGATGACCAATCAGCGAATCCCTCTAACCACTCGCTCAGCCATGGAACTTTCTGCAATACAGGCAAGCCGGCAAGCGCCCCCCCCGAGTTCCCATTTATCAGACCGACTGCTAGAAAAATTACCCCTAGCGTTGCACCTTCGCTCAGCGATCCCAGCAGACCTGTGCCTAGGGTTATAGCCAGTAACATCCATTGGCGCCGTGCCGACTGCCGTATAAGCCGGGATGCCGGAGAGCGCCCAAGAATTGGCCCCAGATAAGGGCGCAAGGCTTGTCTGATTGCTTGCAATGGAAACCTGGCAATGGCCACGTAAAAGAAATTCAGGGTTGAGGGGAAAGAAATGCTGGAGTTGTCCTTGAAGGCCGGGTATTTGTGAGTTAGGTCTACAAAGCAAAAACTCGTTGGCTTGCAGCGATACCCCCAAGGGGATCACATATTCTAGGTGCTGCCTAGAACTCAGCCAGTAGCCACCGAATTCAGATCTAGAGTTATAGAGGAAAAGAATGGGCTAGGGCCATTGAGCTACTCCAGCCCCCAATACCCCAGAGATACCATGCTTTTTGCTTTGGTTTAGCATGTAGATTTTTCCTTGATTATCTATGTTTTATCGGTATAGATACTTTAATCGCGGTTAACTTGTATGCGTCTGTTCATTCTCTTTGAGTATGCCAGGAATGTAATTATAAATTTAGTTTCTGCTTGCTACTTAAGCTAGAGTTGGATGGATGGCTATGTCCTATTCTGATTTGTCACTGTAGGGATTTAGTAGGTAAATAGTTTATCTTGAAAACTTCTTATCGTATCTTTTGGCGGGTCGAGATGTGCACCAATTGAGTTCCTGGGATGTAAATTATAACTACCAGGGTCATGCAGCTATTCTCCTGATTAAGTGGTGCATTGAGGGACTCAATCAGTACGGACCAAGGAGGCCATCTAAGAGTTACCTGGAAATTTTGACCAGACGCATTTTCCCCTCCTCAGAGCAGATCACGCTCTGATCGGCCTGGTTTTCTGCGGTTCATCGGTTCAGTACGCCCTATTACAGGCGTATTGCCCCGTTGGGGAATCCTGATCGCAGCCGCCTGGCCAGCCATCTGGGCAAATGGTTGTTTATGCCGCCGCCATCGCCGGCTAGAGCCGGTTGCCCAGCCGGATCAGGTTGTAGGCGATCACATGCTGCCCAATCACCGCACTCAGCATTTCGGTGCCGCGCAGCTTGAACTGGCGCAGACCGCCCCTCTGTTCGATCCAGCCAAACACCTTCTCGATGCCACGGCGAGGATTGATCGACTTAGCGTAGGCCTCGTGGCGGGTGGTGCTGTCATCGATGGCGGCACCACCAGAGCGGGCGATGTTCTGCACCACGTGCGTCGTTTTGGCGATACGGCGCATCTCAACGACAATGTCCTAGGTGTTGTAGTTCTTGTCGGCGCCGATGATTTTTCCGGTGGGCACCGGGGATGGCAGCCGCCATGGCTTTGGCGGCATCCCTCTTTCCTGTACCCACGATTTGGGTGACGCGTTAGTCCACGATCAGGGCATTGAGGTTGTCCATGAGTACATGGCGGCGGTAGTTCGGTTGGACCCGGTGGTGGTGGATTTGCGTGCCACCAGCGCGTCGGGATCGATGCTGGAACGATGCGTCTTGCTGCTGAGCTTGATGCCGCGGAAATCATCTATGGCCGGTTTCTTGCCGGTTTTTGGAGCGCCAAAACCCTCCCCCGGGACTGATGGTGGTAGAGGTGGGTCCTCATCTCCGTCGTTTCGCTGCAGTGATGTATGGGATGCCAAGGCCTGCAGCGAGGAGCCATCCACTGAGAAGTGCATATCCCGTATGCGTTCAGGGGTCGGGGCGCAGCATCGCGCGAATACAGCCCCCTGCGCACGTCACCAACCGAGGAATGAGCCAGCCGTCGTTGACAGCCGTCTTAGGGATCCGGCAATAGTGACGGCATCACTC
>B570J29032_109957972_pt1 | contig 11175 bp, 7 predicted proteins | sample LakMenEpi16Nov12_FD_29032 | JGI IMG/M metagenome (IMG submission 29032)
CAGAAGCCAGTGGCCAGCCACGTCCCGTCAATCGAATCGTAGTATCTGCGGCCCAGCGATAAAGCTGGTCGCCAGAAGCCAATTCTCCTCCGCCAGCACCGCTAACGATATGCTGTTCGTCTCGAACTGATTCTTCAAAATCGGCAAGCGAGTCGGAAGTGTCGGCTTTGACGCCGAACTTAAGAACGCCTACGCCATCCATGACAGAGAAAGTAGGATAGTCCAGCTTGATCTTCTCCGCCCCAGGCATCCGATCAGCTACATAGACCAGTTCGTCCAGCCAGTTGGGAGCGCCACCCAAAAATGCTTCGATCTCTTTCAATTCCATCAGGCTATTCTGAGCGGACTGGCCGATCTCTTTCTTGCTGTTGATTTCCGATCGATAGCCGTCGGCTTCTTGTTTCAGGTTACTGAGAGTAGCCGAATACCAAAAATAGCCCATCAGAAATATCGAAGCCGCCGCTGCTCCCGACAAAATCCACGTGCGTCGGTGGGATTTGGCTGGTGGGCGACGTTTGGGGTTTTTGAAATCGATCACCGCCTGTGCATCAACAAACGGAATGCTCAGCGCACCAGCCATGCCGGTCAATCGCGTGGCGGCCTGATTGGCCAAACTACGATCATTGGCAGGTAACAGGATGTCTGGATGGAAGGTAACCACTGCGGCCCGAGTTGCTTGCTGCAACGTGGCAACCAGATCTTGTTCTTGTTCCTGTGCGACCACCAAGAGCACTTGATCGATAGGTTGGTTACCCAGCTCTGACGCTGCTGCTAACAAACTGCGGCGCACTTCGGCCTGTAACGCAGCTTTCCTTGGATTGTCTTCGTGGGGCAAGTTGGTCGAACGCACCATGACAACTTGGCCATCTCGCACCAGCAACAAATCAGCTTCGTTATCCGCGACACATACGATCATCGACCGGCCACCAGCGGGCACAAGCTGGGACTGGGTCGCCAGACGCACGATCTCCAGTGGACGAAAAGCGATTTGAGCAACGTTTAGTCCGGCTGCTGAACAGGCTGTTTCGATTTCACTCACGAGCCCCGGTGGCATGGCAGCAACCAAAGCGGTCTGTAGCTCCTGCCCTGGAACCGGCGGCAGCAGCACAAAGTCCACTGCGCAAGCGTCCGACAGATTAGCGAACTGTCGCTGAGCCTGAAAACGAATTACGTCGGGCAGATCATCCTGATCGATGAATGGCAATTGCAATGTTCTCAGTTCGACTAGCTCGCGGGCCACCAGGACTGTCACGTCGCCCTTCTGACCAGTGTGCTGCACAGCACTGCGTACCGCTTCCACAGCGGACACTGAACGATTGTCTGACAGCTTGCCTAAGTGCTGCACGGACGCAGCAGTCAGCTTGGCGTCTGTACCGGAACCTTGCGCGCGTGCAAGAAGCAACGAGTCTTTTTGCCAATCTAGAATCAACCCTGGAGAAGCTCGTCGCCCCAGCGTTTTATTGCCAAAAGGCGTACGATCCAGCCATTGCTGACAGGTCTTCTGGAATTGTTCCAAGCTTGCGATGGACTGAAAAATTTGATTCATCAGCGAAAGTAGTTTCTTGCTATGTCAATGAAGTCTTCTTGGCTGTTACCCGCGATCCGATTCCGGCAGACAGCACCTCTCTATCTTAATTCGAGACTGGTCAAAAACGTACTGAATGCCCTGAGCTACCGACAGTCTAAGGGCCGGATATTCCGATTATGCCGCCGGCATCCGGACGCTGGCCCAAAACAGGTATGCTAAAGCCACGGCCCAAGTGATCCAGCCTACGGTAAAATCGTATTCCTGGCGGCGTGGCCGCAGCGTCGATGATCGTTTCGATCCTGGAAAATGCGGCTCTGCCCTCCATATATCCAATGATTTGAGCCTTAAATACATCGCCACCACAGGTGATCATTGGCTGAATGCCTCGCAATTGATCCAAAGTCAAATAACCCTCAGAGACCAACCAAGTCTCAACACTGCGCGCTTCGTCAAAAACGCCATAGTTTCGTGTGGCCACAATCTGATCCACGATGTCGACTGTCAGCCCTGGAATGGCTAGCAGTACCTCACGAGGCGCCTCCAGCAGGTTGATTCGCCCTCCGATAGTCGCCGCATCCACCGTGGTCAATCGGTCGAGCAGGATCGAGGCTGTGCCGGAAAGATCCTCGGGCAAAGAACTAAATGGCGATGCGTAGATCTTGGCCTGCTGTCCGTCGCCAGAAGTGACTACGGCATCGTAAAGATCCAAGACCTGCATGAATCGCACTTTGGGTGTTGTCGACAGGTCGAAACCGCTCAGCGCGTCTGGAGTCCACGGGACACTGGAGGTCAATTGACCAGCCGCCTCGGCAGTCTGTGCGGCAGCTTCTTGTTGACTATCCAACTGGCCGTCCGTTTCTCCCTGCGGATAAGTTAGCGCAGTTAACGAGGCCAGTGGGTTACCGTTGGGATTGGATGATCTGCCGCCCATTCGATAGGCTACGATAAAACCCGCCCAGGATTCATCACCCAGAGCTTCTGAAAGATCGGTGTACAGTTGCTGCAAGTTGTCGCTGTTGATATTGATCCTTGGCGAACCGTCACGAGCCATATTTCGCTCCTGTGAGTGCAACGTCAGATAGGCGGCCAACCCCAAGGGAGGCGGTGGCACATAATTGGGGTCCATCGACTGTGCGTTGATCTGACCAGGCTGCCCACCCGGTGACAGCCCAAGACTCATCTTATTCGCTTCGCCAGGATCCAGTACACCGTTGCGATTTTCGTCATAGCCATACAACAATTGTGGCGTCACACCGCGCACCAGCAGCAACTGTTCGATCGATTCGATGGGTTTATTGGCTGGCTTGTAAGCGGGTTGCTGAGTCGCATAATAGGCCGACTCTGCTCCGTAGGTGCGAGCCGTGTCATCGCTATCGATCCAGTCCAGGATGGATTCAGCTACATCCTGTGTCATACCCGGAAGAGCCATCAACATTTGAACGGCTACCGGAGTGATTGGTAAGGCCGATTCTGAACCTAAACCCAAGGAGTCTAGACCACCGGCATCACCCGACGTACTAGGCCCTGTCGATGTACCAGGTGATTGCAAGACACCATCCAGTTCCACCAGCATATTCAGGTTCAGCTTGGCCGATTCATTTTGCAATCCATATCGAATATCGTTGTAGCTGCCTGACTGATCGAAGGACGGAGCAATCACAGAAAAATTACCGCGACGCTCGGTAAATGGACTTGAGACCACATTGCGAGCTTGAAACTGAGGGTTCATCCAGGTGCCGCCATTGGCTAGCCGCTGGTCTGGCGTGTAGGACAGAAGAAGTCTTGCCGACTGGACACCTGATTCAGCGCACATCCTTGCCTGAAGTTGATGGCTGGAAATCTGTGACGACTCATTCGAAATCAGCATCGACCGGGAAAAGCTGAGCGTGGCCAACGAGGCCAGTGCGATGACCAACATGACTAGCACCAGTAGAAAAGCGCGGCGGCCACGGGGTTCATTCGCTCGAACACCATCGGAATTGCCGATTTCACGCGCCAATTTGCCCGATCCAGTATTGCCAGCAGAGCGTTTCACGGTTCGCGTTTTCATAGTCCCAGCGACTCCATATCGGCACTATCAATCGAAACGCCACCCAAGGATTGCAGTTGCGAGCCTGGAATCGCCACAGTCAACTCATAAACGGTTACCCCGGCAGCGCTGATCTGATCGCTGGAAATCGCAGATAGCGAAGAGCCAACTTGCAGTCCACCTGCCTGGGAGTCAGTGGTAGACTGAAGTGCCAAAGTTATGTTGATCAGCGCTGGCAGTCCCTGCTGCATGGAATCCCACTGGTTGACCCATTGAGATCCATCAAAGAAAGTAAACTCCAGCGACACGACCTCCGAAGCAATCAACTGGCCGGTGGTCATCAATTGATTTGACAGACCATTTTCTTCTGCAAAGCTGGATATCGATCGGTCCAGTTCGCGTCGGACCAATCCGCTGGCATAGCCGCTGGACTTATTGGTGCTAACTGTAGCGATCTGTGACATGATGTCTTGAACGCCCAGCGGAGTCGCAGCTTGCACATAGTAGGTTACGCGTTTGACATCGGCAGGTAGGTCAGTCATCGTCCCCAAAGCTGCCATCTGAACTTGATATTGATCCGCTCGGGGCACGCGACTGATATCTACCACCAACTGTCCTTGGCTAGCGTAGATGCCTGGCGGCAGCGTGGATTGCAGGGAGGACGAAAGATTCGTTAAGTCCGATGTTGGCGAAACAGTATCACTTGCCGCTGGATCGCCATCGGTTGGATCAGGGGTTGGGCTCTGGCCTGCTGGTTGACTTGGGTCGTACGTCCCAGGAGCGTATGCTTGAGATAATGCTGAAGCATCAAACGCCTGCTCAGTAACGACTGAACGGATGTCTTGAGCGATCATCGTCAGAATGCTTCGGGCCAACTGCTTCTGACGAATGTCTGCTCCACGCGAGGAAAACGACTGAGAATACAAGTTCATTACCGCGCCAATCAGCGCCGTAGCAACTACGATCAACGCCAATGCAAGAACCAATTCAAGCAGAGTGAAGCCCGCACGGGTGACGACAGCTCTCGAGTTCATAATCCACCTTTGCTTCCCATGGTGGATAGGTCAAGTGGCTTGTCCAGTCCAAGCTGCGGATCGATCATCCAGCGCTGAACATATAGGTCAGCTTGATTTCCCAACTCACGTCCCGGTCTCGCCTGGATGACTCCAACTTGCAGGTTGATCATGCCGCTAACCTCAGTACCAGCAATCTGAACCTGATACATCCACTGCGAATCGGATGGGCTGCCAGCCGACAATCGGTTCATGGCGTTGGGAGAGGTGTAGTTGGCCCACGAAGCTGATTGTGCGGGTAACACTCCGGCAATGATCTGATTGACCACGCTTTCAGCAATAATCTCAGCATGGCTGATCGTCCGGGCGCGGACCGCGTTTTCCGTAGCCAAATGAGTTGCCTGGGACAGATAGGCGGTAGCTACAGCCAGAATGGCCAACGCCAACACAACTTCCAACAGCGATATAGCGCTGCGACTAGTGGCTGTGACTTGCTTGCCAATAGCGGTGCAGGGCATCAGCGCAGCCCTCCCAACGCTTCCAGAGTCGTCAAGCTGATATTCTCGCAATGCCCCGTTAAACCTCGCAGGTGAACCCCGCAAACTTCGTCGCGAGCGCTCTTGATCAACAACTCGGCGGTGCTGGTTGTCCCATCCGTGTAGAACAGAACTGGCTGTCCCGCATCAGCGCTGCCTGCGCCAACGGAAGCGGACTGCAATGTCAAAGCGGCTCGCATATCGCTGGCCGCATTGCAACTCAAGAAAACAAGCGTGGAATCGATCTGCAGGGATGCTGGGGTTTCAGCGTCGACGGCCTGGGATGTGAGTCCCAACGAGCCCGAAATTGATTGAGCAGCCGCGCCGCTGATGACTGTCGGGTCGTCGACCGCATTGGCCATATCGTCGGGCTGAATCAACGGCTCAATGGAATAGGTGTTGGAACCAAGTTGACAGCGAAACACTTGAGCTTGACCGGTTCGCATGGCTGTCAGTCTGGCACTTTGCCAGGCCATACGCAATTCGTCTGCAGTCGTTCGTAGTTTTTGACGCGCAAGCACGCCGTCGACGGCCGGCGCGGCTAGCGACCCCACGACCATGATAATCGTCAGCACTAATATCATCTCAAACAGGGTAAAGCCCGAGCGCAGAACAGAGTTATCTCTGTCCCTGCATCGCGACCGAGTGCTTGAGATGCTTGTCATTATTCCAGCCGCTAACCTGTGATGTCGTCTTCGCTTTGCTGGCCATCAGAACCCAGGCTGCGAATTTCGTAGCTGGCACCCGATCGAGTGTATTGATACTCTTTGCCCCACGGATCTAGTCCAACCGGCTCTTTCAACAATTGCATCCACTTGGATGGATCGGCCAAATTATTAGGCCGCTGATACAAGGCACCCAAGTCTGGAGGCAATTCATTCATCTCCATTCGATAGGTGTCAACGTGCTGTTTCAAAATGTTGATCATGGCTTTCGCAGCGCGCTCGTTGGCGCGTTGCTGAAACGCTCCAAGATTGGTAATCGCCAGCGCGGCAATCGCCGCAATAATTACCAGTACCAACATAACTTCCACCAAGGTGAAGGCAGACCGCAGCGGTCTTCGATCGATTTTTCGTTTCATTTCAAGTTCTCCGAACAAAAGTGTAATGTCTCCAAGAGACGGTGTAAGCCATTAAATCGTACTGGAACTATTCAATAGCGGAACCATTAGGGCCAGCACGATAAAAAATACGACTCCGGCCATCAGTAGCAACATCAGCGGTTCTAACAATCTGACCATAACGTCCATCCTGCGAAACGTTGTGCGTTCCAGGCTGTCCGAGATCTGAACCATGACTTTTTCCAAAGTATTGGACTCCTCGGCCACCGAGATCATCTCCACGACTTCAGCCGGAAAATGTTTGGAAGCGGCCAAAGGAGCGGCCAATTTTTGACCGGCCGTGATGTTCTCACTGGCTTTCATGATCGATGCTTCCAGTATGCGATTCCCGGCTGCTCGGCTGCTGATTTCCAGCGACTTGAGTATCGGGACGCCATTATTCAGCAAAGTCCCCAGCACTCGACAAAAACGAGCTACGGCCAAATTCAAAAAAATGGAACCGAACAAAGGCACTTTGATCTTGATGCGATCCATCCAGTATTTGCCCGACTCTGTCTGGATGAACTGAGCCAATGCCAACAATCCAAAAACCAGACCGCCGGCGATTAGCCACCAGTAGGATTGTAACAACTGGCTGAAACCCAAAAGCAAATCCGTGGCGGCAGGAAGTTCTCCTTTACTACGCAAGCTGGCAAACATAGGTTCGAACTTAGGCACGAAGAAGACGATCAAGACTGTGACTACGACTGTTCCGACACTGGCCAGAAAGATCGGGTAAGCCAGCGCTCCGGCGGCTCTGCCCTTGAGGTCTTCCTGCTGTTCGGTGAAGCTGGCTACTCGTTCCAGCGAATCCTCCAGAAAACCTCCTTCATTCCCAGCGCGAACCATATTGACGGCCATGTCACTGAACACTCGGGGGTATCGAGCCATGCAGGCCGGCAATGGCTCTCCTTCTTCAACCTTGGCTTTGATTTCCTCCAAGATGTTTTTTAGCGCCGGCTTGCGAGTCTGATTGGCCAGTACTGTCAAACTGCGAATCAGCGGTACACCGGAACGCAGTAAAGCAGCCAACTGATTATACACGTTGGCCATGACCTGGCCGCTCACACGCTTGGTCTGAAACATGCCAGCAGACTTCGAGATGGCAATATCCACTGGCAATAAGTTGGCTTTATCCAACTGCTGCAATACGTCTTGTTGCGAGACAGCGCTTATGGTGCCAGTCTTTTTCTGCCCGGTGCGATCCCGAGCAACATACGTGTATTCAGGCAAGGCGATCTCCCTTCGTGACACGCAGTACCTCATCAACACTAGTTTGCCCCAAAATCGCTTTGTCCCAGGCGTCCATTCTCAACGTGCGCATCCCAGCTTTTAACGCACATTGTTTGATTTGCCACGTGCTGACCCTCTCGTGAGCCAGTTCGCGAATCTCTTCGTTGGTCACCAGCAATTCGTAAATACCCATTCGACCGGTGTAACCTAGGTTGCGACAGTTCCGACACCCCACAGCCCGATACAATAGCTGATCGCCCAGTTTTTCCCAAGGAAAATCGTTTGGGATATCGGCATGAATGGGCTGATATTGCTCTTTGCAATCGCTGCACAACCGTCGGAGTAGTCGCTGTGCCATAATGGCTTCGACCGTGCTTGAGACCAGGAATGGCTCGATGCCCATATCGACGATGCGTGTGAATGCGCCGGCCGAATCGTTGGTGTGTAGAGTACTAAAGACCAAGTGCCCTGTCAGCGATGCCTGAATGGCATTTTCAGCGGTTTCCTGATCGCGGATTTCTCCGATCAGCACGACGTCTGGATCATGACGAAGAATACTGCGTAGGGACGCAGCAAAGGTTAGCCCGATCTTCGGATGAACTTGGATTTGGTTGATGCCGTCCAGTTGATATTCGACGGGGTCCTCCGTCGTGATAATTTTGGTTTCCGAACTTCGAATCTCCAGCAACGAACTGTAGAGTGTTGTCGTCTTTCCAGAACCAGTTGGGCCAGTCACCAAAATAATACCGTGCGGAATACGAATCAGTTGACTATAGATATGGTAGGTATCCGCATCCATCCCAAGACCGCGCAAGTCGAACTTCATCGAGCCTTTATCTAGGATACGTAAAACTAGACTTTCGCCATGGATCATGGGGATCACGGACACGCGTATGTCGATCTCGCGACCATGGACTCTCAATTTAATGCGACCGTCCTGTGGCAATCTTTTTTCGGCGATATTCAATCGCGCCATGATCTTCAGACGACTGATGATGGCCAACTGGAAGCGATTGATTTCTGGCGGTACTGGCTGCTCATGCAGAATCCCATCGATGCGGTAGCGGATAACAATACCGGTCGACTGCGACTCGATATGGACGTCGCTAGAACGTGAGTCGATAGCTTCGATCAAAATTTCATTGACCAGACGCACGACGGAAGCTTCCTGAACCATTTCGCTCAGTTCACTGCCATCGGTTTCGATGCGTTCCAACAATTCAATTTCGTCAGATTCTTCACGTGCCGCGATCAATCCTTCGACCGTTTCAGAACCAACACCCAGGTGTTTTTTGGTCAGTCGAGCAATCTCAGACTTCTCTGCCACGACAGGAACAATGGTCAGACCGGTGGTTGCACTGGCTTCGTCCAATGCATAAACATCTAAAGGATTGGCTGTGGCTAGAGTTAGCGATCCATTAACACGGCTAAGCGGGAACAGCAAATGCCTATAGATCAATTTCTGAGGAAAGCTTCTCAGAACATCCTCATCCACTTCCACGGTGCGTAGATCCACGAACTCCATCCCCAGTTCATCGCCCAAAGCGCGAAGTGCGGGCTCTTCGGTCACCAACCCTTGCTCGACGGCTGCCTCTAAGAACCGTATGCCTACATGTTGCTGCTGGCGCAGGATGTCCAACTGATCCTGTTGGAGCAATCCGTGTCGATGCAAAATGTCGCCAATTTCAAACAAGTCAGTACACTCCCCAATTGGTCAATTGCGACTGGAACGACTGCCGCCGGTGCCACGCCTTGAATTTCCTGATCCTGCTCCGGAATTACCGGCGCTTCCACTTGAACCGCGTCCTTGCAACATCTGCATAAAAAACTCCGCGCGCCGTCTGGCGGCGTCAACGTCAAATTGCCCAGCGCTTCCAGAGGCCGATGCTCCAGAACCTGAGGATCTATTGGAACCGGTGCCAGAACTGCCCGATGAACCACCAGAGACGTTCGTCTGTGCTTGCTCGCCCAGCATGCGCTGCAGGCTGGTTGACAGAGCGTCCGATGTAATGGCTCCCATTTCTACGACGGCCACTTCTGGCTGCTCACTCTCACCGGCTTCGTCCAACATGCCCACTAACTTTCGGACCTCATCGATTTGATACGGCTGTGCAATGACCACCAGTGTATTGGTATGTAGGTCGGCACCGATCGAGATCTTCGGCTCACTTAAATCCACTTGAGCTGGCTGAGGCTGACCGCGAGAGCCCCCACCACCGCCGAAAGCAGAACGCATCGCTTGAAAGAATTCGCCTGGATTGGATGGAGCACCACCTGCGGGTGCGCGATTGGTACTGGAGGCATTGCCCACAATACGCTCGCCAAAAACCGACTTTACCGTTGTCAAAACATCGTTGACATCTTGAGTTAACACGGGAATCAACTCGGTCACCCCTTGAGTCTCGACTGAAAATGGGCTTTCAATCTGATCGATCACGCGCAGTAACTGTTCAATCAGTCGCATGTCAGGTGGCTGAGCCTTGATGAACAGTGCGTTGAGTCGCGGGTCTGACACAATTGCATACTGACCGGTAGCCATGCCCACACTGGACACTGTGGCTGACGCACTGCCACCTGCGCTATTGGCACCACCACCTAGCAGGGAACCCAACATGCCACCGCCCAATCCACCCAGCAGGTTGGAAGCCATGCCGCCCAGCAGTCCACCACCGCCGCTTCCACCACCACCTTCGCTGGCTTTCGCTGGACTGCCGCTTAGAATTTCGCTCAACAGTTGCTTGGCTGCTGCCGCCTTAATGTTTTGTAGATAGACAACCTGCGGTTCAATATCATTCAGTGCAGATTGCTCCATAATCATTCGCAGTAAGTTTTCAAAACGATCCAAAGCTGCAGTATCTTCGCTTGTTACCATTAAACCATTAGGACTCTCGCGAACCACAATAGGTGCGCCACTGGATTGGCTGTTGGGGTAGGGTGGAGTCGTGGACGCCGCGTCTATTTCCGTAATTTCTGAGCTATCCGATGCCAAAGAATCAGCACCTTGCTGCTCGTTGGCTTCTTGTGCCGAAGCCACCAGCCGGCCCTCGGGGACAGACTGTACTGCGGCCTCGGTCTCCTGCTTGATCTTTGCCGATCCAGCCTCTTCCTTGCTTTCTCCCGATGGTTTGCCTGAGGATTCGTCTCTAGACTGAGTGGACTCTTCTGAATCAGAACTGGCAGGAGCGGTCGTCTGTTTCGATCGCTGCGGAGCAAAAGACTGGGACTTTAGCCCACTGGAAGCTACCCCGCCGGCTCCTCCGATAATTGGATTCTGATTCCCGTTGATCTGTTGCCAAACGATCTCCGCTTGTCGCATGGCATCGGCAGTTCCACTGCCACCACCAGGTAAAATACGCAAATGGTCACCCCAAAGACTCTTACCAGCCTTGGCAGTGCCTTCTAGTTTCTGAATCAAATCCTCGATCTGCTGAACCTGCGAAGCCGAACCCTTGACCCACAACTGTCTAGCCACGCTGTCGCCATCGATCACCGGTTGGCCGCTGGCCGCATCGGGTTTGTCGGGTAAGCCAAAGAATTTTTTGACTGCGGCAATAGCCATCTGTGTATCAAGATTCTGAAGCGGGATGACCTTGAAGTCGGACAGCTCGCCAGCCAACGAATCAAGCGTCTCTTGAATCAATTGATGGTCACCTTTGCGGCCCATCAGCACCAATTGCTTTGCGGTTTCATCCGTAGCCAGCTTGACATCTGGAGAACCTGCCAGCAACTGAGCCGCC
>B570J29032_109957971_pt1 | contig 11173 bp, 11 predicted proteins | sample LakMenEpi16Nov12_FD_29032 | JGI IMG/M metagenome (IMG submission 29032)
CTCCGCCAGGGCAGCCAGCTCGGCGGCTATGAGGGCGAGGAATCGCCGGTGGAGGAGAGAGGGTTCGAGGCAGACAAGTGCTCCCGCTCGAAGCGCGCGAGCCTGGACTCGATCGCTGCGAGCCGAGCGTTCTCTTTCCGCAGCTGCTCGGTCTCGTTCCTCATCTGCTCGGATTCGCTCCTCAGCTGCTTCATCCGCTGCTCGTGCTGAATCTTGCGCTGCTCGTACTGCTCGATCTCGTTCTCGACGCCGGGATCCCGTCGCCAGTTGAGCATCGACAACCACAAGCGCCACTGAGGCAACGATGAACCAGACGCCCCATTGCTGGGGGAGCTGGAGCCTGGCGCCGGCGGGGAGGGTGATGTGGTCATAGGAGGAAAGCAGGGCGATCAGGGCGATCACGATGCCGGCAAGGACCTGGAGAGCGCCCTGGAGGTCCAGGCAGCAGCGCCGGCGGGGCGAGCGAGGGGGGTACGCCAAGTCTGGCGCAGACTCAGGAGAGGGTTGGACCTGCGCCAAAGCCCGAGGACATCAAGGCATCTACCATAGTACACCTGTACTTCCAGGCGGGCCTAGACGCCGCGGCTCAGCACCACGTCGGCAGCGTGCATGACATGCCGCTCAGGCACACCACATCTGGTGTGCAAAACCGACCCAGGCCGGACACGCGCGACGGGACAACGGTGCCCTGCCCCAGCCGCTCTTCAGGCTTTCGCAGGGAAGGGCGCAGGCTCCCATCCGCTGCCCTCAGGCAGCTGGCGGCCTCAGTTCATCCAGCAGCACCGCCATGGCTTCACTCAGTTGGAGCCGGTTGCGGGAGGTATCGGCGAGCAGGAATCGGCACTGAGCAACAAGGCATCCATCCTGGATTCGAGCGCGGCGAGTCGCCTGTTCTCGTGCCGCATCTGCTCGGTCTCGTTCCTCAGCTGCTCGGATTCGCTCCTCAGCTGCTCGGATTCTCTCTCGATCTGCTTCGTTCTCTCTTTGCTCCGCGCGATCTCGTTCTCGAGCTGCTTCATCCGCTGCTCGTGCTGCATCTTGCGCTGCTCGTACTGCAGCATGCGCTGCTCGTACTGCTCGATCTCGTTCTCGACGCCGGGATCCCGTCGCCAGTTGAGCGTCGACAACCACAACCGCCACTGAGGCAGCGATGAACCAGACGCCCCATTGCTGCGGGAGCTGGAGCCTGGCACCGGCGGGGAGGGAGATGTGGTCATAGGAGGAGAGAAGGGCGATCAGGGCGATCACGATGCCGGCGAAGATCTGGAGAGCGCCCTGGAGATCAAGGCAGCGACAACAGATGCTGAGACGGCGGAAGAAAGGACGGCGGCGAAAGGGGCGGCGAAAGGGACGACGAGCACGCGGCGTAGCCGTTGCGGGCTCTGATGCCGCCAAGTCTGGCGCAGATTCAGGAGAGGGTTGGACCTGCGCCAAAGCCCGAGGGCATCAAGGCATCCAACATAGTACACACGTACTTCCACGATGGACCTGGGCGCCAGGGACAGCACCACGACGGCAGCGTGCAGGACATGCCGCGCAGGCACACCACATCTGGTGTGCCAAACCGCCCTAGGCCGGACACCCGCGGCAGGACAACCGTTCCCAGCCCCAGCCACCATTCAGCTCCAGCCCATTCACCCACGCCGGCGGCCTTCGTTCATCCAGCAGCACCGCCAGGGCTTCACCCATTGCTGCTGGCTCTGCGCCAAGGCCAGAGGACATCCATGCAGCCTGCATCGGACACCGGTTCGCCATCGGCTGCGTCGGGTGCGGTGCGTCAGGCGGGGCCGGCAAGGACGGACGCGGCAGGCCTCCAGCACCGTTGGCTATTGTCTTTATGAGCATAAAGGCATAATTAAGGTGATAAAAAAAGTCGTGGATAAGGTCGGCAGGGGCGTGGGAGCTGATCAGCATCACCCCATCGGTAGCGTGCTCAAAGCCGAAGCGGCAGAGGGACTGGTTGGGCCTGAGGCGGACTTCAGTGAGCGGATCGGCCACGACGAGCGGCAGTGTGCCGAGGCCGATGCCCAGGAGGCCGACCGGGAGGCTGCGGGTTCGGTACGGCTGGGGCATCACATGCTCAGATTCAGCGCGAGCGCGCGACGGCACCTAGCTTGCGTTCGAGGATGGCGATGTGGAGGAGACGGGTGAGGGAGAACGAGGCGTTGAGGATCTGGTAGCGGCGTTCGAAGCAGGCGCGGGCGTGGTGGCGCATGGCGGCGCGCTCGTTGGCGGGAAGAGAGAACCAGCGGCGCAGCAGACGGATGACGCCGGCGCGGGTGTCGGGTTCGACGAGGCCGGCGTGATCGGCGGCGATGTCGGGGGCGATGTTGACCGGGTGGCAGAGCAGGACGGGGGTGGAGCAGGAGAGGGCTTCGGCCACGGCGATGCCGAAGTTTTCCTGGTGGGAAGGGAGCACGAAGGCATCGGCAGCCTGGAAGGCGCCCCACTTCTGATCACCCTGGAGCATGCCGGTCCAGTGGAGGGAGGGGGTGATGCCGAGCTGATCGGCGAGGCGGATCAGCTTGCGGGCGTAGGCGCCCTCGGCAGGGCCTGCCAGCACGAGCACCATGGTGGCAGGATTCCAGATGCCCTCGCGCTGTAGAGCGGCGATGGCGTGGAGGAGCAGGTCGGGAGCCTTCTTGGGGGCGACGCGGCCGAGGAACAGCAGTCGCTGGCGACCGGCGAGGGGTGGATGCTGCTGCAGAAACGCAGTGGCGTAATCGCGGACGGGATCGAAAATGCCCTGGGTGCCGTAGCCAACCACGGCCTCGTTCACGCTGTAGAGCCAGAACGACTGGCGGGCCAGCAGCTTCTCCTGCTCGCAGGTGAAGCAGACGGCATCGGCGTGAAGCAGCGGTGGATAGATGGCCCAGGGCCACACCAGCCACTTCTTGAGGTGCTTGAGCGGGTAGCGCCAGCGAAACCACGGATCAAGCATGCCGTGGGTAAACACCAGCAGGGGGGTGGAGGATCCCCTGAGGGCCAGATGGGCGGCGAGCAGATGGAAGCCCCAGATGCCGTTGACCACCACGCCGTCGTAGTCGCGATGGTGAAGCTTGAGCCAGCGCAGCAGCGAAAGGGGGAAGAAGCGATCCACCCAGAGATGCCGCTGGGGATAAACGGGACAGGCGGGGAAATCGAGGTAGGGGGCGGATGGGGGATCGCAGCAGGCGATTTCGAGCGTATGGCCGAAGCTGCGGTGCGCTGCTGCGATCTGCCGTACTCCTTCAATCGGGCCTCCGTAAGTCGGGTTGACCGTTTCGATGACGTGAAGGATTTTCAGGGGCATGAACGCAGTGATGGGCAGGAAGCGAGACGATGGATGAAGGGTTCTGAATCACCTGCTCAAGGGACCGCCATTGGCCATCGTGGCAGAGGATGCTGCCGCAATCGTGGCAGATGGGCAGTACGCGCTGGAGATTGTTGAGCCGGTGCCGGGCAGTGCGGTTGCTGCTGGTGTAAAGACAGAGCAGCCAGGTGATCAGCAGAAACACAAGCCCCCTGGCAGCCATCGCCTGCAGCGGGATCCACGCCTGGGAATAAGCCCGCGAAGGGGAGAGCAATTCCGCGTTCAGCCAGAGAAGAGACGCGAGCGCGCTTGCACCATACCCGGCAACCGGACCAAAATTGAAGAGCGCCAGGCCGATCGGGATCAGGTAAAGCGGGAACAGGCTGAGCTCGTTGCTGGTGCATCTGTCGATGGCGTACACCACGCCGAAGGCGAGGGCAACCGACAGCACAGCCGACCATCGGCTTAACCAGGCCATTGGGTTCGCTTTAAGGTTTCGTTAGGCAATGCACTTATGCGCCTAATAACGGTAGAGTACACGAAAAACAAGGGATCGACCTGCAAGGCGTTCTTGTAATAATGGATACCATCAACCAAGCCCGAGAGACCGGGCAAATGGATGTGAAAAGGCAGCAGAGTGCAGTTACGATTCAACGCAAAGCAGAGAATTAATACTTATAGCTGTAACCCATTCACCCGCACCAGCGGCGCCGTGCGGAGGCGCTCATGCACAATGGGGAGGTCGCGGATCCAGAGCTGGTTGTGGCTGCCGGAGGAGCCGGGACCGGATGCGGGGCTGAGCGTGCGACTGAAGAGGTGGTAGCTGGTGCGGGCGAAGCCGGGCTGCTCCATAGTGCGTTGCAGTGCGGGGCTGTCGGCTTCCAGCAGTACGGCGTGCAGGTGGGGCTGCTGCAGGGCAGCGGTTGCACCCCGCAGCACTTCGGGTTCGTAGCCCTCCACATCCACCTTCCACATCAGTGGCGTAGCGCGCTTACACCATACCCGGCAACCGGACCAAAATCGAAGAGCGCCAGGCCGATCGGGATCAGGTAAAGCGGCTGGAGCGCTGCCGTCAAGTTCACGCTGGCGCTCGAGACAGCTGGCATCAACGACACTGAGCTCGGTGCCTACCTGCCTGGAGTGAGGTCTGTTCCCTGAGCAGGTGAGCCGCTAGCGTCAGGCCGCCACCGATACCAACGCCGCTTAAGTGTTTACGATGGCCGAGCAGAAGGAGCTCAAAAGGGTCCGCGCCCAGTACAAGAGATAAATCAAGGGACTCAAGAGCAGCCGAAGGGTTTCGTCTTCCTTGAAAGTCACCGAGCAGGAGGATACTACATGAACTGAAAAGCAGCAGAGCCGCCCAGTTCGGCGATCGCCGGCGGTTAATCAACCCAATCAACAAAGTCCCAGGATCAACCCGGTGGGGAGGAGAAAAACGGAAGTAGTTTATGAGGGTAGGTCATGAGGAAGATGGATCAAACAGCGCAACATACAGACCCTTAGAACCATTATTTGTTCGTCTACTGAACTCAACTTCTACATCAGACTGTTTATTGATCAAGGGCCGCAATGAATCACAGTTAAACGGAATTGAAATAGTTGTCCAAATAAAATCCTTAATTTGCTGACAGCTTCGCCGATGAATCGGACCTTGTCCAACAAATAAAATACGATGAGATTGCGATTTTAGCCTTAAGAGATCCTGACTTTGGCCATTATCTAATCTATAGTAAGAACCTGAACGACTCAAATCGAGCACTGGCACTTTCGATCGTAGGTTAGGCATTAATAAAGCCTCTCTAGACATGGATACTAATATATCAGCTTGCTGAGCCTCAACCAAAGTGGCCAAGAAATTCTCAGAGAAGAGATCTTGTCTTTCTGCTTTAAAAATAGGCCAGCTAGTCAAGTAGGTAATTCCCAGAGCGATCGCAATTGCAAAGGCGCAGATCGACAAACAATACTGCCTATAAACTTTAAAAATCGAGGTGATTCCATAGATTCCATAGGCAAAGAAGACGCAGATAGCAGGTGAGAATAATGTAAGGTGTCTAGTTGGCGAAAGAACTAGTTGTTGTCTTAGCGTGAGTAAAATCAATACGGCAAAGCCGCCAAGAGCAACACAACTTAATGCCTTCAATGAAACTTTCGTATCCCTACGAAAAAGTAAAATCACCAGAGTTGATAGACCACTTAGGAATAAAATGTAAAATATCCAACTCCAAATATGGAACAGCGTAGACTCGTCAATGGCAGGGGAAAACATTGAGCCAACGACCACAAAGCTATTGTTTAAAAAATATTTCAGAGTTGATGATATAAAACTTCCACCTTGCTGAAATAAAAACTCTTTATTTGGGCCTGCATTCCAGCCAATTGCAACAGTAGTGCGAACACGAAACAAATACGCAGGCAAGAATAAGAGGGAGATTGAAAAGCCCAAAAGGCACCACTTTATCAGTCTTGTCCAACGCTGCTTGGAGGAAAGATGCCAACTTGCAACAACTTGGGCAATAAGATAACCTGGCAATAATAACACAGATTGATATATAGAATATAAAGCTATTATCCAAATTAAAAGACGACTAAACCAGAATTTCCATTCGGTTGAATTAGCAACATTGTTGGCATCTTTTACTGTAAGATATAGTATTCCTGCGGCTACAGCGATGCCCAATGCATAATTGTGCATTTGGGCAGCCATGACGCTAATTTGTAGTGAAAATGCCAGTGGAGCAACAAATAGAATACTCCAAATCACCCATCGTTGAGGTTGGATCTGCCGAGCCAAAGCCACCATGAAGAGTAAGGCAAAACTTACGCTGACCATTGAGGGGAATCGACCCCAAAATTTTACAGTTTCGTAGGATTGTTCAGGGTTAATCAACAGCGATGTGAAAATAAATTGTAGGGGAGCATAGGTCCATACGAGGGGCACAGCCACATAGGAATGGACAGGTAATAGAGCATTTAAAACCCTCATTCCCAGTGGATTTTCCGACATCTGTCTTAATGCTTGCAATCGAGGAGAAGAAGCTCGTAGATGCCCCTCCGCTAGCAAGCTATTTACTGTAGGGGGGTGACGTTTAGAATCAAGAATTGTTACAGCTACTCCCAGGTCATCCAGATGTCCAAAATGGGTTTTTAGCAGAGTAATTCGTGTAACAGTTGAAATAAAAAATATGACTAGCAATAATATTAAACTCGGCTTAAGTAATTTCATGTAGCAAAGAGGAAAGGGCCAGAGCTAGCAGACTATTAAAGCACCCATTCTCAATCAACAGCTTACCTAGAGGTCTCAAATATCTGGCCCTTGCTTTAGCACAATAAACATAACGTTCTATCGTGGAGGTCTTTGAAATGGTCAAATGTAAAATCGGGGGTGGTTTTCCCCATACCCACGGATGTCCCGGCATGAAGCTTCTGAAAGGTGACGGCACCTATGTGTTGGCCACCCACCAAATCAGTAGCTGGATTATCCCCCACCATCCAGAGGTTGTGGTCCGTATTTAAGCCTAGCTTTTTCAGTACTAATTCGAAATTTCTGGGGTCGGGTTTATCAGCCCCCACCTCCTCGGAGGTCACCACGGCATCAAAGGTTTCCTCCAAGTGAAAGTAGGTGAGCTTGCGCAATTGGATGTGGGAGGTCAGGTCTGTAACGATGGCGATGGCAATGTTGTGGTAGCGGAGGTCTTCTAACAGGTCCATCACCCCAGGAAATAGGGGGGCATTGGCCAGGAAGGTGCGCCAGAAGGTTTGCTCTAAATCCAGGGCCGTCATCAGTTGGGCCTTAAAGCCCAACAGCTCTAACAGCCGCTGAAAATAGAGAAGGCGGCTATGGCTACTGGCGGTATGGCCCAGTTGGGCCTTAATTTCCCGCTTAGACTGTTTATAGGTGGCGCGAAATACCTCTGGACTGACCCCCAAAAGGTTTTGGACCTTGGCTTCAACGGCCCGTTCCGCCATGGCATTGGCGGGGGCATAGTCGTAGAGGGTGTTATCGGTATCAAATAAAATGGCATCGGGCCGTCTAAGGGTGAGGGCCGGGTTCAGTTGCTTAAGCATAGTTGGGTATGCTCCCTCGATGTAAGAGGTCAGAAATATGCACCAGGGTAATCAGCTGCATCAGCCCGGTGGGGCCGCTCTCCCAACCGGGCTGGCAGGAGACCAGATCTTCCAGGTTGGAAATTAACAGATTAGCCACCTGGGCCAGGTCTTCTCCGCTAGCATCCCCCTCGATACAAAGTCTGATGCAGTCCAAGTGGGGAGATTGCTCGAGGTCGATGTGCATGCCACAGAGGGCAATCAAACTATGGACCAGTTCTTCATGAAAGAAGCCATTGGCCATGGTGACAAATAGCTTTAACCGAGGGGAGCGCCCAGGGCGTTGACTGCCCCGCAGAATATCGGGGTTAACGGGGGCGAGCTTAAAAATCAGGTCGGCATAGCGGGCCTGACTATGAATGAAGGCCTCACTGTCGGGACGCGATTGCGCCAGGGCCATGGCCACCTGGGCGCCATCATGGCCCCGATCGCGGCTATCCCGTTGACGCTTCCAATAGAACCGGAGGTCTTCATCGCTATCTAGGAAAATCTTCAGGTCCAAGCGGTCCCGCAGGCGTTTGATGTAGAGACTATGCAACCCACTGACCACCACCAGATCCGCACTGGTTATCTTGCGGGGGCTCGTGAACTTACCGGACTGATGATCGTAGTGGCGCGGCCAGATCGGCTTACCCTCCGCCAGGGTAAACACATCCCGGGTAAGGCGACTGAGGTTGTTGGCGTGGGGGTTGAGATGGGTTTTAGCCGACCACATGGGGTGGTGACGTTCCCACTTATGGTAATCATCCCCCCCCACATGGGCGACGGTGTCAGGCCCCAGCAGATCGGTGAGGGCCGCCACCAGGGTATCTTTACCGGCCCCTGAGTCACCGGCAATGCCCACTACCAGGGGACGCCGGCCCCTGCGGTAGTAGTTATTGCGCACGATGCCAAAGACATACATGCGCACACAGACCAGCAAACCTGCGGCCTGTAAGGCGGTAAACAGTAAGGATTGGAACCTAGGGTTGACCAACCCCAGGGACTGGGCCAGGGGTTGACTTAAGGACAGCCCCAGCCAGGGCAGATCGGCCCCGGTGGCGTAGAGCAGGTTATAAACCAGGTATAGCGCAAAGAAGGGCAGAGTAGTTAACAGATAATCACCCTGGGAGCGGAGTTGGTAAAACACCAGAAAGGGCATCACCCAAAGAAACCAACCCGGCCCAGGGGGGAGGAGCAACAGCAGCGCAAAGAACCCCAGCCCCACGGAGATAATAAATAGATCCAGGGTAATGCGTTCTAGCCGCCACACCATGTAGAGGGCAAGAATATAAACGGTGGGCAGCAGAAATAGCTTTAGCTCCGGCCCATAGCTGAGGGAGACCGCATAGATCCGCGCCGCTTCGGGGGTGCGCAGCACCATGGTCACAAAGGCACTGGAGGCCACCCAGGGTAAAACAGTCACCGCAAGGATCAGGGCCGTAGCCCCGAGCAGGGGCTTTAACTGGGATCGCAGGCGACGATTGCGATAGAGATAAATGGCAATAAAGGGTAGGGCCGCCACCATGCTAAATTTGGCCGATAGGGCACAGCCCAACATCCCCCCCGCCACCCGGGGGTGCCGCCGCTGCAATAGAACCAACCCCCAAACTAACAGGCACACCGGCAGGGCATCTAACTGACCATGCCAGTAGAGAATGTAAATCACCAGGGGCGAGCACCAGTAGGTGATTAGCAGCAGCTTGGGTGAGTATTGCCGGGCCAACAAGGCAATGCCCACCAAGAGGCCATAGTCAAAGACCAGGGAGGTAAGGCCAAAGCTCACCTTGGCCAACCAGGCGGTTGATAGTAGCTGATCTAGCCCCCAGCCCAGGGCGGTGAGGGGTAGGTAGGCCAGGTACATGACTACCCCGTAGGGAAAGGCCAGGGCATCACCACCGGTGGTTAAGTGGGTGGCCCAGGGGTTGAGGGTCAGGGGCGAAAGGGTATGGGTAATAAAGGGGATGAACCAGATCTGCTGAATTTGGGGAATAGCGCCAAGAATCAGTAAGAGCCGGATAGCTAGGCCCCCATAAAATAGCCCCTGGTGGTGTAGGTCAGCCAGCAATCGACTCTCTTCGATGCCAAGGGATAACCAGGAGAGTAAAGACGCATGGGGCTGCCAGATCTGTGGCAGCTTAGCCACCGGTTTAACCACCTTCATAGAATTACGGGTTCAAAATTATGGGTTCAACCAACCTTGCGGTTGCTTGGTACAAACCGCATCCATGGTGATCTCTAAATCCGCCATCTGTGCCTGTAGGGTCTGGAGCATTTGAGGGGGGTGGCCCTGAAGCTCGGGGGATACCAGGCAAAGTTTGAAGCCCGCGTCCTTAAGGCGGCCATAGCTCTGACGGTCTAGCGGAAAACGGCTAAACACATCCACCCATACCCACTGCACCATCCCCGCCAGGGTGAGGGCGGTTTCCACAGACTCGTATTCTGAGACCCGCACGGCGCAGCGAGACTCACCGGAGCGGGCGGTTTTAATTAAAAAGGGAAAGGACTGATCCAGGAAGAAAAAGTCCTGGATATGATGTTGGGCCATGAGCTGTAGTAAACGATCCTCCAGGCCTTCCTCCTTAGTGTTAAGGATCACCAGCCGATGGTAGTAACCCGTCAACCACTCTTCTAAGCTCAGGGCCTCCACAAAGGGGTCGTGGTGCACCACCAGTTTGTCGCCGTAGCTGCGCACGTCCATTTCCACACCCCAGTCGGAGGAAGTTTGGGCCAACAGATCGAGGGTATTGCGGCGGTGATGAATGATTAGCATTGCATTGTCTTTTCAGTTATGGTGATGTCTCAAAACGCTCAGCATATTGGTTGATCGATCCAAGAGAAGCCAGGTAGGTATTGTGGGTCACTTCAGCCTGCACGCCAGCCAGCCATAACCCTAAGCCACTGAACCAACCCGACGAATTCGCTGCTTACTTTGGCGAATCTTGCGTTTTAACTTGAAGGTAAAGTCAACGGTACGCTGAATAAACTTCACCTTGCCCTGCCAGTTAACGTTCCAGTGGGACTGACCGTGGAGGCGTTGACCAAAGTCTACGTCAAAGCGTTGGATTTTAAATCCACTCTTCACCGCCAGGTAGTAGAAATACAAGTCAAAAGAAAAGTCCGTGGGAGGGTCTTGCCATTGGGCAAATAACTCCCTGGGGAAAAGGTTGGGCTGGGCATTGATCTCCCACAGGGGGGCCCAGAGCACCAGGCTCTCGAAAACCGCCATGCCAACGGTAAACACCTGGTCAGCCCAGGGGCGACCCCGCCGCCAACCCTTCACAAAGGTGTGGTCTGGGTCGGCACTGGCTTCCAATAGGGCTAGCCCCCGCAGCACATCCTGCGGATCAGTTTGCATATCGGCATGGGTCCAACCCAAGAATCGACCCCCACCCGCCTGCAGGCCACAAAATAAGCCGTAGCCATAGCCCTGGTTGACCTCAACCCGAACACTCCGGGCAAAGGGGTAGTGGGGTAGTAACTCGGCCAGCACCTGGGGAGAGTCATCGGTAGATCCGTTATCAACCAGAATCACCTCCACATCCCCACGGTCCATGACCTGGGCAAAACGCTCCAAAATCAGGGGAATGTTTTTGGCTTCGTTATAGCAGGGAAAGACAATGGACAGGGTCTTCATGGTGAGAATCAAGAGGCTTCAGATAGTTAAGGAGACTCTGGAAAACCAAGCCCATCCGCGCGAAAATACCTTTGTAAGCGCAGGTGCGGACTGGGCTCATGGGCGGCAAGCAGCTTGGATTTGGCGATTACGAGCAGACCACCGCCAAGAAGCGCACCAGG
>B570J29032_109957969_pt1 | contig 11171 bp, 6 predicted proteins | sample LakMenEpi16Nov12_FD_29032 | JGI IMG/M metagenome (IMG submission 29032)
AACAAACATCTTGTGTATTAGGAATATTTGAGGGTAATTGTAACAAGCCAGTATCGGCATCACTGTATTTAACTCTTACTGTTGCGCCGCTACTAAATTGGTAGAAATTGGTATTTGCTACACCACCACCACCACCTGGGCATTGAGGCACTGTTGACCAATGTCTAAAACGGGCAGCAATCTGATAGGTCGTGTTAACATTTAAAGTTGATAGACAGTGAAAAGCTGTAATAATTAGGGGCACTTTGTTATTGCTTGTATTATTGATTAGCGTGCCAGAACAAAAACCATTGTTGATATCTGTACCTGATAAAAGAATAACTGTCCCTCTTTTTTGTTCTTCTTTGCCATTACCTTCAGGGCAATTGGCATCATACATACAAGATCCAGAATCATTTAAAGCTCTAAAGGCGTTGTCATTCAAAGTTCTAAAACCATGACTGACAGTGGTGATGTTAAAAGTTGATTGCCCCGCTTTGTTCGCAGGTTCGTAAAATTCAACTGTTGCCATGTTGCCTTTAATAATCCAAGAGGTCAACAGTTTTTCTGGCGAGTTATCAGCGGCCGTAAAATCACCTTGATAATTGCCTGCTGGCGTATGAATATACATTTTTGCGCCTTCTGCCATCTCAAAATTATCAAATGCAAAATTAAGCGTTTTGGCATTTTCTGAGGTGAAAGTTAAACGCCATAAACGATCGCCATTTGGCAAAGTTGTCCATGTTCCTGCATTATTAAAATTCAAATTGAATTTAAATTTTCTTGCAAAAACCCACATCCCCGTTTTACTTTGGTTTTCTGTAGCTTTTCTATACTCTGCTTCTACATCAAATTTTGGCAGTGAAATAGTTGGCACACCAGCTCTTTCAATCCCTAAAGCCTCACTAATAGGCGTACCTTCATCTTTTACTTGTGCATTAATATAGGTTAAAGCCAAAGTAGCCACAAGAAATAATAGTTTTTTCATTTTTAAAGAATAGTTAAAAGTTTAATAAACAGCAAATATAATATTTATTTCATTAATTGAAAATTTTAACATAAAAAAATGTTGCCTTCTAAATTTTAAGGGTTTTTAGGTCATAGTCTTTGACTTTTAACCTTATACTTTAACCTGCAGTTGTAATATAGTCTGTCCGTTCCCCTCCTTTGGAGGGGCTAGGGGAGGTCTGGGGCTAGGATTTAGATAAAGTCAACCACCGTCTCGCATTTACAAAAGCTTCTAGCCACGGTGAAACCTCATGAGTCATTAAATCTTTAGGATAATGTGCCCAGTTCCATGGAAAAATAGAGCGTTCTATATGCGGCATCATCACCAAATGACGACCCGTTTTGTCACACAGCATCGCCGTATTATAATCTGAGCCGTTTGGATTAGCAGGATAGCCTTCATAGCCATAAGTGGCTACCTGTTGATATTGGTCTATAGCATGTGGTAAATTAAATTTGCCTTCACCATGGGAAATCCAAACACCTAAGGTTGAGCCTTCAAGATTTGAAAGCATAACGGAATTGTTTTTTTGAATGGTCACGGACGTAAACCCGCTTTCGTGTTTGTGACTCACATTATGATGCATCTTGCCATGGTTTTCATGTTCAGGATAAATGAGTTCTAATGCCATAAATAATTGACAACCGTTGCATATACCAACAGACAAAGTATCATTTCGTTTAAAGAAATTTTCCAAGGCTAATTTAGCTTTTTCATTATATTTAAAAGAGCCTGCCCAACCTTTCGCACTACCTAAAACGTCTGAATTTGAAAAACCACCAACGGCACCTATAAATTGAACATCTTCTAGTGTTTCGCGTCCTTCAATTAAATCTGTCATATGCACATCTCTCACATCAAAACCACCTAAAAATAAGGCATTTGCCAGTTCTCGCTCAGAATTGCTACCTTTTTCTCTAATCACAGCGGCTAAAGGTCGTTTGGCTGGTCTTTCTGGTTTTTGTCCTGAAAAAATGCTTGGAAATTGATATTTTAAGGGTTGGATTTTATAATTTTCAAAACGTTTAGTAGCCTGATTGTTTTGTGTTTGTTCTTTATCTAGTAGAAAAGATGTATGATACCAAATGTCTCTGTAGGACGAAATATCAAAAGTAAAATCATTAACTTTCAACTTTTCATCGGTGGTAGGATAGCCTATTTTATAAAATTCTATATTATTGTTATTTAATGTATTATATAATATGATATCATCTTTTGCTTGAATAACTAATCCAATGTTTTCAGCAAATAGAATTTTAATCAAATCATCACCCAAGCATGACAAATCAACGTTAGCGCCAGTGTGCAAATTGGCAAAACACATTTCAAAAAGGGTGGTGATTAAACCGCCGCTACCAATATCATGCCCAGCTATAATTTGATCATCCTTAATTAAATTTTGAACAGATTCAAATGCACGTTTAAAATGTTCAGCATCAATTATGCTTGGTGTTTCAATGCCTATTTTATTTAGGGTTTGCGCAAAAGAACTGCCACCTAATTTAAAATCATCTTTTGATAGTTTGATATAAAAAAGTGAACCACCGTTGGTTTGTATAACTGGCTCAACCACTTGCTTAATGTTATGACAAGTGCTAATGGCAGAAATAATAACTGTTCCTGGCGATAAAACCTCTTGCGCTTGAGGATACTTTTGTTTCATCGACAAGGAATCTTTTCCAGTAGGAATATTGATCCCTAAGGCTATGGCGAAATCTGAACAAGCTTCAACGGCTTCATACAAGCGCGCATTTTCACTAGGGTTGTTGCAAGGCCACATCCAGTTAGCTGAAAGCGAAACGCCTTTTAATCCATGGGTTAATGGTGCAAAAACAAGATTACTTAAAGCTTCTCCTATGGCATTAAAACTACCTGCTTTTGGACTAATTAAACCGCTCATTGGTGCATGTCCAATACTAGTCGCGATGCCATTCAAACTATTGAAATCTAAAGCCATAACACCCACATTATTTAAAGGCAATTGCAATTGTCCTACGCACTGTTGTTTAGCCACTTTTCCACCAACGCAACGATCAACCTTATTAGTCAACCAATCCTTGCAGGCAACGGCTTCTATTTGTAAAACATTTTTGATGTAATTTTCTAAATGCTTGATATTGTAATCAATCTCTTGGTATTGTCGGTTAACAGTGTTATCGGTCAAAATGGTTTTTGGCGAACTACCAAACATGTCATTTAAAGCTAAGCTTAGTGGTTTTTGCGTAGGGGAAGAAATTTCAAAACGCTGATCATTAGTAATTTCGCCTACTTCATAAATGGGCGCTTTTTCTCGATTGGCTATAGCAATTAGATCATCTAAATGTTCAGGCGCAATCACTAAGCCCATACGTTCTTGACTTTCATTACCAATGATTTCTTTGCCTGATAAGGTTTGGTCACCAACGGGTAGGGCATCTAAATTAATTTTTCCGCCAGAATGTTCAACCAATTCTGACAAGCAATTGAGATGTCCACCAGCGCCATGGTCATGAATAGAAACAATGGTGTTTTCATCTTTTTCAACCATAGACCTAATCGCATTGCACACTCGTTTTTGCATTTCTGGATTTGAGCGTTGAACCGCATTTAATTCGATACCAGAATTCATTTCGCCAGTGTCTGCACTAGATACAGCTGCACCACCCATACCAATCCGATAGTTGTCGCCGCCCATCACCACAACTTTGTCGCCAACTTGTGGCATTTTTTTCAAGGCCTGTTCTTTTTTGGCATAACCAACGCCGCCTGCCAACATGATGACTTTATCAAAACCTAAAGCCCTTGGTTGTTGAATAGCATCGGTGGTTTCGTCATGTTCAAAAGTTAAAAGCGAACCTGTTATAAGTGGTTGACCAAATTTGTTCCCAAAATCTGATGCACCGTTAGAGGCTTTTATCAAAATATCCAAAGGTGTTTGATACAGCCAAGGCCTTTCTTTAAAAGTATTTTCCCACGGTCTTTGGCCATTAATTCTAGGGTAGGAGGTCATATAAACTGCTGTACCAGCCATAGGCACTGAACCTACACCGCCTGCCATGCGGTCGCGAATTTCTCCGCCAGAACCTGTGGCAGCGCCATTAAAGGGCTCGACTGTAGTCGGAAAATTGTGTGTTTCAGCTTTTAATGATAAAACGGCATCAAAGACCTTTTCTTCAAAAAGGCTAGGTTTAATGGGGTTGGTCGGCGCAAATTGCGTTGCTTTAACGCCATCAACAAAAGCGACATTGTCTTTATAGGCAGAGATGATATAATTTGGATGTGCCTCTGAAGTTTTTTTTATTAATTTAAACAAGGATGACTTTTTTTCTTCGCCGTCAATGATAAAGGTGCCATTAAAAATTTTATGTCTGCAATGTTCCGAATTAACTTGCGAAAAACCAAAGACTTCGGAATCTGTTAATTTTCTACCTAATTTTAATGACAATTCATTGAGGTAGTTAATTTCTTCTTCATTTAGGGCTAAACCTTCTTGTTGATTGAATGTTTCGATATGTTCTATGTCTATGATGGGTTGAGGCTGAATATTGATTTCAAAGATATTTTGGTCTAAAGTGAGATATTTTTCAAACAACATATAATCAAAAAGAGTTTCAACAGGCTTAGCTTCAAAAGTTTCAATTCTTTGAATACCCGCAATACCCATATTTTGCGTAATTTCAACAGCATTAGTGCTCCATGGTGTAATCATCGTTTTTCGTGGACCAATAAATATTTGACCCAAAACTTTTATTTCTTTAGCATCAATCAAAGCTTGTTCGCCAAAAAGCCAAGTTAATTTTTCTTTATCAAAATCATTTAGTAAAAGCTGCGATTGCACGGCAAAAACCTGCACTTCAGGTGAACCAAAAAAGTAAATCATATGAGATTGCATTTTAAGTTTACAAATTTATAACAATTGCTACCGATGCAAAAGAAATCAAATTAATTTTGTTAATTAGTTTTTAACAAATAAAATAGATTACATTTACCAACTTAACCTTTAAATTACTTAATCATGAAAAAAAATTATTTATTCTTTTTAGTTATTAGTGGAATAACTTACGGTCAGCATGTAATAAACTTTGACAGTTTTAACAATGGTAATGTGGTTGGACAAACACCTTTAATCTCGCTTTGGCCAGGTGGTACTTCTGCGCTTGTTACAACAGCGCAAGCCGTTTCTGGCACAAAATCAATGGTCGTCCGAAACAACACGACTGATGATGTTTTATTTGATTGTGGAAATAAAACTTCCGGCACGTGGTCTGTCAGATTCAAAGTTTATATTCCAACTGGTAAAGATGCGTTTTGGAATATTCAAAATACTTTTAGTGTGGCAACGCCTATATTTAACGGTCAATTTTTTTTCGGAAATGCTACTCAAAACCCCAATCCAGGTGGCGTAGGTTTTGATCAAGATGATACTGCCGCAGTTGCATATCCTTCAGGTCAATGGTTTACGGTTGTAAAGGTTGTTAACTTGGACACAAAGTTTTTAACCGTTAATATTAACGGTCTACCATTTTTAGTTAACCATGCTTACGCTGGTAATACGGCGACAGGCACGCCGGTTATAGCAAACTCATTAGGTGCCATTAATTTTTACTCGATTAATGCTGATAATGAGTTTTACATTGATGATTTTGAGTTAATTCAAGGCAATGCATTATCTTCAAATGCTTTTGATAAGGATGTTGTATTTAGTGTTTATCCAAATCCTACAACTGATTACGTTCATGTTAATATGACCAATAAAACAGGTCAAACTTCTTTTGAATTAGTTGATTTAACTGGCCGAGTGATTTTGACAACCAATAACGACACAATTAACATGTCTGATTTCAATTCAGGTCTTTATATCATTAACGTATTGGAAAAGGGCCAGAATATCGGTTCAACAAAAATTATGAAAAAATAAACAACAGATTCGTTTTCAAAAAAAAGCTATCAGTGAAATATTGATAGCTTTTTTTATTAGAGTTTTGATGGATTTAATAGTCTTGATATTATGGGCAATTGAAATCAATTAGATCAACTACTAGCAACTAAAATTTCCTAAAATCATTAGGCGTAATACCGAAGGTGGCTTTAAATAAAGGATTAAATACGCTTTTGCTTTTAAATCCGCACATTTCTGATATGGTTTCTATAGTATATTTATCATAATCGGAATTGGCTAACATCAATTTTGATTCATTAAGACGAAATTTATTAATATAAGTTGAAAAATTATCGCCGCTATAAATGTTTATGGCATGTGACAAATACTTTTCATTGGTTTTAATGAGACGGGCAATTTCTTTTAAACTCAAATCTGGCTTTAAATAAAATTTGGTCTTCCTCATTTCTTCTTCAAGCTTGTTGAAAATTAATTGATATTTATCAATGGTTTCTATGCTATTATAAATAGTATTTACTTTACTTAAAGTTTGTTTTAAATATAGCCAAAATGTTATGATTTGCAGCAAAAGAATGTTTGCTACTAAAATTATTGAAGTGATCGAATTATCAATGACTTTATAAAATATCCAGGTGATAATTGTAATGGGCAAAAAAATAAGGTGATAGAAATATAAATTTTTAAATAAAGGTGTTTTAAATTTAGTTAGCTTAAAATTTGTAATAGTATAAAAAATAGTCATAATTGGCAAAATGAACATTAAACCAATAAAATTTGAAAACGTCATTACAATTTCCACAATTTCGTAATAAAAAAGTGTTTTATCCTTTACAAATTGAAAGAAAATGATTGAAAATAAATTGATTGAGAATAATATGAATGGTATTAAATAGTTTTTTGCATGAATAATTTTAGTTGATTGTTGTAAAGCAAGTGTTAATTGAAAATGCAAAACTGGCACTAAAATTAAAAAAACAAAAAATAATAGCGCTAAAATGCCATAAAATCCTTCTGAAAAATAGGATCTAACATCAGTTGATATCCAAAAACTTGAAAAAAGTAGTAAAAAATTTATATAATATAGCACAAGGAACTTTGCGTTTTTATACTTAATATGAAACCCTATGGCAACCAAAGAGAACAGCAAAGAAGTTAAAACATATAAAAATAATCCAGTCATATCGTATTAATTTATAGAAAATCGTTTAGTTTCCGTAAATCAGAACAATTTATTTTCAGAGACAAATATAAATAATTATATATTCGCCTCCCAAAACTTTAGTAATATTATGAATAATGGTTTAAAAACTTCAATCCTTTTGTTAATTTGTATGGTAATTAGCAATAAGCTGCTTGGACAAGTTGGCATCAATACCACTTCACCTACGGCTACTTTGCATGTATTTGGTACAACGACATTGCCTGTAGCTGGCAGTCCAGTAACATTATTGTCACAAAATTTTAATAGTGCTTATAGTGTTACGCATTCTAGTCATACCCAAAGCGGTTGCGCATCCCCTGCTACTGTCAGTGGTTGGGAGCGCACAACAACTGGCGCTTCAAATATCAATTGTACTTCTTGCGGTGGTGGTGGTTGGCTTTGGATTAATTCTGATGAATCAGGATGTAGCTTAAATTCAACAGCTAGAATTGATTTTACTACAGCACCCACAAGCACAACAGTAACCATTGCTTTTGATTATAGATACAATAATTATAGTACTTCAGGAGATTCATTTCGTGCATTTTTGTGGAATAATACAACCAATGCGATAGTTGGAGCTAATCTTGTGGGCTTACTAACAGCCGACGCAAACACAAGTTTTTCAGGCACAAGAACAGTGGTAGCGGGTAACAGCTATTCTTTAAGATTTGAATATATCGGTGATTTTGATTATGGAGCTTCTGTTGATAACATAGTGGTTACAGAAACTGGCGCGCCCACGCCAGGCGTTTACACTTTCAGGTTGCAAGATGGGCAACAAGCAGCAGGTAGAGTAATGACCTCTGATGCTAACGGCAATGCTACTTGGGCAGTTGCGAGTGGTGGTGGCGCAGACCAAACCTTGAGTATTTCTGGGAATAATTTAACCATTTCTGGTGCTGGCGGTAATACCGTAGCTTTGCCAGCGGGTACAGATAGTCAGACGCTATCAATTAGCGGTAATACATTAAGTATTTCTGGTGGAAATTCTGTCACTTTGCCATCAGGTAGTAGTTCAAATACTTATACAAATGGTTTAACGCTTACAGGAACAACCGTAAGATTAGGTGGAACTTTAACACAGGACACAACTTTAAATTTAGATGACGATGATTTAATTTTTAGAAGTAGTACCACAGCTGCTTTTCCTGGAGAAATCAAAATTGAAGGAACGGATAGGGTGATGATGGAAACGAGATTTGATGATAACTATGTTAGTTTTGGTGGCGGATTTGTTTTGATTGATAGCGATGATGGTCTAACCTTTACCGATTCTGGCGGCGACACCTATACCAGAGACTTTTCGTTAGGTTTTTATAATGGAAGTTCAGGTGGGTCTTCTTTTGCTATGGGATCTATTGAATATGCTGTAGATGGTTTAAATGAATTATTATTTGAATGCTCAAGCATAAATCCATTAGCGGATAATTCAACACGGCTTGGTGGCTCTTCAAAACGATGGACGGCAGTTTGGGCTGTAAATGGCACCATTCAGACATCTGATATGAATTTAAAAAAGAATGTTGTTCCTTTACAATATGGATTAAATGAAATTTTAAAACTTAACACTTACACTTACAAATGGAAAAACCAAACTTTAGGCAAAACGCAAATACCTGAAGATTTGCAAGAAACAAAAATTGGTTTTTCTGCACAACAGTTATTTGATGTTTTACCCAATGTGGTTCAAACACATTCATGGGTTCCAGCTAATGAAGAGGGAGATTTTAAGCATATTAAAAACGAAAATTTAGGTGTAGCATATTCAGATATTATTCCGGTTGTGGTTAAGGCCATTCAAGAGCAACAAACACAAATTGAAGAGTTAAAAAAACAAAATGCCATCCTGTTGGCATTGTTAAATAAAAAATAACAAATGCTGATCAACTGTATTTAAGTGATTTGTCGAAAAATTTTAAATATAAGTTAGTGCGGTTTGAAGTTAAACGATAAAAATAATAATTGTAAGTTAAAGTTAGAATGTTTTGAGTTGAAAACCACATTTTAGTTAATTTGGTTTTTGTTTTATTTTTTAAAACATAAAAATGAAATTTCAAAAAGTACTATATTTGCGACATGTCTGCTATAAAATTTTTTCTTTATCCAATATCATGCTTATATGGCTTAATGATGTGGCTGAGGAATGGTTTATATGATGCAAAGATTTTAAAATCAAAAAAATATGCAGTCCCAATGATCAATGTTGGCAATTTGTCTTTTGGTGGGACAGGAAAAACACCCATGATCGAATATCTTATTCGGTTATTTCAGGACGATTATCAATTGGCTACCTTAAGTAGAGGATATAAAAGGAAAACAACTGGTTACCTCCTGGCAAATGAGCAGTCTAGAGCTGATGATATTGGTGATGAGCCGGCTCAATTTTATCGAAAATTTAAAAATATTTTGGTGGCCGTGGCCGAAAAAAGAACCATTGGGATTGAAAATTTGCTTGCACTACCCAATAAACCAAATATAATTCTTTTGGATGATGCTTTTCAACATCGGCAAGTAGCAGCTGGTCTGAATATCTTGCTAACCACTTTCGAAAAGCCTTTTTTTAACGATTATGTTTTGCCAATGGGTAGACTGAGAGAGTTTAGAAGAGGTTATCAGCGGGCAGACCTAATCATTGTGACCAAGTGTCCGCCAACGATTTCTGAAAATGAAAGGACTGATATCATCAATAAAATTAATCCGACACAAAAGCAAGCGGTTTATTTTTCTACAATTTCCTATGACCAGGCCATTTATAATGATAGCGAAAAGATAGAATTATCTACCTTAAACAAGCCTAAAGTAATTATAGCTGGCATTGCCAACCCTAAATTATTTATCGCTGAGGTTTATCATGATCAAGATGAAGTTTTAATTTATCCCGACCATCATCATTTTTCAAGTGAAGACCTTAAAAAAATTGGAATACTTGCGGAACATAAACTAATTTTGACTACCGAAAAAGACTATATGCGATTAAAAAATCATATAGATAACAGTAAATTATTTTATTTGCCAATAACTACAAAAATTATAAGTAACGAAGAGCAATTTAAACAACAATTAAAACAATATGTACGAGAAAATTCAAGAAACTGCTAATTTTTTAAAGAGCCAACTAATAGATTTACCAACCGTTGGGATCATTTTGGGGTCGGGTTTAGGTGATTTTGTCAACGATATCCAAATTACTAAATCAATTCCATATAGCGAAATTCCTAATTTTCCAGTTTCAACGGTGAAAGGACACAAAGGCGCATTAGTATTTGGCATGATAGGTAAGCAACAAGTTGTAGCCATGCAAGGCAGGTTTCATTATTATGAAGGTTATGATATGCAAACAGTTACATTCCCTGTGCGTGTCATGAAATTTTTAGGTGTGCAAACCTTGATTGTTTCTAATGCATCTGGTGGCGTTAATCCTGCTTATCAAGTTGGGGATGTTGTAGCCATTACTGACCATATTAATTTTTTTCCAGAACATCCATTAAGAGGTCATAACGATGAACGCCTAGGACCACGTTTTTTAAACATGAGTGAACCTTACAGCAAAAAAATGATCAAGCAGGCGATGGAAATTTCTCAAACGCTTGGGTTAAACATCAAAAAAGGTATTTATTTGGGCTTGCAAGGTCCAACTTTTGAGACGCTGGCCGAATACATGATGGTAAAAAAAGTAGGCGGCGATTGTGTTGGCATGTCAACTGTGCCAGAGGTTATTGTTGCTAAACACATGGGGATGGATTGTTTTGGAATTTCTGTAATCTCTGACATGGGCGATGAAGAAAGTATTGCTGAAGTCAATCATCATGAAGTTTTAATGGCAGTTAAAAAAGCTGAACCAAAAATGCGTTTACTGGTTAAAGAATTAATTTTAAATATATAATATTTAGCATTTTATAATTAGTTAAATTAAGTAAAAAATTTAAGTGTTTAATTACATCATTAATTTTGGAATGCAACAAAAGTTTTAATTTTTTATTTTAAAAAGTAATGTTTTTTGGCTGACTGTATTATCGTATTCTCAAAAAATCTATCAATTATCCTGATTTAAGTATATTATTTTCATTATTTTTAGTCTAAAATTGTTTTATGTTAAAAAA
>B570J29032_109957966_pt1 | contig 11153 bp, 8 predicted proteins | sample LakMenEpi16Nov12_FD_29032 | JGI IMG/M metagenome (IMG submission 29032)
CTGCAGTACTATTAACCCCGCTACTCACCTGAGGAACCTGCAATGGGGCATTCAGCTTTGTCTGCTATCTATTCGCGCCTCGGAAATTTAGAGAAGGCCACCGAGCTTTTTGCCAAGTCGTACAAACCCAACGAAGTGCCACCGTTTGGTGTATTGACCGAAACAGCGGGTGGCACCAATCCCTACTTTGCTACGGCTGCAGGTGGTTTCTTGCAAGCGGTGATGAATGGCTTTTGCGGGTTGTCTATTTCAGATGCCGGCATCACCCAAATCAAAACGCGTATTCCAAAAACGTGGAAGTCGCTGACCATTCAAGGGGTGGGGGTAGAGAATAAAACATTTATCGTTAAGTAATATTTTGGGGGTATGGCGCGTGGGCTTGGAGTTTACCACGCGGCCTGTGGGGCTACTATTGCTTGCCCGGCTTGTGCGCTAGTAAAATCGAGATCCACTCAAGTGCTGCAAGAAAATAAAAAAGCCTTTGTTCAGCGAAAAAGGTATGAGCGAATTCTGCCCACGAGTGACCAAAATCAGTTTTTCGAAAGCGTAAATTCGCTTTCTTTGTACTCAAATTTTAGAATATGTTTCGATTCGTTTTCATAGCAGTCTGTATTTTACTACTGGATTCCTGTTCTTCTGCGCCCACTATCGAATATAAAGAGAAAGTTAAAAACGCAGCATTCCTTCATCGCTCCATGAAGGCCATCACCGACCGTATTGTCCACGATATTTTTTCGCCACCTGTAGCGAGCCGGATCTATACTTATTCAAGTGTGGCGGCTTACGAAGCCATTATCCCTTCCGATAAAAATTTCAAAAGTCTTTCAGGCCAACTCAACGGGCTCGATTCCATCCCCCAATCCGATCCAGCCAAAGAATATTGCTACGAGCTTGCCTCTACCCAAGCCATGCTCAAGGTTGGTAGAACGCTTATTTTTTCAGAAAGTGATTTGGATATAGTGATTGACCAAATCATGAAAGAATACAAAGAGATAGGAATTCCAAATGATGTGTTCGAGCGTTCCGTTGAGTACGGTGATAAAATTGCCGCAAGGATTTTGGCTTGGTCTTCAAAAGATAACTATAAGCAATCTCGCTCATTTCCAAAATACTCCATTCAAAGCAATCCTGCCACGTGGCAGCCCACTCCACCTGGCTACATGGATGCAGTAGAACCGCATTGGAACAAAATACGAACATTTGTGATTGACTCAGCAGCACAATTTAAACCACTACCGCCTACCGCTTTTTCTATCGATAAATCTTCTCAATTTTATAAAGAAGCATTCGAAGTTTATAAGGTAGGAAAAGAGCTGACAGAAGAACAACGGATTATTGCCAGTTTTTGGGATTGCAATCCCTTTGCCATGAACGTGCGTGGCCATGTGATGTTTGCAACCAAAAAAATTTCTCCCGGAGGGCATTGGATAAATATTACACGTCAAGTGTGCGAAGCCACAAAAGCAAGCATGTCGCAATCGGCCGAGGCTTACGTTCGCGTGTCACTTTCATTGGTAGATGGCTTCATCAGTTGCTGGGACGAAAAGTACCGCAGTAAACTAGTCCGCCCCGAAACATACATTAACAAATACATTGATGAAAATTGGTTGCCAGTGTTGCAAACGCCTCCATTCCCAGAATATACGAGCGGGCATAGCGTGATTTCATCATCGGCCTCCGTGGCACTTACAAAATTGTTTGGTGATAACTATGCTTTTACTGATTCTACCGAAACGGAATTTGGCATGCCACCACGTTCGTTTCAATCATTTTATCAAGCCGCAGAAGAAGCGGGCATCAGCCGCATGTATGGCGGAATCCATTATCGGCCAGCGGTTGAGGTAGGTAGTAGGCAGGGGAAATTATTGGGAGAATTGATTAACAAAAAGCTAACAACTAAGATAGCTAACTAATCAAGAAACCACTTAGGCGGAATGTATGTTCCGTTGGGCAAAGAGAAGCAATCAAAACATCGATTAGGATAGCTTTCTATCATCCTGGTTGGATCGTAGGTACAAGGTCGTGGTATGTAGAAGGAGATATTATGTGGATAAACAAAGAATCGGTTAAGAGTTACATTAGAGACTTCGAAATATCCTAAAGCCATCTCTCCAGTTTCTTCATCCGAGATGTTACCTACGATAGGTGCAGGTGGTGTGTCGAAAATAGAGCCGGTTTGATTTATAGAAAGTTTTATTCTTCGCCAGTAATCAAAAGCTTCTGGCGAAAGAGAGACTTGATAAACCGTAAACCCATGCCTCTCTGCAAATGTGTTGTCGATGACCCGTTCAGCTATTTCCAAATCATTAAGAGATTTAACTTTTGTATTTGTAGAATGGATTAGTGTGAAATTTTGAGAGTTGACTGTATTTGTGCTAAAGCACTGAGGTGGCTGTGCTGTAAGCGCGTATGGACTTGGAATTAAAAGCATAAAAAAAAAGTAAGTTTCGGTTACATCCCAACGCATGTATTGATTTACGGTATCCAAACTTACGTTGGAAAAAATTTTTACATAGGGTTTTGTAACTACTGTCCCTTCTTCATCAATTATATTTTTGTAAATAAGTTTAAAGGTTGACTTTCCACTTCCGTTTGAAATGGGTAATTTTTCTTTTTTGGAGGAATAATTAGAGCCATTTGGGAGGGCTATTTTTAACTGATATGTATGATCAGGTTTTCCTTTCAGGTTATCTGGTTTGAAATATTTTCCGTTTTCTTTTTCAGTTAAGAGATAGCTTTTATCATCCTCTAGGATTTCAACAATGGCATTGGTAACAGCAATCCGCAATCCGTTTGAAGTTGTTTTCTGCAATACGATTGGCTCTTCTTCTGAGGTATTCGTAATTCTTCCATTAACAATCAATTGACCAAATTTGAAGTTTGTGGGTGGGTCATAAAGAGAAACGCAACTTTGGAGGAGCAAGTAGTAAAGAAACGATTTAAAAAATTGTTTCATACCAATTACTAATCAGTTAATCTACAAACCATACTGGTTGCTCAAGCGTACTGTTTGGCAATGAAAGGCAATCAAGGCATTCTTTTGTGTAAAACTCATCAGGTTTTCCAGGTACATATGTACAAGGTTGGGCGATGTAAAAAGGAATGTTAAATGGAAAAACTGCAAATCGATCAATTGTAACATTGGAAGCTTCAAAAAAACCGAGTACAATTTCTTTCGAATTCTGTTCATTTGATATATTTCCTTCAATGGGTGCAGGTGGGGTATCGAATATGGATCCCGCCTGACTGAGCAGCAACTGAACCTTTCTCCAGTATTCAAAAGCATCAGGAGTTAACGATGTCTGGTAAACCGAGAACATATGCTTTTCAGCGAAAGTCTTATCAATCTCTCGCTCGGCAATTTCAACGTTAGTCAATGTGGTTCCTTGTGAGATTGTCCCGTTAAACAATTTGATATTTTGTCTGCCAACTGTATTGGTAACAAAACAAGGAGCTGGTATGGCATTAAAAATATCTGGGAAATCAGTTGGGCTTAAATAATAGGTCTCAAAAACGTCCCACTTAACATATAAACCTTTCTTTTCTAAGCTGACATTGCTCAACACTTTTACAAAAGGTGTAGTTCGGATAGTTCCCTCGGAATCAATAATCCCCTTGCTCGTAATCTGGTAGGTTAATTTTCCAGAGCCATTTGCATCCGGCAGTCTTTGTGGTTTAGATTTATATGAACGGCCATCTGCAAGGGTCACCTTTAACTCATAAGTGCTTCCCGGCTTCCCGATCACCGAAGGCGGGAAAAAATACCTCCCTGGTAGATTCTCCTCAAGCACTATTGCATTGGTTCCGTTCTCAATAACCTTTACAATTGCGTTCGCAAGGGGTGGCCTCAGCCCTGAAGTGCTGGTAGCTTGAATCATAATGGGTTCTTGTTCTTTCAAATTTGTTATTCGTCCCGTTATCACAATTTGCCCAATGGCGCTAGTGGTATCTACTTCAAAAGGAGTAATACAACTTGCAAAAAGAAAAAAGTAAATCAAGATTTTAAGTAATCCTCTCATCCCCTAGAAATTAAAATTGTAAGTAACTGAAATGAAGGCAGAACCAAGAATAGCTAGTTTATATGAACGAGGAATAAAGAAATTAGCAGGAGGGATTTGATAATACACGGAATAGGCATTTTCTCGACTCAGTATATTATAAATGGAAATGCTTAGTGAGTCATCAATCTTACGGAACACATTTCCAATGGTAACAGCTACGTCCAGCCTAATGTAGTCTGGGATACTATATTTATTTCGATCTGAAAAGACGGGAACAATTGTTGAGTTTGAGCTATAGCTTGATTCTAACGCAGTAAATGGTCTTCCACTGATGTAGGAAAATAGAAAAGAAAGAGAACTATTTCCCTTGTAATTTCTATTTAAAACTAAACTCAGGTTACCCGGCCTATCAAAATTGGAAGCGTACCAGCTTCCGTTATTTATTTTTTCTTCGTTGGTAGTTCCATCCACTTTAACTAACGATCTAGAATACGTGTAGGAAAGCCAACCTGTCCATTTTCCTTTTAACTTTCTAATGTATAATTCGCCACCATACGATTTTCCTATTCCTGTCAATAATTCGGTTTCAAGGTGACTATTCAGGTACAGAGAGGGGAAATTTTTATATTCCACTAAATTTTGCATGTCTTTATAGAATCCTTCAACGGAGGTTTCCCATTTGTTGTCTTTTAGATTAAGGAAATAACCTAAAGAGAAGTTATCCGCAATTTGAGGGGGCAAGTACTTGTTACTTACTTGCCATAAATCAACGGGTGTTGGCGCAGCTGAGTTAGAGATCAAGTGAATGTTTTGCCTCAGTCGATTATAGCTTAATTTCACTGATTGATTTTTACTCAAGCTAACTTTAATCGAAACTCTTGGTTCTGCACCATAGTAATTAGTTATCCTTTCATTTAGAGAATAATGAATGGTATCTTTTATGGATTCCACTGTTCTAGGCAAGTTTTCTTGATAATTAAAGACTGTATCGGCTCCAAGTTGAGAATAACCTGAAAACCTAATTCCATAATTAAGAGATATTCGGTCCGATATCTTAAAATCATGATTTGCAAAGACAGCCATTTCAATCCCTTTGTTTTTTCTAACTGATTTTTCAATGACAATCGAATTTTCAGAGTATGGTCTTAGTCTTTCTGGCTCAGTCATGTAGTTGGTAACTTCAACGCCACTTGTAAATGAATTTTTTTCGTTTGGATTGTAATTTAGTGTCTCTTTAAATTGAAGGTACTTAATCTGATTATCCAGCTTGCTGGCATCAGGCCCTGCCGGATTTAACAACGTATTTTTGTAATCCCCATAAACAAACAAAGTAGAAGGAGAGAATTTTTTATCCGTTCTACTTTTCCATTCTAGTGATAATAATTGATTCGTCCATTCAAATCCAAATTGCTGTGCAAATCTGAATCGATCTTGACTTAAATAGTAATTGACGTTTACAATGCTTTTCTGATTAAAACGGTGAGATACAGTTATATTGAAATCTGAAAAATTTAGAGAACTACTTTTTACAGTAGGTGAAGAGGCTTGTTGAAGAAGCCAATCAGAATAAGAAAATCTGCCAGCTACCAGAAGTGAAGTCTTATTTTTTATCATTGGACCTTCCGCCAATAATCTGCAAGTGGCTAATCCAACTCCCCCTTTAAATTTCCATTTTTCAAAATCACCGTTTCGAGTATTTACTTCCAGCACTGAAGAAGCCCTTCCCCCCAGATTGGCTGGAATGTTTCCTTTATATAAAGTAAAATTTGAAACAACATCTTGATTGAATGCAGACAAGAAACCTAGTGCATGTGAGGCATTGAAAAGAGGGGCTCCGTTTAATAAAATTAAATTCTGATCGGAACGGCCTCCACGAACATTAAAACCAGAAGAACCCTCCCCAACACTTGAAACTCCTGGCAATGTTTGAATGCTCTTTAAGATATCAACCTCTCCGGCAAAAGTGGGCATCGCCTTTATCTCCTGAAGATTAAATTTAGTTACTCCCGATAAAGATTGATTGATATTTTCGTCTGGTGATCGTGCCGTCACCACAATTTCTTCTAGGTTAGTGGTCCCCTCTTGGAGGGAAAAATTTAAAACCCCACCAGAATGAATAGCGATTTTTCTTGAAAAAGGAAGCATACCAACAAAACGAATGGAAAGGCGATATCGACCGCACGGAAGCTCAAGGGCATAACTCCCATTTTGATCTGTTAGGTCATAGTACTTAAATCCGTCTACAGAAATGGTGGCTCCTATTAACGGGCTATTGTTAGTTTGCTCTGTTATTCTGCCCGTTAAAATCACAATCAGCGATTTGTTGATTTGACGAGACGAGTCGCCAACAACTAATTCATTACTGCCCAGAGACTGAGCTAAGCTTTCAGAAAGAATGAGCGCACATGCAACAGTAGACAGAAAAAGTCTCATAAGAATATATGATTGGCAAACAAGTTTAAAAAAAAGAGGCTACCCTTTTGAGGTAGCCCCTACTGATGATCATTTAATTTTTTAATTGCAAAGATGCTTCCACTTAGGGACTGTGTAAATAACGGCTTTGTTTATATCGTCACCAATATATTTGATGTTATCTGAATCTGAGCAAGCACCTGTTGTTTCGTCAACCTTTGCAGCTTGCCTGTCCCAGTTGCTGTCTAATCTAAATTTAAACTGATTTTGATCGTTAACTGTAGCATTTGTTACATTAGTGGCAGCACAATAACAACCAGTTGCTATTTTGGTAAGAACTAAATCTGGTTGACCACCCCATCCAGTTGATCCACCAACTAAACCCACACTTGCATCAGCAGGTGTGTTGGAAGGTACTAGTACAATCACCGTGAGTTTGTCCTTAACGACACAAGAGGCAAGAGGGGCACAAGTTACGGCAACATCTACTGTAACGGGTGTAGATGCTTGTTCTTGAGAGTCTACAGCGGTTACAGTAAGTTTATATCCTCCTGGAAGAAGGCCTGCCATGACTGAACCTGCAATCTTGAGAGTAATAGCACCCTTAGCGTCAACAGTTGTTGAAGTATTTGTAGAAATTGTGGTTGATCCTGTAAACAACCGAATTGTAGCTGACTTTATTGGACTAACCGCTCCATCAGATGCAACAGCTACTAAATCGGTAGATGCCCCAGCATTTACTGTGGTTGGCCCAGTAATTTTAATTACAGGCGGAGTGCTCAAAACAGCTGGTTTATCGAGTGTATCCAAGTTACAGGAGTCAAGAGCGACAGTTACCAAAACTATCAAACACGGAAGTAATATTTTTTTCATATTGATTGGTTTAAGATTCTTCTTTCAATATTCGCAATTATTCCAGAGAACACCAATGAATCTATGAAACATTATAATATTTTTCTACGCAAACGATTGCGGTAAGGTTTGCTGAATCTGTTATCCCATACTTATGTTGAGGATTCTACTGAATATGGATAGATTGCAAAAAAAACTTTCATGAACAAGCCTATACTAATTGCATTGGTGGTTTCATTGACCAATTATTACAATTCATTTTCCCAACAGCTAACTTTTACTCCTGCCAATCCCACTGCTGAGCAACAGGTTACAATAGTAGCAGATGTTACTGGAACACCATTGGCTGGTGAATCTAACATCTATATGCATGCCGGAGTTGTGACCACAAACACTTCAGTTCCAAACGGTGGGGATTGGAAATTTGTAAAAGGGAACTGGGGACAAGATGATGGCATAGGTAAAATGAACGCTGTCTCGGGCCAGCCTAATAAGTGGTCTATTACCCTGAGTGCAACACTTAGAGGGTACTTCAACGTTCCTCCCGGAACCAACATCTTTTACATTGCAATGGTTTTTAGAAATGCGGCAGGGTCAAAGCAAACGAGTCCCGATATATTTAAGTCGTTGTCAGTTCCTGCCTACACCTCCATAACAGCCCCTAACACAAATGATGTTTTTGTAGTGTCGGGTAACCCCATTAATCTTTCTGGCTCAGCTTCAGAATTAGCATCCTCTTTGGAGATTTTGGTGGATTCAGGAAGTGGTTATGTTTCATTAAATACTTTAGTGAATGCTTCTTCTATTTCAACAACCTATACGCCAACTAGTTCTCAAACAATTAATGTAAAAGTAAGAGCTACTATTAACTCAACCAATGTAGAATCAATTTCTTCCTTCAATATTATTTTGAGGGGCGGCACATTGATTCAATCTTTACCACCTAATATAAAAGATGGAATAAATTATTTTGCTGATCCTACCAAAGCGACTTTGGTGTTGGTAGCACCTAACAAATCCTTTGCTTACGTGGTAGGGGATTTTAATAATTGGGTGATTGATAATAACTATTTAATGAAACGAACTCCCGATGGCAAACGATTTTGGTTTGAACTCACTGGACTGACTGCCGGTGTTGAATATGTATTCCAGTACTGGGTTGATGGCACTATTAAGGTAGGCGATCCATTGGCTGATAAGGTATCTGATCCATATAATGATTCTTTTATTCCAGCATCTCTCTACCCAAATTTGCCTGTGAACACAAGAACCAACAACGGAATTGCTACTGTTTTGCAAACAAATCAGACTCCTTATTCCTGGTCTTCAACCGAAACTAGTTGGGTCGCGCCAGACAAAAAGGAATTAGTAATTTATGAATTATTGGTTAGAGACTTCTTAGCTTCACATAGCTATATAGACCTTACTGATACGTTAAAATATTTGAAGCGGCTCGGGGTCAACGCTATTGAATTGATGCCTATTATGGAGTTTGAAGGAAACTTAAGTTGGGGTTACAATCCATCCTATTTTTTGGCTCCAGATAAATATTATGGAACTAAAGCTGCTCTTAAAAAATTCATTGAAAAGGCACATCAAAACGGTATTGCCGTGATCCTAGATATGGTTCTAAATCATGCTTTTGGACAAAACTCAATGGTGCAAATGTATTTTGATAAAAGTGCTAATAAGCCCTCAACAGATAACCCTTGGTTTAACCCTGATGCAAAGCACCCATTTAATGTTGGTTATGATTTTAACCATGAAAGTCAGTATACGAAGGATTTTGTTGATACAGTGTGCGGTTACTGGTTGAAAGAATACCATTTTGATGGGTTCCGATTTGATTTATCAAAGGGATTTACCCAAACAAATAATCCATCTGATGTAGGCGCTTGGGGGAATTATGATCAATCTAGAATCAATATTTTAACAAGAATGGCCAATAAAATATGGTCTGTTAAACCCAATGCTTACGTCATTTTAGAGCATTTTGCTGCCAGCTCTGAAGAAGCTGTTTTGGCTGCAAATGGAATGTTGCTATGGGGTAATTTAACTGGAAATTACTCAAGGGCTTTAAAAGGAAATACTTCCTCAGGTTTAGAACTAGCAAATAGAAATTCACATGTCAATTATATGGAAAGTCATGATGAAGAAAGACTAATGGTCGATTTATTAAAAAATGGGGAATCTTCGAGTTACTATGATATTAAGGACCTGGCTACATCCCTTAATAGAGCGAAAATGGGGGCGGCTTTTTTTTACACAGTTCCTGGGCCAAAAATGCTGTGGCAATTTGGTGAGTTAGGTTATGATAAGAGTATTAACCTATGTGGAAATGGCACTGAAAATGGAGGATGCCGAACAGATAACAAGCCCTTGCCATGGGGAAGTTCTTCCCTCAACTATTACTCAAATTCAGATCGTCAACGATTATACAAGACTATTTCCGCTATTAATAAATTGGTTAGTAGCAACAAGAATGCCTTTAAGAATGGATCTTTCACATTTACATCAGTAGGTGATTTCCGTCAAATAAATATCAAACACTCAACGATTGAGATTGCTATAGTTGGAAATTTCCTCACAAATTACAGAGAGGTTTCGGGAGTATTCACTAAAACGGGAACATGGTTTGATTATTTTGGTAACTCCTCCATTTCAGTATCAGATGTTAATCAATCTCTTTTATTGGCTCCTGGTGAATTCCACATTTATACTTCAGTTCAACAGCTCTCGCCTGGTCTTGGTTTAGTTGATTTTTTAATTACTGGAATTGAACTTAATGAAGATGCTGATCTTTCTGTTTTTCCGAATCCTACTAATGGTTCAGACTTGACTGTCCAATGGAAAAAACTGCCAGAGGGGCCTGTTACTTTCCATGTTTTAGATATAATGGGACGGAAGCTTCAGGAATTTAGTCATGAAAATATTAACCAAAGTATTTCAATTCCGGCAAATCTTCCTTCCGGGACTTACATTCTTTCAATAATTGAAAACACTAACAGAAACAAGAACTATCTTAAGGTAATAATAAATTAACCAATAGAATTATTTATGGCACTGAACTAATTTAAGTTGTGACTATGATTATTTGATAATGAATTCAAAACCCACCCTCACCTTCTCCCAAATCATCAACATGAATGTGGGGTTCTTTGGCATCCAATATAGCTTTGGGTTGAAACGAGTGCCGTCAATCCCATTTATGATTTTTTGGGCGCAAATCCGGATCATATCCCGTGGCTAAATGCGGCTGGCCCGGCCTCTGTTCAAAAATACTATGTTTGCCAATTTTTTAAAACCCTGTTGACTTTTATTCTCTTGGAGTGCCAACGAAAGTGTATCCTAATAAGAGGTTTTTGAATTACCCCAACAAGTAGCAAAAGAAAATTTCTGTTACCTTATCGGCTGTGAAAGATCACCGAAGAACCAACAAAGGCAACCTGCTCTATTCGATGGAAGAACTATTTTTTCTGGCCATTGCAGCCCCGCTGTGTGGATGCGACTCTTGGGAGAGCATCGACCTGTTCGGTAAAACAAAACTGGACTGGTTTGGGCAGTATTTCCCCTATCGGCTGAATAAATTTCGTAAGCAGATTGTCCCCGATACCTAAGATCAATTGTATAGTCAAATTCGGCTGAAAGGAATGTGCCTTGCAGACCAACAAATACCTTTTACCCAATGCATAGTTCACTCTCATGCTTGCTTTCTGCCATTTCCATTAATTATGTCAACACATTGGGAGCATAATAGTCTTTTTTGAATTGATAAAACCCAACCGCAAGCAATGCCGCAGCCTCTAGCCAATAGAGCTTGAACAATACCAACATAAATGAAATCAAGAAAAGCCCGAAGGTGTGCGTGGTGTGTTTATCTATATTCAA
>B570J29032_109957959_pt1 | contig 11127 bp, 3 predicted proteins | sample LakMenEpi16Nov12_FD_29032 | JGI IMG/M metagenome (IMG submission 29032)
GTGGCAGCACAACATGTGACCAGCGTGGAATGGACCAGCGAACTAAAGAAGACACAACTAACTAAAGCAACAATCAATGGGCTGCAGGCACGCCTCTGGCCATCAATGGCATTCAGGGTTGATGCTTACGATGGAACCACTGATCGAAACAAAAATGAGAGAGAAGCAGTCAGGGCGATTCTTGATACTGAACAGGCGAAAATAGCCTTAACGGATGTATCTGGTGTGATGGTGATAGCGGGTCCTCCAGGAAGTGGAAAATCCCTAGTACTGGCTGCCCGGGCAAAGTATCTTGCTGCGCTTCACCCTGAATGGAAGATTGTGCTTGTTGTTTACAATCGCATGCTCGCAAAGCACTTTAGGGCTAGCGGAGATCATTGGCCTAAAAACATCGAAATTATTCCTCTAAAGAAATTTCTTGAGAAGAGGGGCGAAACCGTGCTTGCGCGACTGTCATCCGAGTACGACGATCGCGAGCGAGTATTGAGCGATGCCACCCGAGAAGTCGATAAGAAGAAACGCACTGGAATTTCAGATGATGTAGACGCCCTATTGATTGATGAATGGCAGGACTTCCTGGATCCTTTTGTGGATTACCTTCTCTCTTGTGTGCATCCTGGAAGAGGCGGCGCTGTCTTGGCCGGTGATAAAGGCCAAGCCATCTATACAGAGGGTCTTCCCAATAAGGCATTAAAGGGCAGAGAAGTCAAGAAGGTGCGACTTGAACGGCCTTACCGCTCAACACGTCAGATTCTGGATGTTGCGCAAGCCCTTGACGGGCAATATGTAGTTGAAGGTGTAGACCACGCTTTGGAAGGCGAACCTGTAAGCCTTATCTTTGCTGCTACATGGCAACTTCAGGCTGAGGCAATTGCATGGGAGATCAATTCCTTAGTTGAGTCTGGTGATAGAAATCCAGGAGAAATCGCGGTCTTGTGTACTACGAAGAGTGGCGCAAACCATGTTGAACGAGCCTTGGACGATAGTGGAATTCCAAATGTCATTCACAGTCGAATTTGGGAAGATGCGGAAATTTCCAAAGATGCAGTCAATGTCATGACAGTTCACGGCGGCAAGGGTTTTGGTTTCAAGGTAGTTTTCGTGATGGGCTTTGAAACGCTGCGCGATCTAGATGGCACAAAACAGAGGGACATGTGGGGACGCGTTGGTTATGTCGCAGTCACACGCGCTGAAGACCTTCTGTACATTCTGTATAAGACTCAAACACAGTTCATGCTCAACTTAAAGAAGTGCAAGAAAGAAACGCTTGTGTCACGCAACTATCCAGATGATTACAAGAGAAATAGAAGGTAGGCAACATCATGAGTACAGGTGACGAGACATGGCTCGATTGGGCAGATCAGCCTCCCTCAAAAGATTCTGATTTTGAGTACCGCGGGATCAAATACACAGTTGTGAGGGTGCTCGGTAAAGGAGGTCAAGCTATTTCTGTTTTAGTCGCTAACGAGAAAGGCGAAGATTGCGTCTTTAAAGTTTATTTTGAAGCTGATACCAAAGCAGCACAGAAGGAATTAAAGGCTGCAAAGAAAATTTCTAGTACTCGTTGCGCGATGGTGTATGACTACCTTGAGTCCAGCGGCAATGTATACGGATTGATTTACGAGTACATCGAAGGACGCACATTACGAGAAATAATTAAGGATAAGAACCATGGCCTAAGTTCCGAAGACATTCAACGAATTTGCATTGATATTTTGCTTGCTTTGGATGACCTGCACCAACAAAATCTCGTTCATAGAGATGTCACGCCAGGCAATATTGTTGTGCTTCCGAACAATCGCGAAGCACGATTGATTGATTTTGGTTTGACGACATCCGTCAATGCAGCGACCCGGATGGGTTTTGGTACGGAGCTATACATGGCCCCTGAACGATGGAACCTTGCTCCAGCATCTCCATCTATGGACATTTATGGATTCGCGGCCACGATGATCGAAGTTTTTGCTCTCAAAATTGAAGATTGTTTGACTGGAACTGGACCAGGAGCAAACTTGGGGCCATTTACTTTTCGTGGAATTCCCGCAGAGATACTTGATGATCTTGATGGTTTGGCTCGCGCACTCGCCAGCCAACTTGAAAAGGGAATGAGCTTTGAGCCACGGAGTAGACCACGCTCGGCCTTGGATTTTTCAGAATTGATCGAGCAAGCCGCGAGCATCGACATTGTTGAAGGAAGTGCAATTTCTAATCCAACCGTTGCTGGGCTTCTGAATGTCCGGATCGGTAGTGCTGGTGTTCTGGCTGGTGATGACAAATTCGCAGAGAAAACTAAAGTTGTCACGAAGTTGGAGGCCGCGTTGATGCCAAGAATTGTTAATGGTGATTTTGATGTAGTGCTTTTATCTGGAAACCCAGGAGACGGGAAGACGACTTTTATTCGGTTGCTTGAGAAACACCTACGTGACAATAGAGGGGTATTCAAAAGCAATGAATATGTAACGGGCTGGGAGATTGAGTATGACGGACGAACATTTGGTGCGATATTCGATGCCAGCGAAAGCGTTAACGGTGTATCAAGCGATGATCGAATTCGGGGAATTTTACATAAAAGCAAAAGTGATGGTTTCACCGCCGTCATAGCCGTGAATGATGGACGTCTGGATGCTTTTTTGACAGATTTTGCTGATGAATTTGATTTTGCTGGAGACATTCGTCAACAACTTCGAGGACATGAGGCTGTCGATTCACGTAAATTGTTAGTTGATTTGAAACGACGAGCACTTGTCGGGTCTGGGGCACAAATGGCCCTAGGGCTTAGCAACCTTTCAGTATTTACAACTGAAAAACTCTGGCAGGAATGTTCTGAATGCTTGTCTAGAAGAGTTTGTCCAATACTTCAGAATGCAAAAGACCTAGACCGTCCTGAAGTTCAGTCTTCAATTAACGAGTTGTTGACCGTCTCGCACTTGCGTAGACAACGTCGTGCTACTTTTCGAGATGTTCGTAGCGTGTTTGCATTCCTGATCACCGGAGATTTCACATGTGATTCAGTGCACGCCGCTAGAGAAGAGGGGCGAGATTTGCGTCGGGGACGTCGATCTCGGTTCTATGATCTGGCATTTAGTGGTGATACTCAAGACCATTTGATCAATTCTTGGTCCGAGTTGGATCCCGCATTAATGCCGCTGTCTGGAGTGGGCCGAGTGGCAGCAAAGGAACGAGAGTTGGTAGACCGAATCACTGGTGAAAGCCAGCTCTCGTCTCTTGGTAGGCGGGTATTTTTCAATGTTGCATCTGATGCGTACCACGATGTGCCCAGAGAAGAAGTTCGGCTTTTTCAACACTTTGAAGATTATTGGTCTCAATTGTTTATGCCCACTAAGAAGACAAAAGAGAGTGTATTGCTTGGAATTAGCAAGGTTGTAGGTGCTATCGGATTTCGAGATTCTGGCGTCGCGATTCGGGCCGGAAATTTGCGCACAGATTGGTCGGTACTGAAGGTAATCGCTGAGTCGGAATTTACAATTACAGTTGAAGCAACTACGTCGGCTGACTACCTAGAGAGTGTTTCAGAACAATTGACTCTGACCCATGTGGATACCCAGATCTCGGTGGGATTATCTTTGGATTCATTCGAGATGTTGCTACGAGCAGCCGCTGGCGAAGTATTAGCGGACAACTATTCGGATGCAGTCATCAAAGAAGTCGAAGGGTTTACATCTCAGTTGCGGGAAGTGCGCTCGACGAGCGTTTCTATCATTGATCCAATTGGAAATGCTGTGCTTGCAACTGAAAAAGATGGCCGAATTGAGCTGGTGAAGCAATGAGCAAAGCATTGAAGATTCCTAAGTCGCTGGGTAAATCTTGGGTTACTCTCGATGACCCATTTGTGTTCCCTATGACCCTGCTAACCCTGGATGTGGATCGAGTCATGGTCCGCTTTATGGAGTTGGCAATGCGGATGGGGTATCTAACTCGACCAATATCGCATGTTACTGAAAGCACATATGAGAATTTATTTCTTGAAGATTTAGTTCAAGATCACCGCATTTCGGGGCTTGCCGACGATGAGAGGCGAGAGGTTCTGAATGGCTGGATACGAGCAACATTGATTGAGCCTGAAAGTTCAGGCATGGGTCGAGACCAAGAGCGCAGAATTCCATATATAAAGCCTGTGACACTAGGTGTGATTAGGGCCGGATTGCCGCGATCAACCTACAAAATCCATCATGCAGATGTATGGGCCTATCGCCTGTGCATTGAGGAATTAAGGCTGCGCGGAGTTAGTAACAACAAATCACAATTGCGAGAGACAGTTCATAACTCCTTGGGTGAGGGAATTGAAGTTTCACGTCAGAATTTTCAAAGCGGGGAGCCAATGTATGACGAGAAGACGGACATCGACATTACCGCTCTCTTGGCTATGCGGTTACTGTCCAGATTTACCGACGCTAGACCCGGAGACGAAGTTAATCCGAACAAGCCCCAGGAGATTTGGCCAACAAGTACATGGAATGAGTTAGTTCGAAAGGATTCGAAACATATTTCGGGATTAACTCCCAAAGACCCACCTGGCCTTCGGCTAATTGGGCCAGATCCGGTTTCTCCTATCGAGCAGCTAATTGCGTTACCGAATGCTTTCGTTCCATTAGGAAGAGATCTTTTTGATCTCCTGTCGAACTATGGACAATCGTTGAGTCACTCTGAATTGACGCAGCATTGCATTGGGTTGATGGCGCTCAGACTATTCCAAGCACCTTTAAGGGTGGGTCGAGGGCTTAAAACGTTGGAGTCTGATGAGGTGCAAGAACCATCTTCGATAGAAAAAAACCCTCTTGAAATGTACTGTGACTTCACTAATGGTGCCCTAAAGGGTTCTGTAGAGCTTGCAAAACTATGCGTTCGGAGAGATATTGAGATTCATCACGAACTTCTGCGTAACAGGCTTCTTTTGAGAGTCCTCGCCTGGATCGGGGAGCTGATGATGGACGATGAGACAAGGAAACGGCTTAATGAGTTACGCCGAACATCAATTGCTAAGTATTACAAGGAGTTGCTAGGACTTCGAGAAAATGAAAAGTTTGAGCAGGCTGGATTGTTGAAGTTACAGCAGTTTCAGGCGAGTTTAGATTCTGAAGACCAAGAGAGCAGCGATAACTGGAAGCAACTAATCAGCAACTTGGAAGAGTCAGGATTCAAGTCTTTTGAGATTCTGTTAGAAATTTTAAAGTCGGCCTATAGCCCTGGCACTAGGGCACCAGCTCAGCACTTTCAGTGGTTTTGGACTTCTGGCGGACTGCAAAATACCCCTCCACACCGCTCTTATTCGGTGCTTGGAGGTTCCGTGAAGCATAAATCAACCTGGCGTTATGAACCCAGTGATTCATTATTGATGTCAATGCTGATGGCGTGCTTCGTTGATGGTTCGGTGGATCATCAATGGGTGGTCCCTGAATTGCGGTTAACAGAAGTCATCCAGCGTTTTGAAGATCGGTTCGGAATTCTTATAGATAGGCCGCCAAGCGATTTTATAAATGCTGATACTCAGCGAATCGCAGCCCAAAACAAACAGTCTTTTGTTCAGAAACTTCAACTTTTTGGGTGTTTTGAGGGACTATCAGACGACCCCGAATATCAGCTGGTGAAGCGGCCTAGAAAGGCGAATCATGCAATCTAAAGTGGAAGAACTCTTAATTGATTCTGTAGTAGAGGCACTGGCAAAGTGGATCACCGACGACGACAAATTATGCATATTGAGACGGTTAGACGGTGTGCCTGATGATAAGGCAGAGGCTCTGCGTGAAAGCCTCGTGCGTCGTTTGGAAGATATCGATAGACAACGTCAGAAGTTGGAATTGCCTCTTTTCAATATTCATGTGGAGAGACTTGTAAAGAAATCAGACGGGCCCGATAAACCGGGACAAGTTAGTGCGGATCGAGCTACCGGAATACGAAATGAAGTTGGCGAAGTGTCTTCGGCGAGAGACGAAGACACTTCGCTAGATGGGCTGGGGTTGGTCTTGATGACCACCCCGTCATCGCCAGCTTTTTCATCAGTAGGTCCTGGAGTTTTAAAGTCAATCGGATACGACGATGTCCTTCGATTGGCGGCACGAGTCATAATCGAAAATTTTGATTTGACGAAATATGTAGATGTTCTGACTGAGACTTTTTCTTACAAATGGTCTGATGGTCACAACGAATTACCCGAGTCTTCGGAAGGCCATGCACTTTTATTTGCCATTGCAGCATCTGGTGGAGAGATTGGCCCTGAACTTTGGAGAATTGGGTTGATTCCAGATTTGGGTGAAATTGATGTAGCCACTCGCATCCGGGCTAATCGCCATGTAGTAGAAACTTTGTGTACCCCTGTGGGGAAGCGAGATGTTTCTAATCGACTTTCATCAGCTGGAGTCAAACTGACTCCAGTCACTCGTCAAGTGAGTTCATTCCTAGAAATACAAGATTTGTCCTTTGCGGCTCGTTGGTGTCAGAAACTTCTTGTAGAGAAAAACGGCGAGCTCACATTTGAAAAATGGAAGTTAGATGATGTGGTTGCAGGTTATATAGACGACCTCAAGGTCTTGCCATTCAGGGATGCAAATGGCGCTGTAATTCCGGCCTCAAAATTGTCTCAAGGGGGAGACAAAAACCACTCCGACCCAATCTATGCGGTGATGAAATTCAACCTAGACGGTGAACCTACTAAAGCACCAACAGTCGTAATTGAATGGGAGACTGACCCTGCCAAAGTTGCCGTCATCGCGCAGTGGGTTGTTTCGCTAGTGATTCCTGAGGCGTATCGCGAGTTGGAACAAGAGCCCTTGATTGTAAAGAACGTCAAAGGCGATAAGAGAAAAATGAACTTCAAAATTGATATCAATAGAGAAGATTTACCTGAGGGAGTTGGTGAAGCGGGACTTCTTGTTTGCCTCGAGATTGCAGCATTCGATGAAGATGGGCTTCCAGTCTGTTTTCGCTCTAACGGTAAACATGCATTGATCGAGAGCCAGGAATTTGAAATTCGTTTCTTGGAGATTGATATCGAACCGACATCGAAGACGCGCGGAGACAATTCGGTCTCTCCAGCAGAAGCGAGGTTGTCGGTTGCCGTTTTGGCTGACCTTCCAGACCATGTGGAAACCTTTGTTTTTAAAGATTATGCAAATGTCTTAGATATCGGGTTTGTGGAATCTGGTGACAAGGCAAGGATTTTGCATTCCCGGAGTATCCGAACCATTCCAAATCTCATAAGTATCCAATCTCGCCTTGTTGACGACAGCGCAACTCCACAAGTCGTATATTTCAAAGGTCGTTCTGGGAAGAGATTAGCAATTCAAGATGTTCAATTCGAAGCCATTATTTTGCCGCCCTCATTGGCGCATGCACGATTCGAATTTCTTGAAGAACTAAAGATTTCGTGCTCCACGCGAGGTCGTGCTCTTGTAGAGGTCGCAGCATGGACTCAATCACTGTCTGAGAAGCTCGACATTTACCTTGAGGAATTCGAGAGAGCTTTAAGTCTGGGAACAGCTGAATATAGAAATTCACTGCTGAGGATGGACACATTTGAAATTGCATTGGAAGATAGGAGCGGAACCACTCGCTCTACCATCGTTTTACCAACTCACCCGATGAGGGCTGCTTGGATTCGTGAATACTCTGAGCAATTAGACAGCATGACAAAGGCGGTTCTGCAATTTCCATTAGATGAGAGACCGTCACAGGTCGATCTGAAGACAATCCGACGAATTTCGGCTAGCAACTATCCGTTTGTCTTGGGGCAACAAAGTGGTGAATTAGTTGTTTATGGCGAAGAAATGGCATTTGGCTACGGATTCTATATGAGTCCAAAGAATGCAGATTATGACGTCATCATGTCCATGGTCCTTGAGACTCTTGATGCTGAGCGCTCTGCGTCATTCGAAGCAGTTCGTATAGCGAATCTTGGACGCGTTGTAGACAAGTTCCTAGAAACCAAGAAGAATTCCGATGTTTTGTCCTTGTTAACTTTGAATGAAGGTGACGGGCATTTAGTTGCGTCAGTACTGGCGAGATTCTTTCAAGATGAGACTGATGAGTCGGAGGCGCGAGCGGCCTACAGATTAATGGTGAAGTGTTATGCAGATCGTTTCCCATTTTCGAACCCAGTTCGAAAGTTGCATGAACTTCAGATCGCTCGCAGTGCCGCAACTAGATCAGGGCTTTCACATCTGGCGCCCCCAGTCGGCGTCTCGGTGCGTGATAGAGAAAAAATGCTTGAAGATACAGAAAATGTGCATCTCGCCATCGCGCTTGGTCTAGCTTCAGGAAATTTTGCGAATCGCGACCTTAGGTACTCACGAGTTGCCCACATGAATGGAGTGATAACTGGGTCGCAAACAGAAAAGTCACTTGAATCTGAAGAATGGTTCACTTCTGCCCACACTGGTGCATTTCAAAAATCTGAGTTATCGATGCTCCACGAAAAGTTGCTGCATTGTGCTCAATCTGGGCAGGCGTCGGGCGGGGAGACGCTTGGAGTACAAGTAGAACTCTCAGCGAATACAAAATTTGAGCTTCGGAGCTTGCATGACAGGGCCGACCGGGTTGTTACGATCGACCGGTTTGTCGGCCTGGACTGGTACGAAGAGGCGCAGACAATTGGGCTTGGAGCGACTTATGTGTTGGATTACACCCCTGATTTCGTCGAAGGCATGTCTGATCGCCTAATCGTGACAACTCGCTACCGCGATGAGATGGTACGAGTAATTGGGTCTGCCATGAAAGAGATGGGTCTTGCCGCTATTGGAAGTGAGACTGCTGTTATCAACAACCTTGGGCTTGTATCAGGTCGATTGGCGCTCAATCTCTTATCTAGAAATCCGCAAGCACATGAGGCAGTTGGCCTAGCCGTGACCATCAGTTACCTGAAATCTGAAGGAAAATTAGATGGCTGGATTGTCATACCCGTCGACTCACATCTTGAGATTTTTGGAGTGGATGTTCAGAACCGACGGGAGAGTGGACGGAGATGCGACATGCTTCTCGCTCGATTTGTGGATGAATGTCTTGAAATTCGATGTGTGGAAGTTAAGGAGCGACAAGGCGGGAATGTCTCAGACAAGTTGATTGAACGTATCGCTGAACAGCTCAATAATACGGTTGAGATATTGGCTGACCGGTTTTTGCGAGTCGATAATGTCCGAGTGGATCGACTAGTGCAGTCTGCTCACTTCAGTTCAATCCTGCATCACTACATTGACAAGGCTCATGTTCAGAGATTGATTGATTCTCAACAGTGGCTTTCGTACCATCAAGGTGCAGATAATCTGAGCAATGGTTGTTATCAACTTTCGCGAGAAGGTTATGTTGTAGCTCTTCAAGGAGCTGCACAAGAGATTAGAAACTATGATGGGATTCCTATACAAGTAATTACTGAACTTGATCTAGTTGGTACTCAATTCACGTCATCTGCAGAAGCTCTGACAAGGTCAGTAGTTTCCACTACTGCGGATGATGTCACTTTTAGTAGCGGCGAAGATGACTCTGATGTTTATCTTGTTGATTCGGAAGAATCGAAGAAAGTAAGTAGTGAAGAAGTAACCCCAACCGCAAAAGATAAGGAATCAGGAACAACAAATGTTGCTTCGAAACACGACGAAACAAATCTGAATGAAGTATCTGCCGTAGGTGCGGGTACGGGTGAGGAAACAAATTCGGAGACAAACGTTGAGCTCGGCGCAAAATCAGCAGAAGCGGTGTCAGGAACTGAGGCGGCTATAACTGAACAGCGAGATTATCCGACAAGTGTTGTAGTTGAACTAGGCCGTGACTTAGCTAATCAAGTCGTCAATTGGGAGGTCAGTACCAAGGGAAGCCCTCACGCGTTTATCTTGGGTATTACTGGCCAAGGCAAATCAGTCACCACCCGACAAATCGTCAAATCATTTGCTATTCAAGGACTTCCATCGATAATTCTCGATTTGCACGGTGATATGGCAGCAAATCCGCCGCATAATGCGAAAGTTGTCGATGCCCGAAAGGATGGTTTGGGATTTAGTCCCTTTCAGTTGTCCGGACATTTGGCTGCCGACATTAATGACTCAGCCTTTGAGATTGCCGAAATAGTTGGTTATGTATGCGATCTAGGTGAGATTCAGACGATGCATGTCTATAGAGGGATGAGCCAGGCCTATAAAGAACTTGGATGGGTCGATGGACAAGTTGGAGAGCGTCTTCCGACGATGACTGAATTTGCTGACGCTGTTGAAGCTGTTGAAGCTGGTGCAAAAGGAAAAAACGCTCGTGAGCGGCTCATGCCGTTTACAGATTTTGGATTATTTCGTGATACTGATGACCAGGTTTTTGATCCAACCGGTGGAGGTAATGGACTCGTGATTGACCTACATGGCTATAAGAACGAGAAAGTGCTACGTGCAGCTAGCTCCTTTATTCTGCGGAAGATTTATCGAGAGATGTTTCTATGGCCACAAGATTCAACTATGAAGCTTGCGCTGGTACTTGACGAAGCACATAGATTTGCGAAAGACAAGACTCTTCCAAAATTGATGAAAGAAGGTCGAAAATACGGCATCTCGTGTCTGGTGGCAAGTCAAAGTATTTCTGATTTTGATAAAGAGGTCAGTGGCAATGCTGGAACAAAGATTGTATTCAGAACAAACTTTCCTGAATCAAAGAAAGTTGCTGAAACGGTCCGAGGAGCAGGAAAAAATGATTTAAGCAAGATCATTGAACAACTAAATGTTGGTGAGGCGTATGTCGCAACTCCCGACCAGCCCGTTGCAAGAAAAACTCGAATGATTGGTGATGTTTAGACAAGTAATCAGGATGGGGCACAGGGTGAAATTTATGTCGTGGGTAAAGCGACTGGAAAGTCGTGAACTTCACGTCTACCAAATGTGAGAACTTGATGACTGCGGCATCGAATGATTGCCAAGAAAACGGCAAATAAACCTAGGTGAGGAGGCTTTAAGTAATGGGGTTCGCGAGTTACGACGCAAAGAACAGGGAACTTATCTCGAATAGAGATATTGCTTCAAATTCTGGATGGGGTCCGCCGAGTTATTCAGCGCCTCAACAGAAATTTACTTGCTCGCTCTGTCTTGTCGACTTCTACTCAATTGACGATTTATTGGTTCATGAATTTGATGGTCATTCGGTTAG
>B570J29032_109957956_pt1 | contig 11122 bp, 6 predicted proteins | sample LakMenEpi16Nov12_FD_29032 | JGI IMG/M metagenome (IMG submission 29032)
TACTGCTGTGGTGGCCCAGTGCGCGACTGAGCGGAAAAACAGTATACTACTATCGGCGGGGCCAGGAATATCAATGTGAGAAACTGTTTGATCGGCTATTCCAGTAGGTGGATTTTCGTGCGCAAACCAAGTCAAATTAAGGCGATCGTGCTATTAGGCAGCAAATTCGTGGCGACGACCTGTGCTGCTAAGACACTGGGGTTCCTTGGTTTTATTTCCACGACAGTCACCTTATTAGCCGAACCACCGAAGCTGTCCAACTCCGAAAAGCCGGCTACTTTTTGGTTGGAAAGAGGTGAAGACTGGGGGCGTTTCTTAGGTCCAACAGGCAATGGGCACTCGCCTGAGACCGGCGTCGATGCCGAACTCTGGCAACCGCATCCACCCATTCTGTGGACCTTGTCGCTGGGCGTTAGCTATGGCGGACCTGCGGTGGTCGGTCAACAGCTTTACCAGTTTGATCGATACGGAAACAACGAACGACTAACCTGCTATGATGTGATAACCGCCAAGGAACTATGGCGATGGGAAGCACCGGTACAGTACGAAGACATGTACGGATACAACAACGGTCCGCGATGTTCTCCGATCATCGACGGTGATTTAATCTTTCTGTACGGAGTTGCCGGGGATCTGTACTGCTTGAACCTTCAAACACGACAACTGGTTTGGAGAGTCGATACGCTAAAGGAATATGGCGTAGTACCTAACTTTTTTGGCGTGGCTAGTAATCCGGTCGTGCACGGCGACAAATTGCTGGTGATGGTCGGCGGTAGCCCGCCAGAGTCGCAAAATGTACCGGCAGGCCAACTGGATTTGGTCAAACCCAATGGATCTGCGATCGTGGCATTCGATAAGCGATCCGGTGCAGAGATTTACCGATTGGGTGATGATCTGGCCAGCTACGCATCTTTGTCCACTCAAAAGGTCGGCGACCGTTTCGTCGGCCTGGTCTTCCTGCGCAGCGGACTGGTAGCCTGGGATTTAGATCATGGCAAGGTAATTCACGAATTCCCCTGGCGATCAGCCATGTTGGAAAGTGTCAATGCGGCAATGCCAGTGACGGACGGTCGAACAGTTTTTGTCTCTGAAGCCTACGAAATTGGCAGCGCTCTATTGGATGCAACTCAGACCCCTTGGCAAACGATTTGGAAAGACAGCGGACCACGCAATCGCTGTCGCTTTCGAGCGCACTGGGCAACTCCTATTCTGATCGATGGATATTTGTATGGCTCAAGTGGCCGCAATCCGGCCGACAGCGATCTTCGCTGCATTCGTTGGCAGGATGGTCAGGTAATGTGGACCGATCGTCGCCACGAGCGAAGCAGTCTGCTGGCGGTCGATGGCTATCTGTTGGTCTGGGGCGAATATGGTCGCTTAGATCTTCTGAAGCCTGACGCCACCGCGTTGCATCAAATCAAGAGCTGTGATTTCAGTAGAATTCAAGCGGGTGACGGACGACCGCTTTTGGAATATCCCTGTTGGGCCGCCCCGGTGCTCTCACACGGACTGTTGTACATACGCGGAAGCGACCGCATGGTCTGCATGCAGTTGATTGCAAAGTAATTTGATACAAAAACTCGCCACTGTCGTTTTGATAACATTTCAACCGTCTGAAATGTTACTTTGTTGGTAATCTTTCGGGGAAATTAACCATTAATTCAATTCTCGGCTTTAAATTGGTTGGGTTCTAGTCATTCGAAGACCAGCAAGCCGCAGGGACTCGAGATTGGACCTGAAGAAAGCTTCTGCGGCCAATTCTGTTGCATTTTGCCTTGGCGGACTCGCCTCGCAGAAATGGCCCATACCTGGCCAGCACGTGGTATTTCGCCGGTCAAACTCTCCAGCGGAATAGCGATTTCGGCACACCAGTGGGTATCGCTTTGCGCGACGCACCGATACCACTTGGGATTGTAACCTGACAAGTTCATACAACGGTCCGAAGTCAACCCGTTTTCAGCCACTGCAAACTGATAAGCGGTCGCGTAATCGCGATCGATATCCAGGCTCACTTCGACGTGATCCAGCAATTGAAGGTCAGCATCGTGTGTGCGCTGTGTCGCACTTGCCTTAGACGGCTGATTATCTTCACGGGGACACCAAATCGCTAAGTACAAAAAGTCGTTATCGTAAGCCCAACGAATTTCTGGATCGATCTTAGCCGACGATTCGGCTCCGCTTAATTGAATCATTTGGTTAGCTTGCCACAAAGGTTCGGCAAGTTGCCCATCTAACACGGGCGCAGCCTGCGTTACTGTTGCTCTGGCCAGCCAAGGCAATTGGCTCGCCTGGCCTTGCAGCAAGGTCATCTCCTGACGTGCTGCTTGATGCCATCCGTCCAGCCCAGGTTGATCCACTAGCTCAGTCAAAACGGATTGATGCGAAACATGATGGTTTGCATTATTCAGATGGGCAGCCAACTGCATGATGACGCTCGGCTGACTTCGCAGTGTGGGATATTGCCGAAAAGCCGATTCAGCGCGTTTCAACCAATGCCGACTACGCTGACCAGTGGAGCGGGTAGGGTCGTACCTAGCGTCTTGATCCAGCTTGGACGAATCTTCCAGTGGCTGCTGAGCAGAGGCGACGACTACTTCGGTTCCAGAGCTTCGCGAAGGCTGTCGAGTGGGCCTTGATTCCGAAGACTCAACGAAAGGAGAGCTGGTTCGGTCGTCCTCGTAAAGCGCCGTAGCAACTTGACCAGAGCCCGATCCTTCATGCGATGCCTGCTTGATGGTAGGCAAGTTTGTTTCAAATGAAGCCTTGTCTGCCGGCCTCCAGTGCTCTAGTTCGGCGCTACCTAACAATTGGAGTAGCTGCAAGTTGGCCCAAAGTGCCAAGTCTTCACGTGGGTAGGCCGCGATCGCTTGCTCTAAAACCCAAATTCCGCGATGCCACTGCTGATGCTGCAACAAGCCATTAACCAAACGCGAGATGGCATCGCTGGATTCTCGAACTGGCAAAGACTGACAGTAAAATCGACATTCGTTTTGCCAGCTTTCGCTGTGCTGCAACTCGGGGCGATCAATTATCAATTGCTCGGCGATGCGATCGCGGTGCGCACGCCCCATGACGAGTTGATAATTGCCCATGGATTTGAGTTGACTGGTGAGCCTAGTTTCTGGGTAGTCTGCTACACCGCCCAAAAGATCGGTTTGACTGGACCGATTCTGGCTAACGGACCACAACGTGCGCATGTTCAACCGTTGAGCCTGAAGTCGATCTTCGCTTGGTAGGCCAAGAAGTGTATCCCAAAGAGCCAACCCGGTTTCTCGCATCACACGCTGCGCTTGCTCAGAGTACTGCCCTGATCCGCTGGATGCTGTTGCCGAGAGTGCAGGAGCCGTTGATACCTCTGTGACCAGTTTGCCAACACGCCAGGGTCTGACATGCAGTGAAGAAACCATTGATTGAAAGCGATCATCACTAGCCAAGGACACGGCTGCCATGACAGTTGTTCGCTCAGCATTCGAAATCGATTTGTTGCCTGACGCGCTATGAAAGGTCAACACAACATCGGGGCGCCAGCATGCGATTTTGAGTGCTAATCGGAAAATGGCTGTATCCAAATCATCCTGCGATAAGTCGCACAGGTCATGTTCGGCAGCGCCTAACTGGGTTATCGCCTGAGTGGCCATGTTCGGCCGAGATGTGCTGCTGCGCGATTCCATGTACGTTGGCTGGCTTGTTAAACTAATAGCTGCACAGCTTCTCCGCTGATCCCAAATTGTGGAAGCAAGCCCTAACCATGCAGTCGACTCGGGGGATTGCGCAATCGTCAAGAGCGCGCAGCGACCGGGTTGGTGGCGCTGGTGGTACCAGGATCGCCCACCATCACGAGTCGCCAGAATGATGCCAGCCGCACCGACCGCCCAGCCACGCTTGTGATCGACAAAAACAAGCTTGTTCAAGTTGTGATTCTGTCCAGTTGGAAGCACTTGCCAACTAACACCTTTATCTGCACTATGCAATATCAGCGATCCTGGCGAACCACCAACCCAAATGTGTTCCCCGTGACGGGCTATTGTGTTCCAACAGCAAAATTGCCGCGCAGTACGATCGATGGGTAACATCACATCCGACCATAGCCACCCATCGAGACTGTGGACCAATCTCCCGTTGTGCCCGGCCGCTAACCACCCAGCTCCAATGGCCGTAATCGCTCGCAACGGTTCGTGCCTACTGGAGACTTGCTGCGGTATCGACTTAGGTTCGATCGCCATTTGGCCTCGACCATTGACCACGGCCAATTGTCCTGCTGCGCTGGTCGTAGCACCGTTAACCTGCGACAAACCTCCAGCCGCTGATTGCCAACTGAGTCCACCGTCCCTGCTTTGAAAAACGCTGCTGCGTAGCTCCGGCGAATAATCTCCCCAGCACAACCAGCGATCCGGTTGGATCATCAGCCCTGTCAGCCTAGGCAACCGCTCCGCAGTTAGAATCTCCCAAGTGTTGCCACCATCGTTGGATTTAAGTATGGCTGCACAACTGATGCCGGACTCTTTGCCTATCCAACCACCCACCGCCAATCCGGTTTGTCCGACAAACTGAACGTCTTGCAAGTTGACCGAAGTGGGTGATGCCACCAATTGCCAGTTTCGCCCAGCATCGTGAGTCGACAAAATAGTCCCTCGATCCCCGACAGCGACCAAGCGATCTTCGGTCACGTAAGCGATCGACCGTAACGTCGCATCCTGCGCCAAAGCCTTCACGACAGGATCGTTAGGCAATGCAATGGTGCCTCCCGATGAATGATTGGCAGTCTGAGCCTGCACAGCCGGATTTTGCGCAGATAAGTGGCTTGCCTGACACAACAGCAACCCAGTAATCCAAAGTACCTGGACTGGCAAATTATGAAGTTGCGGTTTCATCTTATGGAGTAGACGGTTCGTCATAAGACTTGTGGGGCGATAAGCGGAGACTGGTTGAAGTACATCCCCAGCTACCCAAGTTTGCCTCGAAACAGTCGCACCGATGCTCGGTTGGAACCAATGGAGTACTTATAGAGAGGATTGTTAGCCAATTCCAGACCATTCGCGCCAGGCAGTTTTGAAGTTCTGACTGTCAATACACGCAACACTCAAATTTGCTAGCAATGCTAACAGTTACTCCCGACTGGACGCTTCATTCTTCAGATTGGGCTGGCCATTGCCCACATTTTTCGGTAAAGCCCCACTTAAACGTTTTGCCAGAGATCTTTCCCATCGCCCCCTGCAGTATGCCTTGGTGGTCGGCAAGATGCTGCCCAGATGTCATTAGGTGAGGTAAACGCAATTGAGCAAGCTGGCTATTACTAAGTTGACCCTGGAACAGCTTCGCGAAACACAAGCGTCACCCGATCAGGCTGTTGGAAAATTGCCGCAGTTGCTCGAGACCCTGGCCGACCAGGACCAAGAGATTCGTGCTTGGGCAGCGGATTGCATCCAATCAGTCGAAGAGCTTGATGCAGAAGCAGCACGCTTTGTAGCTGCATACTGCTCGCACAGCAACGAATCGATTGCAAGCTGGGCTTGTCGACTGATTGGCAAATCAGCCTCTGTTGTTGACTACCAAGATCAATTGATAACAGCCTTGGAGAAACACGACAGTCTTGGGGTCAAACAATCAGCAGCTCAGGCGTTAGCCAAAGTAGGCTGCGGTCTAAGTGAACGAGCAAAAGTTTGCCTACAGCAAGCTGCAGATAGTTCCGATGCGAGACTGCAGCGACTAGCTAAGCAGGCATTGGGGCGGTAAGCAACTGGTCTACGGATAGACCATGATTCATTTTAGATTCCGCCATCATGGAGGTGTCGCGGTGCGAAAGGTTCCCTTCTACCCTGTGTTGGTCTTGTTGCTAACAGGCGTTGGCGGCTATTTGGGTTGCGACCCCGGTGCAATTACGACCCCTCTGAATCCCGTCAACAATTCCGGCGGTCCGCAGGTTCAGCTTACCCAGATGATTCCGGCTAGAACCGTTAATACCATACTGGTAGCCAGTTTTAATCTACAGCGACTGGGACCAAGCAAGCTCAAGAGCAACTGGACCATGGATCGGCTGGCGGAAATCATTCGGCAATTCGACGTCATTGCACTGCAAGAGATTACGGATCAATCGGAACAGGCGTTGCCACAATTGGTTCAGCGAGTCAACCAATCGGGAGCCCGATACAGTATGGCGGTCAGTCCTCGAGTCGGCCGGGCTGCGTCGGGTTACTATGAGCAATACGCATTTGTATTTGACACCGATCGCATCGCCGGTGGACAACAGTATTGCTATTTGGTTCAAGACCAGAATGATTATTTGCACCGCGAGCCCTTTGTTGGGCGCTTTGCCACTCGCACCAATCAACCTTTCACATTCACACTAGTGAACGTACACACCGATCCAGACGAAGTGCGTGAGGAACTGAATCATCTAGCTAGATTACTGAACGAAATCCGCAATTTTGAATACCCGGAAGATGACGTATTGCTGTTGGGAGACTTAAATGCCAAACCGGGTCAGTTGCAGGGGCTGGACCAGATACCAGGTCTGGAATCACTAATTCAACTCCCAACCAACGCACGCAAGAACAAGACGCTAGATAACATCTTGCTTGACCGCCGCATGACTTCGGAAATGACAGGTCGCGCTGGAACGATGGACTTGGAGCGGATGTTCGGGGTTAGTATGAACGAAGTCCTCCAGATTTCAGACCACCTTCCTGTCTGGGCCGAGTTCATTGTGAACGAAAATGCGGGTGCTGTACCGCCTCGCACCGCCAGCTTGGACCAGGTAAATTATCAGTACCCAATTCGATAGATACCCGATCAGTTGGATTATAATGCTTGACCGGTAGCGCAACCGCAAAGAACTTTTCCACATGGGTAACCGCAGTGTATTCAGCGTCAAGCAAAACAACTCGATCGCTGCGGCTTTCCATTCGGCTTGCTTGTGTGCTTGGCCTTGTTTCTATATTTCCGACCTTGGCATGCGGCCAGGAAGCGGCAGATTTGAATCAAAAACAGCGTGACCTCCAGCAGCGAGCTGAACTGCTATCCGGTCAGCACCAACGGGTTTACCTGATTGATGTCGACCGGCAGATCGATGGATTGTTCTACTGGTACCTCAGTAATCGACTGGATCGTGCCAAGAGTCAAGGCGCAGATCTGGTTGTCATTCGACTTACGACACCCGGCGGTGATCTTGAGTACTCGTTGGATTTAGCACGTAAGTTGCTCGACAGCGAATGGGCAAAAATTGTTGTCTGGATTCCTCGCGAAGCGATCAGCGGAGGAGCCATTTTGTCTCTGGGTGCCGACGGTGTGATCATGCAACGGTCGGCCATGATCGGAGATGCTGGCCCAATCATGTTTGGTCCAGGCGGCCAATTTGTACATGCCGAGGAGAAAATCGTCAGTTACACGGCGACCGCTGTCCGAGAATTGGCAAAGGCATCGGGGCGACCGGAAGCCGTGGCCGAAGCCATGGTGGATCGCAAGCTGAAGGTTTTTCTGGCCACCGATCGAAAGACCGGTCAAGTCACTTATCTGACTGAGCCACAGTCGCAGGATCCACAGTGGACTGAGCGGTACGAGATAGGTCCGGCCATCGCTGAAGCAGGTGAGGATCGATTCTTGACTGTAGGAGCAGATCGAGCACTTGAATTGCAGTTGTGTGACGCGGTTGTGAACGATGAATCAGAATTGCTTCAACGATTGACAACACAGCCGGTGATAGCAACTCAATTGGACTGGAAAGATCGATTGGTCTATACGCTGAATCGTCCTTGGTTAACAGCACTCTTGTTGTTGATTGGAGTTGCGGGACTCTACTTGGAATTTTCTGCGCCCGGCCTTAGCCTGCCTGGATTGGTAGCGGTGTTATGCTTTAGCCTATTCTTTTGGAGCCACTTCTTGGGCGGAACGGCAGTCTGGTTGGAGGTGCTTTTTTTTGCTTTAGGGGTAGGCTGCTTGCTGATCGAATTATTTGTGCTGCCAGGATTCGGAGTTTTTGGGCTTAGTGGATTAGGAATGATCTTAATCGCATTGATCATGGCCACTCAAGACTTCCTGTTGCCTGAGACTCCCGCGCAGTGGCAACAACTACAAGTGAACAGTTTGTCTGTTTTTGCCGCCTTTGTCGTGATGGGAATGGTAATTGCTGTCCAGATTTTCTTCCTGGATTCCATTCCCGGGCTAAGAAAATTTCAGTTGACTCCCGAGGAACCGTCGTTGGCTGTCGGATTGGAGCTGAATCAGGCGGCTAGCCAGCTTTCCGTCGGCCAACATGGCATCTGCCAGTCCGATCTGCGTCCCTCAGGTAAAGCGAGTTTTGGTGATCATCTGGCCGATGTGCTAAGCGAAGGCGACTACGTCGAACGTGGAACTCCCGTTCGCGTCGTCAGAATCGAAGGCAACATCGTCACCGTTCGCCGGACAGATTCGATGTAAGAAACGTTTACCCTTCTTGTGCCTTTTGGACTTTCAAGAGATACGCCACCGGTATTTATAATGTCGTGTTTTATCAAAAAGACCTTGATAAACACAGCCTCATCAGTGAGAATAAAAGTCATGGCAGCCGGAGGGTATCCGAACGGTTAGGGAGCTGATTCGAAATCAGTTGCTGGCTTGCCAGTTGCGGGTTCGAATCCCGTGCCCTCCGCTTTGTATGGCTTCACGCTGAATCCGCAAGCGACCGTCGATTCCGTCCATGCCTATCGCAACCTATGGGGCAATTGCGCTGAGACTAGGGATGGGTGTATGTCGAGTAGGCTAAGACTATCTTGTAGTACGACCACGCTGCGCGGCGGTGGTTTTCGACTTGCGGTTTGAATTGGGAGACGCTGGATGCTTCTGGGCCGCAGGTTTGTCAATGGTCGATTGAGCCAATGCGACTGGTTCGACGCGCTGGCCTTGTTCGTTCCAGGCTTGAACGTGACCCGCTAGCTTCCCTTGGTCATACTGAGAGACGGCCCGACGCATGCCATTGGGGTGCCACCAACTCCACTGGCCATCCTGCGCGCCATTTACATAGTTGCCTGACGACTCTTTTTGCCCGGTTGAATACCAGCTCTCAAATCTTCCTTCCAACTGCCCGTGGCGATACTGTGCCTGAGTCCGAACGCTTCCGTTTTCGTAGTAGGCGATATAAGATCCGTGCTTTGTCTCCTGGTCATCCGATTCGTATACGGCCAGTGAAGAAGTGTTCCAGTTATCCGGTGCCATTTGTTTTTTGGATGGCCCTAGGAATTCATAGTCCTCTTTCACCTTCTTATTGGGAAACCAATCCTGCTTCTTGGACACGAGCTGACCCTGATGGAAAACTGACTCACGAACTAGCTTGCCTTTTGAGTCCATCTCCAAGAATTTGCCATGTAGCAATCCGTTTCGATATTCGCTCTGGATATAAACCGCACCGCTGGGATGGTACCAGATTGCTGGCCCATCACGCTGTCCCTTTTCCAATTGGATTTGGCTGATAGTACGATTGTCTTTGTCTGCAATGGTCCAGATGCCGTGCATTTGGCCTTGCTGGAACTCCACCGAGGATTGGTAGGGAGGCTTAAACGACTTGTACGGTTCTTTTTCAAACAACTTGGACTCTTGAGCTGAACAAAAGCGATTCCACTCTCCATGCTTTTGCCCCATCTGAAAGTGACCAACTAGAATTGGTTCGCCATTTTCGTTCCACTGCTGATATTGGCCATGATTAACGTAGTTGCCATCAGCATCCAGAGTAACATGCCGCTCGATCATCGGCTTGCCGTTGGGGTGACGCTGTTGAATCAACTCGACCGATTTTTGCACTTGCTCGGATTGGCTTCGACTAATCAATGGAGCCGAAGACTCTTGAGGTGACGCAACTGTTGGCTGATCGATGGTTAGTTCGTCGGAGTTAGAGCTTAGTAGTTCGATGCCGTCGCTGACCAAAGTTGGCTCTTGTGCCAATACAGCTCCGCATGAACCTACTAGCGTTAGAGCGCCAAGCAGTTGATAAAGTGCAGGATTCAACAAACGATTCAGCGGCATCGAATTGGGCTTTCTGCAGCAAGTGGATCGACTCTGGTCTTCGCAAATTCAGCCTGCCAATGGGCTTCGATATGCGAACGGGCAAACGAGAATCTGGTCAGAATAAACAAAGCAGTGGTAACGGCAATGCTCATCCGATGTGTCGCTATTTGCTAGCAATTGATTCCGGCAAGTAGATCGCGACACTAAGGTGTGATCGGCTCAGAGACGCAGTTGTCTTTAGCAACTGTCTACTTCGCTGCCAAACCACAGCCTGAGGGATAAGCTGTCATTACTGAGCGGTTCGTAGAATGCGGATACCGCTAAGCGTCGCGGTGCCTTGCTGGGATTTCAACTGAATTACCAGTTCCTGATTCTGGACTTCGATAGCCGAGAACTTGCAAGTGGCATAAAGACCTGTCGCCCCGCCATGACCTTCCGACTGATCCCGTGCAAGCGGCCTTGGGTTGCCTAGGTTGATCGTTTGAGATGCTTGACTGCCCACGATCGACACCTCAAAAGTGTGTGCCTCACCGGACTTTAATTGTTCCGGTAGACCAAAGAAAAGTTCAACATCGTAAATGGAATTCAAATGAGACTCCCCTTGAACGACTTCTGCTGGAACTCCGGCTTGGACTTTGTCATCACTCGCTCCTTCGTTCACCGGCTCGCCATCTTCACTGGATGGCTTGCCAGACGATTCTTTGGCCGCTTCAGGTTTTTGAGTTAGCATGCGGACACGTACTTCACTCACGTTGGTAGCGCCAGATGCGAACACCCAGGGAAGTGGGCTATCGGCAAATGTGGAAGAGTGCTGCTGAAATAATTGAGCGCCCTGATTCAAAGACACTGAAATCGGCAGTGGATCTCCTGCTACATTAGGATACTCGACCCACAGTGTCCCATGTTCGTCGCGACGATCGCCTGGCGCACCCAGGTTGACTCCTATCGAATCGATCATCACATCGGGCGGTGTAGTGGTGGCAGTTAGATTGATAGTCCAGGTATCCATGTCTGGAAAATGAACTAATCCCAAAGAAGTTTGGTTTTGATAAGCGCAACTGCAGGTTCGGGTGTAGTCGGGAGCGCTCAGCACACCATCGGCTACAATTAAATTAGACGTGCATCCGGACTTGAAACCACCTAAATTACC
>B570J29032_109957955_pt1 | contig 11120 bp, 5 predicted proteins | sample LakMenEpi16Nov12_FD_29032 | JGI IMG/M metagenome (IMG submission 29032)
GTAAAGAAGAAGGAGTAGGAAAGGAATTTGATAAAAATGGAACCATAATTACCATAATTACCTACAAGAATGGTTTTGTTAACAGGGAAGAAAAAATAAATCGTGTTGATAAATTTGGAAAGAAACAGGGGATCTGGAAAGAGTTTTACCCTGATGGCTCTGTTCATAAAGAAATGAAATACAGGGATGATTTATTAGATGGCTATTATAAGGAATTTGCGAAGGATGGAAATTTGATTCTGGCACAAAAATATATTGAAGGTGTTTTACAAAAAAATGTTGCAGAACTTGTTAAGTTGGATGTTAAAAACACCTATCATGCCAATGGTAGAATTAAAACTTCAGGAACATCCAACAAAGGAGTACCAGAGGGAATTACCAGAAAATATGATGAAGAAGGAAAAATTACGGGTGGAGAGTTATACAAAGAAGGATATTTAATTGGCGAAGGCGTAACCGATGAGAAGGGTTATAAACAGGGTAAATGGAAGGAATTTTATAACACCGGACAACTGAAAGGCGAAGGGGAATATCTTAACGACAGAAGAATAGGCGAGTGGATTTATTATTATCAAAACGGGAAAATAGAACAGCGGGGAAGCTTTACAAAAGACGGAAAGCCAACTGGTGACTGGAAGTGGTTTTACGATTCGGGAAACCTTTTGCGGGAAGAAAGTTTTATAAGGGGTTTACCGGAAGGAGTAATGATAGAATACAGTGATAGTGGCGCTGTTATTACCAAAGGATTATTTACCGAAGGTTTAAAAGAAGGCGCCTGGTTCATGATTGACGGTGATGAAAAAGAGGAAGGTGAATACCGAAACGGAGAGAAGGAAGGTTTATGGAAGGTTACCTATACCGGAAACGGAAAAGTAGTTGCTGAAGGTATTTACATTACCGGATTGGAAAATGGTAAGTTTTCTTACTATCATTACAATGGCCGATTGAGAGAAGAAGGCTCCTATATTATGGGGGTAAAAGACGCCTCCTGGAGACGATACGATACAGAAGGAGTATTGTTAAGTACCTTCCAATATGAAAATGGACAGGAGGTTAAAATAGACGGGGTGAAGGTGCCCTATAATTCATCTATCGAAGATCCTTGATTTTTCCTTAACTTGGCGGGAAAATGAATTGCCGTCAATTTCATGGATGATTTATCCAAAAAAACGAAAGACCAGCTGATTGCTGAGATAGTTAGGTTACAAAATTTTATAGCCTCCGGAAAAAATTATTTTCCGGGATTATCAGTAATAGAGAAAGTTGAAAAGAAAGCTTTTGTTCTGGATGAAAAATTCAGAGTGCTTTTTAATTTTTCGAAAGAGGCCATCTTATTAATTTCTGATGGAAAAATTATAGAGTTTAATGATGCTGCTCTTTCATTGTTTATGCTTAGCTCCGATGAATTACGGCATGCTGGTATTCTTCAATTGTCGCTGCAACAACAGCCCGACGGTCAAACAAAAAACTTCTGGAAAACAATAGAGAAGGAAACCATTAAATCAAAGGAAACTAAAAAACTGGATTGGTTTTTTAATCGGGGCAATAACAGTGTTTTTCATGGGGAAGTTTCTGTTTCTCCTTTATGGTTTGATGACAAGCCACATTTGATGGTGTTGATCAGGGATATTTCTTCCAAAAAGGATTTAGAAAAAACCATCAGAAGAATTGATTCTGAACAACATTTTGTACAATCAGGAACCTGGACGATAGATCTAAAAAGTCATACGGCTCAATGGTCGGAATCTATGCTTAAAATGCATTTGCTTTCGGCTCGCAGTGTACCGCCAACACTTAAGGAATACATCAATGTTTTTATTGATAAAGAACAAAAACAGGAGTTCGATGGATTAATCAGAAGAGCTATTAAAACCGGAAAAGAATTTACCATTGATCTTAAGGTAAATTTACCAAATAAAGAGGTTAAATATTTTTATTTGCAATGCAAAACCGAAAAGGAAAATGAAGTAAAACAAAGTAAACTTTTCGGAATATGTTTGGATATAACAGAGAGAAAAAAATTAGAAGCCGATTTAAAAGAACAAAAGGATAGCTACCAACTATTGGTGAATAATTTACCTGATGGTGTAATTATTTACACCTCAGATAGGATTCTTTACGCGAATAAAGGCGCCATGGAGATTGTGGGAAGCAAAGAGCTTACACAAGAGGAAATAAACCGGCATTCCATTTATCGTTTTTTATTGGAAAAATTTCATCCGGAGATTGATCGAAAAATTAATCTTATTTACAGAGGAAAAGACCTTGGCGATGTTGAGATGAAATTAAAAAAAACGGATGGTTCGGTGATTGATATTAGGGTACGTTCAAACCCTATTGTGTTTAAAGGGGAACCTTGTATTCAAGCTATTTTTTCCGACATCACACAGCGAAAAATAGTTGAAAGGCATTTAAAAGAAAGTGAACGAAAGCTGAGCACTTTAATAAAAAATTTGCCAGGAATGGCGTATCGCTGTTTAAACAACAAGGACTGGACCATGGAATTTGTTAGTGATGGTTCATTGGGTTTAACGGGCTATACGGCATTTGAAATTGTAAGTGGCCAGCCCAAAACGTATGGCAACATGGTGCACCAACAGGATCAAAACCATGTTTGGGAGGCCGTTCAACAGGGAGTTAAAAACAAACATCCCTTTGTTATAGAATACAGGATATTGCGCAAAAACGGAGAATTAGCCTGGGTAAGAGAGCAAGGTGTTCCTGTTTTTTCTGATACAGGAAATCTAGAGGCATTGGAAGGTTTTATTGCGGATATTACACCTCAGAAGATAGCAGAGAAAGAGATTTTTGATTCAAGAGAGAAGTATAAAAACCTGGTAGATTTTTTGCCAACGGGCATTATTATTCACCAATCGGGAAGAATAATCTATGCTAACATGGAAACTATTAAAATTTTCAGGTTAAATTCCACGACTGAAATTTTGGGAAAATCAGAGATGGATTATGTAGCTGCTGATTTTCGCGAAGCAGTAAAACAAAGAATAAAAGCCTCTCAGGAAGGCAAAGAGCAGCCTTTTTTCCCAATAAAAGTTGTTGCTGCTAACGGAGAGCAGGTACATGTTGAAACCAAAAGTATTCCCTTTTTATTTGAAGGTTCTCCGGCTACACTGGTGGTAATTCACGATTTAAGTCAGGAGAAGAAACTGAAAGAGGAATCTTTAAGGGCCCAAATAGCGGAACAAACCAACAAACGACTGGAAGAGGAGATTCATAAACGAGAAAAAATTCAGCAGGAGCTTTCTCACTCTCAGTCCTACATCAAAAATATCCTGAATAGCTCATTGGATATAATCATAGCGAACGATAACAATGGAAGAATAACAGAGTTTAATATTGCCGCACAAAAGGCATTTGGTTGTAAGGAGCCGGAAATTTTTTCACTTTATAACCATCAACTTTATCGTGATATAAGTGAGTTTCAAAGGGTGAGCGACAGCTTAAAAAAGCATGGTGTTTTTGCCGGAGAAGTCAGAAACATTGATGCAAAAGGGAACGAATTTAGTTCCTATTTAACGGCCGCCGACTTGTTTGATGAGAAGGGAAATGTGGTGGGAGTTATGGGGGTTTCGAGGGATCTTACCATGATTAAGGAGGAGCGCGAAAAACATAGGGCCAGTGAACAGGGCTACAAAGCCATTTTTAATCAGGCATTGATTGGAATTGCAAAAATATCTCTTGAAGGAAATTTATTGCAGGTAAATCAACATTTTTCCGAGATGCTGGAGGTTGCCGAAAACAAACTGTCGGGCGAAGAGCTTTCAAGGTATACTCATCCCGACGATAGGGAATTGCTTAGTACCTACTTCAATAATGCACTCACCAATAAAACAAATCAATCGTTTTTTGATAAAAGATTGATTAGCAAATCAAAGAAAACAATTTATTGCAATGTCAATCTTAGTTTGGTAAAGAACGATGCTAAAAAACCCATTTATTTTATTGTTGTTTACAGTGATATCTCCGAAATAAAAAAGTCGCAGGAAAAACTTCTTGAGCAAAAATCTAAATTGAATGCGATCTTGGAAAGCAGCACCCACTTGGTTTTTTCATTTAACAAGGAAATGTCGCTGACATCTTTCAATACCAACATGATAAAGTTTATTCATGATGTTTATGAGGTGAAACCAATTTTAGGACTTAAGATGGATGATAAGAGGATGATAACCACTCCAGAGAATCATCAATTATGGATGAGCAAAATCAATGAGGTTTTTAAAGGGCAATCGGTAAGTTTTGAAACATCTTTCCGCAATAGAAAAGGTGAGTCAACCACTTGGGAAATTTTTCTAAGTCCGGTATTAATGATGGAAGGACCCATTCAGGAAATTGCAGGCGTGGGACATAATATTTCCGACAAGAAACAGGCCGAGAAAGAAATGAGAGACCAAAGGGCCAAGCTGGAAGCAATTTTTGAAACAACCTCTAATTTGATCTATACCATCGACAAAGACTTTAAACTAACCTCTTTCAATAAAATATACGAAAAACAAACCTATAAAGACCTTGGTGTAAAACCCTATATTGGTGCGGCAACCGACCTTGAAGTGAAGAAAAGTTTCCCCACAGAACAGTATGATTATTATGTAAAAGCACATCTTTCGGCTTTAAAGGGAAACCCTCAACAATACGATTATAAAATTCTCAATAAAAACGGCCAAAGGATTTATTACCAAGTTTTTCTCGACCCCATTGTTTTGCCTGATAAAACCATAAACGAAGTGGTTTACATTGCGCACGATATTTCTGAAAAAATGTCGGCCCAGTTTGAAATTTACAATTCCTTGAAAGAGAAAGAAGTATTGTTGAAGGAGGTTCACCACAGGGTAAAAAACAATTTACAGGTAATTTCGAGTATCCTTAATCTTCAACGCTCCTACATCAGCAATCCTGAAACAGATGATGTTTTCAAGGAAATTCAGAACCGCATAAAATCAATGTCTTTTATTCACGAAAGCCTTTATACCACACAGGATTTTGCAGCATTGAATTTTGAAGAATACCTAAAAAACTTAATTCAAAATTTGCAGTATTCTTATCAAAAAGAAGCGAATGCTGTGTCGGTAGAGATTTTGGCAGAATCGGTTCAGCTTTCACTCGATCAATCAATTCCCTGCGGACTAATCATCAATGAATTGGTATCAAATGCCTTTAAATATGCCTTTGAAGGAAGAAAAAAGGGAAAATTAGTGGTTACAATGAAAGAAAAAGCGAAATTTGTAGAATTAACCGTTGTGGATGATGGGATTGGGTTTCCGCAAAAGCTTGATTTTGCTAGAACAGATACTCTTGGCTTACAATTGGTTACCTCATTGGTCGAACAGCTCGATGGAAGCATTATCAAACAAAATAAATTAAGCGGAACCGGATTTTTAATCAGGTTTAAAAAGAACTATTAAAACAAGAAAACCATGTCAAAATCAAATATTTTGGTCGTTGAAGACGAAAGCATTGTGGCAAAAGATATTCAGCATAGTCTTAAGAAATTGGGCTACAATGTGGTGGATGTTGTGTCAACCGGTGAAAGCGCGATTGTTTCCGCAAAAGAGAAACAACCCGATCTGGTGCTCATGGATATCATGTTAAAGGGACCAATGAGTGGCATAGAAGCGGCCAAAATGATTCGGGAAGAATTGAACATTCCCATTATATTTCTCACCGCCTATGCCGATGAAAGTACCTTTAACAAGGCAAAAATCACAGAACCTTATGGATATATCATAAAACCCTTTAAAGAAATAGACTTACATACGACCATTGAAATGGCCATTTACAAGCATCAAAAGGTCTCAGAGGTGCAGAAAGAACGCGACTTGCTTTATTCGCTGGTAGAAAACAAAGAAAGCGGAATGGGAAGTATTTTTATTCGCTCTAATGCCAAACTTGTACGGGTAAAATCCTCCGAGATTTTGTTTGTTGAAGCACTAAAGGATTATGTGATTGTGCAGACTTCTTCAGAGCGATATACCATTCACTCTACCATGAAGGACATACTCGCTAAACTCCCTCAAACAGAGTTTGTAAGAGTTCATCGCTCGTTTATTGTTCGCCTTGATCAGATTGCTGCCATTGATTATCCTAATCTTATTTTAGAGAAAGACAAAAAAATGATACCCATTGGCGGGTCATACAAAGACGAATTAATTGCCCGAATAAACCTGCTTTAGCGCAACATTAATATTTGTTAATCGGCCTTATTACATTCTTCCTTGAGGGAATGTATTAACTATTTTGCTATTTTCGCCCTCTTATTCCGCCAGTTTAACGGAATTATATAGCGAAAATGGAAAATCTTGTAAAAAATTATCAAAAGATTAATAACCTTTTGGGGTGGCTTGTGTTTGTGTTTGCCTCTTGGGTTTATCTGTCAACGATTGAACCTACAACCAGTTTCTGGGATTGTGGAGAATACATTTCAACAGCCTACAAACTAGAAGTTGGTCACCCGCCGGGTGCTCCGCTTTTTAATTTGATTGGTCGTATTTTTACGCTTTTTGCTTCTGACCCTTCCGGAGCCGCTAAAATGGTTAACGCCATGTCGGCACTTTCCAGCTCCTTTACCATTTTGTTTTTGTTTTGGAGCATTACGGCCTTTGCCAAAAAATTAATGTCCAAAAAGGGAGCCCTTGATGCCAATAGTGTTTTGGCCATTATGGGTGCCGGTTTGGTAGGTTCACTTGCTTACACCTTTTCTGATTCGTTTTGGTTTTCTGCGGTTGAAGGAGAAGTTTATGCCATGTCCTCTTTTTTTACTGCCATTGTTTTTTGGTCCATTCTGAAGTGGGAAACACTTGCCAATGAAGAACACAACGAAAAGTGGATTGTACTAATTGCCTTCTTTATGGGTCTTTCCATTGGTGTCCATTTATTGAACTTGTTGGCAATTCCGGCCATCGTTTTTGTGTATTATTTTAAAAAGTTTACCCCCAACAGAAAAGGCTTTCTTTTAACATTTCTTTTTTCTATTTTGCTTTTAGGAATTGTTCAGGCCGGTATCATTCCCGGAATTGCAAGTTGGGCAGCTAAGTTTGAGTTGTTTTTTGTTAACACCCTCGGTCTTCCATTTAATTCAGGTACCATTTTCTATTTTATTTTCCTCTTGGTGGCGGTTGTGTTAGGTATTCGTTATACCCATAAAAAACAAAAACCACTTTGGAACCTGGCCATTCTTTCCGTTACCATGATGCTGATTGGTTATTCAACGTTTTTCATTTTGGTAATTCGCTCTCAGGCGAACCCGCCAATGGATGAAAACAACCCTGAAAACGCCATTAATCTTCTTTCATACCTAAACCGTGAACAATACGGTGATTGGCCTATCCTTTACGGACAATATTACAATGCCCCTTTGGATAAGAACAAGCCCTACAATGACGGAAACCCGGTATATACGAAGGATGTTGCCAAAGGCAAATACGTAGTTACACAGGATAGAAAAGGAACAATTCCTAATTATGATCCTGCATTTTGCACAATTTTTCCAAGAATGCACAGTGACCAACGTAACCACGTTATTGGCTATAAAGATTGGGCAGGAATAGTAGGTGTGCCGATTAAAACCGAAAACAACCGTGGAGAGCCCGTGGTAATAAATCGACCTACTTTTGGTGAGAATTTAACCTTCTTTTTTAAATACCAGGTTGGTCACATGTATGCCCGTTATTTCATGTGGAATTTCGTAGGCCGTCAAAACGACTTGCAAGGCCACGGAAGTGTTTTAAAAGGCAACTGGAAATCAGGAATAGATTTTCTTGATTCGATTCGTTTAGGACCACAAGATAATTTGCCGGGCAGCATTACCGGTAATAAGGCAAACAATAGTTTTTATTTCTTACCCTTGATCCTTGGCTTAGTAGGTTTGTTTTATCAGTTCAAAAAAGACCGTGCCGACGGTTTTGTGGTTTTCTTGTTGTTTCTGTTAACGGGTTTGGCCATTATTGTTTACCTGAACAATACGCCTTACCAACCCAGAGAACGGGATTATGGTTATGTAGGAAGTTTTTATGCATTCTGTATATGGATTGGCTTGAGCGTTCTGGCCATTCATGAATTTTTTGCAAAGAAAGTTAAGGGTGTGGTGCCGGTGGTGCTAGCTACAACCATCGGTCTGGTTGCGGCTCCTGTATTGATGGCAAAAGAAGGGTGGGACGACCATGATCGCTCTCATCGTTATACGGCTAGAGATTATGCCTTTAATTACCTTAGCAGCTGCGCACCCAATGCTATTTTGTTTACCAATGGTGATAATGATACCTTCCCTCTTTGGTATGCACAAGAGGTTGAGGGCTTCAGAACAGATGTAAGAGTGGTTAACCTAAGCCTTTCAAACACCGATTGGTACATTGAACAAATGAGAAGAAAAGCGTATGACTCTCCTCCTGTTCCACTCACCCTTACGGAAGAACAATATCGCCAGGGCACAAGAGATTATATTCCTGTTTATTTTAATCCCAATATAGGAATAGACAGCACAAAATATTATAATGTTAAGGATTTGGTTGCCTTTGTTGCTAGTGAGAAAGACGAACAAAAACTGCCGGCCGGTAATGGAATGCAGTTGAATTATCTACCTACAGGCAAAATTTTTATTCCTGTTGACACAGCCAAGGTGTTAAAAAATGGTACTGTTCCTGCTTCTATGGCATCACAAATTCTGAAAGGAATGCCATGGGAAATCAAGAAAAGTTATTTGATGAAAAATGATTTAATGATCATGGACATCATTGCTACCAACAACTGGGAACGTCCGATTTATTTCGCCATTACCGTTGGAGATGATAGTTACCTGGGGCTGGATAACTACTTCCAGTTAGAGGGATTGGCCTATCGTTTAATACCGGTTAATATGGTTTCACCAGATGGACAGACCGGAAGGATTAACACAGACATCATGTATGAAAACATGGTGAAGAAGTTTAAGTGGGGAGGGGTGGACGCCAATAATTTGTTCATGGATGAAAACAACCTTCGAATGACCATGAATTTCAGAAACAATTTTGCTCGTCTTTGTCTTGATTTAATTAAAGAAGGTAAAAAAGACAAGGCAACCGAGGTGCTTAATTTGTGTTTGAAAGTAATGCCGAAGAAGAATGTTCCTTATAACTATTTCATGATTCCGATTGCCGAGTGCATGTATCAATTGGATCGAACCAAAGAAGCGAACGACCTGATAAAGGAACTAGCAGATATTTACGAGCAGGATTTAAATTATTATTTCCGCTTTAAAGGTAAAATGCTTGAGAACATTGAAAATGAAGTCCAGCAAGCCATGAGTGTTTTTCAGCGGATGTTGCAAATTGTAAAAATGAACCAGCAAAAAGATCTTGAAAAGAATCTTGAAACACGGTTTAATGTATTGCAACAAAAATACATGGGCGGAGTATCTTAGCCATGATTTGGTCAAGGGTGCCATTGCCTGTCAGAAGCCTGTTTCCGGGAGCTTTATGGAGTGTTAAAACAGGTGGAAGAAAAGAGGTGTTTTTAACCTTTGACGATGGTCCTTTTGCTGTTGAAACTGTTTTTGTGCTTGCTCTGTTGAAGGAGTATAATGCAAAGGCTTGCTTCTTTTTAACCGGCAACAATGCCAAACAAAACCCTGACCTTGTTCAACAAATTTTGGCCGATGGCCATACCCTAGGCAATCATACTTTTTCTCATATCAATGGTTGGAAGTCGGGAAGAAAAGAGTACCTCGACAATGTTCTGCAATGTGCCCATTATGTGCCTTCTAAGTTGTTTAGGCCACCCTACGGGAAGATACTGCCATCGCAAGCAAGACTCTTGCGCAATGCAGGCTATCAGCTTGTTATGTGGGATTTATTAAGCTATGATTTCGATAAAAACAAATCACCTCAAACACTTCTATACCACTTGAAGCGTAAGCTAAAGCCCGGTGCCATTGTTGTTTTTCATGATAGCCCGAAGGCCTTTGCTTTGTTGAAAGAAATTTTACCCGAGTTTCTCAGCCATTGTTTTCAACTAGGATATAGTTTTAAACCCTTAACGAATAAGCATTAGTATTTGTGGGTAAACTCAGCTAACTCAAAGGCTATTTCCGGGTTTTTTTCTAATTTATTTCCCATAACCACCAAGTCGGCTCCTGCATCAAAAGCTGTGGCTGCCTGATGAACAGTACGAATTCCTCCGCCGGCAATTAAGGGCAAGCCCGATTCCTTTTTAACCTGTTCAATCATTTTGGCAGAAACAGGGTTGATGGCACCTGAACCGGCATCCAGATAAGTAAGCTTCATTCCCAACATTTCTCCTGCAAGGGCTGTTGCAGCAGCAATCTCAGGCTTGTCGGCCGGTATGGGCTGGGTGTTGCTCATATAAGCCACAGTGGTATTGATTCCTCCATCCACCAACAAATAAGCGGTGGGGATAACTTCCAATGGACTATCCTTTAACAAGGGTGCAGCAACAACGTGTCTTCCAATGAGTAATTCAGGGTTTCTGCCAGAAAGCAAAGAAAGGAACAGGATGGCATCTGCACGGTGACTGATTTGCAGCACATTGCCCGGAAACAACACCAAGGGCCTGTCGCAACTGTTCTTTAAAACCTGTACACATTGATCAAATAAATCGCGGGTTAATAAACTACCTCCAACAAAAATAAAATCGGCAGCAGCATGCTGACAAACAGAAGCCATTTTTTCAAGGGCCTTGCCACTAACCTTGTCGGGGTCAATCAAAACAGCAAACTTCTTTTTTTTACCACGTACTATTTGTTCGTAAACATTCATTGTTTGTCAACATTATCGTTTATTGCCACCACCATCACAATGTTCTCAATAAATTGAAAAGTTCCTTTCACGAATTGTTTTTCCCCATCCCTTTTTTTTACTTCAACGGTGAAGCGCTGAAGTTCTTGGTTCAGTGATGTCAGGAAAAAATCCTCCTTGAAAAGCCAGCCTTTATGGGGTAACAATTTATAAACGGCTTCTTTCACGGACCAAATTACGGAAAAAAGTACGAAATCCCCGAATGCAGTGGATTTTTGCAAAGGAGTCCATTCTTCTTCTTTGCTAAATTTATTTCTTAGTCGAAATGCTTTTTCTGCAACAATCTCCAGGTCGAGCCCTACCGGGCCATCAGGATTATAG
>B570J29032_109957953_pt1 | contig 11118 bp, 10 predicted proteins | sample LakMenEpi16Nov12_FD_29032 | JGI IMG/M metagenome (IMG submission 29032)
GCAGGCAATAAACGCGTTAATTCTTCCTCCACACCCACTATTTCTGCCCCAGGCCTAGTAGATTGGCCACCAATATCTAAAATGGCAGCACCATCTTCTAGCATTTTTCCAGCTCTATCTATCAGCAATTGCGAATTGCCCACTCTGCTTTGCTCATAAAAGCTATCGGGTGTGGTATTTAAAATTCCCATCACTTTGGGCTGATCCAAAAAGAGTAGTTTCCCACCACAGTTAAGTGAATTTTTCCTTAATATCGCTTGCAATTGTTTTTCCTCCCCTATTTTTGCTTTTAACAAATTAACACAAAGGCTTTGAGTATTCAAACATCAAAACAATATCAGGAGGTAATTTCTGCCTGCAGAACCATCTTCGAAAAAAAGAACCAAGACTATGGTCCAAGTTGGCGCCTCATGCGCATATTGAGCATTGTAGACCAAATATATATTAAAGCTGCACGCATTAGAACCATTGAGGAAAAAGGAGTTAGTAAGATAGACGAAGGCGTTACTTCTGAGTTAATGGGTATTATTAATTACTGTGTAATGGGATTAATTCAACTTAACTCCACCTATAATAATCCCAATCCAAGTACCCAAAATTTACTGCAATGGTATGATGAACAAATTAAAATAACTTACGATTTAATGACACAAAAAAACCATGATTATGGCGAAATTTGGAGAGATATGGAAGTTAGCACCTTTACAGATATGCAATTAATGCGTGTTCAAAGAATGAAACAAATTTTGAACAATAAAGGAGAAACCATTATGAGCGAAGGCGTAGAAAGTAATTTAATGGACATGATTAATTATGCCGTATTTGCATTGATAAAAATTGGTGAACAATAAGTAAATTTATAAGGTTATTTAACAAATAGTAAACATGAGATTTTTAGCACAATTTAGTAGGATATTCGTAGGAATATTATTTATTATTTCTGGCTTGATTAAGGCTAATGATACCTTAGGATTTAGCTATAAGTTAATAGAGTATTTTGAGATTTTTGGAACCGAGTTTTTGAATGATTATGCAGTTGCATTTTCTATGTTCATTTGCATTTTTGAGATTGCAAGTGGGGTAGCATTGTTGCTGGGCAACTTTGTTAAGATAAACGCTTGGCTACTGCTTTTGTTGATTGTATTTTTCACCTTATTAACTGGTTACAGCGCCATAACAGGCAAAGTAACAGATTGCGGTTGCTTTGGAGATGCGGTTAAATTAAAGCCTGTAGAAAGCTTCCTAAAAGACGTGGTTCTTTTGGTCTTAATTATCTTTATATTTATTGGTCAGCAACATATTAAACCCCTATTCAATTTAGTGGTAGTAAACATTGCTCTTTTTGTAGCCATATTGGTAGCTACCTTTTTTACATTGTATACTTTTATGTTCTTACCTGTTAAGGATTTTTTACCTTATAAAATTGGTAATAATATCTATGACTTAACATTAATACCAGAAGGCGCCCCTAGAGATGAAGTTGAAATGGTATTTGAATACAGTAAAGATGGAAAAGTATTTGAATTTAAAGCAGAAGAACTACCAGAAGATGTGGATGCCTATACTTTTGTAGATAGAAAAGATAAAATAATTAAGGAAGGTTTTAAACCACCAATACATGATTTTAAAGTTTATGATGCAAGTGGTGCAGAGTTTACTGATAGTTTATTTAAAGTTAAAGGATATCAATTGTTTGTTATTCAAACCAAATTAGAAAATAGCAGATTAGCATCATTAGCCAGCATAAAAGATTTAAGTGAGGATTGGATGAAAGCCGGACTACCCCTTTGGGCTTTAACCGCAAGCGGACCAGAAGAAGCAGCTAATTTTCAAAAACAATATCAATTGCCTTTTACCTATTATAATATGGATGCTATTCCCTTAAAATCTATGGTAAGATCAAACCCAGCAATTATGTTGATGAAAGATAATATTGTTATTAAGAAATGGGGTGCCTACAACTTGCCTAGCATAAGCACCGTGCAAAAATATATGAACTAAAGATGCGCGATACAGGTAAATCCAAAACGTATTTTGAAAGGATTTATTTAGTTGGCATGCCTGGAGTGGGTAAATCTACCCTAGGAAAAAAACTAGCCAAAGAAATAGGCTGGAATTTCTTGGATTTAGATGAAGAGGTTGTAAAGCAGCACGGTGCAAGTATTTCAGAGATATTTACCACAAAAGGAGAGGCAACATTTAGAATGCTTGAACAAAAAACGCTGCACAAAACGGACTCTTTAAATAATTACATTATTGCCTGTGGAGGCGGCACTATAGTTTATGATAGCAATTTGCAGTGGATGTTAAATAACGGCTTAACCCTATATTTAAAAGCAGAAATTGGCTTAATTATAGACAGAATTAAGCACTCGAAAACAGAAAGACCCCTCTTTTCAGGGTTAAACATCCTAGAAAAAGAAGAAAAAATAAAAAAAATTTTTAGCGAACGAGTACCCCTTTTTGAGCAATCTTTATTGCATGAAAATGTTCCTTTAAAATCGCTAGAAGTATTGAAAAATAAGGCGCTAACTGCAATCGATAAAAAATATTTTAGTTAATTTTACTTCGCTTTTTCTTGAATTGTTAACAACCTGTGAAATAAAAAAAATGGAAAAAAATATCCAAATCCCTTGCAGATGCTTGACTTTTTGAATTCGATGCTTAAGTTTGTTATGCAAAACACTTAATTTATTTAAAAATGAACAAACAAGACTTAATTGATGCAATGGCAAAAGCTGCCGGAGTTACTAAAGTACAAGCTCAAGCTGGATTAGATGCTTTTATGAGCTCTACTCAATCTGCTTTAAAGAAAGGTGACAAAGTTATCCTAGTAGGATTTGGCACTTTCTCTGTTACTAAGCGCGCAGCGCGCAAAGGACGTAACCCTCAAACAGGAAAAGAAATTAACATACCAGCAAAAAAGGTTGTTAAATTTAAAGCTGGAGCTGGTCTTCAAGGTAAAATCAAGTAATTGTTTTTTACTCCAAAAAAAATCCCGAATAAATGATTCGGGATTTTTTTTGCAATGTGTCAAGGGATTATTCCAGATATACACTAATTTTTCTCTTTTCCATTACAACAGTAACGTGTTCTTGCAAAGTGGTTTGAAGAGAAATCCCCTTATAATCGGCATTCACTGGAAAACTGTGGTGATTTCTATCTACTAATACAGCAACTTGGATTGACTTAACCTTAGCAGCCAGAAAAGGGACCATGGCATAAATTAAGGTTCTACCTGTATTTAAAACATCATCCACCAAAACCACTCTTTTTCCAGCAAGTTTTTCAGATTTATCTAAAACAATATCTTCTAGTTGCGGCTTACCCTTATCAATATTAATTTCTAGATGTTGCACCTTAACGCCGCTTATTTCTATTAATTCTTTGGCCAATTGACTGGCCACTTCTTTGCCCTGCCCCGAGATGGCTGCAAATACTAGTTCTTTGGCATCAAAATTTTTCTCGTACACCTGATAGGCCATTCTACGAATAATTTTTTGAACTTGAATTGGATCAACAATTTTTGTTTTCATAATAGGATTGAGCTGCAATTTACCTTATTTTGCGATAAGGAGAAATAGAAAGCCTGAAAAAGACATTTGAAAATATTTGTTGATAAATTTTGAAAATGAGAAAATTTAGCTATTTTTGCCCTCCCAAATTCTGATAAAAATGAAAGAAGGTCTTCACCCAAAAAACTATAGAAATGTCATTTTCAAAGACATGTCTAACGATTATATGTTCATGACAAAGAGCACAGTAGATACCAAAGAGTCCATCAAATGGGAAGATGGTAACGAGTATCCATTGTTTAAACTTGAGATTACACACAAATCGCATCCATTTTTCACTGGCCAATCTATGTTTATTGATACGGCTGGTAGAATTGATAAATTCAAAAGACGTTACGCGAAAAAATAATTTGGCTATCAAAGCCTTTAAAAGCCTCGAATATTCGGGGCTTTTTTTTTAGCCCTGCTCAACCTATTTTGCAAACTATTAGGCAAAATATAATGCGTCCAAATTATTTACTATTCGACCCCATTTTACAAAGGCAAAACTTACTTCCGTTTACCTTTACCAGACCAGTAGGCAATCTAAGAGTAGGCATACTTACCATTAGTGAAAAATGGCAAAATTACCTTGGAATTGCCCAAATTGGCTATGAAACCCAAGACTATTTAAGTGCTAAATTTCCAGGTAATAAGGAAGGCCTTTGCGTTTTTATTAATGGCAGTATTTGCCCTAATGCCATATTAGTTTCAGAAATTAATGGTTTGAACCAAGCCAAAACAGCCCTAGTAAAAAATGGGCAGCTCCTCGCTGTTTGCTTAAACCTTAGTGAAGGTCAAATTTTTTCAGAAGATATATCTAATTATAATTCCAGAGAAAGCAAGTCTGAAACTCATATTCAATTAAATTATTGTTATGAAATCTTCTCTAAAAATGGGGAAGCGCTTCACCAAGACTTTAATGATTTAACCAAAGGCAGAAAATCACAGCCCATTCCAGAAGGAAATCAGGTGCTTAACCCAGAAAATATTTTTATTGAAGAGGGTGCAAACATTCATTTTTCAATCCTAAACGCATCTACTGGACCTATTTATATAGGAAAAAATGCCGAGGTAATGGAAGGTTGTAAAATTCGTGGGCCCTTTGCATTATGCGAAGATGCGGGACTTAAAATGGATGCCAAAATTTATGGGGCAACAACTGTTGGTCCGCATTGCAAAGTAGGCGGAGAAGTAAACAACAGTGTATTTTATGCCTATAGCAATAAAGGCCACGACGGCTTTGTTGGCAATGCAGTAATAGGCGAATGGGTAAATATTGGGGCAGACACTAATAATTCGAACCTAAAAAACACCTATGATGAGGTTAAACTTTGGAGCTATAGAACTGAGCGCTTTGAAAAAACAGGTTTAACCTTTTGCGGATTAATGATGGCAGACCACGCCAAATGCGGCATCAATACGATGTTTAATACAGGTACAGTGGTGGGTGTTGGGGCAAATATTTTTGGCGCTGGCTTTCCAAGAAATTTCGTCCCAAGTTTTAGTTGGGGTGGAGCGCAAGGCTTTGAAACTTATGTTTTAAATAAGTTTTATAAAATGGCTGTTGCTATGTGTAAACGCAGAAATGTTGCCTTTACAGAAGTAGATAACGCCATTATGGTTGAAGTTTTTGAACAGAGTAAGAAATTTAGGTTCTGGGAATCTCAGAATAATTAAACATTTAAATTAAAGAAAAGATGAGAAAGAAAATTATTGCAGGCAACTGGAAAATGAACAAGAATTTGGAAGAGGGTTTAGCCCTTGCTTCTGAAGTTAGTAATATGGTAAAAGATGAGTATCAGGGCAGCGCATGGGTAGTTTTAATACCTCCTGCATTGCATATTAGCGGGGTAAGCAAGCTCATCAACGGGATGCCAAATATGTATGCTGGAGCTCAAAATTGCAGTAACCATAAAAGCGGAGCGTATACAGGTGAAATAAGTGCAGATATGATTAAAAGCACTGGAGCAAGCTTTGTAATTATTGGGCATAGCGAACGCAGACAATATTTTGGAGAACACAATGATTGGCTTGCACGTAAAATAGATGCTGTTTTAGAGGCAGGATTAACTCCTATTTATTGCTGTGGTGAAACATTAGAGGAAAGAGAAACCAATGTACATTTTACAGTACTCGAAAAGCAAATTAGCGAAGGGCTTTTTCATTTAAACGAAACACAAATGCAGCAAGTGGTTATTGCCTATGAACCAGTATGGGCTATTGGCACAGGTAAAACTGCCAGCACCGCGCAAGCACAAGAGATTCATGCATTTATAAGAGGCCTAATTGCAAAAAAATACAGCATAGCTGTTGCGCAAGAAATTACCATACAATATGGTGGAAGTGTAAAAGCAGAAAATGCAGCAGAGTTATTTGCAGCGCCAGATATTGATGGTGCCTTAGTTGGAGGAGCAGCCCTACAAAGCAGAAGCTTTACAGACATTGTTAAAGCTATGCCTTAGAATTTTACCACGTAAAATTCGTTCATATTATCTCATTATCATTTACATGAAAAAAATATTTCTAGTCTTACTAGCCACCCTAGTTTCTGCAAGCTCCCTTTTCAGCCAAAGGCCAAACAGTTTTTCGTTTGATCCATCTGTTTTTATTGGAGAATTTGAAACCTTTGTAGCTAGTGCTGGCAAAAAAGAGGTGAAAGATTTAGGCGAAGAGTTTAGTGGGTACTACCGCACTGGAAAATTTAACAACGCGCAGAAAATACAAATTGTTAAATTGAGTAATGAAATGCTAAATGCCAGCTGCCAATTGAGTCCAGATTTTGAAGGTTACTTAGCCACCATTAACGCTTTAGTAAGCAATAATTATCTCAGCAAATTCGACGGTTGGCATAAAACCTTATCAGCATCCTTAAAAAAATCTTTAGATGATTACCGCAAATTTCTTTTAGTTTCTAGAAATGTTTTTGCCGAAAATAAGATACTTCAATTAGGCGGTTTTACATGGGTAAGTTCTACAGCCGATGCAGAGCTAATTATTGAAAAAGAGCCCTTGTTTTACTTTAAAAATTTGAACCTATTTTGTTATACACCTGGCGATACCTTCGAACTTTTTAATACATCAGGGAAATTTTATCCTAGTAAAAACTTATGGGTAGGTAAGGGCGGTAGAGTAGATTGGACAAGAGTTGGCTTAGACTCTAACCGTGTTTATGCTATCATAAAAAATTACAACATAGATTTAAATGATGGAGAATTAGTGGCAGACTCAAGTAATTTTTTCAATTTAGATTTATCGGCTAAGCCAATGTTAGGTAGAGTTAGGGATAAGCCCATGGGGAAATCTCAAGGAGATAAATCTATTTATCCGCAATTTGAAGGTTACTTTTCTACCTTTACGGGAGCAAGTTATGGCAAAGCAAAATTTAGAGGTGGCTTTGGTATGCGTGGTGCATTAGTATTGGGAAAGGGCAATGAAGAACAGAAAGCTGAACTCTGGTTTAGCTTTAAAAATAAACCCTTCTTAAAGATACAATCCCCAGAATTTTTTGTGCGCGATAATAAAATTTCGGTTAATAAAGCTGAGGTAACTATTTATTTAGATAAGGATTCAATTTACCATCCACAATTATCTTTTACATATTTAATGGATAAAGATAAAGTATCCTTATACCGTGATAATAAAATGGGGATTTCTTCGGCGCCTTTCACTGATAACTATCACAATATTGAGTTCTCTGTTGATGAAATACAATGGGATTTAAATAGCCCTAAAATAGAATTAGACAATATCTCGGGAGATGTGCCTGCAAAGTTTGAATCTATCAATTACTACAGGGATTTTATATATGAGAAATTTGGCGGTGTATTATCCTATAATCCCTTGCAACGTATAAAAAAATATTGTGAAGATTATAAAACAACTAGCTTCCATGTAGAATCTTATGCAAAAGCCTTTAAAAGCAATGTATCAGACATTCGCATTCAAATGATAGACCTGAATGATAAAGGGTTTGTTAATTTTGATGCAGCAAAAAACATGGTATATGTAAAGAAAAAACTAATAGACTATGTAAACGCACATAATGGCAGAACAGACTATGATGCCATTTCTTTCACCTCAACAATAAGTGCTATTCCTAACGCACATATCAGTTTAATTAATTACGATATGGTGGTTCAAGGTGTACCTAAATTTTACTTTAGTGATTCGCAAAATGTTTATATTATTCCAAGAGACCAAGTAATTACCCTTAAGAAAAACAGAACTATGGATTTTAGCGGAAAGCTAAGAGCAGGTTTGGCAGATTTTTATGGAAATAATTTTGCATTTGATTACAATAGCTTTAAGATACGATTGAACAATGTAGACTCCTTAAAGTTTCTTTATTTAGATGATTCGATAGGGATGTTAATACACGTAAAGAGCGTAATTCAAAATATCTATGGAACTTTAGAAATTGACTTCCCTTATAATAAAAGCGGCAGAAAACGATACCCTAAATATCCAGTATTTACATCTGAGGTAGGTTCAAAAGTTTATTATGATTACCCTACTACCATGAAAGGTTCTTATAATAGAGATCGTTTCTTTTTTGATGTGGACCCATTTGTACTAGATAGTTTGGCCGACTTAAACTTGTATACGCTGGCCTTAGGTGGAACTTTAGTTTCTGGAGGTATATTACCCGACATGCCCCAATCTATTTACTTACAACCTGACAAATCTCTTGGCTTTTATATTCCTAATGATGAAGTAACAAAGTACAATTTATATGGCGGAAAAGGTTCTTCGGTTATGGATTTACGTTTAAGTAATGATGGTTTAGTGGGTGACGGAACTCTATCCTATTTGGCATCACGAACGCAATCACATCGCTTTGAGTTTATGCTAGACTCTATGAATTCTAATAGCTATTTGTTTGAAAATGATAGAACTTCTTTATTCCCAACAGTGGTAAAATCTCCTAACGTATTCACGCATTGGATACCTTACCAAGATACCATGTTTATTACCAACAAAGGCGAACCTATGAAGATTGCTTATGATGGCGCGAAACTTTATGGCACAATTATTTTAACACCATTGGCAATGAAGGCTAAAGGTAATATGGATATTGAAGGAGGTAAATTAGAAGCAGATTTGTTTGAGTTGAAGCCTGTTGAAATTTTATCTGATGATGCTGTATTTAAACAAATGAACCCCAAAGATACCAACCAAGTGGCCTTTGCAACTGGTAAGGTGAAAGCATATGTTAATCTAGAAAAAAAATATGCTGAATTTACATATAAAAATTTTCCGGGTCTAAATAACACTTTTGCCCTAAATAATTATGCAGGCTCTTTTGAAAAACTTAAATGGGATATGATACCCAAAACACTTGAGTTTACTGGACCTGTTAACAAACAAAGAGCAGATGCTGCAGCCTATTTAGTAAGTAATAGGCCATCTCAAGATAGTTTAAAATTTGCTGCTGGCTCTGCCTTAATAACCTTAAACGATTTTGTGATGCAAGTGGGTAAAATACCCTACATTCTAATTGCAGATAGCAAAGTATTTCCAGATAGTGGCAAAGCAGTTATTAGAGAAAATGCAGAAATGGACCTATTATTAAATGCTAAGATTAAGGCCGATACCCTTAATGGTTATCACGATATTGAGAAAGTTACTATTAAAATTAATGGCAGAACAAATTGCATTGGTGCTGGAACTTATACCTATCTAGATGCAAAGAAAAAACCGCAACAGTTTTATCTGGATCAAATTTATGTAGTGGAGAAAAAATTCTTAGAAGGCAAAACAATGATTCCAGATTCTATCAATTTTATGGTAGGGCCTAAAGTAGGATTTAGAGGAAATGCTATCCTTCATTCTTATGATAAAAATATGGAATACAATGGTTTCTTTTTACCTGTTCACGAACAATTTAGACCCAAAACGGATTGGTTTAAAGCAGCAGCAACCATAAGCCCAGATTCTGTATACTTGAACCTACCACCACAACTCACTAACTTAAACAGGCAAGCATTAACCAATGGTTTTTATGTTTCAAATGATTCGGCACATGTTTACCCAGCCTTGTTTAGTAGGAAAAGAAACAGTAGCGATTTAGAGTTGTTAAAATGTGAAGGTGCATTTACCTACAACGAAAAATTTGATGAATTTAGAGTGGGGCCATTTGGCAAAGTATATGGCAACCAAAAACGAGGTAATTTTATTGCCATGAGCGAAGGTAAAAAACTAGTTTATGGCGAAGGGAAGTTTAACTTTGGATTTAACACCAAAGGATTTAGCGTAAATAGTGCAGGGTATGGCACCTACAGTATTAAAGATACCACCTATGGTATGAGACTAACCATGCTTATAAACATGGTTCTTCCTGCACCTGCTCTAAAATTACTTTTAGATTCGCTAAATGAACAAGCTGCGGGGGCATCCAATAACTATTATGATAAACGCGTGGTTAATATTAGTATTCCAGAGTTGGTAGATGATAAAATATTTAGTCGCTTATCTGAAGATGCCTCAGAAGAACTGAGTAGCAAAAACATGACCGACTTGGAAAAAACTTTCTTCTTTACGGATGTACAAATGGTATGGAATCAACAATTAAGAACCTTTGAAAGTGTTGGTGAACTAGGGCTTAGGAGCATAGAGAAAAATCCGATTGAACGCAAAATTAAGGCAACTATAAAAATCAAAAGAACCAGAGGAGGGGATGAATTTATTATGTATATCAGCCAAGGCTCTTGGTATTATTTTAGGTATCAAAAAGGGATAATGGCAGTAGTAAGTTCTGACCCAATCTTTAATGAAACCTTAAAGCAAAATATTGATAAAATTTCTAAACAAGCAGATGATTATAGCTTAAGACAAGCAAATACCTCTGATAGAAACAAATTTGTGAAAGGAATGAAAAAGTAAATGGAAACAAAACTATTAATTGGCGGAGTGATTCTTTCTTACCTATTGGGCTCTATCCCAAGTGCCGTATGGATTGGGAAAATGATGTTTGGCATTGACGTACGCGAACACGGTAGTGGTAATGCCGGCGCCTCTAATACCTTTAGAGTACTTGGTAAGAAAGCGGGCTTCTTTGTACTCCTCATTGATTTTTTTAAAGGTCTTGCTAGCACTGGGCTCATGTTTCTTCAATATGACGTAATTGTTCATACCACAGAGTTTAGAAACTACCAAATGCTGCTAGGATTAGTGGCCGTTTTAGGTCATGTTTACCCAATATTTGCAGGATTTAAAGGAGGCAAGGGAATTGCCACTCTTTTGGGTGCTGTGGTAGGAATTAGCTGGTACGTAGCGCTTTTGGCCGCTATAGTTTTTATATTAAGTGTCTGGATTACAAGATATATTTCTGTTGGATCTATGCTAGGTTGTATCTTAAGTCCTTTATTCGTCAGATTAATTTATGGTCCAAATGAAATGATTTTCATTTATTTTTGCACTTTGGTTGCATTTTTAGTGGTTTATACGCATAGAAGTAATATCAAAAGATTAAGAGAAGGAACAGAAGCAAAATTCTCTTTTAGTAGAAAACCCGAAATTCAAAGTAATTGAAAAGTATGTTAAAAGAAGTTACTAAAAAACA
>B570J29032_109957950_pt1 | contig 11110 bp, 21 predicted proteins | sample LakMenEpi16Nov12_FD_29032 | JGI IMG/M metagenome (IMG submission 29032)
AACAGAACATATGTAGATATAACCGTCCTCATATGAATGAATAAGTCCTTCAATTTTATTTCTTAAAGAAATAAGTTCGTCCATTGTTAATTTTTCTAATTCCATTACTAATTTTTTATACTGTGTGTTCCCAAAATATTCTATTACAATTCTGTGGTAGTCGATTGATGTGTCGGTAGTTGTTGATGTAACCCATCATGTTTGCAGATCCAATAGCGTTTGCGGAGTGAACTACAACATCAACAATAGGTTTACCATCCATCCACTGATTCACTAACCACTTAGTACAATCCATACCAGTCTTTTCGGTGATATTATCGTAGTTGATTTCATAGTTTCTTACAACACCATGTAACCACTCTTTCATCGCACTATCACCCAAGTCGTGATCCAAAGATATGAGTTCAATATTCTCCATACCAACCTCATTAATCTTTTGAACGAACTCATCATAAGAACGAACCACAATCCAATTGTCTTTATCGACTGGTGTACGAACATCATCTAAATAAATTCTTTTCTTTTCCATAACTTTTACAAATATAATAATTCTTTCGTATCTAATTCTTTTCCATCAATAACAAATGCCGCATTTTGAAGTTGATGAACATATCTAATTGGGTTGATACCACTTAATCCTTCAACACCATATAAACCTTTATAAAGGTGCGTTAGGGAAAAGGTATCTGTTTCCCACCACTCGTATTCACCAATACCAGGTGCTTCGGCTTCCATTCTAACAAAATGTAACAACTCTAATATCTGTTCAGTTATTTCGACAGGTTTGAAGTCATCGATATGAAGTGGAAGACCGTTTTCAGTTCCGATATATAATCCGTTAAAAGCAATCGCCCTTACAGCAACAGGTGTTCCAAAAATTGGGTGGGTTACAATACTACCAACTCTTAATTCATTCAGTGTCATACATTCCGTCTTTTTCGTCTATTTTCATTAATTCAATAAGATTCGCTTGTCTAATATACTTTCGTATTAGTTTGAATATCTCCGTTATATCTGTGAAGTCGGATGGTGGTGAGTCAGTTTTTGCAGGTAAGAATATTAGAGTAAACCCATGATTTCCTTCAAACTTTTCTTTTACTTTGATACCACAGATTTCATCAATATAAACCCAAGGATAGTTACCCACAAGTTTAACTTCAATACCAATCTTTTTTAATCTCTCTACAAATACCTTGATTTTATCACCGGTTAATTCTGTATTACTTTTTGTTTCCATATCTATATAGGTTCCAAATTTAGTTTGTACTTTTTTCATCACCTTAACATATACTGGTGAATAACAATTACTACTTTACCTCCGAACAATGCTCGGTCTGATTTGATTTCAATATCCATCATACCCAAGTCTTCTTTGAGTCGTTTTGCTTGTATCTCAACTTCGTGTTCTGCGTCTGACTTGGTTTTAAAAAAACCAAAATATGAATCACAAGATCCTGTCTTATCACACACTCCGTAAATTATCTTTCTTTGAACCATAACATTCTAATTTTTCATTCTTAACATTCCATAAATCTTTTACTCCTTCAGTCATATGACAATTGTGTTTTTTTCCAGTTCTTTTTCCAAACTCCACAATCATATCATTATGACGATTACGAATAAAGTGGGGACACTCTTTACAGGGGTTTTTCATATTTTATCAAAGATTGAATCAATGTACTCTTTTACATCTCTTAACAATTCTGATTCGTATTTAACACCAAATAGTTCAACCTGATAGGAATGCCATTTGGTAAATCTACTGTCGTCTTTTTGAAATGTGCGTGGGTCTCTTTTTCTGAAGGAGTCTTTAACTTTTGATCCTTCAAACTTCCATATTGTTACCCCACGATACTCTCTTTTAGTTTCTTTAGTTGTCCACATAGAAACAAAGATAGGAAATTAAATTGGATTAGAAAAATTATTTTACAATTTTTACGGTGTCAACAGGAACTAAGATGACTGGAATTACACCTCTTTTCAAAAAGTTAAGTTCTTTTGCCGTTCCATAACTAAGATCAATTATAAATTTTGAACTTTTTGGTAGTCTGTCATTCACCTTAACATAACGAACTGAGTCATTGATTGTATTAGTTACTTTAAGAATTGTTCCAAACTTAAAGTATTTGTGGGCTGCAGTCAAACTATCTGCATGGAATCTTTCCCCTGATGAAGTTAGTCTTCCTGTCCAATGTTGTCCGTAGTAAGTTGCGGTTCCTTTGTATTCTTTAAATTCAGAAAAAATAAAAGACAAAAGAAATAAAGAAATTAAGATTAGAAATACTTTATTTAAAATTTTTGTAATTGTATGTTGTTTGAATTTTTCTTTTACCATATTTTTTTTCCATTAGTTTGTGATGAAGTTCCCAATTTATAATTGATTCATTGGTAACTTCTTTATCATCAGGAATTAAAGAATATATTTTACTAATTTTTTTAAGAAGTTTTGTTGAAACATAATTAAATCTTTCACATTCATCTTCGAAAAATTTTATTTCGTTATTTTTATATTTCATAACGTAATTCCAATACTTATTTCTAATTTTTTCTTTACCTTCATTGGAATTATCTGATTGACCAAAAAGAGACCTCAACATACCCCCAAACATTTTATCAATTTTTTCTTTTGAAGTATAAAAATAATGATCAAATAAATCAGTTTTAAGATTAGCCAAATTAACATAAACCAATTGTAAAACACCTTCCACCTTTTCTTCTTCAGACATAGTTGATGGATCCCCACCAGCATGTTCAATTAAACTGTCAATATCTTCCATTTGTTCATATAAACTCTTAATAAAATAATCATATGAAAAATTTTGAATTTCCTTTAATTCTAAAAAGGTTTCATCATTTGTGATGAAATCATAAAAAGTTTCTTTATTTATACCTTTCTTGATCATTCTTGTTGAGACTTCAGTTGGTCTAACTAGATTTTCCACATTTTGAATGTAATAACTATATCTCATAAATTGATCAATTATAGGAATGCCAAACCTAAGCCTACCTGATGAATAAGCTTGGTAGTCTGAAATATCACCAACAAAACCTTTTGTTTTTTTAGTCCTATCATATTTGTGTTTCAATTCATGAGACATAACCGAAATAGTTTGTATTTCATCTGAAACAAAATTATCGTATAATTCATTTGGTTCCCAATTTTCCGAAACAATATAATTTAAGGTTAATTGCACTTCTTTACTTACTTTGTTTACCTGCATCATAATACCTTCATCAAAATTAAATTCATTAGCAACACCCATGGACGCAATTACGGGTTTACCGTCATAACTTTCCAACTCTTCAACGTTGATCGTTACATGTATAGTTTTTATAACTATGTCAGATATTTTTAATTTTTGATTCCTGATGTAAAAAGTATATTCTGTCTCTTTAGTATTTATTTTTTTTAACTCTTCAGATATCAACTTGTATAGTTTTTCTGAAGCTTCTAAAATACCTTGAGGTACACCAACCGCTTCGCTAATAAGTTTTTTACTTAATTTATCAAATTGTTTTTCTGTTAAAATAAAAGTTTTCATATTCAGATAAATATCTAAAAAAAAAGTTTAACCAACAATTCCAACCAAATTATCCATATGATGGTCGCCATCCATGTCAGAAAAAATATTTCTTCTGTTCATAATTTTAATAATTTCATCGATGTCATATGGATCCATACCATTACCATCAACGCCAACATCCATTTTTTTACCATTCCCAAATTTACGGCTTTCTGGTAAATGAACGTGACCGTGAAGGTGAATAACCCCTTTATTCATTCCGTGCCAACTTTGTAATGGGTAATGACATAATACAAAATTTTCCCCATTAATATTAACTTCCAAATAATGTTGTACACTTAAAAAATTACTTTGTATTCCCATTCTATCATTTTCAATATGATGGTCGTGGTTCCCAAGTATTAAATGAATATTTTTACAAACTAACCGACTTAAAAAAATCCCTACATTATCAAATCCACCAAATGAAACATCCCCCAAAATAATTAACGTATCGTCTTGACCAACAAAGTGGTTAATCCCATCAACTAATCTTTGATTCATTTGTTCTATTGTTTGGAAATCCCTAGTTGATTCTACAGGTATTTCACCATTTTGTGTTCTCCAATTAGTAACACCTCGACAGATATTTTTATGACCAAAATGTATATCTGAAGTTATATATACTTTTCCTGTTGTTAAAATTTTTTTGAATCCCATAAAATTTATTTTTAAGGTAAATCATCCAATTCGATGATATCGGACGATTGTGACCATGGACTATTATATGTTAAACCATCTATTGGAGAATTTGGTGTGTATAAACCCATTATTTCACCAAAAGACCTTGTTGTTGTTATATGAGAATTATGATGAATTGTACCATGAAAAGAATCTGAAGTAGTCAAAAGCGTTTCATTTTTTATTCCACATAACTCACCAGTAGTTTTATAGATTTGCAACTCTTTTTTTATTTTCAAAAAGATTTCATCAGGTATATTTTCTATGGACATGGGATCTTGTTCTTTATCTTGTTGATCCCAAGCTTGTACTTCATTCCCAAAACTTCTTCTTCCATTATTTAATCTGAAATTTCTTGAAAAAGCCATCTTCCACCCATTTTCTTTATTTATAAGATATATCAGTCTGTGTGTTGATAAATAATCTACCCAATACTTTTCTTGAGTGACACACCATTTCGTATTAGACCCATAAATTTTAGCAGATTCAAAACTTAATGGTGTCAAAACTAACCAAATGTCATCTTCATGTATTTTTATAATTTCTTTTTCAATACGTTTTCTTTTTTCAATTTCTTCAGCTTTCTTGACAACTTCATGTAATTCTAAGAAATCATTATATGAACTAATATCTTTGTTTTTAATTCGGTTGGCCTTGGAATGTCTTTCAAATTCATTCAAAGTTTCAATTTCACCAGACCCAAATAAAAATACACCCATATACCCCATAAATTCTTCTTTGTTTGGGCTGTAGTAATCATTTTCATTTTTGAAATTTTTGATTAAAAATTCTAAATATTTATATGAATCCGTTGGGTCTAAAAAAGAAATAATATCAATCAAAGAAACATCAAGATCTTGATGTTGTTGCTTAAGTCTTTCTAATCTATTCATAATTTTATTTCAAAACGTTTTTTCATTTGTTCTATTTTATCTTCGGGAACTCCATGTTGATTAACACCACCATGTCTATTTTCAACTATGATAGTAAAAACTTTGAACCCATGTTTTTTTGCTAACTCAAAGTAGGGTTCCATTTCCCACTCTTGAGTGAATGTGTTAGATACTGCAATTTTTTTAATTCCTGATTCCATCGCATATCCAACAAACTGTTGACATTCTTTATGTGCTTCTTTTATTTCTGAAGGAATGAAATTATAATTACCATCATTATCATAAAAATAATGATCCGCCTCAAACACGTTTGCAGTTAATTCTTTTGCTAAAGTTGTTTTACCTGAACCCGGCACCCCTCTTACAATATATAATATTTTTTCCATAGTATTAAGCTTTGATCCAACTTGATGGATTTTCGGGATTTTTTTTAATCAAACCTTTTTCAATTAAGTCGTAGGCAATAAAAGAAGATTTATAACCAATTACCTTGTCAAAACCTTTTTTGTCTTTGGTTTCTAAGTATATAGGGTCAAAATTCCAAACTACACCATTTTTTTCTAATTGGTCTAAAAATAATTGTTCTTTTTTAGTTAATTTCATAAAACAAAGATAATAAAAATTTTAATATAAAACAAAAAAAGAGATCGTAAAAGATCCCTTTTTTTCAGGCCGTCCAAATTGGACTGACTCCACCACTTTGTTTTATAGGAAACAAAGAAACTATTTTGTTACAAGAGCCTCTATTTTACTTTTAACTTGTTCAGTCATTGTAATTTCTTTAACGTTAGTTACAATAACAGATTCTTTGAGGATTTTGTTTGGTATGTTTACAAAGAAAGTATCTCCGTTGAAGAATGTTAGGTCTTCGCCTAATTCTACACAACCGTGTACCATTTTTAAAAAAAGTTTAAACTGTACTTGGTCCATAAAAGTTTCGTTGATTAAATCACCAAACTTTTCATTCATAACTTTAATATTGAAACCTACTTTATTCATAATACAAATATACATGAATTATTTTTCAATAACAAATTTTTTACCCGATTTTTTTAATGTTCCAACAAAATCTTTTTTATGATCAATACCTGACCAAAAACCACTACCATCAGTCCAAATACCACGTTTATTATTTTTATAAACTTCTTCACCAAATGTAATGTATTCTGGTTGATCGTTTTCAAGTAAACATGTGGCTCTTGTCATTTCACGTTTTTCTTGTGGTGTGTAATTTCCTGACCAATCTTGTTTACATAAAAAAGTAGCTTCACCAACCTTAACTTCTTGTCCGTTAAGAATTGCCTTTTTATCTAATTTTTTCTTGTAAGTGTAAATGTAAGTTCCCATTTTAATTTATTTTTTCATCCCAAATTTTATTCAATTCTTCTTCACTTATTCTTTCTGTCAGATCGGTAAACATGTTTGTTAAAACTTTTACAAATTGAATCCTATTTCTTGCTAGTTCAGGGTTGAAGGAAATTTCAATAAGTGAGTCACTCAAGTGACTGTTTATTACAATATACAACGGAATTGATTTCATTTTTTTTATTTATACAAATATAAGGGAAATTTTGTATATAAAAAAACCCACAAAGAAATTTTACTTAATTTGTGGGTTGGGTTTTGATAAACCATTACAGTAAGTGAAAGGGGTGTAATGTTTTTTTGTGTTAAATAAATATGTGATAAATTGGTAAAAATCAATATTTTTTCAAAATATTTGTAATTATTTTACCAAATTCTTGATTTTTTTTACTTATAGGATTGTTTTTTAAGTTGAAGTACCCACATTCTGTGTGTTCATGACCATCTTTTGCTGATTCAAGTTCAGGAAACACATATCTATTTGTTTCATGAAGAAAAATATACATTAAACCTTTTTTTGTATCTTCATCCTCATACAGGTTAAGTATGTCGACTAACTTTAATTCCCCTTTTATTTGAATATTTGTTTCTTCCTTGAATTCCCTGATTGCGGTTTCTTTTGGCGTTTCTTTTCCTTCCATACCTCCTGATGGAATGGACCATTCATTAGGTAAGGAATTTTTTGGGCTTCTTTTACATAGTAAAACTTCATTACCTTTTTTTATAACAATACCCGAATACCTTTTGAATTCTTTCATAATACAATATTTATAAATATGAACATAGTAATAAATAATAATAGTTATAGGGTCAAGTCGGCATTGACAAATAAAGATATTTCAAATGGTATGATGAATAAAAAATTTGATGAAGACTTTGATGGTATGTTATTCATGTTAGACGGTAGGGATCACTCCTTTTGGATGAAAAATTGTATTATACCACTTGATATTATTTTTATAAATGAAGATGTTATAACTAAAATTCATCACAATTGTAAACCATGTAATCAAGGTAAGTGTCAGACATATAATGGAAATGGCGATATTGTTTTAGAATTACCAGGTGGTGAATGTAAAAAATATAACATAAATGAAGGTGACGAAATTATTTTTCAGAACTGATTTTTGCCTGTAAAATTTCGTAAAACTTACTTTGTATCTGCTTTGTTAAATCTACATAACTTTTTTGTTCTCCACCATCTTTTTTTCTGTAAAGAAAACTAATACCTGAAATATTGGTAATACATTTATGTCCCCCAGAATTTGCATTTATGATATCTCTACCATTTAGTACAACTTTATCTAATAAAGCAATTTGTTTTTCACTTAGTTTTCTGTAAGGTCTATTCATTATGTTATCCAATATTGGGAATAAACTTTCTTTTCTACCCAAAACTTTCAAAGATGGACTGTTACCATAAATTGCCATAAAATCCTTAAATGTAAAACCAACAGACTTGAAGGTTGCTTTTGTTTCAGATATTCTTTTCAAAACTGATAATGGTACAATAATACTTTGTAATTCTGGATTCATTTCATCCAATACTTCATTTTTGATTTCACCCAAATCAACACCCTTAAGTGCTCGTTCTTTTTTGTATGGGTTACATGATGCTTGAACTAATCCCAACGGCCATGCAATTACTAAAAAATCAGCGTCTGGATTGTTTTTAAATGGTGTATATCTATCATATGAACCTTGTGGTGTCATGTATCCACCTCCGTATTGAACTAATATGTTACCGCTAACATTAACGTTGGGGCTAACATTCATATTTTGGATGTAGGCCTGTTGATTTTGTGTGAGTTTTTCTTCATCATCAAAACCTTCTCGTTTCATAATTGATTTGATCTTTAATAAAATATTCAGTAACGATGGTTTACAGTCTAATACTAATTCTTCAAGAAATCCGGGTTTATTTTTGAACGCTAAAAGTAATTTATTAGCAACTAATCCTAACAACATTTTATTTCTTTTAACATCAGAATTCTTATCTAATTTGAAAATATACTTCATTACATCGTCAACTGATATATTGTATTGAGCAAAATTTGCAGAATCAACAGTTGATATTAACGTTATGTCTTCTTGTGTAAAAATTTCTTTAGGTGATAAACTTTGAGATATTGTTTCAACGTTAGACCTTGAACTTTTGAATGATGTAGATGTTCCTTTTTCTACACCAGCTTGTGTATCATGGTGATCTGTGTGAATTACAAACATTGGTTTTCCGTGGGCAAAATCAACCAAAACCGGCATCGTATCACCTTCAGCGTCAAGTTTTTTTATTGCAAATTCTTTATCACCATATTGTATTATTTCGGCGTCAACAACGTCAATACCATTATCTTCCAAATATTCTTTCATAGCAATTGCAGTAGTTACACCATCCAAATCTTGATGAAAATAAATTTTAGCCTTTTTGTATCTATCAGCAAGCTTTTTAATGTCCCTAATTCCTGATTCTACTAATATTCCTTTTTTCATATAACATAAATATCGATTGTTGAAGATTAAATTTTGTAAATTGTTGATAAAATTATTATATTTGTATCAAACCAATAAAAAAAATATATTATGAAAGAAAAAATCAAAGCTTTAATCGAGAATTCAAAACCAATGATCAAAAAAGTCACAGTCATAACTGTACTTTCACTTTCCATTGTTAGTGGGTTTTCTGTTGGTTATCTTTACCACAGAATTTATGGTCCCAAATCACCAACCATAGAAATGATTTCTTTGGACAAGTCACAGGTTAATTTGGCAATTGATGAAAATAACCACTTAATCATAATTGATAAGAATAATGGTAATTACACTGTTTATGAAGATTCAATTGGTGTTGCAATTTTTAATATGTACGCCAGAAATGTTATAGTCAAATCGGAAAAATAGTATGAAGATAAAAACAGTTTTTTATTACGGACTTTTTTGTTCATTTTTGATATATTTTTCATTTTCATTCGATAGTTTTTCCAACGATTACAAACCATTAGACAACAAAAGTAATTTCAAAACTAAACAATTTAGTTCTATGGTTCTTTTTGATTTAATAGAAAAATATTCTGATGAATATTCAGTTCCAAAATACATCGCCTACAATGTTGCGTTTAAAGAAACAAGATATATGGGACCGTTTCATTGGAATTACAATCCGAATCAGGTTTCTTCTGTTGGAGCTGTTGGTCCGATGCAAGTTTTACCAAAAACTTGTAATTGGATCAACAATTCAAACTACAGTAAAAATAAAATAATGTCTGATTTAGAATTAAATGTCATGACAAGTATGAAACTTCTTAATTACTTGCACAAAAAGTATGGTAATTGGTCAATTGTTTGTGGTTGGTACAATACAGGTAGGCCAGTTGTAAATGACTATGGTAGATATTGTGCCACCAATTTAGATTATAAATCTAAATGGATTTCATTACAATAAAAAAACCCCCATTTAAGGGGGTTTACTTAAAACTCTATTTCTTTTATTTGTTCCAAGGTTTTGAAATATTCTACCCTTGTTTTTGCAATTTCTGAATAGTTTGGACTTAATTCTATACCTAACCAATTTCTTCCTAACACTTGAGCGGCAACCAAAGTTGTTCCACTTCCAGCAAAGGGATCTAATATTATATCGTTCTTATATGACAATATTTTGATTGCCTTGGTCGGGATGTCCATAGAGAAGGTTGCTTTAGTGAGAGATTTAGTGTCAGCAAAATAATTCCACTGACCGAAGACAAGTTCCATAAATTCTTTTTTGTCTTTATCTTCATAAACCATTTTGTTTCTTTTTGTCCCATCTTCATTTTCAATTTCTGTTAATTCACCGGTCCATTCAGGTTCACCTTTAACTTTCTTGATGTGTTTTTTCTTGTAAGCCAATATTACACATTCTTTAGGGTTATAAATGTATGGTGACGATGGGCTCATCCATGAACCCCAAGCTGTGGTTTTACTTCTGTGTGGTGATTGTTCTTCTAAATCAACAATACCAAAGAAACCATAACCAATTTCTTTCATAATTTGCCATATTTCTGAAACAAAAAATATACGACCACCTTTTTTTTGACGATTGATCTCATATGGTATATTAAGAGCAATTCTTCCATCATCTTTCAATACTCTATATGTTTCTGTTAACCATGACTTTGCAAATTCAACATAATCATTAAATTCCATGTCATCATTATGTACGTCATAGTCAATTCCAACACCATATGGGGGAGATGTTACCACCAAATCAATACATCCTTCAGGTAGTGTCTTCATTACTTCCACACAATCCCCATTTATTATTTTTCCTGTTTCTATCATTTTAAAAAATTATTTTTATTAACTTGTATATTAAAGTCCATGTCAAAGTTATAGTACCAATCATGATTATAAAAAAAATTACTCGATAAATAATTTCTGATTTCAACTTTTTTAAAGCATTTGCGTTAACATTTGTGCCACTTTATATCCCGTGTAAGCACCCGCCGCTGCGGAACCTGGCAACACAATAAATTTACCTAACATTGTTTCATACTTTTTTCTATTTACAATATAAGAAATTAGAATGTAATAGACAATATAATTTATCAAAACCAAAAAATCTAGTTCTTTTGC
>B570J29032_109957951_pt1 | contig 11110 bp, 9 predicted proteins | sample LakMenEpi16Nov12_FD_29032 | JGI IMG/M metagenome (IMG submission 29032)
TGTCTTTCCATAGGTGATATCTGCACCAGAAAGAATTTCTAATTCAGAAATCATTTCTAGCATGCTGGCAGGTTTACCTCCCCCTATATTGTAAACAGCGTTGCCAACTAATTCACCCCTAAGTTGGTTTTGGATTAACAAATAAATAGCATTCACTGTGTCATCAACATATGTGAAATCACGACGAACGCTTCCATCTCCATACAATTCAAACTGATATGGAGTCAAGATATTAGAAATCAACCTAAAGTAAGCCATATCTGGTCGGCCGTATGGACCATAAACTGTGAAGAATCTCAACCCTACCGCTGACATGCCTTCAACGCCTAAACTAGTGCTGGCCAGTATTTCGTTACACAGTTTTGTAGCACCGTAATAACTTACGGGAGTTGTGTTCGACAGCCCTTCACTAAGTACTTGTTCTGACGAATCTCCATAAACACTTGATGAGGAAGCGTAGAGAAAATTCTTTATTCCTAATTCCAAAATCACCTGAAATAGATTGCTAAATGCCAATATGTTATCGCGCGCATATTTGTGATAGTCGCTTGTTTTCAATCTAACCCCTGGCTGCGCAGCTAAGTGCACCACACCGGAGGGTTGAAAAGATTCAATTTCATTCCTTAGGTCGTGGATATCGACTAAATCCAATGAAACAACTCGTCCGCCCATGGAAGAAATCAACTCAGAAACTCGTAATTCCTTTAATTCTGTCGAATAGTAGTCGGAAAAATTATCTACAGCTAATACCTGATGGCCTTCTCTAAGCAGTTTATTCGTGAGATGCGCCCCAACAAATCCTGCCGCCCCGGTTACTACAATTCTCATGACTTGAATCCAATTTCCTTAAGAGTTACCCCCGCAACGATATACTAAGTTTAGGATCGAGGAATTCTTATATGCGCGAGTTGATTGTCTTAAATTACTCAATGGATGATTCTCATCCATTGCTTGCACACCAATTTGACATAGCGAATCTCTTAGCACGCCACTTCGATCATGTCACAGTGATAACAATGGAGGGCCCTTCTTTTGGCATAGATAACATGGAGGTACGCTCTGTTGGATGGTTGCCAGGACACAACATCAGAAATATATGGAACCTTTATAGAGTTTCAATACCAATACTCTTCCGGTATCGGAGAGCCTCTGTCCTTTTTTCACATATGACAGATCTTCAAAGCTCGCTTATTGCTCCAATTTCAAAATTGTTTGGCGTAACCCACTATCTTTGGTACGCACACAAAGTTAAGTCTAAGTATTTGCAAATCGCGAGCTACTTTGTGGAGAAAGTCATAACATCAACCAAAGGTTCTTGCCCAGTCGAAACATCAAAGGTCATTTCGATTGGGCAGGCGATAGACCAGAACGCCTTTAGATTTAATGCCAGAACACCCAACTCGCATCTCTTTAGAGCACTGCACATTGGCAGGTTCGACCCCAGTAAGAATCTAGAGCGGATTTTCTGGAGCATAAGTGTTTTACGCAAGGAATTCTCAGAACTAACAATCACTCAAATTGGAGCGCCATCAAATAAAATAGCGTTTGATGATGCGAATCGGCTTCAAGAGAAGTGGAAAAATGGTATGGCCGAAGGTTGGATACTCATAAAACCCTCGGTCATAAGAAGCCAGATACCTAAAATTATTGCAGATTATGACGTGTTCTTTCATTCTTATATTGGATCTCTCGACAAAACATTGATTGAAGCTACTATGTGCGGAATCCCTGTGGTCACAACCAACCCGGAATACTTAGAGGAATTTGGCTCGTGGAGCGGGTTAAAAGATGTGACTCTTGAGAAAGAGTATTTGAGTTTGACTCAGATGAGCCCTATAGATTACACAGAAGAAATTCAAAGGAGATATAGGATTAGCCTCGATCGGCACTCAAGAGAAAAATGGATTGACTCACTCGTTAAGATTTTATCGAGCAAACATCTGGGCCAAGGGCAGGAGAGGTAATTGAAGATACTTTTGACAGGTAGTGCGGGGTTTCTGGGTTCGCATTTGTCGGCAAGGTTGATTAATGAGGGACACAGCGTTATTGGCTTGGATGATCTTTCGACCGGCTCCCTCAAAAATCTCGACTCCCTTTTGCAGCATGAACGATTCACATTCGTTGAACATGATGTACGAGAACCTTATTTTGCTAATGTTGACGCGATCTTAAACTTTGCTTGTCCTGCTTCGCCAGTGCACTATCAAGCTGATCCAGTTCGAACAATTGAAACTAATTTCCTAGGAATTATCAACTTATTACACTTGGCCCGTAAAACCGGGGCGTTAATACTGCAGGCATCTACGAGCGAAGTTTACGGTGATCCAGCAGAATCCCCACAATCAGAAGAGTATTGGGGCAATGTGAACCCAATAGGTATTCGATCATGCTACGACGAAGGTAAGCGAGCCGCAGAAACATTATGTTTTGATTACAAGCGACAATATGGAGTTGATGCGCGGGTTATTCGAATATTCAACACATATGGTCCAAACATGGCAGAAGGAGATGGCCGCGTTGTTTCAAACTTTATAGTCCAAGCCTTAAGGAATGAGCCAATAACAATATACGGTGATGGAACGCAATCAAGGTCTTTCTGTTATGTCAGCGACCTAGTAGATGGAATTTATAAATATTTGATTCTGGGTTCAGCCGCTGATACTCCGATCAATCTTGGAAACCCAAAAGAATTTACAATGATTGAGTTGGCAGAATTAGTTATTACTATTACTAAATCCAAGAGCGAACTAATTAAACTTCCTCTACCGTTAGATGATCCCCGCCAAAGATGTCCAGATATTTCAAAAGCAAACTCATTATTAGGTTGGAAACCAAAAATTGAGTTAATGGAAGGAATCCAGCGAACTACCGAATACTTCACTTCCATAATGCGCAAATGACAAATGTAACTCACGTAATAACGACTATTGAACGAGGCGGCGCTGAAAAGCAGTTACTGATTTTGGCTGAGCAACAAGTTCGATTGGGAATTGAAGTTTCTATTATTTACCTAAAGGGAAACTCGGAACTGGAAACTGACCTAAGAAGTGTAGGAGTTGAATCTATCCAACTCCTATCTGGAAAGAATCCGCTCGCCCAGTTGATCAAATTAAAGAAACTTATAAAGATGACTTCGAATGTTCATGCGCATCTTCCTCGTGCGGAATTGCTTTGTCGAATGAGTTTACCCACCCACATAAACTTTATTGTTTCACGCCACAATGCCGAACCCTTCTTTCCTGGAGCTCCAAATTTCTTATCTATACTGCTTTCCAGATTTGTTTTATCAAAGGCAAGGCATATCATCGCAATTTCTAATGCTGTAGCTGAGTACCTATTGTCAAAGAGTGAGGTCAAAGACAGTAAAAGGCTTAGAGTGATCCATTATGGACGGAATACCACGAGCATTCCGAAGCTCGAGTTGAAAGAACCAACCAAGTTGGTCGGTACAGTTGCAAGACTTACAGAACAAAAAGATTACAAAACACTGCTGGAAACCTTTCAGCTCATCCACAAAGTTCGCCCTGAATACAGGTTACAAATTGTCGGTGTCGGTCATCTAGAAGGAAGTCTCAAGACTCTTTCCAAAGCCCTTGGTTTGGAAACTTCAGTCGATTGGATTGGTAAGGTGAGAGACCCAAATGAATACATAGCTAATTGGGATGTTTTCATTTTGACAAGTTTGTATGAAGGTTTTGGGCTAGTGTTGTTGGAAGCCATGTCAATGGGTGTTCCAATCGTAGCGAGCATGAACTCTGCAATTCCTGAGGTACTGGGATTAGAACATCCTGGGTTAGCAACGACTTCAGACCCACTAGATTTTTACACGAAAGTTTTGGCTCAACTTGATCCACGGGTGCGAGATCAGACAATTTCTTTACAAGACTTAAACTTAGCAAAGTTTGATCCAAAACTAATGGCACAAAAAATTGATGAACTCTATGTTTGACTATATTCTTGCATGGATTCATAAACTAACCAGAAAACTGCGTTTTATCACCGCATTAAAGGTCCATTGCTGGGGCGGATTGGGTTCTCAACTGTTTGCAGTAGCTGTATATTTTCAACTTAAGAACAGATTTCCGAAAAGAGATGTGATTTTGGTTTTGCATGATGGGGGAGTGACAAAACGTATCTCTGAGATTGAGGGAATCTTTAGTGAAATCAAGACCAAGCAAATCCATGATTTTTCAAATCCCGCTGGTAAAGAAATGACAAATCAAAAGAGACAAAAGTATGTTTTAAGGTTTATCAAAGGAATTCTAAAGAAGTTTCATGTAGTTCTAACTTTGGATTCTGGAGATGATTTTCAGTCAGTACTCCCATGGACTTTGAGCATCCGAGGGCACTATTCCTATCGCCGAATTAGCAGCCATGCAGTTGCGCTCTTGCTTTCAAGATTATCTCCCTCAGGCAAAGATCGACTACAGAAAAACTTGAGCGGTCCCATCCAAGTGGGTATTCATTATCGTCTCGGAGATTTAGTGCATCTGGCGTCAAAGAGCCCACTCGACGTTAAGCGAGTCTCACAAGTTTTATCTGATGCTTTGACTAGTCCCGAGACATCTGAAATCAAAGTTTTTTCAGATTCACCCGAGATAGCGGCAGGCTTACTCCAAAAAGAAATGCCCCACCGCTCCATAGTTTCTGAAGAAATGCCCACTTGGGAAACCATCGGGTTACTAAGCAGATCACGGATATTCGTTGGTACTTTTTCCAAGGTATCAATTTGGATTGTAATTCTCAGGTATTTTTCTAAAGATGCAAAATTGTCTTACATGCCAGCAGAATCCCAGAATAATCTGGAACTTCTGCTTGGCACACCGCTAGATAAATCTCGTGTGGTTTATTACAGATAGCTATCTATCTATCAATTTTATCTGAATGAGTGAGCCTTCATCGGTGAGTGCCATCATCTGACCTTTGTTGTTAACAGAGATATCTCTAATTCGAGAACCCAGGGGAATTCTCTCATCTACTCGTATCGCTCCTTTATCTAAGACTATGCGCCGAATTGAGGAATCCTTTAAAGTTGCCAGCAAGAAACTCTTAGACCAAGCCCCTCGCATGGCGTTGTTTGGGCAAAGAAGGTCTCCGGCGGCAATTGCCGGAACCCAAGAGAGCAATGGCTTCTCTGAATTATTGTGAGAAGCAAACGCACCTGATTTTGTGCCCTTAGGGGCAAATTCTCCATAAGGCATACCGTATGACTCAAGTGGCCAACCATAATCTTTTCCAACTTTAATTTGATTTAACTCGTCACCACCATCGGGTCCTTGCTCACTTGAAAATAATTGATCCCCCAGGAGGCACAAACCTTGGGGGTTTCTATGACCCGTTGACATTGTTGAGATGCTCCCCGATTTCAAGTCCAACTTGAGCAATGTGCCATATTCTCGTTTAGGCTTAATTGTTTCCATGCCCGTCCATACTTCTGCATTACCCAAACTGAAGATGATTTCTGTCTTCGCCCCGTTTGAAAAAATCATTCTACCGCCAATGCCGTTTAAATTCGTGGTCTCTGGGTTTAGACAGCCAGGGGATCTATAGATGTTCTGATGAGAAATTTCTGTTGAGTAATTCCTCGAAAGAGTAATCCTTTTTATCTCTAAGCGGTTGCAGTTGGAATCATTGACCGCGTAAGCAACAAATAATTGCTTACCGTTAAGCAAAATAGACTTCACTCCGTGATTCGTATTCTTCTTCGATTTTGTAAAATCAATACTAGTCTTCTGGCAAGCTAGTATCGGATTCATCGCCGAAGCTGCTGTGACTTGACATATCTCACCTAGTCTCGTGACTAAAACGATGGAATTATCTGGTCCTATCGCAAAGCGCGCAGGGAGCTGGTTTGCACTTAAATCAAAATTGATTTTTTCACTGAGCATCCAAGCAGTTCCAGATTTTTGAAGCTTATACCTTCCCTTGACTTCACACTTTTCGCCAGAGAGGAGCGATCCCTCCAGACTGATTGTCGTAAGGACGCTTTGATAAAAAACAAATGCGGTCTCTCCACGAAATTTTCCCTTATCTACGAAATACAGATTCTCATTTAGTCCCAATTTTACAGCGCACTTTGCGATTCCGTCAGGAAGTCCTTTTGGAAGACCAGAATATCCAACTCCATTACCTAAGCCGAATATTGAAAAATTCGAACCAACGGATTTAATAAGATCTATTTGTTGATCATCTTGGCTGTAATTGAGAAAATTTGAATAATCTATTGCGCCCTTCGGCAATTTCAGGAGGGGAATTTTTCCATCTTTAAACTCTTGGTAATTAACAAATTGAGATTTGATCGCCCACTTAAGGGAATCCAGATTAAATTGGTTTGAAGATCTAAGTAGGGCAACATTTGATAACAAAGATAGTGCCAGCATAAGCACGAAAAATACTCGAATGTATTTTCTTCGATCCAGTTTCATGAGAGTCTCCTCTTGATTGACATTCGCACTCGACGCAGTTTTGGTTCAACAAAGAAGAGCACAAGCTCACGCCAAGGAAATTTTCCATTTTCAAAGAACTTCATCATCGCATCTAAAGACTTAAACTTACGATCTAATCCAGTTAAATAGTTTGCATGAAAGCAGAAGATCTTGCTTTTTATTCCTGAAGCTAAAATCACTTTGCCAAAATTGCGTCCGACAGGGAACTCTTCTTGAGAAAGTCTTTCAAATCGTAAAGTGCTATAAGGTGCTGAGATAATCTGGTTAAAAGTGTCTTCATCGTCTTGAAATTTGCCAATCTCTATTTCATGCTTGTGCTGGGCCCTAGCCTTCTCAATTTGCACTATTGACTCAATAGCGTTCCTCCAAAACATAACACCGGTGCAACACCAGGAAGGTCTCGCTTTCGAGGAGTCATCTTGAACATACAAAAGAGATCTTGATTCAATCAATTGACTTGCGACCTCTTCTGGGTCTCGAACCCAATACACGTCTAAGTCAGAGAATAAAACTGTCTTTTCCTCTGGATGAGCTTTCATACTTTCCATGAGCAGATCCCATTTCAGTAAAGTAAGAATTCTAAAATCCTGACTTCTATATTCTGAGTATTCACTCTTTAGCTGGAATTCTTTGAATTCAAAATTGTCTGTAACCTCTGAATGAAAACACATTCGCTCGGCAAGAGTAAGAGGGATGGATTCCCTTATCCAAGCAGAACCAGCCGAATTCGCAGCAATACAAATACGATTAGGATTCAGATTCTGAATAGATTGAAGTGAAACCCTTCCAGCTTCTCCTAATTCTCCAATTACAAGCAGGCACACCGCGCCGTTCATTTCGTTCCTCGACTCATTCGTTTAATTATGATCTGTTTTAGATCCCTTAATACTCTCACGAATATCACTTTGTTGAGGTTGTATTCATTGAACCAAGAATTAATCATCATAGGGTTGATCCCAAGAGCCCAACCATGAGCGATGCATTTTTTATGTAAAGTTATGTGCTCACACTCATCAAATAGTGTTTCTCCTGCTCGCGAGTAGTCAAATTGTGTGAAAATAGGTGGCTTGTAAATGCCGAGTCCACCAAATGCGGATTGCACCTCAATGACAGCCTCACCTCGGGCTACAACTTTCATCTTTGAATAAAGTATTTTTTGACGAATACGTTGGCCTCTAAAGTACTGAATCAAAGGAAATCGGTTATCAAGTTGTGGAAGATTTAATCTCCTCACAGTTTCGATCAGATTTTCTTCAACCCAATTCTTACAACGTAAGGCAAATATGTCGTAATATCCGAATAACTGATTAGCAAATAAGCCATCCCAACTCTCCATTTTCCTCAAAGAATCTTCTACACCTTTAGTGCTAATCCTTGAATTCATTCCATCTAGATCTGCAACAACTATGTAGTCCCATCCAGACTTAAATTGATTATTTCTGATGTATTCAATATAAACATTACGACAATATCTGATTCTTTCAATCCGGTTGGGAATCTGTTGACGGAGAGAACCCATAGAGGTGTAGGAAAATCGATCGTATTCAGATTCAAATTTTGCCAATCTTTCCAAGGTATCATCATTTGAATCAGATTCGACTAAGAAATAATCAACGAAGGAAAGTTTCGAAAAAACCTTGTCAATTTTGCGCATATCTCTCGTGAATTTTTTAGATGCATTACTTATTGTCCCGACAACTAGAATCTTTGGAATACCTTGCATCATGAATTTAACCGTCGTACTTTGTTGATTCCTTTTCTCAAACCGCTATCACCAGAAATCGTGAATGAATCAACTTGATCGAGCACTAACTGGGAAGGCCAAGGGAGCTCCAAATGCGAGAATTTTGCCTCACAAATGATTTCCGACTGCATCCATTTCGGTCTGGGATTTCTGGTGTTAGTACTCCTTGAATCAGCAAAACCTTCATTTTCACAAATTCGAAATAATGGAAGAGTGTGGACAAGATCAAACTTGAAGGTTGTGTATTGCATTTGATAATCCCAAGTTAACTTAGGGTATCTTCGGACTTTTTCAAACCTTCCTACCCAAGTTCTTCTTTGCACTTTGGAAAGTGATTGCCAAGAATTTGAGTTTTTTAGTTGAGCTTCGATGTCACCAGGTGGAATTAGAGGTTGGTATTTTGACCAGGTATCAACACCGACCATCCAACCCCAGGCAGAAAAGTACTTTGATTTTCTCCAAAAATTTCTAATCGGATCAATCAAGATTGGCACACCCGAAAACCCACCTATTGTTCCCACGTTTGGACCCTTAACTGCTGATTTATACTCAACTTCTAATTGTGAAAGAAACTTGGATCCAACACTGATGTCATCTTCAAGTATAACTATTTGCTTTTCTGTTTCTAAAGTCTTATCAATAGCAACTCTAATGTGATTAGAAATTCCAAGATTCTCCACTTGTTGAGTGAAGGTAATTCTGCTTGGGTCATGATAGTTTCTTGCAGCTTTTTCAACTGCGTCGTTCATTGCATTTGAAACACTTTGGTCTTCGCACTTGTCAAGACTTATGTACAAATGACTTGGGTTATTTTGCGAAATTTCTCCTACCCGTTTAATGATGTTTTCTGGCCGATTATAACCCAGTAAAAGTATTGCAGTCATCCGAGAATCATATCTCTGAGGCGATTGCAAGAATTTGAATTTTCATCAAATTCCGCCAAGGCCTAATTCTTCTAATAACTTTTTACCGAGAAGTTTTTGATTTAGTTCTCGTTCATACTTGAATCGAATATTCCATGCGCTATTCTCCAGTAGGCCCTTATTTACTGAAAGAAGTGAAATTTTCATAGCGAGATCTTCTGCTGATCCTGGGTCAAAACAGAAAACCTCTTCATCCTCCTTGAAAATCTCTAAAATTCCCTTGTTTCGTGCCGTTAGGTACGGAACTCCCAAGAATGCAGACTCGTAAGCCTTGTGAGGGATTGTTCTGCGTAATCTTTTGTGATTGGACAGTTGCCCGAGAGAGAGATCAGCTTGAGCTAGAAAACCAGCCAACTCTCCCTTCGAGGTGAAGTAGTCATTGATCACTCGTGTTCTTGAAGAAAACTGCGCTCTACCACCTTTGAGTTGGGACAACACGATAAAATTTATCTCGTGATTGCAAAGCATATGTGTTGCCTTGGCTAAAACTTCAAGCCCTGCCTCATCGTTGTCTTTACCCCTGAATACCACCGTGAAAGGTTTATCCTTAGTGCCTACCTCAAGTTTCATGGGCAAGAAGTCAATTTCGTCAAGCCCCGTATAAAGTGTCACACATTTTTTCTTTTTAGTCAGAAAAATTCTCCTATACCATTTTGCTTGGTTATCTGACTCTAAAAAAATCTTAGTTGAGAACCTTGAAGCAAAAAAATCAATAATGTAACTCTTTACTACATTCTTCCATAAAACACCACGGCGTTGAGAATTAACCATTGTCGATTCAAAAAGCGACCAACCGGCATCCAAAAAAACCTTTTGTCGAAAGAATAAAACTGCTGGAACGGTCAATAGCTGGCTAGCAGAGCCGATAACTATCACCAACCTCAAGTTTTGATTATTCCTTTTCGCAAACCTAAGGTCCCGCAAGATTGATCCCGGGTTGATTTTTATGTACCGGCAATCGACCCCACTGTTTTTTAATGATGAATAGTAAGTCCAAGTGCGGGAGTAATTTTCATCCATAATCGTGAGGAAAAGCACTCTCATATTGCCACACCATTCCTCGGACTTTTACTATTTACTCGTCCGCCTAGATTACTCATCCATTTTTTAGTGTAAAGAGACTGTTTACAGTCTCTTCAAGGGAAAACTTAGATTTGAATCCAAGGGCGTTTGTCATGAGCGAAACATCAGCCAACAACATCGCTGAATCTCCAGATCTTCGACCTTGCTCTATCGGAAAAATACTGTCTAAATGTGCTGCGTTACAGACAAGCCTAATTACTTCCTTAACCGAATAGCCACGCGAAGTACCGACATTTATTGCAAGTGGAAGATTCTTTGTGGTCTCAGATAGAAATAAATGTGCGCTTGCTATGTCACGCACATCAACATAGTCACGGATGCAGGTACCGTCTAGAGTCGGGTAGTCAGTGCCGAAAACAATCGGTGGCTCACCTGCACTTATCCTGTTAATCAAGATCGGAATTAGATTTGACGTTGAGTTATCCATCAGTTCAGGGGAGCCAGCGCCGACAGCATTGAAGAATCGTAAGGATGTGCCTCTATTGAAAGGCAAATTCAAAAATTCGCTGACTGCTTCCTCAGCGGCTAATTTAGATGCGCCGTAAGGGGAGATTGGATTTTTTACATCATTTTCTTTGACCGGGTTTAAGTGATCCGGAGTCCCGTAAACTGCAGCGGTCGATGAGAATATAAAGTTCTGAATTTTGTGCTTCCTAGCAAGCTCCAGGATCACTCTTGTGGCTTGGAGATTGACCTCAAAGTATTCATCAGGCTTTTGCATCGATTCTTCCACTGACTTTAAGGCCGCCGTGTGGACAATTCCATATGGACTGTATTTAGCAAGAGTTTCTTCAAATTTTGCAGTGTCACGGATATCCCCAATAACGAGAGGGATATTCTTTCTGTGTTTTGAACGTAAATACTTGATTCGAGACTCGAGGCCTCGATAAAGCGAATCGTAAATGAGAACTTCA
>B570J29032_109957949_pt1 | contig 11109 bp, 5 predicted proteins | sample LakMenEpi16Nov12_FD_29032 | JGI IMG/M metagenome (IMG submission 29032)
TCAACGTCGTCGACGAGCCTATACAGACTGCGCGATGATTCTAAGACCACCGCCAAGACCTTGAGTAAAAGATGCAAGTGGCGAGAAACGAGAATCTAGGTTAGAAGGATTCTTCAGAGAAACGCACGCAGTGGTGTTCTATAAGATTGCTACTGCGTGCTTTTGTTTGCGCCCCGAAAAGAAGCTTAGCACGAGAGAAAACAGATTTTTCTGCGATGATGGTGTCCACTTCATTACCGATTAAGGCATGTTGTCAATACACAGACATCACCATGAGATGTCAGCGATCTGTGTAGCTCATACATTGAGTAACAAAGATTACTAAAAGAGGTGAACCATTTCCATTGCCCGATGTCTACCAAATAGTACTAAGCAATCAAAATAACACTCTTCGCCCTCACTTAACAACCATTCAAACGTTTGCTCTCAGAAAGAACCATAGCAATGAACAACACATTTGACGTTAATTGTGGCCTCGTCGTTAAAGACGTCAATCGCTACTTCAAGCGGACGTGGAGTTAGTATTGGTAATGCAACCTCGAAGGTATGCAACCCGATGCTGCTCCCGCGCAGCATCGGGTTTTTTTGTGTCATGAAGTAACCAAGGATACGCCTTTTAGCGGTCCAAAATTGAAAATGGGATTGTGGCAGACAAGGTAATGCATCGGTCTCTTACACCGATTGATGTGGGTTCGATTCCCACCGGTCCCACTTGTTAACTAAAAATATTCCAGTGTTCTCGTGTTGGTACGGGGGGGCGATTGTTAATCGTCTGATCGCAGGTTCGATTCCTGCCGCTGGAGCTTACTGCAAGGAACGCGTGAGAACATGAAATGCCATCCTTTGCGAGATACTTGTAATCTCTACTTAGGAGCTATTCTCGATCGTTGTCGGTAGTAGACAAAAATGGTCCTGTGGCCTAGCGGCGAAGGCAACTGTTTTACAAACAGTCGATCGACGGTTCGAGTCCGTCCTGGACCACTGATGAAGAAATCAAAAACAAATAGCATTATCGAAGGATCTTCTTTCGATATGGCACGTGTGCTTGATCCATCAAGATAGCTTGCTGGTGTGGTGGATCCGCACGACAGTCTACGAAACTGTAGGACAAGGTTCGATTCCTTGGCGAGCTACTGAAACAAATGGTGATGTGCGTCTAATTGGCAAAGCGGCTTGGCTTAGAACCAAGTATTTGTGGGTTCGAATCCCACCGTCACCACTTCCATGTTTTTTCTTATGTTTTTCGCTTAAATATCCCATTAATCCAATGACGCAGAACTAGCGGTTTACCTAGCCTCTCAGGATGAGCCTGAAGGTGCATGTGTAAGAAGAACACTGTGGAGCGGTCTCAAATGGCAATCGTACAAACAGCGAGCGATCGGTATCAGAGACCCACAAGGGATGGAGCCGTTTTGAATCGACCTACCTTGGTGTTAAACCGTAACTGGCAGGCGATTCACGTAACGCCTGTGCATCGAGCCTTAGTCATGTTATGGAATGACACGGCAAAGATCGTCGACCCAAGAGACTACCAGTTATATGACTGGCAAGACTGGAGTCGTATGGTTCCAGATCGCGATGAATTATTCATCCAGTCTGCACGCCAGCGGGTCCGAGTTCCCGAAGTCATCGCGTTAACTCGCTATGATGCCTTGCCTAAGCGAAAGGTAACCTTTAGCCGACGCAATGTTTTCAAGCGAGACAAGATGATGTGCCAATATTGTGGAAAGCGTCCGGGCACTGAGGATTTGACGATTGACCACGTTGTTCCTAGGGCGCAAGGTGGCCAGTCGAACTGGACCAACTGCGTGTTAGCGTGCTTTGATTGCAATGCGAGAAAGGCAAACCGAACTCCTGCTCAAGCGAAGATGAAGCTTTTAAATGAACCGGTGCGTCCTGCGTGGAAGCCAGTCTACGCCGATCGCATTCAGAACTTTGAAAGTTGGTCAAAGTTTATCAGCGATGCCTACTGGGCCGTTGAATTAGCGGAGTAAAGAGAACGTGGAGAACGGGAAACCTTTCTCCACGTTTTCAGTTTAAGCGTAAGACTAAAGAAACAGCGTTCCTACAAACCGTCAACGTATGATGACTCTGCGGAAGATTTGGGGACTGGATACTCTTGCGCTTTCACGACAGGCAAACGCAGTGGTTTGCTCTGCCGTCCAACTCGTAACGCTTTTAATTGGATGTATTATTCTTCCAGGTTTCCGCCGGAGCGTTGGACCGCGGAGCGGTCCACGACAATGATCGATAGTTTAGAAATTCTGACATAAGGAGCTATACCATGCATCACAGTAAATCTCCCGACTCGTTTTTTCGAAAAATCGTCAGCTTTCGAATCGATGAGTAAACGCAGGTACGGTTATCCCTCAGAGACGAAGGTCAAACGGGGTGAACGATTTGTCCATGGCGATAAACGTCTTGAGGAAAAGCTCGGCCGAAACGATCTATGTCCATGTGGTAGCAATAAGCGATTCAAACGGTGCTGCATGCGGTCTGGTCTGTTCGATGGTTCGAATAGAGACGACTACTTTTAGAGAGAAGTAATGTCACCGTGGCATGAGTGATTACTTATTTGTTTTGAAATGAGTTACCAGACCATATTCCAACTGCGCAGGGATAGCTGATGAATCTTTGTGAGAAACGAAAAAGATGAACCTTAAATCAATTGGTGAGTCTTAGTGGATGTGATGACGCTGATTGCGAGAGGTGCGGGGCGCAGGCCCTCCCCTCCCCTTCAACGCTTATCCGACTGCCGATCGGGAATACATTGCTAAGGTGTGTGATGGGGCCAAAAGCCCGTTCTCGATCATTCTTCGTCGGGTTTAACTAAGGAGCCTAGAGTATGGCAAACAAGACGATTTTCGGAAGTGGTAGTGCTTCGGCCGCAGATGCAGTGAATGAAGCAGGTGGATTAGCTTACAAGTTAGAGCCTAAGCATGCGTTGGCCCAAATCGCAGCGACTGGTACCTTTGGTAATACGTACTACAGCGACGCTTCGCAGCAGTTGAAGGATGTCTTGGAGTTGATCGAGACGATCGATGACAATGAGTACTTGGCGAAGTTGGCGCTTTACGCTCGAGAAAAGGCCTTCATGAAGGACATGCCAGCAGCTTTGTTGGTGGCATTGTCGGTTCGCGACACCGAGTTGATGCACCGCATCTTTGATCGCGTTGTCGATAACGGTCGTGTTCTACGAAACGTTTTTCAAATGATTCGTTCAGGGCAGTTTAAGAACAAGAGTGGAAAGGCTCGTACCGGACTATCCAGTTCGGTACAGCGAGCGTTCCAGCGATGGCTGAACGAGGCCTCGATCGGCAAGTTGTTAAACGCTTCGATCGGAAACGATCCTAGCTTGCGCGACATTTTCCGCATGGCTCGTCCTACGCCGAAGGATAATGTTCGCAGAGCGATGTTCGGATGGTTGACGGACAAGGAGAGAGAAAAGTGGGCACCTGCAACAGAAGCGGATTTGCCTGCTGCAATTCTTGCACTTGAAGCCTATCGTAAGGCAGAAAGTGCGGAAGCGCAGTTGTTGATCGCTGGTAATCTAGATTCAATCCGTTGGGATCTGTTGTCCGGTGCGGCAAAGGGCCCTGAGGTTTGGCGCATGTTGGCACGCAAGATGGGTCCGCAGGCATTGCGGATGAATATCAACACCTTGCTTCGCCATGGAGTATTCAGCGACGAAGCAATGATCGATTTCGTTGCTGACCGTTTGGCCGATGAGTCGGAGATTCGACGATCCAAGCAGTTCCCATACCAGTATTTCTCGGCTTATCTGTACGCGAACGAGGAAGTGCCTCGTAAGATTAGGGATGCCCTACAAAAGGCTGCTGAAATCGCTTGCGGAAATGTTCCTGAATTGCCAGGCCCGGTTGTTATCGGACTTGACACCTCGGGTTCGATGGAGAGCCCAATCACCGGAGGACATGGTAATGGTAGCGTAAGCCGGATGCGTTGTGTGGATGTGGCTGCTTTGTTCGCCGCTGCAATCTTAAGGCGCAATCCAGATAGCGTTGTCATTCCATTTGATCAGTCGGCTTATAAGACGAAGATGGAATCGCGAGATACCATCCTAAGTATCGCCGCTCGACTGGCGCGGTATGGCGGAGGAGGAACCGACTGCTCGTTGCCACTGAAGGCTGCGGTGGAATGGTTCCCAAGGCGAACGTTCGCGGGCGCCATCATCGTTAGCGATAACGAAAGCTGGCTTGGTACAGGACGATATGGATCGACAGCCACCATGACCGCATGGGGTAGCTTCTTGGCCACCCAACGCAAGTTGGCTGGAAAGGATGCAAGGCCGAAGTTGATCAATATTGACCTGCAGCCATACCAAACGACGCAGACACTGGAATCGCCAGATATCATCAATATAGGTGGCTTCAGCGATTCAGTTTTCAACGTTGTTAGCGCATTCCTGTCCGATAACAAGAATCGCTTTGTATCGGAAGTTGAAGCGATGGAAATTTGAGCACAGCCGAAAGGTCTGGCTTGAAATTGCATCGAGAGCCCGCAAGTTGCCACAGCGATTTGCGGGCTTTTTTATTTTTTAAGTCGCTCTATCTCATCACCAGTAAAGCTGATCTTTTGACAGCAGCATATCTGCGACTTGCCAATAACGGAATGGATGCGAAAAGCTTGGGAGCGATTTCCGATTCTCAGTTCTTAGGAAATCCATTCAAGCCGCTTTAATAAGAGGGCATCCCCTTTCCAATTAGGAACTTCCTTTCTATCGACGATTGAGTCGTCGTAATGAGCAAATCCGATTTGATCGATTTGCTCCCAAGTCGCAAGTGGAATTGAGTCTGCCAAGAAATCGCTCGGATCCAACAGGATCACCTGATCGTTGTCACTACCCTGAAGATCTCTATGGCAGGTATAGGTCTTGCGTGGTCCACGATAAGATCGCCATTCGTTTTCACGCAGTATTACGACGATTTTGTTCGGTTGAGGCAGATGGAAGATGATTTTCAGCTTGGAGTTTTTCCTGCCTTGGTAGAGAGGATCGGTGATCTTCCGAGTCCAGGTCTGCTGATGTGTTAAATTCCCTGAATTCAATTGATACCAGTCGCGGAGACCGTAAGCAAAGTCATCAATAATAGACGACATTTCTATCGTTGTCGCACAATTCTCCTTTCTTAATTCCTCTGCGGTGGCGTGGTGCAACAACGTGCTGATACAAACTTGCTCAATCGGTTTGCCGAATCCGCGTAAGTCGGTCATGTCGATCGGTTGCGGAAGTGAGTAATAGAGATTAGCAAACGAAAAAATAGGATAATCGATCGAGTGAAGTGGTAATGATGCTGCAAATTCCCCAGAAGGATTCAATGAAACATCAGCACTCCGCCAGAATCTAGCTCGGGGATCCGGATCGATACTGTAATAGACGTCGGCTCGTGCAATCGGCCATGGATGCTTCGATCCAGTCACAACGAACAGTGGGACTCCATCGTTGGTTTTCAATCTAAGAGAGCTGACGGGTGTATCAGGCAGGGGCGCCCCATTTAGTAGATGTTGATCTAACCAGAGTGGAAGCGTTACAGCAACTTCGGGTGTTAAACGATGGTTAAAATGCGGTGACCAACTATAGCGTACAGCCTTGTTGGCTATGCGTTCGTTCGTACGATAGACATCGTCCATCCAGCCATGAAAGTCATTGGTGCTGCTTCGATGCAATACAGGACATTGAATGCGAGGGGCGTAATTCTCAAAACTAAGAGTGTTGCGAAACGTTTCGACATCACCGCGGATATGCTCCTGCTGATCGGTACCACCCAGGAATTGATGAGGCTCTGTTCGCCATCCCTGTCCACCCACAGCGGGAATGGCAACTTTAACTCGGTCGTCGCTTCCTGCGACATACATTGTCAGATTGCCTCCCATGGAGTAGCCGTGCACGCCAAGCCTAGTCGAGTCTACTTCGGGTTGTTGCTCTAAAAACGTAAGCCCTCGTCTGCAGGCGAGAGTGAGCAAATACCAATTACAGTTTTTGGGATGCTCTCGATCGTCGAAGAATTGTTTCGGTCCGGGCAAGATCGAGTGATAGCCGGGAACATTTGCCTGTGTCGGATCCACGGTACCCCATTGCGTATTTGCATCGCTTTGCTGAAAACCTTCTGGTGAATTAATCGGTGGCTTGCCGGTGCTGCTTCCTCCCCAATTGACCGACAGAGCGGCATAGCCGCGTCCTACCAGAAAACTCACTTCATCAAAACTCGCTCGTTGCCCCCCACCGTGGATATGCATTACAGCGGGTACTTTGGTAGTCGAGATGGGATAACCATAGATTGCGGCGAGATAGGCTGGAACGCCGCGGAAGTGTCCAATCAAGAACCGGACATGTTTGAAATTACGACTCCCAGCCTCGGTCCACTGGCGAATGACTTCTATCTCCAGTGGATCTTTGCGCGGATCAAAATCCGCCCATAGCTGTTCAACAGATTGCGGAGTTGCATCATCGCCCCAGGCCTTATTGTTCCACAGGATCGCGGCGCTGAGTCCGGTGCTCGTTGATAGAAGAAAAGATCGACGCTGCATGATCGATGAGCCGCCTAAAAGATAGTTAAAGTATTATTTAGCTAACGTACACCTTAAGGGAATCATTTCAAATCACCGGCCCGCGATAGAATCAAAGTGAACCTCAAAGCACACTTTGCTCGACATCGATTCGCAGTTAGGACTTTTTTTTACGCGATGACTTCTCAGAGTCCGGAAGCGTGATAGGTTTAATTCGCTTTGATAGAGTCTCGTCCAGTTTCCCTCGGAGTTCGCTGCGTAGTTCGTCATAGTCAGTAGACTGAGCAACATTGGCAATTTCAATAGCGAAGGAACCTTGCTGAATAACGCTCGCGGGAGATGTGTAGTCGTAAAGTTCTTCACTGAGGACTTCTTTAGATTGCCAATTAATCCATCGTGTGTATCGATGAGTGTCCGTTCGCAGAGAATAGCCCATAATTTCCGGATTTCCCGCGCGAAAGGGACGGGAGAATTGACTGAGAACCATGTCGCGATGCGAAGCTAGCGGATCATCGAGAACCGCTGTAAAACTTTTTCCATCCAATCCAACTGGTGAGCTTAGATTCGCTAGTTGGCTTAACGTGGGATAGATATCTACATATTCAATCAATGCACTGCTGGGACCGGGCGTGATTCCTGGCACTCGTATCATGAGCGGGACTCGAGTGTCATTCTCAAAGTTCGTATCCTTGCACCAATGATCGGCTTCACCGAGCGAGAATCCATGATCGCCCAGTAAGACGACGATCGTACTCTGATCCAGGCCTGCAGCTCTTAATCCTTCGAGGACCTTGCCAACTTGGGCATCCACGTAACTGACGCACGAATAATATCCATGCCGCAAGTGAGCGCTTTGTTCGGCTGATACTTTTTCATCCTTTGGGATATTTCGATATCCGGCAAGTTCCAGATGATCGGGAAATGCATAGTCGGGGGCATTCGAGGGACGCTTATTTGCATCGGCTCTAAATTGCCTAGGGTCGTACATATCCCAATACTTCTTCGGAGCATTGAAGGGGAGATGCGGCTTAAAGAATCCGACCGCGAGGAAGAAGGGCCTATCGTTCTTCTTGAATTCTTGTAACGTTCTGACAGCGAGTTCCGCCAACAGTCCATCCGGGTAGCTATTGTCGGCGACATCGGCTCGCTCGGTAGCTTCCCCTTTTCCATCGCCTGCAGGCTTAGGCTGCGCATAATTTCGCCAACCTTTTTCTTTTAGTAATTCTGGTGCCGACCACGATACCGGATCGAGTTCTCGCTCATCACCGCTAAAAACCTTTCCTAAGCTTTGCGCGTCATAGCCATGATTTTTAAAGCATTGTGGTAACGTGACTAAATCTGGTAGCGTTGATCTAAAGAGATTGCGGTTGTGCCAAACACCCGTATGATCGGGTAAAAGCCCGGTCAGAATTGAGGTGCGTGATGGGCCGCAAACCGCCTGATGGCAATAGGCCCGCTGAAAAACTCGCGAAGTAGACGCCAATCGATCCATGTTGGGTGTCTTAGCAATTGGATCGTTATAGCAGCCAAGTGATGGCCGGAGATCATCGATAACTATCATCAGCACGTTAGGCCGTTGACCAATGGTATCCGCGTAAACAGAACCACTGATAAATAAAACACATACAAATAGTTGCGATGCAATATCAAACATAAATCTTTTGAATATGGTCATACATAATCGATTTCTGCTGACACCACCGTTGCTCATGAGTCACTCTTCTTTTTCTTCTTTTTGGCGGGTAGCTGAACGGGATCATAATTTGGGTTTGGCATCATCGGTTCTGCCCTTACTTGTTGCCTCCATGCATCGAGTTCACCACGCAGCTTTTTAGTAATATCAGCTTCAGTCTCCGCGAGGTTTTTCGTCTCGCCTAAGTCATCTTGGAGATTGTAGAGCTCAATACCCTCGGGATCGAAAGACTCGATGAGTTTCCATTTTCCTTGGCGAATTACGCTTGATGGAACGCTCGAAGGATGTTCGTTGTAGTGAGGGTAGTGCCAGAACAACGACCTATTCCACGCATGTTGCGGATTGGCGATAACGGTTTGCAGATTTTCCCCATCGATATGTTGATTGGGCAGCAACGGCAATCCTGCAGCGGCAAGACAGGTTGGATATAAATCGGTGCTGATAACTGGTTCTCGAATTACCGAACCTGATTCAGATTGTCCCGGCCATTTGATGATCAGAGGTACTCGTATACCACCTTCGTAATAGGCTCCTTTGTTCGCTCGAAGGGGCGCGTTGTTGGTTGCGTTGTAGAACCCACCGTTATCGCTGGTAAAAATGATTAACGTTTGTTCTTCCAATTTCAGTTCTTGTAAAGTTGTCATAATTCTGCCAACGCTTTTGTCCACACTTTCGACCATGGCAGCGTACACGGGCTTACCCTGTTGTTGTTCTTTAGGAATCTCCGCATATTCAGCGATCATCGATTCAGGCGCTTCAAGCGGCGTATGGACGGCGTAGTGGGGAAAGTAGAGAAAAAAGGGTTGTTCCTTGTGGTTTTGGATAAACCGGATCGATTCATCGGTCAATCGCTCCGTTAAATATTCACCATCTTGGCCGTTGGGTAGCACATTCCATTTTGCCCGCTGTCCCGTCGATGGAATCAACCAATCACCGGTATAGGGAAAGAAATAGCTGCCTGGCGCACCATGGGCGTTACCAGCGATATTCAGATCGAATCCATGATGTTCTGGTAGCGAGAAGGGTTCGCTTCCTAAGTGCCATTTCCCGATATTCGCCGTTTTGTATCCAGAATCTCGCAGCACCTCAGCCAACGTTAGCTCCTCAACCGGTAGTCCACGTACGAATCGACCTTCGCGTAGACGCGATTTCGGATCCCAGCGACCTGCTGGAAGCCAATCGGTTAAAAGCAATCGAGCAGGATATTTGCCGGTCAAAATCGCCGCGCGGGTGGGCGAACAGACTGCGCATGCGGAATACGCATCCGTGAAGCGTGAGCCTTCAGCAGCTAACCGATCTATATTTGGTGTTTGATAATATGAACTCCCTTGACAACCAAGATCGCGCCATCCTAGGTCGTCGATCAGAAACAAGATGATGTTAAGTCTCTTTGCTGGCTCGGCTGAGAATACAACTTGGGGAAGCGCCTGCAAGAGAAAGAGGCAGACAAGAGCAACGAATCGGTTCAAGGCAAGTTCTCCTAGGAGTCAGCGACGGCTACCCGTTGTTGCGATATTGTAACCTTCATTTCTCTTGTTTTGCGTACAGCCTACACAGGAATTAAGGGAGATTATTCCAAGAATGGTGCGGGTGAATCTTGTCTACCTGATATTTGACGATTCGTCCTATAAACCTTGCCTCCTTTTCTCACACTGATTTCTTATCATCTGAAAATAATCCTTTGTTTCGAGCTCTGCAGGGGTCCGACGAAAATAGCTACGAGCATGACTAATTTCTATTCTTCTTTTTTGATGTTCTGAGAGCGGCATCGCTTTTAGGGAACCATTGTTTTAGCTCTTTTTTAATTCCTTCAGAACTAGGCTGTTCGGAAATGTTGTGCCATTCGTGCGGATCAACCTTGTGATCGTAAAGCTCTTCACTTCCATCCGCGTAACGAATGTAGCGATACTGTTCCGTTCTCAGAGCATGGTTACCCCGCCCATGAGTGGTCAAAGCTGGCCGATCCCATGATTGCGAAGGATCTTTCAGTAAAGGAACAAGGCTGCGTCCGTCGAGTCCTTCGACCTGAGGCAAATTACATAGTTCATTCAATGTCGGAAACAGATCGATAAGACTAACTGGCTTATTGCATCTCGCGTTGCCTGCGATAGGGCGAGGTTCGACGATAATCAGCGGAACCCTCGTCGAACGTTCCCACAACGTAAATTTATGCAAATGGTTCTTTTCTCCGAGATGCCAACCATGATCGGACCAGACCACGACAATAGTATTTTCGGCATATGGCGATTGGTCCAATGACTCAATGAGTTTACCGATCAGGGCATCAGCGTAAGCGATATTGGCAAGGTAGGCTTGAACTAACTCGCGATACCGCTTTTCCTGCACAACCAGCTTGAAATCTTCAGCACGATCCTGAGCCATTTTCTTACCTAACTCAGGTAAATCATCTAGGTCATCCGCTTTTACCAGTGGCATCTGAATCCTATCGAGAGGAAACAAATCAAAGTATTTACGTGGGGCATAAAATGGCAAGTGCGGACGGTAAATACCTGCGGCAAGGAAAAATGGTCGGTCATGCGATTGCTTCAAGAACTCGCTAGCCCACTCGACCAATTGGCCATCTCCCATTTCATTATCTTGCTGATCCCATGGCCCCCAATCAAATTCATTGGGATTCTCGGGTGGGTGCGAAAAGGCTTTAACTGCTTCTAGACCGTTCAGAGGGAAACCATCTGGCCAGCGAAAGGACTTCATATCCATTCCGCGAGCAAGTTGCGCCTGATAATGACTATCGAATATCTGATCGAGATACTCGTCCCAATCGCTCCGACGATTGAAACCTGGCATGTGATGATTGACTTTTCCCCCGCCTACGACCAAGTAACCGTGATCTCTGAAATGCTTCGGGATTGATGCCACCTCAGGCAACGCTT
>B570J29032_109957948_pt1 | contig 11105 bp, 10 predicted proteins | sample LakMenEpi16Nov12_FD_29032 | JGI IMG/M metagenome (IMG submission 29032)
ATAAACATTATTGTATTACTAATCGGTACTCTAAGTACTGGTTTAGATTTCTCATCAGTTTTAGTCATTACTTCGTAGTAACCTTCTCTAATTTGTACTGTTGATACGTTTAAGTAATCCTCAAAATGAAGTTGACCTAAATCAACGCTTACTGTTTTGTCTGTTGTGTTAAATGTTAGTTTTATCATAGTTCAAATATAGTATTTTTTTTGTTCGTTGTCAATTCAGATAGTCCTTTACATTCATAGTCATCACAGTATCTATCACATCTTGTGGTACTCTAAACTCTTTAAACTCTGAATCCTCTTGCAATAATACGACAATACATCCATATAATTTCATGTTTTCGTATTTTGTTCCTTCCAACATTTTTAGGATTAACTTACCATATAAAGGTAGTTGAACATAGTAGTGTCCAAGAGCGGTATTTGGTAGATTTTGGAATGGTTTAAACATAGGTTTTGTAAAGTTGTTACTTTCAAAGTTTTTAGGTTTGTTTGTTTTATAGTCAGTAACTAAAATACCAAACCCATCTTTCTTCTTATTTATCACCAACCACACCTTATCGGGTTGCCCCACATATCCCAATTCATTAGAACCCAAAACAATTTCAGTATCCAACAAAACTGTTTCTCTCCCTTCCATTAATTTAAGAAACTTTTTACCTGCGGTAACCATACTATCACCTTTCAATATTTGGGTGATATCACATTCAAATTCAGGTTTTCTAATCTCTTTATCAATTCCAAACATTTTATGTGAAGCCTGTTCTAAAATGTAATGGACTCTACTACCCATATTCGTGGAGTAATCTCCCGCAGCAGCCCATTCTTCAATCAATTGTTGTTTAAGAACTGGGTCACCTTTAGATTTCTTTTGAGACGCTTCGTCAGTTGGGAATTCAGGGTAAAACAATTTTAATATTTTAGATACTGACGGCCAATCACTTCGTAAGTTACCATCCTTATCGGCCATTGTATACGTATGACTTTCTTCTTCAAAAGTTAATTGAAGTTCTTTTTGTTTTTGTGAAATTATTTCTATAATTTCTTCTCTTATTTTATATAAATCCATTATTTATTATTTTGTTTCCTTTTTTATAATTATCAATTGACCAAAGGGGTTGTAAATTAGAATAATGACATAATTTAATAACATCTTCTTCAGTTTTAGCAGAAGATAACGGTACAATATGGTCAATATGCCATCCGTCGTGTGAATAATTATTCCAAGTCATACCCTCAATAAATTTAGATTCAATGTATTTTTTTAAATCATCAGGACTACATCCTACAATTTGAAAGGTTTCATTTAATTTTGAATTAAAATTTTTTGATTTCAAGAAAAGTTTGACACGATTACGTAAATTTAATTTCAACTTATAAAGTAAATCATTATTATATTTTACATTATGTCTTTGATTTCTTTTTAAATTTACAGTTTTTTTATTTTTATTCTGATAGTCAACCTGTCTTTCAATCTCGTTTCCCCTATTCTTGTAATAAAAATTTTTATAATCTTCCTTTGTACATTCTTTACAACGATACTTTAACCCATCTTTTTTATTGTATTTATCTTTATTAAATTCACAAATATTTTTTTCAATACCACATTTTTTACAAATTTTTGTGTTCATTTTGTTGGTAATCTTTTAGTAGTTTATTAACCAAAGAAGATAAATTAATATGTAAACCCCTATAATATTTTAAAAGTTCGGGTTCAAGAGCTACTGAAACTTTTGTTTTTTTTTCGTTTTCATTTTTTTTTATTCTTCCCATATTAATAAATATCTATAAAAGTGTGAATATTCACAATAATTAATAACTCATTTCATAATAATAATCATCTATCATACCTTTCAAATCTGCAATATCAGAGTCTTTTGGTAGTTTTAGAATCTTCACTCTCCCTCTTAACTTTCCACCATTTAGTTGGTTGTAAAGTTTTTGAGCGTCTTTCCAAGCATCAGCATCCAAACATATAATAACGTCTGACTTAGCTTTGGTATATATTGTTTCAAATAATAAATCGTGTAATATTTTTCCTAGTAGAACAACTGGGTTGGGTGTAAAGAATCCGTCAATTGCCCCTTCACATAGGTAAATCGGTTTATTCCAATCAATTAATTTTTCGTTAAAAATAATTGTCTCCTTTGGGTATTCAGGATTTTTATACTTATTTTTTGTGTTAAACCACGCTCTTGATATGAAGTAGTTAATCTCATTGTCCATACCATATGAAGGTATGATAATCCTACCTCCGTAGTCACCATCGGTAGCAAACCCAATATTAAACTTTTCAATCATCTCATCAGTAATACCACGTGTCTTAATATACTTTAAAACTTCTCTGTGTGGAATGTGAAGGGGATTAGCATCCTTAATTGAAATAAATTCTTTGGGGAGTTTTAACTTTTTTAGTTCAACATGTTTTGATTTGTGTTCTTCAGGTTTGAATATGTCGTAAGTTTTCTTTTGATTTTTGGTTCCAAAAATATCAATTAACTTACCTAAAACCCCGTGTGTTCCATTTGAGTCTGAACATGACCAACATTTATATACGTGTTCGTTGATATTAATTTCAAGGTTTCCTTTGTTTCTACCCTCATCACAATAAGGACAATTTATTGAAATCTGACCTTTGGAAGCGTAATAATGTTTCTCTTTACCAAATAAGTCCCTAATAATTTCAAGTAAAATTTCATCTTCGTCCATTACCTTAATAATAAGATAAAAACTTATTGTTGTCAAACTTCACAAAGTTTTAATCCCTTTTATATTTATATCATATGCCAACAACAATTACAGTTAGTAATATTACAGGTTCAACTCCGTTTGAAATTTATTTATGTTTTTCAGGAGGAACCCCATGCTATTATATAACACAAATTGGAAGTGGTGATTTACCTTATGATTTTGCAGTTCCAACACCTTTATCTGAAAAATTAGGATATTGTTTAAGAGTTGTAGATTCAGTTGGTTGTGTAATAACAGGTTGTACAAGTATATAAAAAATTGGCATTAAATTGGTATTCATTTTCGGGTTGTTGTAGTGGCACTACATTCCAAATTCAGTCGAATTATTCTGGAGGAACTTTTTCTGCAAATACATCTTATTATTTAATAACAGATAAGTATACAGGTTGTTCACAGTATTTAACTTCAGGGTTTGTTAGTGGTAGAACAGAATATAATTTAATTTCTGCAAATACAACAAGTTATTTAACTTGTTCAGCATGTACCACGGTCTATCCTTGTGTACCAGGTCCTACCCCTACACCAACATCAACACCCGCTCCGAGTGCCACCCCGACAAAAACGCCAACAAACACTCCAACAAAAACTGTTACACCAAGTGCAACACCTACAAAAACACCAACAAACACTCCAACAAAAACACAAACTAATACACCTACACCAAGTATAACACCAACTAATACACCTACAGTAACAAAAACCCCAACTAATACACCTACAGTAACAAAAACTCCAACAAATACTCCAACTCCAAGTATTACCCCGACACATACACCTACAAGAACTGTAACTCCAACACCAAGCATCACTCCAACAAAGACACCAACACCTACTGTTACAAGTTCTCCAACACCAACATTATCCATAACTCCAACAACTACTCCAACACCAACTATCACTAAAACACCTCTTCCAACATTTTGTAACACACCAACACCAACTTTATCTACAACACCAACACCTACTGTTACTCCAAGTCCAGTTTATACTGCGTGTCCTCAGTCAAGTTATTGTGTGTTTACAAATTTAAGTGCTTATACAAATTACGACGGAACTTATTACAACTATGGTGTTTTTGGTCAACGAAACGTATTCTACAAACCAGATAACACTAATCCATATTACATATATTATAACACAGGAGAAACAAGATGGTGTTTATCAAGTTGTGTAAACGGTGAATGTCAATTATTTGGTCCAACAGGTAGTAATACTGTTTGTCCTGATTTAGACGAAACATATTTTAACACATCATGTCCAACACCAACACCAACATTAACAGATACTTGTGATACATTTGATTTCACCGCAGTATTTGATTGTAATATTACATCAGGAGCAACTCCAACTCCAACACCGACATTAACACCAACAACAACACCTACAACGACTCCAACACCAACACCTCTGTGTAATGGTAAGGCTCTTATTTTTAGTGGGGTAAGTTATTCATATCCTGGACCAAGTCCAACTCCAAGTGTAACACCAACAAATGCAGTTAAAGGTGTTATAGTTAGTGGGACTGTAACATATGATACTTTCTCATCTAAATTTACAAGTTTATATTCTAAATTTTTACAAGACTGTAATGGTAGAACAACTTATGTAGTTTCAGAAGATATCCCATTTTCTACAGGTGCAACATTTAGTGTAATAATTGATGGCAAATCATCATGTGTCACTTATGTTTCAGATATTTTAAGTTCACCAACTAATATACTTCAATCTATTGAAAGTGGTAATTTATTCGATTGTGAATTCTGTGTACCAGTTCCAACTATAACACCAACGCCAACAACAACACCAACACCAACAACTACACCTTATTGTCCATTTGTCACAACAACAATTTCAATAACACCTGGATTCACATTATATAATATTTTATCAAACCCATCAACAGATTACGCATATGTTTCAAGTACACCTTTTAATAATATTGAAGTTATTGATAAAACAAATAATACAGCGTATTTGAGTATTTCAACAGGTGAAAGTGGTCCTCAAGGAATGGCGTTAGATACTTTGAATAACAATATTTATATTACATATTATAATTCATCAACTATTGTAGTATTGGATGGTGACACAAATTCACCAATAACAACAATTATTGGTGCGGGTGGTCCAGTAGGAATATGTTTTGATTCTATTAATAATCAAATGTATGTAACAAACTTTAATACTGCAGATGTTAGTGTAATTGATACTTTAACTAACACAATAACATCAACAATATCTGTTGGTAATGCTCCAATTAACCCATCATTTGACCCAACATTAGGTCGAGTATTTGTACCAAATGCTAACGACAACACTATGTCAGTTATTGATGTATTCACAAATACTGTAATTTCAACAGTTTCGTTTGTTGGTTTACCAGGTTCGTTATATCCAAGAACATGTAAAGTCAATATATCAAATAATACAGTGTACGTAGCACTTCAAAATAGTGATTTAATTGTCCCTGTTAACACAATAACATTATCAACAGGTTCAACAATTTCAGTGGGTAGTGCTCCATATGACATGACAATTGATTCATCTAATAGATTGTATGTTACAAATTCATCTGATTCTACTATAAGTGTAATTAACACAACAACTAATACAGTTGTGAAAACAATAAGTAGTATTGGTGGTGGAGCAGCAGGTATTGATTATGATACAACAACTACTAAAGTTTATGTAAGTAATGGTATATCAGGTAGTGTAGTGGTATTATGTACATAACAAAAAAGGTGTCAAATGACACCTTAAATTTTAAATAAAAATCTTATTAATTTTTTGAATTTAGATAACTTAATACAACCGTATAAGCATCTGTCATATCAAAATTCTCTTTCTTTAATGTATTATTTCTTGTGTATAACCAATTAATTTGTGGTTCTCTTTTTGCGACAAGTTCCCATATAATCATCTTCTTATCACAATCTTTAGGATAACCACCAAATAAAACAAACTTACCTTTTTCGTTTTTCTTAACTAATTCAGGCCAAGCTTCTTTTCTTGAGTTATAAGTTGATACGTATTCAGGAACGATACCTAATACATCATAAACTTCTTTAGTAATCAATGTGTTATATCTTAATAGTGTTCCAATAGTATATGCGTTATTACTATTCAACAAAGGTTCTTCAATTACACATCTAACTACACCAACACCTTTATATTCTTCCAACTTCTTTCTGAATGTTGCAGATTTTAATAACATTTCCTCAATCTTTGTTTCAGGTGTTGGTTTTGGTTGTGGTGAAACATGAGTTAACTCCAATAAATCTCTTGAAGATAAATCAAACAATGCAACACCAATTGTTTTAGTTGAAACATCCAATCCCAAAATCTTAGGAGAATTTTTAATACTTTTTGCCATATCTAACATTACTTATTAGATTTAATATTAAATTAATTAACTTAATAGTAAATAATTTAGAAATCTAACTTAACTACTGCCTGTTGAATACCTTGTCTTAATTGTGGTGATTGGAATTTAGCTAACACTAATAAATTTTTATTTGTATCATATAATCCAATTTCAGACATGTAAGCTGGGGTTCCACTAGTCCATGTTGGATTTGTAGAACTAACAAATTGATTATTAGGTAAATTAATCAAATATCTCATTTCATAGATTGTTGCCTGAATATCAGTATTAACATTACCATAGAACGAATACTCATCACCAAATCCTAACAAACCTAAATCAGATTCAGAATTACTTGGGATGATAATTTGTTCGTTAAGTAAATAAGAGTCACCTCCCGTATATGCTGATGGTGTTATTGTGAATGTTAAAGCACTTAACCCTACAGGATTGATGTAAGAGTTAGGTAATATATAATTAGATAAATCAGATGTATAATCAATTTTTATCCATTCTTCAGGGTCAGGTCTTAATTGTGATGTTGTACCAGTTTGAGCTAAAATAAAAAATCCGTTAGCCCCAAACCCACTTGTAGTTCCTGTTGTCATACATTTAAACTCATTACCAAAACTAACTGTTATGTTTTGTTCTGTTAAATTACAACCTGATGTTGGTCCAATAATTTTTTGATAATAGTTACAATGCATTCCTTGCCAATCACCTTCAAATCCATAAGTCACCCAACAAACTTGTTGGTCATTATCTAATAATCCATCAGTAGAAGTATCACCACAAGAACCAGGAACGATTAAACCTAATTTTGGTGCTGGTAATGTAAAATTTCTATTCGAGATATACGACATAGCCGCGATGATTTCATCATCATCAAAAACTATAACTTTATCATCAGGGAAAACTTTACCCACTCTATTTGGTTTACCTGTAACGGGATTAGCATGAGTATCATATAAATGATAATATCTAATACCAGGATTATTCATATCAATATTCTTAGTTGATTGTATGTAATAAGGTGTTAATAAATCGTAATTATCGAATCCTGCTGGGTCAATGTAAAATGTTTCACCACTACAACATGATATTGGGTTTTTATGCCACATTAACCATGGTAGATTTATTGAGAAGTTTCTTGCTTGTCCTGTTGCGCCAGGGTCAGTATTGTCATACGCTTCACAAGCAAATTTTTCACCATAAAAATTAATTATGGTGTTATTAGTATAGTGAACAATTGCAATAGCCTTTTGTTCTTCAGGTGTAACAATAATTTCTTCATAAAAAGAATTATAGTAAGAAGTTCCTGAAGTATCTGTTTGTCCACTTGATGACATATAACCGTAATATTCTTTTGTGCTAATATAATCAACTGAACCAAAATTTTCAAAACTCTTATCTTGTGTTGTTAATAAACCTGCAGGATTCTCACTCCAAGGAATATTCATATTCCAAATCTTAACTAAACCATCTTCAGGAGTACAAACTGATTCATAATTAATAACACTATCACTCCAATAGTTCATAGGAGTTGGTAAATCGTATCCAGTCATTCCTGAAGGATAAAAGAATAATCTAGCAGTTCCTGTATATCCTAACCCATTTAAATCAGGTAAAAGTCTATCGACTGTCAATTGTAATGTTCCTGAATTCCATGCCGTCACTTGATATGTCAATACCGGATAACATGACCTAATACAACCACATGATGAACCACCACTCATATAAATGGTCACAAGTGTCCCTGCAGATATTGTAGTTCCCGATGCTGAGTCAGAACATGGATTAGATGCTAAAGTCATAATCGATGAATTACCATTAAATGATGATGACGCTAAATTCACAGTATACTCTGAATTGTATGTATATGCCGATGTATGATACGGAGCGTAACAAGTAGTCGCAGTATTGGCACTAAAAAATCCACTTGGAGCGGCAGTATTGTAAACAGAATCATCAGCAGATGCCATAAATGGAATACCGTAAGTAATACCTGTGGTTCCTTGTAAATAATATGGATATTTTACATCGTTCTTATTTGATTGAGGAACACCCACATTATTATGAGCATTAAATGATGGTTCTAAAATTTGAAAATTTGAAATGTTATAATCAGGTATTGTATTATAATTAACTTCGCTATCTCCAATTTGGAAATAACTTACATTAAAATTACCTTCTGATATTTTTCTTCTACCGACATCGGTTAGTCTTGTTATCAGTAACCCTTGATTTTCTTTTATTACGTATCCCATTTATTATAATTATCTTTTAATAGTTTTTATACTGTACAATTCATATTTGCCGGTATATTTGATGGTGTATTTAATATAACATTACCAACTAACGTTGTATTTCTTCGATTCACATTAATTTGAGAAACACCAATAGTAACGTCTTGAGGAGGTAATATACACTGACAATTTGAGGATTGCGTTAATGTCGCATTAAAAATTTGCACGGTTGAGGTTCCTGACACTGAGGGGTAACATTGTGGGTAATCAAGAAGAGGTGTTGTAGTATTCCAAGCCCAACCAAATCCAACACCTTTCACCTCAACAAGTGAATTTAATGTTATAAAATTTACAAAATTTGTAGTTTCGTATACCTGAACAGTTTTTGTAAACGGTTGATACGTATTTGTAGGTGAACAACTTGGAATTATAAAAGCAGTGTTTTGTGAACTTATTAATTGAAAAGTTACTGTTGGTTGTATAACATTATTTAGATATACAAGTAATTGTGTACCTGTAGATGGAGTTATACTTTGAGATGTATTTTGATTATTAGGTGACCATTCCGCATATTCATAAATAATCCTTAGTTTAGCTCGAATTGAACAATTTGAGGTCGTATTTAAAAATCTCGCTTTAAAATTATCCTTTTTTATTCCTCCATTTATTGTATTTGTAAATGTATTTACATACGAACAATAATCCCAATAGGTTTGTGATAATGGAGAATTATTAATTGTAAATGATACAACATTACTTAAATTACCATTAACATCTAATACTTGAGCGGTATGTCCACCACTACCTAAGTTACTAACTATATTAGTATTATACTCAAATCCATCAACATAGTAAGTATAAGGTTGTCCAGATGATGGATTTGCAAATAAAACTACACTACCAATATCATCAGTTAAACCACATCCACCTTGAGCATTAGTAATAACTGTTGGTGTTATCTGTGAACATTGTCCTGAAGTAACTATTATCGGACTAACATTAGCAAAAGTTCCACTGCCAATCCAATTAGAACCATTAGGTTGGTCTGAGAGTGTATTACCTATTGTAAATGAAACAGTATTTGATTGTTCACAATCTGTTGGGATAGGTAATGGAGCGTTATGAGTTTCAATTGAACTTAACCAATATTCATCATAATATATTGTCATTCCAGTAACACTAATTTCACTCGGTGTTGTAGCACTATAAACAGGTCGATAATTTAAAGTAGACGCACTTATAAAATCTAAATAGAAGTTAATCCCACAATATGTGAAGTTCATACATAACTTATCAGGATAAACTAAATCCTCAGGATTTAATAAAGTACAATTAATAGTTTGAGTTTGAAAGTAATCTTCAACACCATTATCCTCAATAACTAATGTATATGTTCCAGCAGTTAAATTAAATATAGGTAAACTAACAGGATTACCACTTAAATAAATTGAATATGGTTCAGTACCACCTGTTATTAATAAATCTAAAGAACCACTTGATGGTAAACCAAACTCAGGTGAGTTAGGTTGACATTCAACATATAACGGGTCAGGAACAATAGGTATATTACAAGTAATTTCCTGAACATTATCACCCCAAAAATCGTGAACCAAAATTGAGTAATCGCCTGCCGGAACATTTTCATATAAAAGATACTCATTATTAGTCGGTAGAATACCAACACCTATTTGAGTTTGGGTTCCATCACTATAAAAATTATAAGGAGGTGTGCCGCCTGTTACAAATAAACTTACCGAACCATTTGTATTTCCCTCTCCAATTACCGGTACAACAGTTCTACATTCAGCAATAAAAGGAAATATAGTTTTAACACCACATTCATTAACAGGTGTAAAAATACCAGTACTTTGAGTTCCAAAATCTATTGTAATACCTGTTGGGCAGGGATTTAATAAGATACAATTAGAACAACTCGTTTGTGCGGTCATTCCAACCAAGTCATAAGTAATTGGTTGATAATCTAATGTAGGTAATTCAACATATGTTCCACATAGTGTTTCACCTTCAACAGTTTCAATATAATATATTTCAAACTCTGAAACCGAACCAGGTATACCAGTTACATAAAAATAATCTTCTACATCACAACAATTTTGAAATCCAAGTGCCATTACATATAAATAACAAGAAATTTATTTTTATGAATATTAAAAATGAAATATATTAAGGTGTGGGTGTTGGCGTAGGTGTCGGTGTTGGTGTTGGTGTTGGACTTGGACAAACTAAAATATTAAAAGTCTCACAAGAATTTCCATCAATAACTTTACACATCACCTGACTTGACCCAATTAAAACATTTGGTAAGTAAACTATTACAGGCCAATAAACCGGGTCGTATTCAGTTTGAACCAAAGAACAATTATTTCCACCATAGTCACATAAGTAAATTTGAAAAGGTGGTGTTCCGTTTATATTTGATATTTCAACGTATGTCATATTATATAATTACCAACAAGTTATAATTATTAAACCATCACCACCACGTCCTCCTGTCCCTCCTGTTGTTCCTGCTCCACCACCACCTCCACCGCAACCTGGTCCTCCATCACCACCGTTACCACCCACACCTGTAGATGAACCACCACCTGTACCACCGAGTGATACAAAAGGTTTCCACATAAACATACCATCTTGACCTCTACCACCACCTGAAGTACCTCCTGAAACACTCTGTACAAATCCTCTACCTGAAATTGAACCTCCAGCTGAAGGAACGTC
>B570J29032_109957946_pt1 | contig 11096 bp, 10 predicted proteins | sample LakMenEpi16Nov12_FD_29032 | JGI IMG/M metagenome (IMG submission 29032)
GTTCTAGATGACGTCGCACTTGCCTTCACAGTAAACGACGTCGACACAGAACCGGACGGAACCGATACCCACGAAAGAGTTGGTGCGGCAATAGCCACAGTGGTCGTAGTGGTTGGCGCAACGGTTGTTGTAGTGGCTGGCGCAACAGTCGTTGTCGTGGTAGTTGGTACAAGCACGAGGGGGACGTTCGAGTTCAAGGTGTACGAACCAGAGCTAGAAGAGAAGTAACTGGCCAAAATTCGATAACTACCCGATGTCAAAGTCACTGAGATTCGGCTATTGCGGCCAACATAGTCATCATTGGAAGCCAGTAGGGTGCCCGCGTCGTTATAGAGAAACAGATAAGGATCACCATTGTTATTGGATGTATAAAACACAACCGAGGCAGCAGTGGTAAGCGAGAAAGTAAAACTCTGGGCAGGACCAATGGAGTACGCCGACTGAAGGGGAACAGTTGTCGTAGTTGTCGTAGTTGTCGTAGTTGTCGTAGTTGTCGTAGTTGTCGGAGCAACAGTTGTTGTCGTAGTTGTCGGAGCAACAGTTGACAAGGAGACAGTCGAGTTCAACGTATAAGAACCATATACTTGCCAATAGGTAGCCGAAAGTCGATAATTACCGGTGGGCAACGTGACGGAGATTCTGCTATTCAAAGACCCCGCAGAGTCGTAGTCATAAGTCAGTAGAGATCCTTGGGAATTGTAGAGATATAGGTCAGGATCAGCAGATCCGTTATTTGAGGTGTAGAAAACAACTGAAGTTGAGGAAACTAGAGAAAAATAAAAACTCTGGGTTGGGGTCACGACATAAGTTGCCGCAGAAGCTTTACCAGCATTCACTCCCACCGCCATAAAAATCAGAGCCGATATAACGAACTTAGAAAGGATTCGTCTGTTGCGGCGATTAGAAGCCTGATTCATTTTTGCCCCCAAAAACTTTCGACAGCAGTACCCACTCATCTGCCCCAGTAGCCTTACAGAAAACCATTGTACATGCGTAGTGAGGGGCCAGTTATGTCGTTATTTTGCACGGATTGCGGAAAACCAAAAAAGGAAGACCAGCAATTCTGCATCTTCTGTGGGAAATCTCACACGATTTCCGTAACAAAACTCGCTGTAGTTGATCTCGAATCTGCAGGAGTTGAAGAGAATTCTTCAGTATTGATTAACCCACCAACAGCTGTTCAAGATGAAACAACCACTCCGGTACGTTCTCGAACTGCAGTAAAGGTCGCTGTGCTTGCTTTACTGTTTATCGGGACAGGTCTAGGCGGTTTCCTCACCGGAAAGTCTTCCGTAGATGTAGACAAAGCCAAAATATCCTCCTACAACGATGGTCTAAAAGTTGGAGTATCTAATGGTAAAGCCGAAGGTTTCAATAGCGGAAAAAACCAGGGATACAACGAAGGTTACGAAGATGGAAAAACTGCCGGCTGTAATTCAGTATATGAACTGACTGGCTATACAGCGGTAGTCGGATACAACCCCGCGTATGACGATACGGGCAACACTTACTATTCAAAGTCTGACTGTTAAAACAACTTTCGATTCGTAGTTTTCAGAACAAATATTCCAGCAATAGTGGCTAAGAAAAGTACATCAAGTAAAACTTGAAAAAAAGAAAAACTCGTCCAGTCTCCTGATGAGAAAAACGCCCAGATCACCAATTGTGCGATAACTGAAAGTACATGACCAGCAGCCATTACTGGAAATATTGTTTTCCATGCGTCGGTATCTGTCAGAAGAAACAACATCAACGAAGCCATTACTGCGACTACAAATAGTCCGCCGACGTCCTGCATCCACTCAGACGGCCACGAAAACAACCACTGAGATGGAGCTGCGCGAAGGAGCGCAATCGAATCAGTGCAAATTGTTGCGACCAGAGCTATCCCCACCGCAAAGATTCCTAAAGCGTTAACAGCATTATTGTCGCTCAGTGGTGATAACTGTCGTTGCTGGATTGTTCGAATGCTCCGAATTAACAAGGGACCCGCTCCTAGGAGACCGAGAATTGCTCCAACGATGTAGAAAAATTTCTGGAACGCACGGTCGGGCATCCCCCCATTAGCCAAGATCAGATAGGAAATGCTCCTCAACGTAACTAACGAGCCGCCGGCTAGGAGGACAAACTTAAATCTCGGATCTTGATTCTTAGCAATCGACCCATAGACACCTATTGCAGAAGGAAAAGATACTGCTGCTGTTGAAATGATCATCCCAATCAAATACACCCAGAAATCTTTGTCGCTGAAGCTGCTTGCTCCATTGCCGGCTATAAACCCTGCGATGTATTGAAGGAATACCAAAATTATTCCCAACAATGCTCCGGCAACCAAAACTAAATCAATTTGGCCGTCAGTTTGCAAGTTGATCCTGCCCAGATTTAACCCACTTGGATCTACTTGATCTTCCATTACTTGTGTCACTTGACGAGAGCCGCAGGCACCACAAAAGACAGCACCAATTTCAAGGCTTGATGCACAGGAACTACAAAAACTATTTTGCGTGTTAGTAACCACTTGAACTAATCCCTGCTACGAAGAAGAAGAATCCGCCAATAATGCTCAAATAACCAATGATCAGAGCAGCCGTAGCTAACCCTTTGCCACCTTCACCTGTCCGGTTAATTTGGCTAATTGCGATATGCCCGAAAATAACAGCAAGGACGTTGCAACAAAGAAGCGACATTACGAAGGCGGCTATCGCTAAACCGTTCGTCTTGGTCGAGTTAACGGCATACTGTTGAAACTGCGGCTGCTGATACTGAGGCTGCTGATACTGAGGCTGTTGAAACTGCTGCTGCTGAAACTGCGGCTGTTGCGGCTGTTGACTACCACCTTGAGCACCGCCCGTTCGTTGCCCGCATCCTCCGCAGTAGACCCCCGTACCCATCTCAGCTCCGCAATTTCTGCAAAGTGCCATTATCTCCCCCTAGGTCTCAAAACATCTGCTGTAAAAGCAATTTCAAAACACTATCAAAACATCATTATCTGAAAAACCAAATTGGATACACCCAGCAAGAAAGCGATTCCAGTAACTGTCAAAGCGTAATTACGACGGAGGTTTATTCCTTTGACTCGGCCAAGAGTTGCAATGCAAAAGATAAAGAGGACCAATAGCAGCGCGGTTGGCTGTGAGTAAACCGCCTCAAATGGACCACGCGTAAAAAAGGAAACTACTGCGCGACCACAACCACATCCAGGACATGCCAGACCAATTGCCCGAAACGGGCATTGAAGACCTGACACTCGGAACATCACGGTCGAAATCAAACCGGATCCCAATGTCAATACAGCTATATCTGAAGGCACAAGCTCAGGACGGTCATTAGAAATGAGTTTCATTGCGAAATCAACTTTATTGCCGTGTTATGGGGTGGTAGTCGTCGACGTTGAAATCGGCCCGACCTTTGAAAGATCTAGTCCAATTTTTCTAGCAAATTTGATAGCAGTGTCGCTCGTTGCCATCAGCGCAAAAGACCCACCGACACCCACACATGTGTCTTTCTCGTCCACCTTCCCATCACCATTAGTGTCCGCAGCTTTTCTGCAATCAGTGCCTCGTCCATCTGATGTCTGACTCATCATTGTCGGGATACCAATCAAGCGATTATCCAAATCTAGAGCAGCTCCACCACTATTTCCGCCTGAAATTGCAGCGTCAGTTTTTATCCATTGCACACCAAACTCAAATGCAAACCCGGAAATAATCCCCTTCGAAACAGTCACTGAGTCACCTCCAATTGCTGGAAAACCAACCACCACAATGTCCTGCCCAACGACATTCGTCCTGGTCAGTTCAAGCGGTCTCAGAATTGGTGCGTCATTTGCAATCGGCTTTATGGACAAGATCGCAAGGTCAATGTCCTCGTCGCTTATGAGAACTTTCGCTATAAAACTATCAACAGGAAGATCCCCAGAATTTTCTACTGTTTGCACACGAATTTCATCAATAGTGCAATCCTTATCGGAGGAAATGACATGGTTGTTAGTCAAGATGTGATTCGCATCGCCAACAACAGTTCCGGAACCACCAGAGCACGGTCTGCCATTTTCATAAACAATGATCGAGACAATAGAACGAACGATGACGTCGTTTATTGGTCCTCCAACTTTGGGTGCACCACCCGCAGGCGCAGAATCGCGGTTGGCAGTAGGTGAAGGCTCATTTTTAGGCGATCCGATTCCGCCCATTGCAATTCCCACAACCAATAAGGCCCCAACCAAGATTATTGGCCACCACACCGTCGGCCTAGTTCGCACAAGCCGCCTGAAAGATTTCAGGCTATTTCCGAATCGCATACCTTTAGTTTTTTGCGGCGGCAATTGTGAAGAATTGCCAACAGCGTTCGGCTGCAAACCCGAAGACTGGCCACTCATCGGAATAACTGGACGGTCACCCATACTTAGACAATTCGCAATCGGTGCATTTCAATTCTTAATCATTCATTTTTATTATGGGGCGGCTTGGGCGCGGGATTTGAGATGAACGATCAGTGGTTGGGCGGGAAATCTTTCCACTTTGATCTATAGCAATATTCGGACGCCCGTTGAACGCAACAGCTTGCTTCAAACTGTCTACCCATTCTTTTGCTGATGGTCTTGGACTTGCTCCAATTGAGCGTTCAATGAGCGAACGAAGAACTTCAGGTACTCCATCGGGGACATCTGGTATCGGCCTGTTGCCCGCCATTGGTCTATCGGTCGTAGCAGCCCAGATTCCTCGATACGCAGCGAGAGCCAATTTGTACAAGTCGCTTTCTTTAGTGGTCAGAGGCGTGGTGAGAGCCGGGTCTTCCCAATCAGGAGACTGTTTTGGAGGAGAAACTCCGACCTTCCCTTCTGGATGAAAACTGTCGCAATCAATGACCATTACCCGCAAGGTAGGGGCATCAGTCCAGAGCAGATTCCTACCTGAGATATCCCCAATCACGATGTTGTGTCGGTGCAGAATTTCCATGGTCTTACATAAGTCAACGACAGCCGAGAATGCTCCGAAGGGAGTAACGCGAGGAACTTCGCTATAAATGTTTTTGTTCCCTTCGTACTTGGAGCGCATCGACAGATAATTCCATTCGCAAGCAACATTTTTAGGATTAGCGCGAATCCCATATCTTTTGAAATATTGCTGTCCAATAAGGGGCATCAAGAAGCCCTTCATCTTGTTCCCGTCAATTACAAGCGTCTGCGGCCAAGTGGTACGTTCAGAGAGCCAAGAGCGCTCGTCTGACGACATCTGTTGAAGTGAACCCATTAGTTCTTCAAGTGCAGACCGATTTGGAGTGTGGCCCGGAAATTCAACGAACTCTTTGTACACCATTCCCGGCATTGATCGAATCGAAAAGACACGCCCTTCCCCGCCTTTGCCAATTTCAGTTAAATCACCAGGGCGTGCTACTTGAGAGTATGGAATTGCAGACATCAGAAATCTCTAAATCATCCCGGCCAAAAAGCAACGGCCGTGCGATCATCATCAGCAGTCGGCAAATCAAAGTTCAACTGGTTCAAAAATGACATGATTCCAAGTGGTTTGTTCCACCTAGTTGACAGAAAATTGCCAAGCGCCAGGGTCTTGCCGTTTCTTAGAATGAAGTTCCCTACTCCATCGCTTGTCACTAGGACACATTCGCCTTGCTTTAAGACATCGTCAATCAGGGCACATTCCGTATGCCTCGGAAATGCATGCGTTTTGGTATCAAGAATCTCATCATTGTCAATATCCACTGGACTTACTTTTCGCCATTGGCCTTCAGACAGACTAAAAATTGGGCTGTCACCAACATTTCCAGCCACAACGTGATGGGTGCCGCTTTCGTCGGGTTCAGCACATACAACCAGGACAGTCACCGTGCACCCCAGTGATACAGGATCAATCGTAGATGGATCTACTTGAGGCGCTCCATATTCACTTGTGTTCCACGACATCAAAGTCGCGGCTTGCACAGCCAAGGATTTGTCAACAATCGGTTGAATGGACTTCGCGTTTACTTCGCTTAAATCACCAATTCCAATGGTGATATCTCGTGCCAAAGACGTTGAAGTTCGACGAGCGCCATACCACGAATAATGAGCGCTACTCAGCCCATCACATACAACTGTGGCTACATACTTTTTACCCGACGCCGAGACACCACAGAAAGTAGAGAACCAATCCTCGTTCTGACCAGCTGCACCAGTGCTCTTTTCTGGGACTTGATGTTTCTGCCCACGTAATGTTGCGCCGATTGATGCAATACGCCCAAAGGTGCCCGCATCACAATGCACATCACCCGCATACCCATTCATCGATAACCCGTGAAGTGGTCGATCAACTTGCGACCAAGGCGTACGGAAAAAGATTGAAGGGCTGCTGCCAATGATTGGTGCTAGGACATTCTCCGTGGTCTCTATTTTTTCAGTTGATTTCTCAATCTGCTGTGGCGCCACAAGTGGCACCGACACTCGAACATTAGGTTTGTCTGTCTCTAGTAAAACTGAGTCTTCCGGTTCAATCACCGCAATGTTCTCTTGAATTATGGTCACAGGAGGTGTGGGCGGAGCGACTTGGTTGCGTGGTTCAGCGGCCTTTTTGGCTCTGAGAACGGCCTGCTCTTCTTCATGCCTTCGCCGTTGTTCTTCAAGGTCAGTCTTTCTTGACTCTTGGCGCTGCGATGCTTCGTCGGCCTGAAGTCTTAAATCATCAGCTACTTTTTGTTCTTCAATGAATTTTGATTCTTCTCGTTCTAGCTTTTTACCCTGATCCTCGTAATCGTCCTCATTCTCAACGTCATAAATTTCAGACTTCTTCCACGGATTTAATTTCATACCGTGATCCCTACATTGGCTCTAACGCGACTGCCGTTGTCCCTGTTGGGGCAGACGGCACAACGAACGTCGGTGTGGAAGAACCAGATGAGTCCATGATTGACCGAGTTAGTGACCGCATGATTTCAGACAACGAATCTGCTGGAGCAACACCATTGTCACCAATGAACGCACCAACTGTCCCGATTTTTCCAATTGTGACAGCGTTCGCGCCATGAACACCAAAAGCGATGATATTCGGATACTGACGGAAAGTTGATTTGTCCATCATTGACCGATAGGCGGTTTCCCATGCTGGATCATCGGTTGGCTCACCATCCGTGATGAAGAACACTGCTGGGCGAAAAACCTCAAAGCCTTGAGACTTCAAATTCGCAATATCTCGAACAATAACTTGCTTTAACAAGTCAAATACCAATCCATAATTGGTTAGTCCCCTTGCTTGCATACCAGGCATTGCAACTACATCACTTAACTTGGTGAGAGACATCAATTCTTCTGCTGTATCCGAGAAGGTAATGAGCCCGATGCGACACTTGTCCGAAACCAATGGATCAGCAGCTATCTCTGCGTGCAGTTGCGGCAATGCCTTGTTAATCGCTTCAATCCCGCCGATTGGTTCCATCGAACCTGATTCATCGCAAACAATATAAAACGGAAGAATTTGTTCCCCGGTTGGCATTTCTACATTTGACATTTAGTTTCCCCTATTTAGATATTCATGGACTCTAACCCACAACGATAGAGATACTTTTAAGCGCAGCCCATTGCTACTGAGGTCTGAGTTTCGTAACAGAACATCACAAGAAATCCAGATCTTCTACTTATCTCAGTCAGGTTTTTTGATCTGAATAACTGGTCTTGCCCGTGGTGCAGTGCTCTGCTGAACGGGTTGCTGCGGTGAAGAACTGGGAGTTTGAGGTGCCGAGGGCTGCATTGGCATGCTGGGACGCCCAGCAGGTTGTTGCTGCATTGCCTGCGGGGCCACCTGCTGCCCACCTCCAAATTGGGTATTGCCTGACGACTTTGAGGCAACATAACGAAGTTGCGTGTTCCCGACAATAAAGACGTCACCATTATTGAAAACTCCGCTAGTGGCTTGTTGTCCATTCAATGAAATCGGAGACGCATTGCCAACACACTGAAAAGTAAGAGATTTGCCCTGCTTGGTTAAACGGAGATGATGCTCGGCAACACCCACGTCACCCCGCACCGTAATTCCAATATTTCCAGCGCAACCTAATGTTGTCGCCTGATCGAAAATTGAGAATTTAATCGGCGGTCCTTCTGGCATCGCTTGTTCGATAAAGGACGAAACTGTGGCCATGTCAATCAGCCCAACGGCAAGACCCATCAAGACTCCAATCACCGTTATCCCAACAAACCTCGAGCCGAAACCAGAATCAACAATTTGTCCAACGGCATTGAATACAAGTCCTCCGACAAACCCACCTGCAAGTCCACCAAGTCCGCAGTTGCGTACGCGCACCAACGAACGGAAACCTGAGCCGACTGCTGCCCCACCAAGTCCACCAGCAATTGCCCACCCGATTGCTCGAGGAATTTCATTTGGGAGCCCTGATCTAACCAACGGTTCATAGACAGATTGGGCGATGGCACCGGCGAAGAAACCGCCGACAAGAGATGCTGGTATTGCCAGCAGAGCTGCACGGCCCGATTTCTCAGGATTTCGCTCAGCGATTCCCTGGCTAACGCTCATTGCTGCTCCGATACCCAACATGGCAAAAGCAAACCAAACCCCCGAAGACAGTTTGAAGTTTGAATTGAAAAATCGATTGTTCTCACCACCTTGAATCACCTCGGACAAGATTGCTCCGGCCATCCCACCAAGCAACCCTGCTAGACCCAATACAAATAGTCCGTTGCTTAACAGGTTATTTAGCGAGACATTTGACTTCGGCGCAGTCGGATCAATTCGTGAAGAAAAATTTGGATTACTCATAGATGGCGACAATAACACCATAAAGCGAGGCACTGGTTAGGGTTAAAAACTATGAACACCACCGATGCTGCTTCTGGAATGAACTCCACAACTCCTCGGGTAACAACAACAATCGGTGTCGACATGGTGAACCCAATTGTTCCTGGGCCACTTAAAGAAAAACTCGGAACTGGTGGATTCGGAATTGTTTACAAAGACCCGAGAAATCCTGCCCAACGATGCGTAAAACAATACAAAACCCCTGTGATTGGGGAAGAAGCAGACCGACTGATGCGCTTTGCTGCAGTTGACCAGTGGGCACGACCGTCGGATGCTGAGTTAATGAAGAGTACTTTTGCTTGGCCACTAGAAGTGTTTGGTGAAATTGGACGAATTCAAGCGTTCACAATGGACACTGCACCCCAAGATGCCCACTTTGAGTTGCGAATGAAGAATGGCAACAAGTACCCACGTTTACTGCAGCTCGATTATCTCATTGATGCAACTTATTTTAATTCAAATGCAATCGACTCAAGCAGCGCAGTAGTTTTCTCATTGCAGGACCGCATTGAACTTGCAATCAACATCTGCGAATCCATTCTTTCTCTACATCGATATGGACTTGTGTATCAAGATGTTTCAAGCAAGAACATCGTTGCACGCAGAGGAACCCCCCGTTCATGTTTCATTCTTGACGCGGACTCAATCACAACCCCCGAAGGCGCTATTGCGAAACCAATCAAATCGCCGACATGGGAAGTCCCGTTGGGATTAGACCCGTACTGCATTGACCGTGCCCGTCTGGCTTTGATGGTCCTCAGACTTATTGTGCAGGGTCATAGTGTCCGTCCCGATGTTGGTTGCCTCGAACTAGAGCGTCGTGGATATTTCAAATTGTCAAACGCAGTGAAAACAACATTTGAGACTGGAGAGAAATTATCTGCTGAACAAATGTGCATGGAACTTCGACTTTTACGAGACCCAGAACACGCACAAGACGCATTCTCTCGCGCAGTTCAGAGCAGGAATGCCCGACATATAGTGCGAGAAGGCATCTCTGTTACATCTGTTAATGACCTAAACATTGTTGTCAATGCGAGACTGCACCTTGATCGAGAAGAATCAATTGAAAACGCCGAGATCCAAGAACAACGCAAGTTGCTTCAGGTCATGCGAAATCAGAATTCCTTTACTGTGGACGTATCTGCAAATGTCGGCATCATGCCAATCCCTCGTACGGCTCAAGAACTACACGAACTTGCATTTGATTCTTACTTCGCTGACGTTGCTCAACATCTGGTTCGCTCTGGTTTACCAAGCCTGATGAATGACCCACTCATGGGATCTATTGCAGATCGGGCTGTAGTGGAGGCCGAACGGGGTGTGATCTCTGCACAAACCTCCCCCGGCCGAGGAATTCTCCAAATCGAATGGCCGTCCACGGACTTCATCAATGCAGCTGAGATAGTTCTCTCTGTTGGCGGTGTCCAACAGAGCATTGAGTCTGTAAAACGAGCGCCCGCTGAGCTCAAAATGGAACGTGAGATACGCGCAAAATCAGGTGGCTCTGTTCTCGCCCAAGTGAGATTTGGCATCACAACATTGCAAGGCGACGTACTTCTTCAACATTTCATCGCTTTAGAAACCAAAATCACTATTGAAGCGATTCCAGAACCAGCGTCAAGAATTACTCGATCTGGTGCGATTCCAATGATCGACCTTTTCGATCCGATTGAGGAAGCGCGCCTTTTGGAAGTTGCTCGGATAGAGAAACGAAAGAAGCGCATTAAGCAAATTCTTATCGGCACAATCCTGACGGTAATTGGATTTGCCGGTGGGTTCATCTACTTGCAACAAAGAACCGACCACATTCATTATCAAACCCCTCGAGATTTTGAGAGCTCAAGAGCGTCAGCTTTCGCAAAAACAACTCTTAGCCGCTATCAGACTCCTCGAGATTTTGAAAGCCCTAGAACATCTGGCAAATCAAAGACTGCCACCACGAACAGCACCTCAACAATTGCCACTTCGGCACCAAGCACCACCACAAATAAATAGATCTAAGGAAATGAGCACACAATGAAATTATGTCCAAATCAACACGAGAACGTCGATGAATCAAAGTTCTGCGAGATGTGTGGAACATTAATTACCGATCTACCCGGATCAGTCGCAGCAGCCTCTGCCCCGGCTGTGCTCGAACTCGATTCGATGACCAACAACGACGATGCAGTCAGTGATGTGGACATCGTTCACACTGACGACTCCTCCATCGCTCAATCTGTAGTTTCTTCCGCAGATGACGACGACGACTCAGACGACTCAGACGATGCAGACGATGCAGACGATGCA